>Ga0081455_10000006_pt1 | contig 323066 bp, 349 predicted proteins | sample TabmetS3T2R1_FD_70207 | JGI IMG/M metagenome (GOLD analysis project Ga0081455, IMG submission 70207) | Tabebuia heterophylla rhizosphere microbial communities from the University of Puerto Rico - S3T2R1 | ecosystem: Host-associated > Plants > Roots > Rhizosphere ...
AGATCGCGTCGTACAGCTGAAACATTTATATACAGGAAGCAGCTACGTAACTCCCCTCGACAGAGTATATTCCGACGAGGACGAGCTGCGATCCGTTGAGGATTTCTGCAAAGGAGCGGAAGAGGGTTTAAGCCAAGGCCTTACCCAGGAGCTCGGGAGAAACTGCAAAGTCGAGCTTGTCCGCCCCGAGCATACCCGCACACTAAACGCTACCTCAAACCTCGGATATGCCATCATAGATCAGCTTAACGTTCCAGACCGGGACAGTATAGTGAAAGACGCTATGTTCAATGGCGCCGTCCATTCTTATACCGACAGCTATCGCCATGTAACATCCTCGTAATTTCATGTAGCCGAAGAAGTATTTTGGCTGGAAATTAAGCAACCGTCAGATTGCTTTGAAAGAGACCCAACAAATTGCCATACACTAGTTTATATGTTATAATATAATAGTCAGAGTACCCTCTGACTCCTCGACTAAGAAGGTGCCATGAAACACCCCACAGTCCTGTTCCTTGACAACACCAGCGCAGACAACCTCGCTCTTGCCTTGGCGGCGACCCGCCCTTCATCCTTACTGGATGTGAAGGCGATTTTCGTCACCGGCCGAGCTGCCCACGGCGACCCGAACGCGTCAATAGAAGAGCGCGACGAGAATTACTCGGCCTACATCCATAGGCTCAACACCAAGCGGATGGCCGAATTCCTGCGAAGCGCCGGACGTACGGTTCCCGTGTTTATGGGCGAGGAGGTTTACCGGACCAATCTACGAACCGTCATTCCTCATGGCTTCCACGTCAATGAGGAGATATACGATCTGTGGAACGCCCGGAACGCCACCACGATCGACGGCGATTTCGCCGCTGGCCTGGAGCTTCTTCGGCAGTACGAAGGCAAGAAGCTGCTCGTACTGGTAGGTGGGCCTCTCACCGAAGTCGCACTGATCCGGCGTTACCTGCCCAATATCGCGGCTAAGTTCGGCAAAATGTTCATCCAGGCGGGCGACTTCGCTACCGATGAGTCCACCAACCTTCTTGGAGGGAAGGGAAACTCGTTCAACGGGGCATGCGACGCAGCCGCACTGCACGACGTGCTGTACGGTCATGACGACGAGGTGTTCATTCTTCCGTCGAACATGACCAAGCAGCGTGAGCTTGGTTTTGCCACGCCCGACGATATCGCCAACCTGGGTATCTATCCACGGTTAGTAGACGTCTACCGCGTTCATTACGAACACTCCGCCAAACGGCGGGGAACGTCCCTGTATATCCACGACTTGGGGCTAGCCATACTGGCCGAGCAGGTGATCCGTGGAGAGAAAGATTTTCCTTACCAGTACAAGCCGGTGAGGATAGTGGAGGTACCCTATGGGACGCCGCTGAACGAACGTCCGGAACGCCGCGGAACGATCATCATCACACCGGCGGCGGCAAGCAACCGCTACGTTGTCACCGAACAGGATGTAAAGCAGTATCGCGACCGCGTGGCCGGGTACCTGCATAGTTGAGGAAGGCCCTTCTGAGTCGCTACGGCGATTCCAGGAGGGTCTTTTCCTATGTTGCTATTTTTCATCAAAAAAGACTCGGCTAAACGAGTCTGCATCTATGGTGATTCGGCAGCGCATGACGCGCTGCCGGTCACTCCCTGCATTGGTATTACCAGCCCGGAAACAGTGTCCGCATCGCAAACAGTGGGGCTACCTTTGGCCGAAACACGACCGATAGGGCGATAATACTGAGAATGATCGCGTCGTACACGAAGTGCACAACCATGGCGGTGATAAGGCCGTAGTTGAACACCACGTAGAACATGATCATCCCGATAAACCATGAATTGACATATCCAACGGGGCCGAGGTATGCGTGACCGTTACGGAAAGCTCCGGCGGCCCACAGGATTGAAGCCGCCATCACCCAGTTACTGGCATGAAGTTGCGGTTCGAGGATCCCAAGCGTCGCCCAGTTGGCTACCGGCAGCAGTATATGAAGATGGAGCCACCTGAAGCCGCCGAAGGTAATTGCGTTCACTATCGTTACCAGCACGGGTGCGCTCAGTACCAGCAGCCAGCGGAAGACGAGCTCTTCCAGTACGCCAGCCTTGACGCTCATCCACAGGCCGCCCCAGAACTGGCTCGACGCGCTATTCACGGAGGGCTTGCGCCTCCGAATCAGAAAAGCTACGGCGACTCCCGTGTAGAGGAACGCCCAAGCGAAGATGTACCACACGTTCGTCAAACCGGCGAACAGATCCGTCTTGTAGCTCCAGGCCCACCACAAACCACGTTCGTTGCCCGACCAGTTACCAAACCAGCCGCCGATCGCGAAAAGGATAAGAGCACCAAGAGCTATTGAGCTGAAGGTCTTGCCCTCGCTCAACTCCGTTTGGGTACGACGGGACATTTCATCCCTCCATGTCTCTCATAGACCAAGTCACAGGAAAGTGACTTTATAACCATACAATGAAGTAAACATAAAATCAACACACTATACAGATACCGTCGTCTACCAGACAAGGGGCACCCGGCCCTTTTAAATAAGGGCACCGGATACTATCCGGTGCCCTTGGGGGAAATCGCTTACCCCGTACCTAGGCCATGAACTCGCCAAAGCTGGGGTATTCAGCAGCCACCCTGGCAATGTCTTTACCCGAAAAGACCGACAATATTGCGCGACGGCTATCTTGTCCGGCTTCCGAGGAGTGAAACCGGTCATCCATGTGGATGTGGTCATTGATAGGGCGACCAGTTTGTTCGTGGTGGGTGTAGCGGCCCTCCAGGAACGCCTGATATTGCTCGGGGCTCATTTGGTTAATATACGATAGATCACCTCTTATCGTACCCGCAACCGTGGGTTTGCCCTTAAGCACATCCACCGACTCCGCCACGCCCGCTTTGCCTCCGATAATCAGACAAAAGGCGGGTTTGTTCACTATGGTACTGCGCATCGGCAGGTAGTAGGATTTTTCCGTGATATTTTCGTAAATAGCATCGAGCTGCTTTTCGGTTAATGTCATGGCTTTTATGATACAGACAGTCAGACCGGCATTCTTAAGTCGGTCAAGAATCAGGTCTTTGCCATTCCCTAGAGCCAGTGCATCATATTTGATGATACAAAAGCAAAAATCTTCGACCGGTTGAACTGCGAGGTTGTTTGTCATGATGTCTTTATAACATTTAACGGCGCTAAATACAAACTCGACAATTCTGCAGATAGTATTGCCAGTATAGAGTAAACTAAGCTTTATTACGCTCGCCGCGTAGTAGTTCCATCTTCGTTTCAAAAATGAGTTTGGCGTATTCGTTTAAGACCACTCGAATACCCCGAAAGGTCGTCGTCCATCCTTCTCTGGTGAGATCATATGACATAGAATCAGAAGCAACAGGTATAGTCTCAATATTCCATGGAGTAAATCTATACCAATCCATTTCACAGCGTCGAAGTACAAACGGCGATGCCACTATAAGTAGCCTGGCCGGCTTAAACTCAATTTTTTCAAACAAATCCAGGGTACGCTTTACATTATCCGGTATCGTGATAGCTTCGGGTTCCAATAGCAATGCCGAACGCGGAACTCCTTCATCAGTAGCCACCTTAGCCATCCGCTCCGCTTCACTTTGCGTATGACTCGCATAGAAAGGCCCGTGCCCGCTTATAACGATTTTGTTTGCAAATTTATCCTTATATAGTTCAACCGCTTTTCTTATTCTTAAGTCGTTCGGAGACCCAAATACGAATATCGCATCAGCTTTTCCCAGTGCTTTGCTTACGGCAAGACTGTCATAAACGCTCTCGCATAGAGGATCGGTTTGACTGAGTATACTTACCTCGAGCTTATTGAAGCACGCACGTAGACGGGCATCTAGTTCGGTGATATCAATTTGCTCATATATGTCCACCCAGGAGTGCTCAGCTCCATACTTATGACATAGTTCTTTAAAAGATGTAAATACATCAGGATGAAGCTTCAAATAATCGTGGTGAACAGCAGTTCTCTGAGACTCTTTTGCAAGAATATCCCATAGCTCGCTTTCAGATGGCAGTTCAGTATTGCTTGTTCTTGGCATAATAACTTTTTAATAGTAGCCCGAGAGGAGTCAAACTCAAAATAACAGGGGTGATATGAAAGAAAAAGCTCCACCGTTTATTTGGTGGAGCTTTTCATATCTGAATAATTTCATGGTGAGCCATACGCGTCAAATGTGGAACACCCTATGGCCTAGTTTAGTGAAAATGAATAAGCGACTCGAAGAATTGGAGATATACGCGGGCAAACGAAGGTTATTCCGCTAACCTTAAGGCTTTGGTCACTATTGTTACTTCATCGTCAGGAAGATCAGAAAAGATATCCGTTTCGTATTTCATTGACCTTTCGTACAAATCATCCTGGAAAGTACGAGGAAGAAGGTGAAAATGCAAATGATCTACTTTGAGCTTGCCTTGCCTCATAAATGGTCGGTAGTTTTGTCGTATATCACAGCCAGTCCCCAGCGTTTCAGAGATTCTCTTTTGCAAAACATGAATGTGACGAAAGAGCTCTTTCAATTCGTACTGCGTGAGCTCCCAGGGCTGCTCAACATGGCGTCTTGGCGTTACCAGCAAATGACCCCGCATGAGGCGCGGATTACTAAAGATGACGCGGGCGTTTTCACTCTCTTGAAGTGTACGCGTTTTGAGTGCATCAATACTGCAGAAAGGACAATCATTCATATAACAAATTATAAGACAACACCGTTCTACAATTCTATACTTAGCAGCCTACGGGGGAATCGAACCCGAAATAACAGAGGTGATGGACAAAATAAAAAGTTCCAGCGAATATTTTCTGGAACTTTTTAACTCTGTTATGAGTCGAATAATGTCATGGTGACCTCACCGGGAATCGAACCCGGATTGCAAGGATGAGAACCTTGTGTCCTAACCGTTAGACGATGAGGCCGAATTGTGAGTGAAAAGTAACAAAAATGTGTTTACATATTTTTGTGCTTTTCCGAACAATTTGGGGCTCATATCTCTGATATGAGGCCTTCTTTGCTTTACTGACTCTACCAAAAAACCACCCGAATGTCTAGGGGTGGCTTTGCAAGAAGGGTGATTACTTGGCAAGCTTTTTGATGCGATTTTCAAGGAGGTCGATCTGCACTTGCTGTTCCTTTACCGCCTCCACGAGGTAGGGCATCATATCGCGGACGTCCAAATGCTTCCGGATACTGCCGTCGCGCCAGGTGCCATCCTGTACCATATCGGGAAAGATCTGCTCAACCTCCTGGGCAATGAACCCGGACTGCAAAGCAGGTTCGTTCTCTTGTGGCTGTTTCCATTGCCACGTTACCGGGCGAAGGGCAAGGACTTTATGCAGTGCGTTATCAATGGGCGCGACATCCTGCTTTAACGTCATGTCCGAGGCACCACCGGTCGGACGTTCGAGCTGGACAACATGGACGCCCCCGTGCCATGTAACAGGTTGGAGCGCGCGCACTTTTTGCAAGGCATTCTCAAGCGGTTCAATATTCTTTTTCAGTGTCCTATCCGATGAGCCGCCCGTAGGGTGCTGGAGTTGGACTACTTTTGTTTTTTTGCGGTCTTTCATGCTCGCGTCTCCTATCTGATTCGAATGATACACACTTTATTCGCTTTTTTGATGCGGCCGCTCGCTGCATGTACCATTTTTGAGACAACTTTCGCTCACTTTAGGAAGCAATAGAGGCGTAATTGTGTCTGTACCAGATACAGAGTTCTTGGTTGAATAGTAAAATAGTGGTATAGTAAATGTATATTTATTATCGTTTTAGTGTGAAAAATGTATAAAAAAGGTGAATTATCCACTATTGCCACGCTCGAACGCGAGCTAAAAACCCTCCGGAAGGGAAGCGGCATAACGCCCTGGAAACTTGCCAGTACTTCCGCCCTGAAGCTGGCAATCGCCAAGCAAACCAGCACCAACGCTGCACTTCTCACGGGCGATCAAATCCTAAGTTACCTGCAAAATGAAGCCGAAAAGCTTGGCGACACGCCCGAAGGGCAAGCGCTCCGCAGCGCCTTTGCCCTCGGAATGCAAGACAACCCCGGACAGTTGATGCTTCGCCGCCGGCACTTTGCAAAGACATACGGAAAACACCCGGATACCATTGAAGCCTACGAAAACAGGGGCATTCAGGAAATTGCCCGCCAGTTAGCCACGCAGCCCTCGGAAGGGCAGTCTGCCGGACAGTCACTCTCTACCGCTCCTGTACCTTTTTCTGAAAATCGGATCGCCCGCAACATGCTTGTCCAGGGCCTAGGAGATTCCTTCCAGCTTGGGCCGCACGCCAGCGAAATCATGCGGCTTTTTGGCAATGGTAAGCCGCCACACCTGAATGTCGATGTAGACATCGTCCTTTCGGCCAGCGAAAAGGGGGAAGACTGGTATGCGTACAAACTCCGCTACGCCTTCCAGGCAGATATACCTTCCATCCGTCTTGGCGTTGTTACCTCATCGCACGCCTCTGATGTCCTTATGGCCTCGGGGCTCGTTGATGACACGATCAAGATCGACGAAGATACCGATTTTAGCACGGAAATTCCTCGCATTCTTGAGTGTTCTTACCTGGTGGCAACGAAAGATGGCGTCCGCCGGGTCCTTAACTTCCAGGAATACAGCCCAGAAGCACGACGCCAACTCCTGCAGACCGTTTGGCAGCTCGATGCGGAAGACTGCCGGATATTGGAAGTGCACATACCAGAGGTACTGCGCGGGCCCGAGGTCATTTACGAACATTACTGGCAATTCGACCTCAGTCTGAAAATCGGCCGCTATATCTACTGGAGCACGCCGCGACTGGCCTACCTAAACAGCGTATCGGTCGATGCTACCCGGTTTCCGCAGCGCGACCGCTGGCAATTTTACTCGTACTCCTTCCTGGGCCCCACCTTTCCAGGCACCCTGGAGCAAGCAAATCACCGTTATACCGTTCCCACGCACAGCTGGATCGTCCAGGGGCATGGCCTTATGTTGATATGGAGTGACAAGACCGAGCCTACACAGTAGCATTCCCTTGCATCTCTTGTGGCTATTCGGCATAATAAACGTAAGAAATTTAGTGTCTAAATAGGGGGCAGCTTCATCAAACCACTGACACTCACGCGTTTTTGGCACCGCCGTATCTGCGAGGCGGTCATGTTGGTGGCGGGCATTATCCTGGCACTCTATTTTTGGGCCTATTTTGCCGATGTCAAAAGCATCGGGTCGTCACTGCTCGTCAGCGACGCAGCTGCTATTCTTGCCGGAGTCGCATTCGTTGGTGGATTTGTCTCCTATTTGTGGGCGCCGAAAAAATACATTTCATGGGGGTCACTAGGGGCATTTGCCGTGCTTGCCGTTACAGGGGCGACGCTTATCCTCAGTACCGGTGGCACCTCGTCGCCGTTTATCGCGCTTTGGATGCTTATTTCCGTTTTTGCCGGCGTATTCGGCGCGTACGGGCTGCTGCCGCTGTTCGTCGCTATTACCGCGTATCTCATTCTGGAATTTACCGGCGGACGGCTGAGCCGGCCGGAAATCCTGACGGTCGTGCTCGTCGGGGAGCTCCCGCTTGGCGTCAGCTATCTTATCTGGCACTCCAAAGCGTCCACCGACACCTCAAGCGAACGGGCATACCGCGAACTTGCCACCGAGCTGAGCGAAGTCGCTGGTAAGTCGGAGGTAGTCATCAATGCCATAGCCGACGGCGTGATCGCGCTCAACAACCAGGGTGTTATCCAGCTTATTAACCCCGCCGCGCAGCAACTGGTAGGGTGGGGGAAGCAGGACGCATTGTCGCTGAACTATAAATCGGTACTGAAACTCATCGACAAAAAAGATGCCGAGCTGACCCCTGCGACCGATCCCATTTCCCAGGCCCTTGCCACCAATAAAGAGGTGACGGCCAACGATCTCAATCTCATTACCAATTCCGGAAAAAAACGGCTCGTCTCCGTCATCGTTTCGCCGGTCGGCCAGCCCGGTTCGGGAGTGATTATCGTGTTCCGCGACATTACCAAGGAAAAGGCAGAGGAGCGCGAGCAGGCCGAATTCATCAGCACGGCCAGTCACGAAATGCGCACGCCAGTTGCCTCCATTGAAGGCTACCTCGGCCTGGCGCTTAACCCGCAAACGGCCCAAATCGACGAAAAAGCCCGCGAGTTCATTCAAAAGGCCCACGAATCCGCCCAGCACCTTGGCCGGTTGTTCCAAGACCTGCTCGATGTAAGCAAGGCCGAAGACGGACGGCTTTCCAACAATCCGAAGGTGGTCGACGTGGTCGCCTTCACGCACGACATAATGCAGGGTCTACAGCCCAAAGCCGAAGCCAAAGGACTTCACTTCATCTTCAAGCCGCTTCCAGACGACGAAAACGAACTCGATGGCGAGCGCCGGCTTAACCCCGTGTACTACGTGAATGTCGATAACGATCACCTTCGCGAGGTTATTGCAAACCTTATTGAAAACGCCATTAAATATACGCCGAAGGGTGACGTAGCTGTTGACGTCACTGGTGATAGCGACCACGTTGTCATCAGCGTAGCCGACAGCGGCATCGGCATTCCGAAAGAAGACCAGCCACATCTTTTCCAGAAATTCTACCGTGTCGACAATAGCCAAACACGCGAGATCGGCGGTACCGGCCTTGGACTCTATCTGTGCCGCCGCCTTACCGAAGCCATGAACGGCCGTATATGGATGGACAGTGAATTCCAAAAGGGAAGCACGTTTTATGTGGAGTTGCCTCGCATAGACCACGAGGAAGCCACCCGCCTTATTGAAGCCGCCAGCTTGGAGGAGGAAAAACGGGAAGAAGAGGCCAAACAAACGGCAATGCAGCCCCAAACTTTCACGCCGGCCTACCAAATAACCCCGCCAGCCGATGTCACGTCTCCGGCGCCCGCCGCGCCCGTCCCGTCCCGGCCGCCAGCTCCCATCACAGGACCGGTGTCGTACCCTCCTCAACCGACCCCGTCGGCCCCGCCCCAACCGTCTACACAGCCACCTACCCAGTATCCGCAGCAGGCGCCACAATATCCCCCCCAAACCTCTCCAACGCCTCAGGTTCCGGCACGTCCAAACGTCCCGCTCAGCGCCATCGAGCAAAACCCCGCCGGCTACCTTCGCGAACGCCCCGAAAACGTCTCTATTCCGCCCCGGGAGCAAAAATAAGCATAAGGGGTATAGTAATTTTTACCGCTCCTATGTACAATGGAAGGTAATATGACCAAAGTACTACTGGTAGAGGACGACAAGAGCCTGCGCGAAATATATGGCGTACGCCTTCTTGCCGAGGGCTACGACATCGTTTCGGCGGGCGACGGTGAAGAAGCACTTGCCATGGCAATCAAAGAACGCCCGCAACTTATCGTCAGTGACGTCATGATGCCAAAAATCAGCGGGTTTGATATGCTGGATATCCTGCGTTCTACCACAGAGACCAAAGACATAAAGGTTATTATGATGACCGCGCTTTCCAGCGAAGACCAACGTGCCCGCGGCGAAGCGCTTGGCGCCGATCGCTACCTTGTAAAATCCCAAGTAGGGATTGAGGATGTCGTCCGTACTGTTCACGAAGTACTTGGCGATGCGCCAACCGGCCGTCCAGCCGCACCAGTGGCTAATTCCGTCCCGCAGCGTCCTTCTATGCCAGCTACGGCCCCCTCTGTACCACCACGCCCGTCACAAACCCTGCCCCAGCCCTCCAACCCTCAGCAGCCGCCACATATGCCACCTATTAATTCCGCGCCTATTTCCGGTGTTCCACCACAAACTGCAGCTCCCTCAGGCCCCGTTGCTTCGGCGCTTACCGCGCCGGCTGCTCCCGCACCAAGCACCTTGCCACAGCCAACCGCGCCATTTTCAACCAACCGCCCGGCCAACCTTGGCGAGCGCGTCATCCATCCGCTCAACCAGCCCGCCGGGGGAGCCAAAGAAGACCTTGGCACGCTTATAGACCAAGAACTGGGCAAGCTCGAAACGGCGGAGCCTACCGCCCCTCCAGCGCCCCAGCCACCACTTCCGCAGCCACCCGTACCACCAGCTCCGACCATGCCACCTAGCCCTGAAGTACCTCAGCCGCCGGCTCCTCAGCAAGCACCTCAGAACAATGAGCCCAGCCTAAACTTCGAGGAAATCCCTCGTCCGCCGCTGCCACCACAGCCGCCGGCTGTCTAGTATCGTGCTATAATACCGCTTAGTGACAGAGCACGAGAAGCTGATTCGCCTTAATAAACATCTTGCCTTGCAACTAGGTGTTTCTCGCCGTGAAGCCGATGTATTCATTGAACAGGGCAGAGTGCGTGTGAATGGCGAAAAAGCGACGCTCGGCGCCCGCATCAATGAAACCGATGAAATACAACTCGACGGAAAACCCGTCACCACAGCAACACAGTTTCGGTATATTCTTTTTCACAAGCCAACAGGGTATGTCTGTTCACGAAAAGCCCAAGGTGATACTCCTACCATTTACTCATTGCTGCCGCCTGACATGCACGTCCTAAAACCAGTTGGACGGCTCGATAAAGACAGTTCCGGGCTTATTTTGCTGACGAATGACGGAGACTTCGCCCACCAAATGACTCATCCCAAGTTTCACAAAACAAAAGTCTACGAAGTGGTCCTCGACCATGCGCTTGAGCCACTCCACCAACAGATGATCTCCGACTATGGCATTATGCTTGAAGATGGCAAAAGCCAGTTTATGCTTGAACGACTGTCGGAAACCAACCGCAAAGAGTGGCAAGTCACCATGAGCGAAGGTCGCAACCGGCAAATCCGCCGTACGTTTGGCGCTCTCGGATACGCAGTCAAAAAACTCCATCGTACACAGTTTGGTCCTTACCGCCTAGATACTCTGTTACGCGGCAGGTACGTGACCATAGAAGCACAAAGAGATAGTTGACCTTATATACATATTATGTTATAATGTTACATACCGTCCCAAAGAGGAAAGGAATTGTCATGAATTCTTACGTTGGTACGGGGGTAACAGCCATGCTTCCGCTGGTGGTGCTGACGTTTGTCTTGAGCGCATTCATCATCAAGAACACGGCTGGCAAGATCATCTTCACGATTGCCACCCTCGCGTCCTTTGGTACGACAGTTGGAGTAGCTATGTGGTATTTCCATCAGCCCTTCAGCGGCCAGGGAATGGGATGGTGGTACGGTATACTCTGCATCATTTCAGTGATCACACTCATTGTGGGAGCAGCAGCAACCGACGGCTGATCCTTCTGGTCATTCCGTGTTTCCCACCCGTAATAAGCGGCGGGAAACACGGAATATCTACATTAAGCCCTTTAGTCGGGCTATTTTTTTACGCAATATATCCTTCGTGCTTACGCTCGCTAATCTGTTCTCTCTCTGTTATAATTAGCAAAAGTTATGGCTTCAAAACTTCCAACAGTTGCAATCATCGGCCAAGCGAACGTCGGCAAGAGTTCGCTTTTTAACCGTATGGTGAAAGCACAGCAGGCCATTGTTGCCCGTGAAGCGGGGACCACACGCGACAACGTACTGGGCAGGGTAGAATACAACTACCATCAATTCTGGCTTGTTGATACGGCAGGACTTAAGGACCCTAACGATGAATTTGAAGCCTCCATTCAAGAGCAGATCACGGAAGCGGCCGAAGCGGCGGATGTCATTTTGGTGGTTGTCGACAGCAGCCAGTACGTCAGCGACCAAGACCGCTTCGTCGCCAAAAAGGCGCTTCGTTCTAAAAAGCCGGTCATCCTCGTTACCAACAAAGCCGACCTAAAAGGAAGTCTACCCAACGATGAGTTCAAGCGCCTTGGTGTCAAAACTATCATCCGCACCAGTGCCGAACATAACTCCGGCATTACCGATGTCCTTAGCGAAATCGTTGAACACATCCCCGCCAAACACGAGGAAAAACCGGATGAAATACTACGTGTGGCACTGATTGGCCGCCCGAACGTTGGCAAGTCGAACCTTTTTAACACGCTCGCCGGCAAACAACAAGCACTGGTTGCCAATATTGCCGGTACCACGCGTGACGTCAATCGTGTCGCCCTTCGCTATGGCGGCCGTGATATCGAACTGCTGGATACGGCCGGCATGCGAAAACCTGGCAAACAAGAAGTCGGCATTGAAAAATTCAGTGTACTACGTACCCTGCAGGCCATTGAGGAAGCCGACATTTGTTTCCTTCTCATGGACGTAAACGAATTGAACACTCAGCTCGACCAACGACTTGCGGGGATCATAGACGAAGCCGGCAAAGGCATGGTCATTGTTGTAAGTAAATGGGATTCCGTCGAAGGGAAGGATGCCTACACGCGTGATGCTTTGGCGCCCCGCATTGCCAACACCTTCAATTTTACTCCTTGGGCACCGCTTATTTTCACCAGCAGTGTAACTGGCCAGAATGTCACCAAGCTCTTCGATCTTGCACTCGATATTGATGCGCGGCGCAAGCAAACTACTAAAACTCGTGTCTTAAACGATCTTTTACAACAAGCCATCCAAAAGCACCCACCAGCAGGCCTCAAGAATACCCATCCGAAGCTCCGCTACATCGTACAAACCGACACCAACCCGCCATGGTTCGTTATTTACGGCAGCAACCTCAAGTTTATCCACTGGAGCTACAAACGCTACCTCGAACGTCTTATCCGTGAAACCTACAACTACGCCGGCACGCCGATAAAGCTTAGCTTCCGCGACGAAAAACAGATTAAAGCCAACCGCGAAAAGGCAGAAAAATAGCCCGTTCAACAGCTCGAGCTGGTGGTAGCTGCGCACAATACACAACTACCACCAGCGAACATGAACGAGCCTCGGTCAGAAGGCGGGAGCGCAGGCCAGGCCGCCGGAGCCGTACTCCTTCAGGATGGTGCGCCAGTAGCGAACAGTGAGTTGCCGCGGGACACCACGCTTGTATCTACGGCCGCGCCGACGCCTGGGAGAGTCTTCCCACTTGCGATTCAATCGGATCACCTCCTCCTATCTCATGTAACATTATAAAATAATTTCATTCAGTGTACAATAGAAGTATGAAGATAGTCTTTGCCCAGGGAAATCCTGGTTCTGAATATGTGTGGACCCGACATAACGTCGGTTTTTTAGCAATAGACGAACTAACCGGCCACTTTTCGGCGAATTTTGCACCAAAACCTAAATTTTTCGCTGACATAGCAGAAACCACCTTGGCGGGCGAGAAGATCATGCTGGTGAAGCCGACTACTTTCTACAACGAGACCGGTATGTCGGCGCGAGCACTCATCGATTTCTACAAATTAAACCCGGCAACGGATTTTCTCGTCTTGCACGATGACCTGGCGTTGCCGTTTGGCACCATCCGTACCAGGGTAAAGGGGAGCGACGCCGGCAATAATGGCATTAAATCCTTGAACGCCCATCTTGGCGAGCAGTATGCACGGGTGCGGATTGGCATCTATAGCCCGCTGCGGGACCAAATGAATGACGTTAATTTTGTTCTCGGACGCTTTTCGACGGAAGAAAGAGAAGCGTTGCCGGCGCTTTTTCATACCACTTCCGAATTCATAGAAAAATTCGTATCGGGACGTTTCGAACCGACCAAACTATCGTTGCCGCTATAGACTCCCGCTAACGACAGCAGGATGACACTTGAGAATAAAAAACGGGCAACTACTTTTAGTCGCCCGTATCTTGTCAGCTTTGTGGCAATGACCAATCGGAATGATAACACCTGAATGTTCCCATCCAATCATCTTCACGGAACGGCTCCTTGAAGTTAAGCGTACCCTTGGCGGGCTGATCAAGTAGCTCTACCGCATGTGCCGGCGTTGCCATGACAATGCATTTGTAGTCATATTCCTCAATTCCAATCGGATGCCCTAAACCGACAATCACTACCTCAAGAGCAAGCAGGGCGAAATCGTGCGAACGGCGCACCCACATTTCTACGCGGGGCTGCAGCCAAAACGGCTTGCTCCTATCTCCCGTCAGCGACCGTACCATTTCTTCGAGAGTAACCTCCCGTATCACTATGACCCCTGTGCAAAGCAAGAACTCGGGTCTTTCTTTGCCCCAAGTCACATCAATCACCTCCCAGGCGAATTTTGCTCTTAAGGGAACGCTACACACCATTTTGTGGCTATTGTAGGTACTTTAGTAATATCACTTACGTGCAAAAACTGCAATTCGATTTACTAACTAAACACCCAAAAGCTCGATGACCCAGCCGACCAATACCAGTCCAACTACCAGCATGGCAGCCTGGACCGTGCCCACTTTCTGCGGCTGCTCGTGAATGTCCGGAATAATATCGCTCGCCGCAACGTAAATGAAGAACCCGGCCGTAAGACCCAGCATTGGACCAACCAGACTGTCCAGCGTGTCACCGATTGCATACACCGCCAAGGCCGCCACTACCGTTGCAACAGCAGTCGCCAAGTTGGCAAGAATCACCGTTTTATCTTTCCAGCCTTTCGAGAGGAGCAGGGCAAAGGTTCCCAGCTCCTTGGGGATTTCATGTGCCGAAACCGCCAGCGTGGTCACGATACCGGTGGGAACGTTCACCAAAAACGCCGCACCGATTGCCAGGCCGTCAATCGCGTTATGCGCCATATCACCGAAGATAATCAGCCAGCGCTGACGGGCATTATGCGCGTGTTCTCCGTGCTCGTGATGATGATGGAACCAGCTTGCACACCGTTCAAGCACGAAAAAGAAAATAAACCCTGCAAGCGCATACAGTAGCATCGTACGCGGTTTACCAAGTTCAAACGATTCTGGCAGCAGGTCGAAGTAAGCCGCCGCGAGTAGTGCTCCCGCACCAAAAGGCATTGTCAGAAGTAATGCGCGGCGCCGCTGCTTCTTAAACCGGAGCAAAAGTGCTCCTCCAAGAAGCGAGATGCCGCTGCCGATAACGATGGCAAGGATCATTAAAAGAATGGTCATTGCTTCAAACTATAGCACCTCTTTTGCAAAAACGAAAATAGGACGGAGCGAAGGAGCTGAACTCACTTCGCCCCGTCCTGCGCAGCCTCAGCGAGGCAAGACCGAAAAGGCGGATGGCAAGCAGGATGAGCGGAGCCGCTTTGGGTTCCACCGCCGTCTTGCCCGCTCCAGATAGGATCGGAGCCGTGCTTCGAAACCCAGCGCGACAAACGCCAGCGTAGCCATTCCGAGCGCCACTGCCATTGCAGTGGTCGAACCACCCGTTGCCGCATGGACGGCTGTCGTCAACGCGGCGGGAATGGATGGGTCGGGCCACTTTACAACTGCCTCGTACACCTTGCAGAGAATTACCATGATCTCTCCTGGAAATGCGCGTACCATGTCTTTAGTGGTATTATAGTAATAATAGCATATTTATGATATAAAGTCAATATACCTGAGGCATTTAAAAAGCGCCAGGTAAGGGTGGGCATCACCTGGCGCCATTTAACCCTTTAACGCACCCCTGGGGGTAAAGCGTGACCCACCTCACACAATTGGAGGTCCGCCGGTTAAAGGGATTAGTATGCACGCAATGTTTTTGTGTTAAAAAGTGGAGGGTAGAATACTTATTAACGCATTGCGCACAACCTAACATAAGTTAGAATAGGGGGTATAAGGTGCGTTTGGTTGTACTCGCAGGTCACAACCAATCGTCTTCGATATTAGCACTATTTCCTTACAATGTCAACACTTTTTGAAACATTTCCTACGAAAATCAATAGAATCTCACCAGATGAGCAGAATTTCCTCAAGATTATATCGCATATTGCAAAACCTCCAAAAAGCTTATACTTTATAGGAAAATTGCCTGAAAGCCGCCTGCCGACAGTGGCGATAGTGGGCACGCGCAAGCCTTCCCGGTACGGGAAAGAAGTAGCACACAAACTGTCGTCCGACCTTGCCCAGAAGGGAATTGTCGTTATTAGCGGCCTAGCGCTTGGTATCGATAGCATAGCCCATAGAGCAGTCCTAGAGGTGGGCGGCACCACGCTTGCCGTACTGGGGAACGGGCTTCCAGGCATCTACCCGGCAACCCACACGGAACTCGCAAAGCAAATCGTTGCCGGCGGGGGAGCGATCCTCACTGAATACGAACCGGAAACATCTGCGCGTCCGTATCAGTTTTTAGAGCGAAACCGTATTGTCAGCGGACTTTCCGACGCCATCATCATCGTTGAAGCAGCTGCCCGTAGCGGCACACTGAATACTGCCATGCACGCCCTTGAACAAGGAAAAGAAATCTTTGTCGTGCCCGGCAATATTACCAGCCCGCTCTCGAGCGGCTGTAACGCCTTGCTGAAGCAGGGTGCCCACCCTGTTACCAAAGCGGAAGACGTGCTGGAAATAATAGCGCCGCAGCTGCTTGAAGCGCAGCATACCTTTCCGCTCGGCAATACACCTTTAGAAAGTGCCATCATCTCACTGCTCCAAAGTGGCATACGTGATGGCGGCGAGCTCCATCGGCAGTCTGGCGTATCCGCAGCCGAATTCAACCAAGCGCTTACGATGATGGAGCTCCAGGGGACTTTACGCGCCCTAGGGGGCAATCAGTGGACGCTTTCGTGACCTTTATTCGTTTTCAAGCTTGTTGAGTTTTCGTTGGAGCGTCGTAATTTGTTCTTGCTGTTCTTTCACCGCGCCGACAAGATAGGGAAGCAGGTCGTTCATGGAAAGAAACTTACGCTTCGTGCCGTCTTTCCATGTTCCAGTACTAACAAGATTAGGGAAAAGTTCGGCCACTTCTTGGGCAATAAAGCCGTACTGTAGCTCGGCATCGTCATCTGTAGCCTTCCAGTTCCAGGTAACAGGACGTAAAGCGACGACCTTGTCCAGTACCGTATTAATTTCCGTCACATTTTTCTTGAGCGTAATGTCGGATCCGCCTGCGGGGCGCTTTTCGAGCCGCACAATACTCATTTCATTAAATTGCTTCATTCCATGCTCCTCTTATAGCTTCATGGTACAAGTGGCTACAGAGGTCAACAATATCGGTTTTGTAGCTATAATCGAAATATAGTGTAAAAAATTACACTATATACATAGACTATGCGCCTCTTATTTGTTATCATATTTGCATAAAAGGATAATTTTTAGTGCAAAAAAGGTACAACAAAACGACTAAGAGCCACCTCGTCCGCGAGCTGGCAAGCCTCCGAAAAGGCAGCGGCATTGCGCCCCATAAGCTACAGTCCGCCCATGCTCTTCGTGAAATAGTCGCCCGGCACACGAACAGCCACCCGAACGGCCTGACAAACCACCAGGTGTACGATTTCCTGCTCCACACCCTCGATACTCTTCCCGACACGCCCGCCGTCCGCGCCCTTTTAAATGCCTATAACCTGAAGAATGAGCAAGCTAAGCTAGGCGAACGCCGTGCCATTTTTGCTACTAAAGAAGCTAGGCACGCCGATACTATTGAACGGTACGAGAATACCGCCATCACCGAGCTCGCCTCGCTGCTCATGCAGCCGTCACCCGACACCGCTATCGCAAAGCCGACTCCAGCGTCACTGGCCTACCTCCAGCACCTTGAAAAACAGGCAGGGGTAATCCGAAAAACAACCACGATGGGGCTTGAAAGCCTGCTTTCGCTCGGCGGACACGGAGAAGAGCTTACGACGTACCTGGAACGAAGCCGCCAGCCGTACTTGGACGCCGCCGTAGAAGTAAAATTTCTTCCAAGCCGCCACCGTGACAACCATTACCGGTACCGGCTTACGTACCTTTTCCGGGGAGCAAGGGAAACGTTCCGCGTCGCGCTAGTTACTTCCACGACGGATGGGGAGCAACTTATGCAAACCGCGCTGATCGACGAATTCATCAAGCTGAATGAGGCTGTCCCTCGTGAAATGCGGGCTATTATTAACACGTCCAAATTCATTCTCCGGAGCGCCCAGCCAGACACGCAGCGGCTGCTCCGCTTCAAAGAGCTTAGCCCGACCGAAACAGAGCGGCTTCTAAATTCCTCTGGGATTACCCTGGAGGCCGAGTGCCGCCTCTTTGAGATTGCCATCCCTTTGAAATGGCAAACCCCCGATACTTATTACGAGTACCAGTCCGTTTTCAACCTGCAGATGAATGAGCGCTACGCCTACTGGTATTCCCCCGGACTAATGTACATAAAGAAGATTACGTTTGATTTCTCGGCCTTTCCTTCCGCCGATACGTGGCAGTTCTTTCCCCAACCATTCCTTGGTCACCTCCCAGGAAGAGTGCCGAGTGAAAATGAACACATTATTATATATAAGCCCAATAGCTGGATCATGCCCGGCCACGGCATTTCGCTGACGTGGCAACCACGTCATTGATTTTTCATACCTGTTATGCTATGATAACATTAAGTGACATGTTGTGCGTCAATTGCCCGAATCGACCTTAAAGAGAAGAGCTGTTTCGTGAACACAATTCGAACATTTAGCTTGATGGCAATAGCCGGCCTCCTCGCTCTCTATATGACGGCCTGCGGAAGCGGAAGACAGATAGTCGATTCCGTCTCTGCGTCCACCGGTAGCGAGGCTGCCACGACTTCCTCTGTCAAAGCCTTGTGGGACACCACGCTAAATGGCACCGATTCAAGCGAGGGTTTTTTCACTAAAGTCGCGGAAAAATTTGGGGCGGGGCCGGTCAATAAAAACAACGTGGTAGTCGAGTATCACGACGACAATCCGTCGAGAATTTACCTCTCATCTGATTGGTATACCTACCTGTCGGTGTCGCTGCCTCAACACAACCCCGATGAGTACCAGGCATACTACCAGATGAATGCCGACACGCCGCTCAAATCTACCATAATCACCGCGGACACCACTGACTGTGACTACGCAAAAGATCCGGCAGAGGCGAACGGACGTCAACAAGAGGCTCTCACCTTTTTCCAAATGCTTGAGGCGAAAATCCTCGGCTAGCACGACGTCACTCGGCGAAGCCCGCTACCATTCAGGTAGCACTTCGCCGGTGAAACAAAGTTCTGAATAATTTCAGCATTTTGTTTTACTATATTTTTAATAGCTCTTGCAAAAATGAAAAAGTTGCGTAGTATAAGGCTCTAGTGCTTAACTAAAAAGTACACTATTTAGAAATACATATGAGCAAGAATTTAATTATTGTAGAGTCACCAGCCAAGGCAAAAACCATCGAGAAATACCTCGGTAAAGAGTACACGGTCAAAAGTAGTATTGGCCATATTAGAGGACTACCCAGCAAAAACGGCAGCGTGGATGTTCATAATAATTTCGCGCCGCGTTTTGAGGTCGATCCCGATAAGAAAAAAGTTATCAGCGAACTTAAAAAAGAAGTAAAGACCGCCGACACCGTTTGGCTGGCAAGCGACCCCGACCGCGAAGGGGAGGCCATTGCCTGGCACCTGGCCGAGGTATTGAAACTCGACCCGAAAACCGCCAAGCGTGTCACCTACGACGAGGTGACTGAATCAGCCATCAAGGACGCCATCGCGCATCCACGTACCATTAATATGCCGCTTGTTGAGGCCCAGCAGGCCCGCCAGTCGCTCGACTATTTAGTAGGCTTCGAGCTTTCGCCGGTGCTTTGGAAAAAGGTCCGTCCGCAGCTTTCTGCTGGCCGCGTACAATCAGTGGCCGTCCGCCTCGTCGTGGAGCGCGAAGCCGAAATCGACGCTCATCAGCCGGAATCTACCTATAAGATCACCGCCGACTTCACTCTGGAAGACGGCACGCTCCTCCCGGCTACCGGCAGCAAAAAGCACCAAACAGCCGAAGAAGTCCGCACCATTTTAGAGGCGTTCTCCCGTAGCAACTTTACCGTTAAGGATATCGAGAAAAAGCCGGGCACGCGCAACCCGTCGGCGCCGTTTACCACCAGTACCCTGCAGCAGGAAGCTTCCAGCAAGCTCGGGTTCAGCCCGCGCAGTACCATGAGCCTGGCGCAGCGCCTGTACGAAGCGGGGCATATTACCTATATGCGTACCGACTCCGTCAACCTTTCCCAGCAGGCGTTAGGCGCCATGACGGGGTATATTAAAGGTACCTACGGCGAGCAATATCACCAGTTCCGTACTTTTAAGTCAAAGTCGGCCAACGCCCAGGAAGCCCACGAGGCCATCCGGCCAACCAACTTTACGAAGGAGTTCGCTGGAAGCGACGAACAGCAAAAGAAGCTGTACAACCTTATTTGGCGCCGTACGCTGGCGACCCAGATGGCTCCCGCATCCTTAGAAAAAACCACCATTACCATTGCCGCTGATAAAAGCGATGAAATCATGGAAGCTAAAGGGGAAATCGTGGTATTCGACGGCTTCTTGAAGGTATACGGTCGCAGCGGCGACGACGTACTGCTGCCAGAGGTACATAAGAACGACCCGCTTTCACTGCAATCTGCCGAGGCAATCGAGACGCTCTCACGCGGTCCGGCACGTTACACCGAAGCCTCCCTTGTGAAAAAGCTGGAAGAAATGGGCATCGGGCGTCCAAGCACGTACGCCAGCATCATCAACACCATCCAGATGCGCGGCTACGTGGAACGCGGCGACCTAGAAGGGACCCCCCGAAAAATCCAAAAACTCAGCTTGGAAAACGGGAAAGTTCAGCAAGCCGAGGAGGAAATCTTCTACGGCAAAGACAACAACAAGCTGTTTCCAACCGATACCGGCAAGGTGGTAACAGACTTCCTGGTAAAACATTTTACAGGGGTGATGGATTACGATTTCACCAAATCGGTCGAAAACGAGCTGGATGAAATTGCCGGTGGCAAAAAAGACCGCGTGCGGGTGTTAACCGACTTTTACAATCCGTTCCATAAGCTGGTGGAAGCCAGCGGCGACATATCCCGCGCCGAAGCAACTCAGACCCGTCATGTAGGGGACGACCCGAAATCGGGCCTTCCTATTTTTGCCCGCTTCGGCCGGTTTGGCCCCATGCTTCAAAAAGGCGAGCAGTCCGACGACCCCAAACCTACCTTCGCACCGCTTCCGGCCGGGGCCAAAATAGAAACCGTCACCCTGGAGCAGGCACTTGAGATGTTCAAGCTGCCCCGCGTAGTAGGGAAAACCAAGGATGGCAAGGAAATCAAAGCCAACATCGGCCGGTTTGGCCCTTATATTCAGGTTGATAAACTGTTTGTCAGCATCAAACCGCTCGATCCGCATACCATTACGTTGGAAGAAGCACTTGAACTCTACGACGCGAAATTAAAGGCCGAGGCAGAGAAGAACATCGCCGACTTTGGCGACGGTATTAAGGTGTTAAATGGCCGCTACGGCCCCTACATTACCGACGGCAAGAAAAACGCCAAAATCCCGAAGGATACCGACCCGAAGAGCATTACGCATGCCCAGGCGAAAGAGCTCCTTGAAAAAGCTCCCGCTAAGAAGGCTCGGCGGCGCATTGTACGGCGTAAAACCTCTTAAACCATCGTCCTTATATTTAAATAGTGTCAAAACATTCTTTACTAATAGCGTCTATTTCATGCTATAATTAGTTATACAGAAAAAGGGTTTGACATTATAGATATTTTGTTCTATAATCATTTGAAGATATAGAACAAACGATTAATTTCCCGAGTAACAGGAAGGAAACCAACAGGTTATGGACGAAACGACGCAATCCGATACAGAAGCGACGCTGAAAAATGCGGTCAACGACATTCTGCAGGTAATCGAACAAGAACGCGAACGCGAAATCATTACGCGTCGTTTCGGTTTGTTTGACCGTCGTGAAACGCTGGAACAGATCGGTGAACTGCTGGGCATTACTCGGGAACGTGTCCGCCAGCTCGAAAAGGCCATCCTTATCCGCCTGAAAATCGCTGCCGAAGACGATAAAGTACCTGCCATTCATGACGTCGAGCGTACGCTCATCCGCGACCTTTCTGAAACGGGCCGCGTTGGCCGTGTCCAAGACGTCACCAAGCGCCTTGTAGGTGATGACAGTGGTGCTATTCACCGCGCTCACGTGGCGTTCATTGCCGAGCTTTCACCAAAGTTGGTCGTCATTCCTGAAAACGACCATTATCACCACGCCATCGGCATTAAAGAACACGGCGACGAAAAACAGATCAAATCATACGTTGACGACATCGTGAAGACCATCAAAAAGCACGGCGAGCCGATCCAAGTTGAAACCTTGCATGAAAAGGTCGACCACGAAAACCCAACCCAGGTCCGTGCTCTTGCCAGCGTGTCAAAACATCTGACACACCTCAAGGATAACTGGGGTCTTACCAAATGGCCAACCGTCAACCCAAAGAACATTCGCGACAAAATTTATGTCATTTTGGCCGAAAACGGCAAGCCGATGCACTTTTCCGACATTGCAAAGGCTATTAAGGACAGCAGCTTCAAGCGAAAAGACGTGACCACTCAAGCAATTCACAACGAACTGATCAAAGACAAGCGCTTTGTGCTGATCGGCCGTGGTATTTACGCGCTGGATAACTGGGGTTTTTCCAAAGGGACCGTTGCGGACATTATTACCGACGTCCTGAAAAAAGCCGGCGAGCCACTCCACCGTGACGAGATCGTAAAGCGCGTACTAAAAAGCCGTCACGTCAAAGAAACGACCATCCTTTTGAACCTGCAAAGCAAGTCGCAATTTAAGCGGGTTGCCAAAGCTACCTACACACTTGAACAAGCCAAATAACCACCTGCTTGCAAACAGGTAACACAGATGGGACAATAGAGGTTAGAATGACCATTCTTCTGTGGATAATCAATATGCTGCTCCAGTGGTACGTCTGGCTTCCTATCGTGCTCATTTTAGGCTATCTCACCTTCCGTAACTACCGCCGCATCGATGCCGTAAAGGCAACCGAAAGCGTCTTGCTTGTCCTGGAAATCCCGAAAGCCAACGATAAGTCGGAGCTGGCCGCCGAACAGCTGTTTGCCAGCCTGCATGGTATTTTGCGTGACAAAAATGAGCTGAAGTATACCGGCGGGCTACAAGAACACCTCAGCTTCGAGGTCGCTTCAGTAAACGGACAGATCCGTTTTTACGTGTGGGTGCCAAAAAGCCTGCAGAGCTTTGTGGAGGGGCAGATTTACTCTCAGTATCCGACTGTACAGATCCACGCAGCCGAAGAAGATTACGTGGCGCATGAACGCCGCCATAGCGTCACCTACACGGCCGAACTCAACCTTACCGATAGCGAATTCCTGCCTATAAAAACCTTCCAAAGCTTCGAGGTCGACCCGCTGGCGGGTATTACCGGGACGCTCGCCAAGCTCGAATCAACAGGGGAGGAACTGTGGGTACAGGTGCTGGTGCGCCCAATTCCGGACGACTGGCATAAATCATCCGACCGCTGGATCTCGACCGTTAAAAACGGCAACCCGTTCGCCTTTCTTACCGGGGAAGGGTTCAACCTCCGGTGGGTCGGGGGCTTTTTTGCTGCCCTTTGGAAACCACCAGAGCAGGGGATTGGCTCGCCCTCGGCGCCAAAAGAACTGTCCGACCGTGACAAAACCCGTATTTCAGAGGCCGAAAAAAAGGCGACCAAACTTGGCTACCAGGTAAAAATTCGCCTTGTGTATCTTGGCGAAAGCACCACCAACGCCAAACTGCGTATGCAGGCGATCGTGGGGACTTTCAAACAGTACAACAGCACCAATCTCAATGGCTTTCGCATAGCAAATACCAGTTTCCGCAAGGAAGACCTGGCGCATTACCGCGCCCGTCTGTTCATGGACCGCGGCTTTATTCTGAATATCGAGGAGCTCGCTTCCGTTTTCCATTTGCCGCACACCAACGTGGAAACGCCGAATATCGTCTGGGCTTCGTCAAAAACCGCCGAACCGCCCGCCAAACTACCGGTCATTACGGGTAACGACGCCATCGACGAAAACATCAGTGCCTTCGGCCTTACCAATTTCCGCGGCATCAACCACCAGTTCGGCATGCTGCGCTATGACCGTTCGCGTCACGTGTATATCATTGGACAAACCGGTGCCGGTAAATCAGGGCTTTTGGAACTTTTTGCGTTGTCCGACGTCTTCCACGGCCAGGGGTATGCCATCATCGACCCGCACGGCGATTTCGCGGTCAACAACATGAAATTCATTCCGGGTTCACGCATGCAAGACGTGGTATACTTCAATCCGGCCGACACGACATACCCGCTTGGCTTCAATCCGCTCGAGGTCACCAACCCGAACCAAAAAACGAATATTTCCTCCGAAGTCATCGGCGTGCTAAAGCGTATGTTCGGCGACAGCTGGGGCCCGCGGCTCGAATACATTCTGCGCTACACCATTTTGGCGCTGCTCGATCGTCCCGAGACCACCATGCTCGACATCACCCGTATGCTGACCGACAAAAAGTTCCGAAAAGAAACCTTGGCATACTGTACCGACACTGTCGTGCTGCAGTTCTGGAATGTCGAATTCAACAGCTGGACCGATAAATTCCAGGCCGAAGCCATCGCGCCGGTACTCAACAAGGTGGGTGCTTTTACCGCCAACCCGGTTATCCGTAATATCATCGGTCAGCCAAAAAGTACCTTCAACATCCGCCAGATAATGGATGAAGGCAAGATCCTGATCGTTAACCTTTCAAAGGGGCTTATCGGTGAAGACAATGCTTCAATCCTCGGTTCGTTCCTGGTGACCAAAATCCAGCTGGCCGCCATGTCGAGGTCCGACATCCCCGACATCAAGGACCGCCGGCCGTTCTACCTGTACGTCGACGAGTTCCAAAACTTTGCCACCGATTCGTTCGCTACCATTCTTTCCGAAGCGCGTAAGTACGGCCTTAACCTTACCGTGGCCAACCAGTACATCTCCCAGATGAGCGACACCGTGCGGAATGCCGTATTCGGTAACGTTGGTAGCATGATTTCGTTCCGTGTTTCTGCCGATGACGCACCAATTTTAGCCAAACAGTTCGAACCCCAATTCGAGCCGAATGACCTGCTTCAGATGCACAACCGCCATTTCATCATCAATATGGTCATTAATGGTGAAAAAGCGCCTGCTTTCAGTGCTACAACCCTCACATTACCGCCTGCGCAAACCGATAACACCGAAGCTATTATCGAGAATACCCGTCGCCTCTACAGCCGTGAGAGGGCAGAGGTAGAAGCGGAAATTGCCGGGGCCATCCAACCACCAAGCAATCTGCAGAAAAAGCCCGTCCAACCACAATCACAGGCCCAGCAACAACAATGGCCGATCAACGCCCAAACGAACGTCGTTACCCCCGAGAAAGTAGGGGAGCAACCGGAAGTGGCAACACCTCTTCCGCCTTCACCCGCCCCTGTCCCCACTCTTCCGTCAGAAGGTGCGACCATCGTGCCGACAGAGAGCGAACAACCCGCCAAAAAGAAGCGCAAGCGTCGCCGCAAGAAAAAAACAGCCAGCGGAGAAGGGGAGTTAACTCTCCCTAAGGTGGTCGAACGGCCAAATTCCGAAGCTGCAGGCACCCAAGCAACTCCGGAACCAAAACCGCTTGATCTAGATAATTCGAAAGAAACTGAAATCCGCTTGCGATAGCAGGGTAGAGAGATATGCTTGTAAAAACAATCGTTGAAAACTCTCTTATCATTGCCGCAGAAGCTTTCTGGATATTTTCTAGCTGGTCGCAACTGCGACGACTCGTAAAGACACGGAACCGAAAGGGCCTCTCGGCACCCAATCAAACGCTGAATGCCGCTGGCAACATAGCCTGGATCGCCTATTTTGCCTCCCAGGCGCTGCCCGTTCCCGTGCTCACCAACCTTATCACTTTCACCCTCACTGTAGCGACGCTCGCATACACCTTGGGTAATAGAAAGCAGTTCCTTCGAGGCATTGTTGCTATCGCGCTGGTGGCACCGCTCACGAGCTACGTTCTTATTGCATATTCCTCGGTGTCTGGTTGGGTAGGGGTAATATACAACCTCATTGCCTCGCTTCCATGGGTTATACACGTGGTAACAAGCAAGAAAACAAGCGGCATCTCTGAAAAGTCGCTGCTTTTTGCCTACAGCGCCATGCTGGCAACGCTTACATATGCGCTTCTTATTGGTTCGCTGCCGCTTCAGGTGGGAACATGCATAGGGCTGCTTAATATGACGATTGTTACGACCTATTATTATCGGTATCGACACGAAGCAGCAGATAAAGGCAAAGAAGAGCCCACGCCTCTTCCACCTGCATTCTAGGCAATACGCACTTGTAAATAATGAGCTCGTCCTAGGTAAAGGAACAAAAATAGAACATTTACTGACTTCACGGCCAGTATAGGTTTTCCTAAAAGACCGTGAGAATTCACGAACTGAGATGTATGGAAATCCCAATGAATTTAGCGGCTAAGGACTTACAGCCTAAGAATACACAAGGGTGCAAGGGGGAGAGTTATAAAATGTCTCGGTGGGACACGGAGTAGTGAGAATGAAAAGATTAAACAGAATATTCATACACAAAACAAGATATAGATTATACGTCGCACAATATATCTTTTACGACATTAGTTATTGTAAATAAAGATGAATGAGTGGTCGTCTCTATTTGATGCTATTTTGACTATTACAGTCAGAAGAGGGTGCCGGACTAGGTTGCTTGCTTACCACGAACGGCAATTGTCATACATTACGTACTTCTTATTTTCGTTTCTCAGCGGGCGGGTTCACTCGTAAGTTTTCCGAAAGATCTGCAGCCAACTATTTGTTTTCACGGCCTTGCAAAGTTTTCCACATTTGCATTTTTATTTTTCTATATCGTCGTATACTTTTTTGACTTTTCACACGTTTATATTTTTATATCGCTATGTGCCCCGCTCCCTGCCTTTTACTACTCCCTGCTCTATTTGCTTTTTTGTAGTTTATATATTTTTATTATATTTTTCTATCACCATACCCATAAAAAGAACAAAATTAGAACACTCTTATCAGCAAGGCAGGGCTCTTACGTGCCCTATCGATAATATGCCTTGCCGCTCACCCGTACATCCACGTATTGCGGGCTGACGTTATGAGCAATTACCCACGCAATCGCCCGCGCCATATCCTCCATCTGCTCCCCTGCCGGACGGTCGACTGACATTTTCACAGGGTACTTCACCCCCTCAAGGGTAAGTTCTATCTGGCGCGTGGTATTCGCCGGTATGGTCACCTGGGTCACTTTGTAGTTCCACTGGGGGGCAATACCGACAACCAGACCTACAAACGCAAGGAAGCGATTACTGGCAACCGCTTGGCCGGCTTGTACCTGAATACCGCTCTTATCGACAATCTGCACAGAAGGAGCCGTGAAGTAATTACGAGAAAAAGCAACACCCGATGTATCCACGTACTGCTGCTTGTTGTTCATATTCCAACCAGCAATTGGTTTCCGCACTGTGATAATAAACTGTGTTTTCCCGAATCCAACATTACTGTCCATGCTCACGGAAGCGACCTCGGGAGCTTTCGTCTGAACATATTCGGTCAGTTGCTGGTCGTTTGTAAGAAAACGCAGCCGCTGCAAAGGCTGTGTAGAAAAATACGCTTCAATATCCTGAACATAGCTGCTATCAAGCTGCATGGTCAAATCGTTCGCACGCACGACCACACTTGCCGTAAACTGCCAAATAAGCCCATATAGCGCAGCGCAGACAGCCGCCACAAGAAGCAGGCTTGCCCCTATGTGCCGACGTTTCCTTGAAAGCTCGTGCGCGTGCACCCGGGGAGATTTCAACTGCGCACTGCCTTCGTTCAGGCTTGATACCTGCGAGGAAACGCTCCCCGTCAGCGTGCGGTTGCGGCGAAACGCATAGCGCTCTCCCAAGCTCTGCTCGCTGGCACGCTCGGGTACCGTTGCTTGTTCCTGCTGACGTCGCCGTGGCGCGTCACGAGAGGATTTTTTAGAGAATATTGGCATAACTACTGGTGTAATTGTAGCAAACTTATGCTTATTTTACTGCCACTGCACCAAGAATCATATCTGCCATGTCACGTGCTGCATGAGGCCGGGCAAGCCCATGAAAATTCCTGCTCATTTCCCGGAGACGGGTTTTGTTAGCCAAAAGTGAAGTAAGCGTATCAACAAGCAGCTGCGGATTCGCATCAAGCTCAACTTCATCAATCACTTCCACGGCATGGTGCTCCGCTAGTTCGGCGGCATTTTTCAATTGATGCCCACCGGTCAGATATGGGCTCGGGATAAGGATGGTTGGTTTTCCAAGGGCCGCAAGCTCAAGAATGGTCGTTGCACCCGCCCGCGTCACGACAATATCCGCGGCACCGAGATAGTTTGCCATGCCATTCGAGATGAACGCATGGAGCTGAAAACGATCGTCGTCTTGTGGAGTCAGCGCCCGCATTTCGTCGTACTGCCCTGCCCCGGCAATAAGCGCTACATCGGTGTTTTCCAAAAGAATATCCAGCCGTTTCGCGATTGCCTGATTAATATTTTCAGAACCGAGGCCACCGCCCGTTACCACCACCAATGGACGGTTTGCATGAAATTCAAGCTCTTGTTTTAGTGCAGCTTGCGTTTCAGGAGAGACCAGCTGGAATTCAGAGCCGATTGGTACGCCGATATACCGGGAAATCCTCGGCGGATAGGGATAATTCTTCAGCTCAGCCCCCGTTGCAATAGCCGTCGCGAATTTCGCGAGTATCCTATTTGTCAATCCCGGGTGACTGTCGGAATCATGAATAACAAGCGGCACCCGGAGCACTTTGGCGGCAAAGCCCACCGGAAGACAGACGAACCCGCCTTTCGTAAACACGACGTCGGGCCGCCAGAGTGCCATTTTTACAAAACTTTGAATGAATCCACAACCGACAAGAAATATGTCACGGATGTTCGGAAAGACGATAGAAAATGGCCGCATCAGCTGACGCCACCATGGCAACGTATGGTACCGCCGCAGTTTCCCGGCGACGATTTTTTCCACCTTTACAGAAGGGTCAAAATGATGGACAATGCCGCGGGCTTGCGGCGCAAACTTATAATCGCACCAAAAACGGACTTCAGCGCCAGGCCGCTTTTTCTCTAGTTCACGAAGTACCGCGACGACCGGCGTAACGTGGCCGCCCGAGCCCCCGCCCACTGCCAAGATTCTCATAGCTTTTCTCCTTATTTACTGATCCATGTACGGTATACCGTGATAGCTGAAACGCAAGCCCTAGTGCCCCGGCAATGAATATCATGCTGGTACCACCAAAGCTAAGAAGTGGCAATGTGATACCGGTAAGCGGAAACACGCCTATCATTGCAGCCACATTCAATATAACATGCGCGGCCAGCCAGCCGAATACGCCAGCTACCGCCAGTTTCATCCATGTATCCGAGAGGTGGTCGGTAATCCTGAGGAGCCGCAATAACAGCGCCGTAAACAGGAATAAAATAAGCACCAGCCCAACGAACCCGAACGTCTCGCCCATAATAGCAAAAACGGAGTCATTGATCGCCTCTGGCAAATAGCCGGTTGCTTGCACGCTGTTCCCTATTCCTACCCCCAAAAGTCCGCCGCTCCCAATCGCGATTTTGGCATGCGTAATATGGTAATTCGCGTCATCCGCCTCAGTACTCGTAGCACTGTCCCCTGAAAAGAATGTTGTAATTCGTTCTACACGGTGCGGAGCAATGATAATAAGCAGTATGCCCATGACAAGCGCTCCACCCAGTAGCAGTAGGCCCACCTTCTTGTCGACACCTCCTACTATCATCATAGCCGCCAAAATCGACAGCATGGCAATACCCGTCCCCATGTCTTTTTGCAGCCCAATCACGAAAAACACAGCCACGAGCACTAGCACGCCAAGCGGGATCAGCGTTTTATGAAGGTCGTTTATGAGCCCCTGGTTAATCCGCATGCCCAGGAACCCCGCCGTAAACACCAGCAGCCCGAATTTCAGTAGCTCCGCCGGCTGCAGGCTTCCGAGTGGACCCATGTCGAACCATCGGCAGGCACCCAGGCTGCACTGAGCAATCCCCAAATGTGCAAAACCGGCAATGGCAAGGACAGCACAAGCAATGAACCCGACAACAAGTATCTTGCCCGAATATTTTTTCACCCACTGAAATGGCAACAGCGCCATTAGAATGAAGGCTGCCAGCGCGAGCCCCAGGCTTACTACCTGCTTCAAAAAGAAGTACATACTCGTGTAGTAATCGGTATTATAGGCATTATTCAGCACATTTGCACGCTGTGGCCCGATTGCATACATAATAATCAGCCCGAGCAACATCAAAAGGCCCATATACAGCACAATCTGGTAATCCGGCCGGTGACGACGTACGATCACCTGCTCAGCTGCGGCCCTGGCGCGGCCCACCATTCGCCTGGAGGCCTGCATCATTTATATATGGCCTCCCGCGAGCGCCAATAGTATGCCAAGGAAACCAGCCACGCAGCCAATCACCCAAAAACGCATGGTTACTTTTGTTTCCGGCCAGCCCACAGCCTCGAGATGGTGATGGATAGGTGCAGAGAGGAACACTTTTTTATGGAACAGTTTTTTACTGAGGATCTGAATAGAGCTCGAACCCGCCTCAATGACAAAAATAATCCCAATAATAGGCAGTAAGAAAAGCGTGTTCGTCAACATTGCCACGACACCCAGGCTAGTACCGAAGGCAAAGCTCCCCACGTCGCCCATGAAAAACCGCGCCGGATAAATATTGAACCACAAATAGCTGAGCAGTGCGCCCACTACCGTAAAACAAAAGCCCGAAAGCAGCACATGACCCTGTAGCAGTGAAATAACCCCGAACGTACCAAAGCTCATTGCAAGCAGTCCACCGGCAAGGCCGTCGAGCCCGTCGCTAATATTCACCGCGTTGCTGGTTGCTACCACGGCAAGCACAAAGAGCGGTACAATTGCCCAACCAAGAGCAAGGTCGCCGACAAATGGAACATGCACGCTGTTATAGCCAAGCTTGACGTAGAAGAACCAACCGAGCACCAGCGCAAGCAAAGTAATCATGGCAAATTTCAAGCTGGAACGAAGGCCTGCCACACCAAGCCCGTTGCCGCGAATGTTGATGATATCATCGAGCAGCCCTACTGCTCCGCCGCCCACCAGTGCCGCCAGTGGAAGCCAGGTTTGTGCCCTATCGAGGTTGAACCCAAGCGTCACCACGCTAATAGCGAACACGCCAATAATACCCGCCATGGTAGGAATATTCCGTTTGAATTTATCGGCATGAAGCTTGGTGAATACCTCAAGCTTTTCCCCTGTCGTACTTGTACTGCGCTGCCGTTTCCAGAATTTATACCTGTACGCCAGGAACGTGTAAAGGGGCGTCAGGAGCATTGCCAGCAAAAACGCACCGACACTGAGTAAAAACGTGCCGGTAAATTCGTGGGTCAGTTGCGTCAGTGTCATCATTATCCTTTCGGTTGTAGTTTCATGTAATCGATCAGCCAGTTGGAAATATCGGTAAAAATTGGCAATGCGTCGGTATTACCAGCCAGGTTCAATCCCTTGCCGGCTACTTGCACCATTATGACATACTTCGGCCCGCCGCCACTACCGTCGTCACCACCAAATCCCAGGTAGGTTCCCACAGTTTGGTTATCGACGTAGTGACCGTTCTCAATTGTCTGCGAGGTACCAGTTTTACCGCCAATGTAGTACCCTTTTTTGTCTTGGGAGGCATAAAAGGCAGCGCGTGCTTCATGGATCATACCCCGCACCTTATTTGACGTATCGGCGCTTACCATACCCGGGCGTGACGCCTTTGCAGCTGCCGGAGTAAACGCGGAGCCATCATCACTCATCGTTCCCGCCAGCACCGTTGGCGTATGGTACGTACCACCGTTAATAATCGTACTGAACGCCGCACACACCTGCACCATTGTGACATCCATTCCCTGTCCAAAGGCCATGTTCGAATAGCGCACCGCACCGCCATCGGCATCAGTTGGCGCAATCACCGTACCCGGCGCCTCACCGGCCAATTCAATGCCCGTCAACTCCCCTAGCCCGAAGCGGTCATGAAAGTATTGGTACATCGTATCACGCGCGCTTCTGGTAATATTACTGCCATCGCCCAAACGTTCCGCAATCGTCACCATACCAGTGTTTAGCGAATAATTAAGCGCGTGCTGCATGGTAATTGTACCAGTCTGGCCCTTGGTAGCGTTCGTAATCGTGCGGTCTTCTACCTTAATGAAATCGGTATTGTTATAGGTGGAATTCGGCTGTATGACGCCTTTATCGAGCCCGGTGGCCATCGTAAGCGTCTTAATGTCGGAACCCGGCTCATACGGCGCACTGATAGTGCCGTTATTGAAGGCTGCCGCGTCCTGGACCTTGCCGTATTCCGAAGGACTATACGTTGGCATATTTGCCATAGCAAGTACCTTGCCGGTCTGAGGATCCATCACCATAACGCTGCCTGTCGGGTTTACGGACGTTTTCAGCCGGGATTTAATGCCCTGCAGGCCATTCGACAATGCTTTTTCGCTGTACGCTTGCACATTCCGATCAACCGTCATCACCACGTTATCACCATTTTTCGCCGGCTTGTTGATGTTATTGTTCCCAATCGTAAGCGGTACATTACTCACATCCGTCACTGATTGTAGCAAACCATCCGTCCCTATTAGCTGTGTATTGAGGGCTTGCTCTATCCCATAGCGTCCCTTACCTTCCGCGTCTACGAACCCAAGCGTCTGCGCGGCCAGCTGTCCTTCTGGGTACACACGCTGGGTTTCTTCCTGGAATCCGAGCCCTTTCAAGTTCTCTTTTTTCATCATTTCAGCTTGGGTACGGGTAATTTTGGTGGCCAAAATCTGGTAGCGCGATTCTTTTTGCGCCAGCAGTTTGTCAAGATCCGGACGGGCGTTACCACCAGCTACCCGGTGAATAAGATCGATTATCTGCTGCGGTTTATCGACCACCTTCGGGTCGGCAAACACAGTGTATACCGTTTCGTTCAGCACCACTTTCACGGGATCGGTACCGTCCATGGCATAAATTTCCCCGCGTTTTGCCGGAATTACCAGTTGCTTTAGCTGCTCCTTATTTGCAGCCGCAACGTAGTAATCATGCTGAATGATCTGCAAATAAAAAAGCCGCACGACAAAAACCGCCATAATGACAAGTGTCAAAATGGCGAGAATTCTCGGCCGGCTTCCCTGTTTCAAATCAAGTTGCATAGTTTCGTTTATTCGCTGGCGTAATTGGTCTCGCTAGGCTTGTTCATTTCCCTCGCCACGCTTGAGTTCTGAACGTTATCAAGCGCGGTAAGACGTGCGTTCTCTACCTCAAGATCGGTTTTTTGGGTAGTGAGTTCCGCGATTTTGCTATCGATTTTCTGCGCCTGGTAGTCATACGCCGTCGCTTTCGTTGCCTGCGTTAAGTATATCAAACCGAGCACGGTAATCATAAGGGCCACAAGCACTGTATGAGTCACTGGGCCAAGCTTGACGTTCGAAGCATAGCGAATCGTATTCTGGTTGCGGTTCCAGGCAGATTGCCGCTGCGAATGAAACTGAGTTGTACGAGTGTATGACATGGTTTATTTTGTTTCTTGTTTTTATTTTTTGCTTTGGTGGTGCGCCCGCATTAGCACGGACGCACCGGTGTATTTACTTAACGCGACGGACGACGATTTGCGTCTCGACCGATGCGTTTTGTACTGGAATGTGGATTGGCATTTTGTGGTGGTGCCCCTTCCCTTTTTGTTTTATTTTTTCACTGCGGCGCGAAGCTTTGCGCTTCGGGAACGCGGATTGTGAACGTCGTAAAGGCTGCCCGCGAGCGGTTTTTTGGTCAGTATATCAAGCTCGGCTTCAAGCCCTGCTTGCTTTTGTTCGGCAAAGTACCGTTTCACGAGCCGGTCCTCAAGGCTGTGGAAGCTGATAACCCCAACACGTCCACCCTTTTCGAGAAGGCTTGGAAGCATTGGCAACAGCTGCTCGACTTGCCCCAGCTCGTCGTTGACCGCTATGCGGAGCGCTTGGAAGGTACGCGTAGCGGGATGGATTTTTTTCCATTTGCCACGGTATTCGACCCGAATAAGCTCTGCGAGTTGTTCCGTCGTTGCAATGGGCCGCGCCTTTACGATTGCCTCGGCAATGCGCCGCGCAAATCCTATCGGCTCCTCACCATATTCGGTGATGATACGCGTCAGTTTCTCCTTTGGGAGCGTATTAACGAGCGTTGCCGCCGTTATCTCCTGCCGGTTGTCCATGCGCATATCGAGTGGACCATTTTTTGTAAAGGAAAACCCTCGCTCAGCCATATCGAGCTGTGGTGACGACACCCCCAGATCAATCAGTACAATGTCGAACCGCTTACCCTCTTCCATCAGTTGCCGTGCGGCAGTGACAAAATCGGTACGCAGTAACCGTGCCCCTTTCTTCGTAAGCGCCTCGAGATGCTGGGTAGCATACTCATCGCGATCAACCAAAACGGATTCGGCATAGTTTTCGGTTCGCTCGAGTATGCGAGAGGCATGACCGCCGTAACCCGCCGTAAGATCGAGATACTTCTCTCCCTTAATGGGCTGTAGCATGTCAAGCGTCGCATCAAGCAGAACCGGAACATGTAATCGTGGCTCGCCTGGAGCCCCTGATTGTGGTGGATGTTCTTTAATACTCATAAACCTTCTTATTTTAATCCATACAGGACAAGAATGAAAAGTTTTTCGAGATCACCTATCTGGCAACGGAGTATATTTGTTTTAAAATGTGTTTGTTTTTGTAATAAGTGTCCAAACGTGTATAGGGGGTTACGGTGTAACTCATACCCTTCTCACGTTCGGTTGAGAGACTTATGTGTGAGGTGGAGTTTTGGGAGGTGTTGTGTTTTAAGGAAGGTGCGAACGGCATTTTTTACGTGGGCCGCCTTTGCCACCTCCGCTGCCAGATAGGTAATCTCGAGAGTGTTCCTATCGTGATCCTAATTTTTAAGGTACTGCATCATTTCAGGTCATACGTCCGCATCTGCAGGCAAAACCCGCCAATATGCGCCAGCACGTACCGCAACCAGTTCGCGATCGATTCCCGCATATTCCAGCAGGTGCTGCTCGATCGTCACACGCCCCTGCTTTTGGTCGAGGCCTGCAGCAGTTTTACCGCGGCGAAACCGCACGTTCAGGTCGGCAACCTTTTCGTCAAGGATGCTTCCTCCAAGTGCCGGTTCCACTTCCCTGTCCCAAACATGTTGTGGATACATGTGGAGGTACTGGCCAAAGCCCCTGGTAAGCACGACGCCGCTGGCGAACTCACTTCGAAGTTCCGTCGGTATGGTTAACCGACGCTTGTCATCAAGCTTTCGTTCGAAGTAATCCATCCTCCGGTGCCGTTTTCCTTTGTGGGCTTTAGGTTGGTGATTTTAATGATGTAGTGGTGGTTGTTTATTTTTGGTGGTCTTACCCACTTCCTTCCACTGACCTTACTATAATACCCACGATTACCCACGACAACCCCCATTTTCTCTTAAATGCTCATCCTTTCTTCCCTTTATCCACAATTTTGTGGATAAACTAGCTATTTAACAGGGGTGCACAAAAAATACCACGGTCATTCACCGTGGTATTTCTCGCTATAACCCTACTCTTTAGCGGCCAAGCAAAAAGCCAGCGAGCTGGGAGTCGTAAACAGTAGTAAGCTGCAAAGCAACCCACAAACTGAAGACAACGAGATTGACAACAAGCGAGACAATAAGCACAGAGTTCTTAAGATCCTGTCCCATTGTCGACTGCATCACAGCTGCTATGTCAGTCTCTAGGCTCTTCGTTTCTTTTTTGGTGGTGTTTGTTTTCTGTACCATGATATATACATGTTAGCATACTGTTTATGTTTTGTCAATATTATTGACTGTTAGAAGACACGTCGGAAAAAAGGAGACCGATCGCCTCTTTCAATCCGCGAACGGAACGCACCCGAGAATCAAGCGTCACACTGGTTTGATCCACTGGCGCGCTTCCCGTGGGCCACACATGAATTCCTATAACGCCGTCTGGCATATCGACAAAGCTTATCGGCTTGTCATCGACAAATATCAGCGTTTTCACATTCTGCTGCTGAAAGTCTTTGCTAAGAAGCGGCGGGACGATAAACGTTCCGTCTTCTTGCTGCCAGCCGGCCAAAAGCTCACCCTTCTTTTTAATATGGGTAACCAGATGAGGAATATCAAGCAGGTTCGTGGCTTCTATTTTAGCGAGCTGCCACGCTTCCCCACCGTAGGTTATAATGCCGTACGGCAACCTCTTTTCATTCAACAGCGCAAGCAATTCCCTTGCGTGCGGTTCAAGCATTTCTTCCTTCTCCGACTCCCGGATAAACGCCTGCTGAATGGCAAGCCACTGGTCATCGGCACCAGATTCAGCGAGATACTGGCGGACGTACTCGATAGTGTCGAACGATTCACCACCCTGCTCGACCTTCCGGCGGGCTGCACGCAGAAAATCCGTGCTTATCCCTGTGGTTTCCGTGATAACGCGTTCCAGCGTATCGTGCAGCTTATCGGTATTGGCAAGCGTTCGGTCGAAATCGAGAATGAAAAAGGTATTTTTTGGATCGAACGCAATAGTCACCGTCATAGTAGCTCCATAATTGCCCGCGCCACAGCATCTCCATCGTGGCGAATAAGCGTCCGGGCCGCTGCAATGGGATCGGCCTTGCTGGTATTTTGCCACAAGGTGCTCGAAAGCAGATTCGTCCCTACCGCCTGGTAGTGCTTCTGCCCTAACACCTCGAGGTCGAACGTGACAGCAAGTTCCCCCTCGGCCGAATATTTCTCAAGGAGCGTCGCATCGGGCATTTCGGTATTATACAGCACCATATCAAGAAACGGCTGGCCGGCCAGCCGTTCGATCTCGTCGGCAAAATCAGCCACAGTGAAGCTACCCGTCTGGCCGGGCTTGGTGACAAGATTGCATACATACAATTTCTTTGCGTTGCTTTTGGCAAGCGCCTCGCCAACGCTTGGCACGATAAGCGCTGGCGCAAGACTGCCATATAAGTTGCCGGGCGCAATAATCACCAAATCCGCCTGAGCAATAGCGCGAAGTGCCTTGGGATTCGCCCGTGCCTTGGGTTCAAGCCAGAATTCGGGACGATCTTTGCCTTTGAATTTCCGGTTGCCAATATTGAATTCGCCGTGCACTTCACTGCCACCATTTTCCCGCATAGCAAGCCGTACATTCGTGAGCGTAATCGGCTCGACACTGCCGGTAATAGCCAGCACCTCACTGGCCACCTCTACTGCCCGGGCAAAATCTCCCGTCATTTTTTCAAGCGCCGTTAAAAACAAGTTGCCAAAGGCATGTCCCTTGAAGCGCCCCTCTTCAAACCGGTAGGTGAACAAATCGCGCAGCTCCGCCGAATCTGATAATGCCACGAGGCACTGACGCACATCACCAGGCGGCAACACACCCAGTTCATCGCGAAGCACCCCTGTGCTACCGCCATCATCCGCCATATTGACCAACGCGGTTATAAACGGCGTGTGCTTTTTCAGCGAGCTGAGCAATGTGAAGCTGCCTGTGCCGCCACCGATAACTACTATTTTATGAAGCGCTGTCATTGCTGTCTCAGATGTTTCATAACCTTACTTAGCCATAATGCACTTGGGCGTAGCTGGCGGTCAAGTGTCTTTTCGTCCACTTCTGCCAAACCGAAGCGCGGCCAAAAACCCTTATCCCATTCAAAGTTATCAAGCAGGCTCCAGTGCAGGTAGCCCTGCAGCACGACGCCGTTTTCCATCGCTCTTTGCATACCAATCAAGGTCTGTGTCATCCACCATTGCCGATGTTCGTCATCTTTATCGGCGACGCCATTTTCGGTGATGATAATCGGCAAACGGTACTTTTCGTGCAGACGCTCGAGTGCAAGCTGAATATTGGCTGGTGCAAGGTCCCAGCCAAGATCGCTCATACGCTCATCGGGATTGTGTACCCGGTAGCCATACACGCGGTTGCTGAAGTAGTAATTTATCCCTAAAAAGTCGCAGTGTTTTGCTACTTTTTTCAGGAAATAATCTTCATGAAAATACTGGAAAATATCAGTGCTTTTACGGCTGAGCCACGCATCGTCGCCCGCATAATAATACGCCGAATTGCTGGCAACCGAGACCTTATAACGGCGATTGATGCCATGGACCACCCGAGCCACTTGTTTGTGCGCATAAGCAAGGTTGTTCAGCACGCGCCAAAACGGCCACTTCTTTGCAATATTTGGCGGCCAGTTTCCGGCGAGATAACTTTCATACGCATAAATTCCAGGCTCGTTAATAGTAACGACATACCGTACGTTCGTGCCAAGCTCACGAATGATTTTCTCGGCAAAACGGGTGAAATATTGCACGTTTTTGCGATGGGCAAACCCGCCACGGGCGGCGAACCATACCGGTAGCGTAAAGTGGAATAACGTTACAATCGGCTCGATGCCACGGCGTCGCAGTTCGGTGGCGTACTCTTTGTAATGTGTCAGCGCCTCGACGTTCCAAGCGCCTTCTTCAGGCTCGACCCGTGACCATTCAATACTGAAGCGAAAGGCGTTCATGTGCATTTTCTGAAGCAAATCGAAATCTTCTTCATAACGATGGTAGTGGTCGACCGCCTTCCCCGATACATAGTTATGCGGATCCGTGGCGACTTTTTGGATTTCCGGCCATTTTTCAAGATCTTCAAACTGGAACTTCGCCTGGGCCGCTTTCGATTTAGCGTTTTCAAGTTCCCAGACGCTCCATTGGTTATGCGTGCCGCCTTCTACCTGGTGGGCGCTGACTGCCGCTCCCCATAGAAATTTTGCCGGGAAACGCAGCCGAGGTTTTGATGAAGCCATACATATGTATTATATCATCCGGCCGTTCTTGTATAATAAGGAGATAATGTTGAGTTTTCTATTAAGAAGCTTGTGGCGGCTTGTCATCCTTCTTATCGGCGTTGGCCTTATGTGGCTGGCCGCACGCCTTTATCCGTATGCGCACTCGCGCCTGCCTGCTATTCTCGTCGTGCTTCTGCTGTACGCATTTTTTGCCTATGTAGGTATCCCTGCACTTATCCGCCTTCTAAGGATCTTCATTAAACCAAACCACATCCCCCTTTATGTCACCACCGGAGATGGCTGGCCGTCGGATCCGGTAAATATTGCCATTGTGGCAAAAAACCGCCGTCACCTGGAAAAAGCCATGAGCGAAGCAGGATGGTATACGGCCGATCCTCTCACCTTCCGGACCGGCCTGCGTGAAGTCGGTTCGATTATCTTCAATACGTCCTATCCTCGGGCGCCCTTAAGCAATCTGTATTTGTTTAACCGGCCGCACGATATCGGTTTTGAAATACCTACCAATCCCAGGGGTAGCGCCCGTACCAGACACCACGTGCGTTTCTGGCGGCTAGAGGAACCGGTGGAGCATCCCGGCCATCACCATTACCACTTTTGGTGGAAAAAGCTGCGCCACCTTTTTGTCAGCGAGAAAGAAATGTGGATCGGCGCTGCCACTGAAGAAACCCGAGCGATCGACCTGCAGTGGCACACCGGGCAACTCACCCACGGTGGTAGCCATGAAGCAGATAAGGAACGTGACTTCATTATCAGAACGCTTCGAGACGCCGGGTTGACCGGGCGTGTCTACACGTCAAAGCCAGGCAAAGCGCTCCGCTTTCGCGGCCAGCAATTCCGCACATTTTACGTCACGAACGGGTCGATTAAAATCGTCCGGTTGCGTTAAAGTGCCACCACATCTTCGCCGAAGTGCTTTTGCAGACGCATGACAATACTTCCCTCATGCCGGCCAAGCTTCTTGCTCAGCTCCTTCACCGATGCCCCGTTCTGGAACTCCTGTTTCAACGTTTCGTCGTCGGCTGCTTGCCACGGCCGGTATGCGTTCGGATACGTCTCGCGCATCTTGGCGATTTTTTCCGTCCAGTTGGTATCTTTCTTTTTCTTCACCTTTGGCGGTTCGTGTTTTCGCTTTTCGGCCTTTTCCTGCAGATGGGCGAATTTTTGAGCGTCATTCGCCGCCCTGCTTCGGAGTGTTCCGTCAATTTCCTGCGCGTCGCCGCTAATGGCAAGAGCCATGCGATTAATGCCCGTCAGATAGAGGTTGTCCAAGTTTTTTACTCGGGAAAGTGCCACGTACCCCATCCCTTCCACGAATGCTTTCCGCAGGTCGATCCGGGCGGCATCGAGCGTCATTCCCTGACTTTTATGTACGGTGATTGCCCAGGCAAGACGAAGTGGAATCTGCGTAATACTGGCCCGTTTCTTGTCGCCGTCGCGAAGCTCCCACGTATCAGGTACCATCGTTACCGTATTGCCATTTTGGAACTCGACGACCGGATATTCAGTCGCCGGTTCGAAATCAATCACCGTGCCGATGCTCCCGTTCGCATACTTGCGGTCGCTGGCATTCTTCACCGCCATCACCAGTGCGCCTTTCTTCAGCCGCAATACTTCCGGTGCCAATACGGAGCGTTGTAAATTCTCCACATAGTTGGCTGCTCCGGTGGTTGCCTGTGTATAAAAAAGTTCGTCACCAGGCAGGCCTTTCAGTTTGGTTTCATTCAGCGTATCAACATCAATATTCACCGTGTGGAGTTCGGTCAGCGTGGCGTCTTCGGGCGGTGATACATCTACCCGCGCCAACAACTTTTCGGCGTGATGCCGGCGGATATCACCCGCCCGGAGCGCATTCAAAATATCGAGCAACGTTTCATCGTCCTGGCGGTGCTGCTCCTGCAAATAGCAAATCGTCGGGTCGAGTTCCTGCCACGCCCGGCTTCCTACCACAAAGCCACCGCTCCTGCCTTCTCCTCGATTGATCGGTGGCAGCTGAAAGAAATCACCACTCATAATCACCTGAATACCGCCGAACGGCACGTCCTTCCGGCGCACCAAACGGCAGACTTCATCGACCATATCCAGGCGATAGTCGTGCAGCATCGATATCTCATCAATGATCAAGACATCGGTTTTTTCAATTATCTCATGCCGCCCCTTGGCGAGATGTTCAGCGAAGCCTTGCGGAACGTAATCGAGCACGCCGATGCCCGCCCAGCTGTGAATGGTTGTCCCGCCAAGGTGCGTCGCGGCAAGGCCGGTGGTAGCCGTTACTGATACGTGTTTGCCTTCGCTTTTGGCAAGGCGAATAAACTGGTTGAGCACATACGTCTTCCCCGCACCCGCCGGCCCGGTAAGCAGTACGCTTTCTCCCGAAAGCATTATTTCCAGCGCTAACCCCTGATTCATCACTCTCAGTATACAAGATTCGCCCGTGGGCATGTAGCCTAGAGTGTTGTACAATAAGACCATGCGAAAAATCATAAGCGGATTCACGGTCGTGGAACTACTTGTCGTCATTACCGTTATCGGCATTTTGGCGGCCATTACCGTCGTGACGTATAACGGAATACAGCAGGAAGCGCGTAACCAAACTCGCTACGCCGAGATGAAAGATTGGCAAAAGCTGTTCCAGACGTATAAATCCCGATTTGGTGTCTATCCCGACTTTCCTTCAACAAGCGATTATTGCCTAGGTACAAACTTTCCCGTTGGCTACAACGGCGAACGACGATGCCGTAATTATACGCTTTCAAACAGCTCTATCTCTTACAAAGAATCTGACAACACCGCCCTTATGACAGAATTGAAAAAAGCCGGATCTCTGCCTACCGTCAACGGCGATCGTATTCCGGTAACCAACAGCTTGGTTGGTCCTTTTATAGATTATTGGGGCAAAGATTGGGGTGGATATATTACGGGCGTCTTTGAGGGTGGCACGGGAGATTGCCCTAAGGGCCTGGAAGAAACATGGTATAGCGGAGACGGTGCCGTTCTCTGCGGGCTACAAATTTAACCGCGTGGCGGCTCGCCGTCAGGCTCATCAAGTAGCTTCTTGCTTTTGATCTCGTAGCGTTTGCCCGTAATTTCGCTCGTAATGTAGTCTTCGTTAATAAGGTTCACGAACATGTCAAGATCGTTACCATCCATAATGATGATAGCGCCGGCATCGTCCGTCATAAGTTCCAGTTGCATTTCGTCGGCGTACTCCACCGCCTGCTCCTGAGTTACCTCGCCAATTTCCATCTTCTGCAGTTTGTTCACGATTTTTTTGCGGTCGCGCACTAGCGTTTGCAGATCGAGGCCGTCTGGAAAACTCAGTTTGAATTGCTTCTCAATTTCTTCTACTTTTTTATCGGCCAGCGCCTGCTTTTTGTAATCGTAATTGAATAGCTTTTCAAACTTCGGCTGGTTAAACGCAAAAATGTCTTGACCGATAACCAATACTTGGTTGTCTGCCGGCATTTTCAATCCTACGTCCGCTTGGAACATGCCAAATTTACCGTCACGGAATTCCCAGCTGGTCGCACCCTGTAGCACGTTGCCCTGCGAAATCGCCTTTACGGCATAAAAAACTTTCGACGGCTCATTTTTATGCGTAAACCGTGCCACAATTCCCTTTATCCGCTTGAACTCGTGTTCTTCTTGCGAAAATTCCACAATATCGTGACGTTCTTTTTCAATCAGGTGAATCAGCGTTTCGGCGCGGCCTACCTTTGCTAGGTCGGTTCGAAGCAGCACGTTCTCTTCCCCGTCGGAAAGCTCGTAGTCTCGCACGGAAAGGCCGGTGCCTGCGCCAAGATTTACGAAATTAATCAGGTCGAACAGGAACAGCGGTTTAATCTGCGCGTTTAAATCGCTACTGAAGTTGGTACTGTAGGGCGTATAGTTTTTGTTGAACAGAAAAAACTCAACGTCCAGCTCGTTTTTAATACCGTCGGTGTTGTTGGCCCACAAAAAAATATCGGTCGTTTCTCGCTGCTCGGTTTCCATATGCTAACTTTCTCTTAGTTTTTAGGCGAATTGCTTTTATTGTAGCCGAGCAGCGCCGAAATTACTACTTCTCCCAGGTAAAATTATGGCCGAAGTGACCGTAGCGAGCCGTTTCTTCGTATTGGGGCTTCAATAGATCAAGCGCTTTTATAATGCCTTTTGGTGTCAGGTCATACCCGTTTACTACTTCATGCTTGCCATCGATAATCACGCTCGCTTCCAGCGGCTCTGCCACGCCAATGGCATAGGCAAGCCGCACGAATACTTCCTTCGCCCCACGCTTTTTCACATAATCAACTGCCACTTTCCGCGCCATGTAGGCCGCCGAACGGTCGACTTTCGTCGCGTCTTTACCACTGAAGGCACCGCCGCCGATCGAAATACGGGGACCGTAGTTATCTACGATAAGTTTGCGTCCGGTCAGTCCGGCGTCGGCGTCAAATCCACCCTGCTCCCAGTCGCCACTTGGATTTATATGCAGCGTCACCTCTTGGGATGTTGGGTACTCTGATAACCATTTGTGAACCGCTTGGCGCAGCTCTTCCCCAGGCGCATGCTGAAAACTTGCCACAGCCGAGACGATTTTATCGTCTCTTAGCGTTATCTGCGTCTTGCCATCGAACGGCCAAATTTCGTACAAATATTGGTTCAACCGACGCGACAGCACCACTTCAAGCGGCAGGAATTCCGGTGTTTCATTCGTGGCATACCCAATCATAATGCCTTGGTCACCCGCCCCACCAGTATCAACCCCCTGGGCGATCTCACCGCTTTGTTTTGCGATATGCTCGACTACCTTCACAGCATCACCCGCAATCCGATGCACAATCGCTTCTACATCTACCTGTTTTGCCTTACTGGTTACTTCACCGGTTACAAACACGAAGCCGTGCCCGCCGGCAACGTCCACTGCAACGCGTGCCTGCGGATCTTCGGCCAGATGAGCATCTAAAATGGCATCGGAAATTTGGTCGCACAGCTTATCCGGATGACGTGGTGACACGCTTTCCGCGGTACGGTAGAAAATTGGTGCAGACATTAATAAAACTCCTTTCATCTGCCCTGAAGGCTCGGAAAGGAGCAAAAAGAACCGCATCTTTCCTGAACTTCAGGCTGGAATTAGCACCTTACAGTTGTTGCAGGTTGCCGGCGAGTCATCGGGCCAGTCCCTCGTCGCGCTCTTGATACTAAATTGTTAACATTCTTATTATACTACATCTTTGAGACGGCAAGATATCAAAAGTTGTCTAAATATACAGACATTTTGATGCTACACTAAAATCATGGATGCGGAAAAGTTGTTGAAACAAAAAGTTGTCGCGTATTTAAAACATTTAGACATAGCCGAGGGGCAAGCAGCGGCATATATTTGCTTGCTGGAAAACGGAGGGCAGACGGTACTCGCCCTGAGCCGAATTTTAGGAACGGGCCGCACCAAACTTTACCCTCTTCTCGAAGATCTTGCGGCCAGGCAACTCATTACTATTCATGAACGTCATTATGGCACCAGCTACGAAGCACAACCGCCGGAAGTACTGGAATTTTTAGTCAGCGAGAAGGAGCGCCAAGCAGAAAACTTGCGCCGTCAGCTCGGTTCGGTTCGCCACACGCTGGAATCACTCTACGCCTTCTCTCCTACCGCTTCACGCATTGTGGAATATTACGGCGTCGACGGGTTGAAACAGATGAACCATAACCTGACACGGGCAGAGAAAGAGTTTCGTGCCGTCAAGCTTGCCGACCTATCGTCTCGGCTTGGTAAGCACTTCGCCGAAAAGCTACGGTCAACATGGGCGGAAAAAGGCATCCTCAGCTACAGCCTTACCAATATTCCTGCATGGCAGCCGAATACAGACGCTTTGAAATACAAAAAACACGCCAAGGCACGCTTCATCGACCCTTCTGTTTTTACCATCGAGTTCGAGACATATATCTACGATAATTGCGTGGCACTTATGAGCTATGAGAATGACGACATTTTTGGTGTCGAGATATATAACGACACGCTTGCCCGCCAGCAAACACAGCTGTTCGACCTTTTGTGGTCTCAGGCAACCGATAGCACCTCTTAAAGAGGTTGCGGTTGTTGCTTATACCACATTACCGCTTCACGAAGCGCCTTTTTCAGCTCGTCCAGGTCTATGTCGGCAACATTTTTAATACGAATACAGCTTTTTCCAACACTTACCTTACCCAACTTTTGTTCGTACCGCTCCGGCACGTATGTACCATCCCGAAGTACCGCGCAGATATACAGACTGATGTACTGCTTTTGGTTCGCAAGCATGACTGTCCACCAATCGCCCTCGCGCCCGCTGGCGTATACATAGCGGTACTTTCCGTAGCCAATCATGGCACCGCCGCCCACTCTTTGAGCGAGCTCCCGCGGTAATTCCGGAGCAGCTTCCCGTACGAGTGTATCCAATTGGCGAAGCTGCGCTTCGCGCTCGCCCGTTCCTACGAAAAAACTCTCAATATCTTCCGCTGGTATTTTCATACCTACGGCTGCATCAGTCCCAATATCACCGCCATTGCCTCAAGCGATACCAGTTCATAAAGTGCGTTCATAAGCGTTAGCTGCCATGGCCGTCCCTCGAATGCATCATGCAACCATATACGTGCCGCCGTAAGGCCAAGCCACAACCAAAACGCAGTACTTATAGCCGCTTCAAAGTAAGAGTTATGGAAAAAGGTATGCGACAGAAAGGTGACATGGGCAAGTATATAGGCCGTAAGCAAGCTCACGATAACTGCTACACCCATTGGCCACCAGCCCATTTTTTCAAGATCTTTTGGCTTTTTGCCAACCAGCTTCATCCACCTATTGCCAAGTACTTTCGGTGTATACCACACCGAGCCCACTATCATTGCTGCCACGGCTGCCAGAATCACCGCCCACCAGTTGATTGCTACTTCCATTTCCCCTCCTTTGTTATAGCTTTATTATGCCTGAACGACGCATATTTTGCTACAAAGAAAGACTTGCTTGTTAGGGTGTGGTCAGGCGTTCTTCCCTCGCCTTGTTTGCCCACCTGTCGGCCAACTCATTTCCTTCGTTATTGTTATGACCGCGTACCCATACCAAGGTAGCGTGCGACTGGCGATACAACGGGCACACTTCTTGTACAAGATCGAGGTTCTTAATTTCCCCGCCTTTTTTCTTCCAGCCGTTCTTTTCCCAAGCGAGCGACCATTTCGTAATCACATTAATCCAAAACTCGCTGTCGGTATGGATTTCGCATTCGGTAGCACTGGCATGCTGCAAGGCGGCAATGAGTGCCCTGCCTTCCATGCGGATATTAGTAGAATGTAGGTCATGGCCGAGCGCGACCGGCTCGCCGTCCTTAATGACAGCAAAGCCGCCAGGACCGGGATTCGGGCTGCAACTCCCGTCGGTGTAATACGTTATCATTCCTTTAGTATACTACCTGGTATCGGAATCGCGACCCAGTTCGGACAGCGTCTCAATCATCTGCCTCCTTGGCAAATCGGTCGTCTCGATGTTGTTATGTTTCGCAATCACGTAGCCCTGGATGAGGCTTTTCAGGTAGATCGCGTCGTTACGCCAGAGGTAGTTGACCTCGTAATGATCGATCGAGTTCATGACACGGCTCGAAACGGTGATCGAACCAAAAAGCGGTCCGGTTCCGCAGGTGACGTTAAGCACGTCCTCGATACGGATACTGACCACATGGGATGTCCAGAAAAAGTCACGTTTTACGATTGTCACTTTTGTACGATCAAGTGTTATTTTATCTGGGAATAATGTCATAGGGAATACGCCACGGGCGGTCGCAAGTACCTCATGGGATTTTCGCACCATTTGTTTAAGGGCACTGATTCTGGCAACATCAGGATGGCTAGCCACATGCGGCGCAAGCGCCAAGGAGCTCAGGAGACGTTCTTTTGATGGTAACTGGATTTCATAGTTCAACGCATTCTTCACTCCATGAAAGGTGCTGGTTGCAAACTTTCCCAGTTTCTTGTTCTGCGCAACCAATAGTTCGTACGGCGACCTACTCTGCGGTGGGTCTGGTGTACCAATAGGCTGCAGGTTAGAGTTTAATACCTCTTCGTCCTTCATAGTTACACGTCCTCCTCTAAGAAGATACCTCTATTATAGTCGTCAAAAATGAAGAAAACAATATACGCATAAGAGGTATACTCTGTATACTGGCTCGCCGTGTAGCCGTATTCCCCTTTTGCAAGAAAATCGTGCAAAAGTGAATGGTCACTCGGTTATTTCAATGCCGTTCCAAAACGCAACATAATCAGTAAAGTCCTTCCGCACGCGTTCAATCGAACCTTCTTTCGGCTCATGGTAGTACCATGCCCCAAAGTCATTCTTTTGCCCATTAACAGTGACGTCGTAATAACTCGCCTCACCCTTCCAGTGGCAAACCGTTTTATGGTCGCTGTTTGTAAAATATTCCTTTTTAATAGCCTCCGGAGGAAAATACCAGTTCCCTTCAATGCGAATAAGCGCTTCTTTCGGTGCTTCGGCAATGACCGTTCCATTCCAAATTGCTTTCATAGGTTTATTATACGCTTAAAAAATAAGCGGCTTCATGATTTCCCGATAAAATGCCGGCCGCTCTGCAGTGCTTAGGGAAGGATCGTACGAATAGCCGTGCATCGTAAAAGCTTGCAGTTCCTCAGGCGTTTCCGTTTCATGATCGATTATCCAGCGCGCCATGACGCCGCGCATCATTTTGCTGTAAATCGGTGCCACGCCCACCTTCCCGTTTGGCTTTTTATCATAAAATACTGGGGTAACGATGCGCACATTGCTCGGCAATCGCTTGGTGACCGCATTGCCGTATTCGTCTGAACACAAATTATACACAAGGCCATCCGCGCGCTTCGCTACATACTCGGCCAAGATATTTCCCCAAAATGCATTAAGGTCGTTTGCACTCTGCACCCGAAGACGAGTTTTCATTTCAAGCCGGTATTCATTTATGAAATCGAACGGACGCACAATGCCATATAACCCGCTCATAATAAGCAGGTGTCGCTCGGCCCACTGTGCCTGCCGTTCGGTCAGCAGCTCCGACTTCATCCCCTTGTATACATCGCCCTTGTATGCCCACAACGCCGGTCGCCCGCTTTTCGGCTCCCATGTCTGGTACATGCGCTTTACGTTCGCCGCAATCACGGGACTTACCCTCATAAGAAGAGCGATTTCCTGTTCATTCATTGTGCGGATAACATCGGCGATTTGTTTGGATTGTTTTAAAAAAAGCGGCGACTGGTGCGGCACAAAAACAGGATTTGCAGAGGTAAGATCCATCGTTTTAGAAGGAGCAAGAAGCATGAGCATAGCCTTAGCATAGCACACCATTGACCCGCTGCTGCGGCGTATGGTACGGTGAGGGCAGTTCTTTGACCCTGCAACGAGAGAGGAACGATCATGACGATAAGCATACCTCATGAAGCGGACGCTACGATCGAGCAAAGATTTGCCTTCTGCGGCGCGCAGGAGACACTCGAGCATATCGAAACGTTCAGCAAGGAACTCGCTGAACAGGAGCGCGCGACGCTGGAATGGACATACGCAAAAATCGTGCGAGATTCCGATATCCTGACCTTACATGGCCGCCTGAGACGTGAAGATGGATCTGAAATCCAGGTACATGTTCTTGCACCGGGTCTGGCATACAGGTTCGGTCCGGCTTCAGGGGAGCTCGCCCAGCTCATCTTGTCGCTCGCCGGCAGGTAATAACAAGAACGGGAGTAAGAATGACCCATCATTCTGAAGAAGAGTCCGCAGAAACTAGCGAGCCGGTGGGTTGTCCCATCGATACGGACGACTTGTCGGCATGGCCCGACCGCCCCAAGGGTTCGCCGCCTATCAGGCGCAGAGGAATCGAGTATCCCGACGAACCCTCCAAATAAGCCGCGTGACTTCCTCGCGTAACGGCCAGCCTATACTCACCCGAGTAGGCTGGCCTTTTACTATCCGCTAGCGATACTCGGGGTTTTCGTAATCAAACCTGGCACCGGCGTCCCATTCGCTCCGTTGATTGCCGTATGCCGGCACGCCGCCGGCATCTTTCAGTATTTTGGCCATATGCATAAGGTTCCAGGTCATAAACGTCGTGTTGCGGTTTGTAAAATCATTATCTACTCCCGCTATCGTCCCGTCCTTCAGTTTGTCTCCATAGCTAGGACCAGGGCCAGCCTCTCCTACCCAGCCAGCATCTGCTTGAGGTGGGATGACACACCCAAGGTGCTGCAAGCTGTAAAGGATATTCATAGCACAGTGCTTCGCCCCGTCTTCATTACCGGTAATAAGGCAGCCGCCAACTTTGCCATAATACGCATACTGCCCTTTTTCATTCAGATCACCTGAACTTGCATATAGCCGCTCAATAATCTTTTTCGTTTGCGAGCTATTATCACCAAGCCAAATCGGCCCAGCCAACACGATAATATCTGCTGCTTTGACCTTTTCGTACAGCGCAGGCCATTCATCTGTTTTCCACCCTTTTTCACGCATATCCGGGTATACCCCGGTGGCAATGTCATGGTCGACGGTGCGAATAACTTCTGTGTGCACCCCGTGCTTGTTCATGATGTCGGTACTGATTTTAATCAGCAAATCAGTATGGCTCGGCGCCGGCGATTTCGTCAGCGTACCATTGAAAAAGAGTGCTTTCAGGTCTTTAAAATCCTTCGCATCCTCCATCTGTCTTCCCTCCGTTATGCTATTTTTATCATAACAAAGTGCGATAGAAACGGTAAGTTATTTGTCTTGCAGTTCTGAAATAACAATGCGAGCCTGCTTCGTCGTATCACGGTCGCGCACCGTCACCGTACCATCTTCAAGCGTCTGGAAATCGATAACCACGCAGTGTGGTGTACCAATCTCATCTTGGCGGCGATAACGCTTACCAATATTGCCGTTGTCATCCCACATGACATTGCCATGCTTTTTCTTTAGCATTTTATATACTTCACGGGCTTTTGCTACCAGTTCGGGTTTGTTCTTAAGCAGTGGTGACACAGCGTATCTTACTGGCGCAAGATGTTCTGGGAATTTCAGGTAAATACGCTTTTCACCGTTTACTTCGTCTTCATGGTACGCGCTGGAAAGTACCGCCATAAGCGCCCGCTCAACGCCAAAGCTTGGCTCAATCACATGCGGCACAAATTTTTCATTGGTCCCCTTCACTGTATATTCCATGCTCTTACCGCTAACGCGCTGTATATTGCCAAGGTCAAAATCGGTTCGGTATGCCAGACCCAAAAGTTCCTCACGGCCAATAGGAAAGTCAAATTCAATATCCACGGTGCGCTTACTGTAATGCGCACGGTCTTCTTCTGGTACTTCCAGCTCATGAACACTTTCTTTTGGTAGCCCAAGCGTAGCAAGGAATTCGTGGATATCTTTCAGAAGTGCCTCGAACGCCTCTTGCCACTTCTCAGGATGCACAAAATACTCAATTTCCATCTGCTCGAACTCACGCGAACGGAACACGAAGTCGCGAGGGCTAATTTCATTTCGAAAGGCCTTTCCCTGCTGGGCGATACCGAACGGAAGGTCGGGATAAAAGTTGTCGACGATGTTTTTGTAGTTGGTGAAAATACCTTGGGCGGTTTCCGGGCGAAGATATACTTTGGCAAGCTCGCGTTCGTTTACACCATGCTTTATCCGCTCTTTGGCAATCGTTGTCCATGCCTCGATTTCTGCTTTCGAGCCGTTCACGGCACGGTCTGCCGCACGTTCCAAGCTTGTCATATCCATCATGTCGACATCGCTTGCAGTTGGCCCGATAGTCGTCGTAAACATCATATTGAACGTGCGTGATGCACTTAACGGGTTACCATCAGGACTCTTGATTTCCTTCTCAGCAATCATCGCATCCATCTGCTGCATCGTCATACCCGCTGGGTCAACCCCTTTGTCCTTCAAAATGTGGTCGGTGCGGTAACGGCGGTGATTCACCGTGTCTTCACACAGCGGGTCGGTAAATGTATCCACGTGCCCGCTTGCCTGCCATACTTTTTGATTCATTAAAATGGCAGCGTCTACCCCGTACATATCGTCGCGAGCATCCACAAAGTGTCTCCACCATAGCTGCATAATATTGCGTTTCAAAGCCACCCCAAGCGGACCATAATCCCATGTTCCGGAAAGGCCGCCGTATACGTCCGATCCTTGGTAAATAAATCCCCGGCGTTTGGCGAGGCTAACGATATCTTCCAGCTCTGTTTTTTTGTTCATACTAGGGCTCATTATAACAGATACGCCCCTCAAGAGAAATGCTCTATTGCGCTTACGCCTACTATATGTATACAAACCAATAATCATGTTAGATAGTAGTTGCTTATTTTTACTATAAATTGTATACTACGGCCAGTATCGTCTTTTCAGAAGGTAGGTACACAGACATGACGCATGCCTTGAGACGTCTTTCTAGCGAAGACATCACGATAGGACTGCTTACGGCCGCCCTGGACGAGCAGCTCATCGGAACTCACGACAACAGCATGTATGCCAGGCATCTCGAACGCCAGGCATACCTCGACGCTTCCGCGGACCTGAAAATCCGCTACCCGATGGCGCTGGCTATTGTGATGGGCTGGCAAGAGAACTATGACGAAGCCGTCGTGATACTGTTGAGGCGTGCTTACCGGGAGCGCCTGCGCCCCCTCGTTGCGATCACGGCACAGAGCACCGTTCCCAGTATCGAAAAATGGCTCCTCAGCAGCTTTATGCTCGCTCAGGATCCGAGCGACATGCATGGGCAACAGCTCAAAAACGCGTGGAAAATCGTCACCACCAATCTTGTCCAGCGCGTGGAAACACGGAACGGTAAGACGGCGATGGCCTTTGTCCTGGGACTTCCTCTACGGACCGAGGAGCCTCCCACCGTGCAGCATCCGCCAATCCCAAGCAGCGTCTGATCTTCTCAGCCTCCGGCGTATCGGCATTATAGATACGCCCAGCCTAAGCGCGCGGCTGCAAATAGCGCGCTTTTTCTTGTCAAATAGCGGCATGCTGGCGTGCAACCGTCCAACAGTTTGGAAGGATTGAGCCGATTCCGCCAATTTGCGCTATGGTTTTAAGCGGTTTTACCGCTACCAATCGCAAAAATTTTATATGATCCCCCGTCAGTTCACCATTCATAGACTCACGAAGCCCTTTTTCCGATACATCATACATATACTGTTGTTCAGGCTGTAGCTTATTTCCTTCAATATCGTGAAAAAGGCTCAGTTCGTGGCCAAGTAGTGCTGCATACCGCACATAAAACCACGTTTCGACCAGTTGGCGCGGAATCGAGCGGGCATCCAGCGCCATCAATACTTCCAGTAGTACCTCATACCACTCAGGTTCGTTTACCATTTCGCTGGCTTTTGCCACCTGCTTTATCGCTTCGTAGCCGAATTGCATGGTATCGTAATCTTCTAGAATATGCCGGTAAAAATGCACTAAACGTGCCGAGGTAAGAATACCGAGCTCACCCTTTCCTTCTTGAATCACCACATCGCTTACGGCAAAAAGCTCAATGCCGCCAGCCAGCTTGCTCTTCTCGCGCCGAACGCCGCGTGCCATAACGCTGCGCTTTCCTTCCGGGGTGAGAAGTTGGACGATCCGGTCCGCTTCGCCATAATTCGTCCGCCTCAGCACAATAGCCCGCGTCCGTGCGGTTGTCATGGCAACACCTTTCGCACGGCAACCACTAAATCATCCGGCATCATCGTTGCTTTATCCAGTACTTGCCGAACACCATACGCTGATAGGTCCTCCTGTACAAGCTGGTCTGCACTCGCCGTGCACAGAATAACCGGGAGATCGGCCAGGTCCGAATGGGACTTTAACTCATGCAGCAACGTAAATGCGTTCGGTCCGGCAAGCAGGACGTCGAGTACAATCGCTGCCGGTGGCAAGGCGTCGATCATATCGATGGCAGCGAGCGCATGAGGAGCATGCTCCGTACGTATTCCCACCCCGTTTAACGTTCTCGCTAGCTGCTCCGCCACCCATTCGTCATCTTCAACGATGAGCACAAAGGGGGCCTTGGTCATAACAAACTCAACTGGCGCGAAGCCATTACATCAACGTAAAATGTTGCACCATCACGATGCCGGGTTGCGCCGATTTCTCCGTTCATAGCGCCCGCGAATTGGCCCGCCACATATAATCCAAGTCCGCTGCTTTGAGGTCGCGCATGCAACACCTGTGTTTCAGTGCCGAGGCTTGTTTTCAGCCGCTTCCATACGTCAACAGGCACTGCGGGGCCATAGTCACGCACGCCGAGACGGATTTTTTTACCGTTCTCGAACGTCGCGGCGCGAAGCTCTACCGGTGTATTTCCCTCCGCATAATGAAGCGCGTTGTCGCCAAAGTTAAGCAAAATGCGGCGAAGTAAATCACGGTTTGCTACCGCGAGGATTGGCCGATAACGGGACGACGCGCGGATCTCCCGCCCCTTTGCCTTATAAAGCGGCTCCAGTTCGTGAGCGACTTCTTCACATATCTGCTGCGGGTTAAGCGGCTCCAGTTCGAATAGGCTGTCATCAAGCCGCGACGTGCGCGAAAGGTCGGTAGTAAGACGAAGCGACCGTTCACTCACCAACACGATTTGGCGCAGCATACGCTCTCTTTCTCCTTGCGCTCCCAGGTCTGTCTCAAGGGAAAGAGCAAGCTGGCGAATCAATGCGAGCGGCGCCTTCAATTCGTGCGCAGCCGTTACAAGAAATGACATGCTATCCGCTCCTCGCGCAGCAGCTGCCATCTCTCCTTTATCGGTCCCCTTCATACTACCTCTAGTGTAGCACGGAATGGCAAACAGTGGGCAGACCCACTGTTCAGCCAGGTGCTTCTCAACTATTGGTTAAAGTTCAGCGTTTTGATAATATTTTCAAAATCGGGCTTGAACGTATCGGCGTCGGTACGAAGCGTGACCGTTTTATCACGAATCTTGTAAATGACCGCCGAACCACGAATATCTTTGCTGAAGTTACCATCCAGCCGCGTTCCGTTATTGCCGTTCGCACTGACCGCACTGGAGCGAAGGTCACCCTTCTTCACGAGTTCCTGATAGGTTTTTACCACTTGGTCATAGTCCTTTTCTTCGATCAATACGCGCAGACTGAATTGTTGCGTCGGACTGACAGGAGGCACGGTGATCGGGTTCAGATACGCTTCGTAATTACCGCCCTGGCTGCCGTCTTTTGCGACGTACACGCTCCAGGTTTTAGGGTAGTCAAACGTCACCCGGCCGTAATCGTCAGGCCCCACGAACTGCCGGTTCGGTTCTTTTTCACGCTCGGCAAACTTGGCTTCGTCCGCATCACCCTGTTCTTTCTTGCCTTGTGCAACGGCTAGGTCGATTTTGCCATCGACGTTGGTTTTTTGCTCGTTGTAGTTCACGTACGCCCAAATCGCCGCCGAACCCGCAGCAAGGACAAGAACGACGAGTGCAATAATCGCAATCAGTGAGCCGTTCACTTCTCCCCGCTCATGTCTGTGTTGAGATAGAGTCTTCATGGCGATAATTATACTTGTGCTTGGGTGCCGTGTAAAGGTTCGAACCGGTAGAGGGTGTGCGCTCGTACTACCTTAACAGGGGGACGCCCAGGAATAGCATTGCCGTAGCTAATAAAATAGAGCGGTTTGTTCAGGCGGGTCGCTTCGTTTTGTAGTTTCGTTGCCATTTTGTTGATGTCGCGCGTGACCGCGAATGCATAGACGACTGTCGTCTCGGCAGGCAGGTGGACAAACCAAAAATCGGCTAAATATACCGTGACTTTTTTGTTATTGCGGGAAAGGAACCGCGAAATAAATACCAGCACCGGATTCAATTCATAGCCAATAGCCGTAGCACCGTGCCTTACTGCCTCCCGCAGGATGATACCGTCGCCGGACCCAACGTCCACCAGCACATCCTTACTGCCAAGCGCATATAATTCCTTGAATGCCCCTTTCACCTGTTTTTTATGGCTCGGAACGTACGGCGCACCCCGGAATACGACGAAGTTGAATACGATAATAACGATCGCAACCAACCAGAACAGTATCGTCATGCCGCCTCTGAGAACTTTGCCTTTACGACTTCGATATCGTTTTTCAAAGACGAGATATCCGCTTCAATTTCTTCGGCAAGCTTCTCTGCTTTTGAAAACATATCAAGCGCTTTTTCCAATTCGAACTCATCGCCGTCAAACCACGCCACCAGCTCGTTTAAACGGGCAGTTTTTTCAGCTATCGTTTCATTACTTTTTTCTGACATGTTGCACCTCCGCTGTTATTACTCTGTCGCTTTTTTCCACTTCAATCATCCCACCGGGCTGCATGTTACCACGGACGAGCGCGTAGCCGCGCTCAAGCGCACGCCGAGGATCAAGCTGGAACAAGACGCGGCGCGTCGCCACCAAACGCTCTTCCGTATACCCAATCTGCCGGTCTATTATCATAAGCGCATGCCGCAGCCTCTCTTCCAGTGCCGCTTCCTGGTTGGCTAGTGCCCGCTCAACTCGCGGAAGCAACGCCCCGATATTCCGGTGCACCTCACGGATTATTTCGTTTCTATCTGGCACCAATAGCTGCGCGGCATTGCTTGGTGTTGCCGCACGTCGATCCGCAGCGAGGTCGGCAAGGCTAACATCGACTTCATGCCCCACGCCCACTAATACGGGGATACGACTGGCGGCGATTTCCCGCACCAACAGTTCATCGTTAAACGCGGCAAGATCATCCGCGCTGCCACCACCACGGATCATCACGATCACTTCCGGCAATTCTTCGCGTGTATTAAAGTAGCGAAGCGCCCGAATCATTTGGTCTGGTGCGTCCGCACCCTGCACTTGCACGTGCGCCACATCGAGCTTCAGACCGCCCCAACGGTCATTAACGATTTTTATGAAATCGGCATATCCTGCTGCTTGTGTGCTCGTTATTACACCGACGTGCCGAGGAATTTCAGGTAGCCGTCGCTTTCGGCTCTCAGCAAACAGACCCTCCTTTTCCAACTTTGCCTTTAAAAGCTCGAAGCTTTTTTTCAAACTTCCTTCTCCGCTTGGCCGTATAGCCCGAACCGTCAGGCTGAACTTTCCCCACTGCGTCAGCTTTGGTGTAGCCGTTACGACTACTTTCATGCCGTCTTCAATCGGCACGCGTAGCTGCCATACAGTCATGAAGCAGTTCACACTGCCCTGGTCGTCTTTCAAGTCAAAAAATACGTACTTGTTCTGGTTAACCTTAAAGGCTGCCACCTCGCCTTCAATTTCCACACTCGGGTAAGCATACTCCAGTGTTTGGTTGGTCAGTGCAATAAAATCACTAACGCTCAGCCGTAGGGGCGTCGCTTCGTCCATATTTCAAAATCGCCATCTGATAAAAAATGTATCCTAAAATAATAGTACCGAGCAACAAAATAACTCGCGTCAGCACGATACCGGCAATCACCGTCCCCTTATCAAGGCCGGCAACCGCAAGGAATGTTACCATGATGGCCTCGTACGCGCCGGCACCACCCGGCGTGACTACGAAAAAACCCGCAATGGTAGCAAGACCGTAGGCGATGAGTACCGGTGCCGGATTAATCGGCTGGCCGAGCGCCCAAAATGTAATCATAAACAGCAACGTGTCGGCAGCCGTAAACAAAAGCCCCCATAAAAAAGGCTTTATGAGTATCCGCTTGTCGTGACGCAGCGCCAAAAAGTCATGATGCATCTCATCGAAAAACATCTCTACCTTTTCAAGGTGCAGTACTTGTACCCGTCGGCCGAATGTCACTTTAGCAACCAAGCGGTTAGCCGTTCTAGAAAGCCAGCCTGCGAATTTCGTGATCCGCTTCTGGCTGCTGAACAAATAAATGCCGGCCACGATCGCCGCAATAGTAATACTCACGAGCACCGAGCTCATCAGGATAATCCAGCGGTTGATATTGCCATCGAGTGTCACAACAATCACGGCCACCGCAAGCAGCACAATGAACGCCACGAAGCCCATAGCATACCGTACCACTTGCGCCATCGTCGCCCTTCCCGACGTCACGCCATATTTGCCAAGCCGCCAGGTCATGTACGATACGCCGCTTACGCCACCGCTCGGCAGCAAATGGTTGACGAAGTTCATCTCCAGGCTCAGACGCGTCAGCGTACGCTTTGGCACTTCACTAATAGAACCCTTATCTCGAAGATAAGAAAAGATCATTTCCCCGCCTGCAAAATACACGATTATTTGCCCTGGGATAAGCAGGAGCAATATCCAGATATTCACTTTCTCAAGCAGTTGCCACGCGTGTAGCAATTCGTGGCGGGAAAAATAAATAATAATTCCGATCAGCAAAAACGTGACAATACTTATCCAAGCCCTCAAAGACATGATTCTAGTATATACTAAAACATATGTTTATTGCGATTTTAGGCCGACAGCCTGCCCTGGGCATAGCAGAGCTCGAAGCCGTATACGGCACCGATAACACGAGCTGGTTTTCTGATACATCCGCGCTCGTTGCAGGCAGTTCGTTTCTGCTTGACCGGCTCGGCGGCACACAAAAAGCCGGCCGCGTCGTTTTGGAGCTTCAGGGTGATTGGCGCCGCGTCAGCATGAAAATCGTGCAGGAATACGCCAAAAAATGGTATGAAAAAGAAGGGAAAATCACTCTTGGTATTAGCGCATACGGTTTTAATGTATCACCCCGTGATGTTCAAAAGACCGGCATCGTCCTGAAGCAAAAACTAAAGGCGAACGGCGTCAGCCTTCGCCTATTGCCGAACAGCGATACTGCGCTGAATACTGCCACTTCCCACCACAACAAGCTTGGCTTATCGGAAAATAAAGTGGAGTTACTTGTCATCCGTGCGCGCAATGGCCGCATCATCGTTGCCGAAAGTATCGGCGCCCAGAATATTACCGCCTATACCAAACGCGACCAAGAGCGACCGAAACGCGATGTGTTCGTGGGCATGCTACCGCCAAAACTGGCACAGATCATCATTAATCTGTCGGGCGCCAAGGAATTCGGTACCCTTTGGGATCCTTTTTGTGGCACCGGCGTCGTCTTGCAAGAGGCACTTCTTATGGGTATTGATGCATACGGAAGCGATTTAAGCGAAAAAATGATCGAATACTCCCGTCATAACCTTGAATGGCTGGCCAAAAAATACGATGCCTCCCATGGCGGCCCACTCAGCACGTGGTTCGACCTGCGCGTTGGCGATGCCATGGATATCCAATTTATAAATAAACACACAGTGCCTCTCCAGGCTGTCGCCTGTGAAAGTTATCTTGGCCAGCCGTTCAGCGCTCCGCCCTCCCCGGAAAAATTAGCCAGCGTACAAAAAAATTGTGATCACATTATTAGTTCGTTCTTAAAGAATATCGCCTCGCAGCTGCAGCCAGACACATCGCTCTGTATTGCCGTGCCCGCCTGGAAAGACGCGAGTGGGCACTTCTCCCATCTCCCGCTCATCGGACACCTGGATAAGCTCGGCTATGCCCGTCATGAGTTCAAGAATATCAAAAATAGTGATCTCCTTTATTACCGCGAAGACCAAGTCGTCGCACGCGAGTTGCTTGTCCTCAAGAAGGCTTGACGAAACGCGTTATCTCAAGTAAAATAGAACAGATTGTTTTAGAAACCTATAAGGAGTTATAAATGTCACACGTTAAAGCAGGTGGTTCTAGTAAGAACATCCACAACAACGCCGGCCAGCGCCTCGGCGTGAAGCGCTTTGGTGGCCAAAAAGTCCGCTCTGGTGAAGTATTGGTTCGCCAAACCGGCAGCACCAAGGTTGCGGGTCCAGGTACCTACATCAGCAAAAACTTTACTATCCACGCTGCCCAAGACGGCGTCGTCTCTTTCCAAAAGGTAAAGAAAGGCCATTTCACTGGCAAAACTGCCGCTCGTACGCAGGTAATTGTTAAATAAACAAAACTATCCGCCCCAGGCGGATAGTTTTTATATTCAAGGAAAAATCCTGCCCTTTTAACAAATGAAATGACACTTACTAAAAAGACAGGGGGCTATTGCCCTAAGCTATGCGTAGAAAATGAGTTTCAGTGCAGTGTTACCCGTTCCGGGCTTACTTTTGCTTGCCCAGCGTTGCGCCTGAAGATTTTGCTCCGCTTGCCGCGCCGGTTCCTTTGTTCGCTTCCTCGGTTTGGCGTGTAGATTCCTCTTGTTTCGCCATAAAATACCCTCCTAAGAGACGTATACGCATAGCCTATACATATTTTACCATGCCAAGGTTATTTACATATCCAGATGGTGTTTGATGCGCTCTACCACATCACCAATAACAACCTGCGACTTCACCAGATAATCGTCGACGCCAAGTGCCTCGGCACGTTCCTTGTCCTTAGGTTGGCTGAGAGCAGTCAGCATGATGACCCGAATGTTTGTCGTCTCTGGTGTATTACGCAGAATATCCAGTACGTCAAAGCCGCTAATCTTCGGCATCATGGCATCAAGCAAGATAAGATCGGGTTTGAAGGCAATTGCCGCAGAGAGCGCTTCTTCCCCATTGTTTACCTCCTTTATTTCAAAGCCCTCTAATTCCAGGCGAGACTTATAGACAGCAGCAAGCGCCGTATCGTCTTCTACAAGCAAGATCTTCTTTTTTGCATCCATACTACCTCCATAGTACTAGGCCGCGTCAAAAAGCACAAGCTTACGCGCCCAGCTGCTGCCGAGCCGCTTCAAGCTGCGGATCTTTGCCGGCATCACTATCGGCAGCGGTCAGCTCTACTTTTTTATCCGGTTCAATACCTTCCTTGGTGATATTTTTGCCATTTGGCGTGTACCACCGGGCAATCGTTACCTTTAGCTGCGTACCACCGCCAAGGTCGATCACCTTCTGTACCGTTCCTTTACCAAATGTTTTCTCTCCAATAAGGGTCGCAACTTTATAATCCTGCAAAGCACCGGCCACTATTTCGCTGGCGCTGGCGCTACTGCCGTTTACGAGCACCGTGGTAGGAAGGCCGGCAAGGATGGCGTTGTCCCCCGCCGTGATGGTGTCTGTCACTTTACCATTCGTCTTTTCCGTCGCGATCGTCTTGCCTGCCACCCATAATCCAGCCACCTCTTTGGCCGCATCGACGTAGCCGCCACCGTTGCCACGCAGGTCCAAAATGACGCCGGTTACGTTCTGTTGCTTAAAGCTTTGGGCTGCCTTTTGCGCAAGCGACCCCGTATCTTGGTCGAATCGAGTAATCGTAAGAATACCGATCCCATTTTCCACCTTACTCTCTACGCTCGGATTGTTCACTTCCGCCCGGGTAATAGTAATGTCTTTCGTCTCCGTACCACGTCCTATGGTAAGCTTCACGGTTGTGCCCACGTCACCACGCACTGCTGCCGATACCTTATCGGGCTGCCAATTATTCGTCGACTGATCATTCACGCCCAAAATGACGTCACCTGCTTTTAAGCCAGCCTTCTCTGCCGGGTTATCTGCCAACACCCGAAGAATAGTCGGCTTGCCGTCACGCACCCCTATTTCAACACCGATACCACCGCCAATTTTACCTGCCAAATCATCGTTGAACTGCCTCGCCTCATCGGCATCCATAAACACCGTATACTGGTCGCCTGCTGCGGCCACCAGTCCCTTGCTCGCACCGTCAATCAATTTATTGGCATCGAGCGTGCCGTCGTAATTTGCTTTTAGCTGTTGGTACGTGCGCTGCACGGCAGCAAGATCGAGCGTGCTCGTTTCTACCTTAAAGCCAAGTGCTGGTCCGATTACTGCCAGCAGCTCCTGACTCCTTGTCCCTGCCACAAAGCCTACCACTGCGACAACCGCAATGGTCAAAAAATAGACGTTTTTAGAAATGCCGTTAGGACGATCCGGACGGACGGCCATTGATTGCTGGTTTTCTGCCACCTATGCTCCCCTATTTAAAATCACTGCTATAAGTATAGCGCACCCCCATGGAAGTGCGCTACCGATTTCATTGTTTTATTTATGCTTAGAAGTAAATGTACTGTTGGTAGGTACCGATCGGAACCTGCATCTTGCTGTAATTGCCCCAGCCAGGGCCCCCAGCATTGTAGTAATTATACTGACTGACAATCATTGTACCGGCGGCGCTGTCGATACTTTCGACCCATACAATATGGCCAGGACTACCACCGGACGTGATCACACCAGCCGCATGGGCGCGAGGTGTTGAGCTTACCGTAAAGCCGGCGCCGCGAGCACTTGCCGGCCAATCGTACGCATTCCCCCAGTAAGCAGGAGCGTAGCCCGTTTCTTTGTACACGCGCCAGGCAACGTAACTCACACACTGACGACAGCCGTAGCCCATACCATCGGTACCATTGCCGTCGATACCGCCATGAGAATAGGCGAACTGATCGACAGAGCAGTTAGAATCGTTCCACGGGTAACCACCGGAAGTACCCGGCAGTACTACAGCACCACTACCACCGGCAGAACGGATGGCTGCTTCAATAGCAGCCTGCTGTTGCTGCTGAACCTGCAGCTTTTGCTGTTCACGGCTACTGGCCAGCTGCTGGTAGGCGCCTTGTTGTCCCTGGGTTTGTGCCAGGATGACGCCCCGTTCCGTTTCTTTGTCGGCAAGGGCTTTTTTCGCATTATTTTGATCGGCCAGCGTACGCTGCACATCACTCTTTTGCTGTTCAAGGTCGGCTTTTAATTTTTTAATCGTCGCAATCGATTGGGTCAGCTGGTCACGAATAGCGGATTGATAGGCCTGTTTATCTACGAAATCACCGATATTCTTGCTGCTCGCCAGCATTTCCAGCGGCGAAATAGCGCTATCTACATACAGATCGGCGATAGTATCGCCGAGCGCCCGCTGACTGTCCTTGATTTTTTTCTCCGTTTGGGTGATTTGGTCTTGCAGTTTTGCCAGCTTCGCTTCACTTAGGTCGATCTGCGCCTGGATAACACTTTTCTGTGTGTCAATTCCTTTAATCTCTTCCTGGAGCGTCGAGATTTGTTGGTTCAAGGCGCCAGCCTGAGCTTGGTATTGATCAATCTCTTGCTGGAGGGCACGAATTTGATCGTCGTATTTGTCGGCGTAGACTTTTGGTTGAAAAGAAAGTGGACCGGCTAGCACCATCATAACCACCGTTGCCACGAGTGCCGATTTCGTGACAATACCCTTGGCAGAAACTGGTGTGGTGGACCGTTGTTTCATTACCTAAAGCGTAGCATAAGCGGCATAAAATGTCAATGCTACTTCTTGAGGAAAAGTGCTTTTTACGACTAAATCCGCAGGTAACGACGGGTAGCTAACAACGATGAGACAATACCAATAACCGCGCCCAGAATAATCATAGCGAGAAGCACAAGAGGAAGATACATCGTGACCATATCGATCGTGCCTTGAATTGCTACCCCGGCTGCGACCAGCTTTGTCTGTGTTCCATAAAGAAGCGCGATACCAAGGGCCGTGGCAGCAATTGCGGCAATAAAGCCGTATACAATCGCTTCTACCACGAACGGCCCACGGATAAAGCTGCGGTCGGCGCCGATCAGCTTCATCATTTGTATCTCATCGCGCCGATTAAAGATGGCCATACGGATGGTATTGAAAATAATCAGCGATGAAATGACGATGAACACAACACTGGCGATCAAACCGGCGTTCTGCGCGAATACAACGCTGTGGCCAATGTTTTCAATGGCCGACTTGCGGTCACCGGCAAAAGATGGCGGACGGTTCGGATAGACGTTAGCTTTGTATGCGCTATTCGTATCGACAAAGTGCTGCAGTTCGGACGTATCATTGATATCTGCAATCTTTACGCGGAACGTCCCAGGAAATTCATTGGTCGCTTCATTGATCGCGCTCAGTGTGTCGGCGTCCTTTTTATTGCTTTGGGCGAAGTCTTCACGGGCTTGTTCAGGAGTAATATACGTCACACTGCGGACAGTTGAGAGTTTTTTCAGGTTGGTTTGGATTGTCTGAACGTCTTTTTCGGAGATATCGGTCTTCACATAAATCGACATGTCTACCTTGTCGCGAATATCAGCAATCGTATCGACAAGCACGTTGCGAGCCGCAAGGGTCACAAAAACAACCAGCAGCGTAATAGTCATCACGGCCGTAGCCGCGATTGTCAGCCATGCGTTTCGGCTGATGTTATTTACTCCGTACCGGCACATCCGGACAAAGGTAATCCACTGACGGCGTTTGCGTTTTTGCTGGGCAAACGCTTTGGCGTCTAGCTTCCGTTTGCTCATTGCTTATAACTCCCCTGCGCTTGGTCGCTGGTAATCTTTCCGTGTTCCAAGGTGACCACGCGGCGTTTTAGCTTGTTGACGATTTCGACGTTATGGGTTGTCAGCAATACTGTCGTACCGTATTTATTGATTTTCTCAAGCAGGCGTACGATATCCCAGCTGTGCTTCGGATCGAGGTTACCGGTCGGTTCGTCGGCAATCAGGATTTTCGGCTGGCGCACCACGGCACGGGCAATCGCCACACGCTGCCGCTCACCACCGGAAAGCTGGTGCGGGAATTGCTTCTCTTTGCCGGTAAGACCCACCAGCTCAATTACTTTCGGTACTGTATTGCGGATTTCACGGTTGGTCATGCCGGCAATTTCAAGCGCGAACGCGACATTCTCAAACACGGTGCGCTGCGGTAGCAGCTTGAAGTCTTGAAAAACCACGCCGATTTTGCGGCGAAGAAGCGGGATATGCTTGTCTTTCAGCGTATCGTAGTCGATACCGCCAACCACGATCTTGCCACTCGTCGGTTTTTCCTCGCGCGTCAGCAATTTCAGCAGCGTCGTCTTGCCGGCACCGCTCGTACCAACCAAGATGACGAATTCTTTCGGTTCGACATGAAGACTAATGCGATTAAGCGCAGGCTTCGTGTCTTTACCGTACGATTTTGTTACCCTGTCTAGAAGAATCATTATTACTTATAATATATCATTTTCGGCGGCTCTTCCATAGTACCAAACCGCTTACGCATCCGAAAGCGCCCGTGTCGCCATGGCCCGCGGCACACGGAGCGCGGCTATGCGCATATGCATAATATCGGCAATCGCCTTCCGGTACCCTCCGCCGAACCGATGGTTGGCGCCACGCAGTGTAAAAATCCGCGGGTCAAGCAAGTCCGAATAAAGCCATACGTCAGGAAATGTATCATCGAGCACTTCCCTTGTGCCGTCCGTTACTACTTCGTCGCCCGCCGTAATGATAGTGGCGCCGGGTGATGTCCATATGTTACGCAGATTACTTATATGGCGTGATGCTTTCTCGCCTAGGCTGCGAAGGTATGCTTCCGTCACCACGACATCGGTCGTCGGTTTTTTAATATCGTCAGGCCGATAATGAATATAATGTTGGATGTTTTTTGAAGCAAACCGCTCCTCCTCGGGCAAAGTATCTTGGATGTGCTGGATAACTTCTACGCTAGCCGCCCAACGAGCCGCTTCTTGTCCCAGCCGGGCGGCTTCTTTTTTCGTATCGATTACTGGTCCCATCCATACGCTATCGGTAACTCCCAGCTCCCTGCCATAATGGGCGACGATTTCAGCAGCCGCCACTGTTCCCTGCGAATGCGCGGCGACGATTTTTTGTCCCGGAATCTCTTCAAGCGTCTGCGCCAACCGTTCGGCCTGCTGTTCAATAGGCAATTTCACAAGAATATCATCGTCCACCACATCACATAAATTCGGCATGATTGCTCCTACACTTGGGTTCATTATCTTAATATGACGGTCGATTTCCTGTTGCCGTACGTCCGTCCCATCCACACCGAACCCGTGTGCATAGACGACAGTTATGGGTTCTTTGTCTGTTTTCTGGGCGTCAAAAAGCAGCGGTCTCCTTGTTTCGAGGCTCATCACATATCTCCTTGTTGCATAAAACTAGGTTAATAGGGCCATGAGCACGTGCCGAAGCTTATGCTAACACAAGCACCATATACCCACAACGTACTCATGACAGATTAGTTTATATACGCAACTATTTCAAAACATTAAGAAGTGTTCTACTTCGCTTCAAGATACGCCGTAATAAAGTTGTCGATTTTACCATCGAGTACACTTTGCGCATCCCGCTCTTCGTACTTGGTGCGAGTATCCTTTACGAGCGTATACGGATGAAGTACATAGTTGCGAATTTGGCTACCCCAATTAGCCGATTCCCCTGCTTTAAGATCCGACAAACTTTCAGCGTGCTGTTCCAACCGTAACTGTGCCAGTTTTGAGCGGAGGATCTTTAGCGCCGTTTCTTTGTTTTGCAGCTGCGAACGTTCGTTTTGGATGGCCACCACAATACCCGTAGGAATATGCGTTACCCGCACGGCAGAGTCCGTGGTGTTAACGCTTTGGCCGCCGTGGCCGCCCGAACGGTAGACATCGATTTTCAGGTCTTTATCATCAATAGTCACCTCTTCCGGCGCATCTATTTGCGGCAATACTTCTACCAGTGCAAAGCTGGTTTGGCGTAAATTATCACTATTAAACGGACTCAAGCGCACCAGACGGTGTACGCCATGTTCACTTTTTAACTTGCCGTAAGCGTACGGCCCGCTTATTTCAATAACGCTGGTTTTAATACCGGCTTCTTCGCCAGTGGAACGTTCCACCGTGGTTGTTTGAAAGCCTGCTTTTTCCGCCCATCTAAGATACATGCGCTCCAGTATAGCCGCCCAATCTTGGGCATCCGTACCACCAGCACCGGCCGTGATACGCAGAATAGCGCTGTGATCATCGTAGTCACCCTTAAAAAGAAGCTCCCTTTTCCGCTCGTTGAATTCCTGCTCAAAAGCTGTCACTTGTCCTTCAAATTCAGGCAGCAAGCTGTCGTCGCCAAGCTCCATCAGCTCCCTAATATCGTTCACCTGCGCTTTTAACGTTTGCCAAGGATCAATCATACCATTCAACGCTGCCAGTTGCTTGCTGAGATCCTGTGCATGCGCAGGATTATGCCATACCTCCGGCGCTGCCAGCTGGTTCTCTAAGTCACCGGCTTGTTTTATTTTGGCAGGAATAGCCAGCCGTCCGTACGCGTCGGCAATATTAGTGCGTAATGTCTCGAGCCGCTTTGCTAATGGCTGCACACGTCCTCCCGTTCGTTTGTTCTATTGTAACAGATTAGCTCAGCGCGTTCACGGCTACCACGAATTGGTCACCCCTATCCTCATAGCTTGAAAACATATCGAAACTCGCGCATGCCGGACTAAGAATAACCACGTCGCCAATATCCGCCTGGCGCGAAGCTTCTTCTACAGCGTATTTCATTGTAACCTCCGACCCAAGATTGAGAGCTTGAATGCCTTTTTGTTTAAATGCGTACTCCATGACACCGGCCTCTTTTCCAATAAGCAACACGACCTTCACATCATGAGTAGCGGCCGTTTCAGCCAGTGTATCGTAGGAACCACCTTTACTCGTACCGCCCATGATCATCACTTTTGGCTGCGTGAACGCACGGATAGCAGCAGCAGCGCTGCTTGGAGTAGTAGCAATGCTGTCATCGTAATAATCGACATGCCCGAATGAGCGGATGAATTTCAATCGATGTGGCAACCCGGCAAAAGCACCGATTCCCTCCGTGATAGCTTTCGCGTCCTGGACATACGGCCATGCGGCGCTCATAGCGGCGCAGGCGTTGTCCAGATTGTGGGCGCCCGGCAGTTGCATGACGGTAACAGGACAGATTTTCCGCTCGCCATACCAAAACCAGCCATCTGCAACGTGCGCAAAGGCATCAGACTGAAATGGTACTTTCTGGCCCGGTGACAACGCACCAATGGCACGCGAATATTCATTCTGCGCGTTAAAAATTGCAATGTCGTCCGCCGTTTGGTGACGCAGAATGTTCGATTTTGCCGCCACGTATTCTTCAAAACTGCCGTGTACGTCCAGATGATCCGGCTCGATCATAAGTACCACTCCGACGTGTGGTGATTTCTCGATGTCCCAAAGCTGAAAACTGCTCAGTTCATACACAACAATATCGCCCGGCTTAACTTGGCCAAGGATATCCAGGGCAGGCGTACCGATATTGCCAACGAGGTGTACGGTTTTTCCCGCGGCTTTTAGTATGCTCGCAATAAAACTGCAGGTCGTTCCCTTGCCCTTGGTTCCCGTCACCCCAATAATTGGCGCGGAGCACTTGGCAAAAAATTCGTTCGCAGTCGACCAAACTTTGCGGGCTCCCTTTAGTTTTGCAGGGTTCATACTGGCGGTACGCACTACCATGTCGAAATCATCAAGGTGCTGGAACGCCTGATCACCAAGCCGGGTAGGTACGCCTGCGGGCGCATCCGGGAGCTCGGGTCGCTCGTCAATAATTGTCATTTCGTGCCCCAGTTCGGCAAAATAACGATAGTTCGATTTGCCTTCAACGGCATAGCCGGCAATTGCGATTTTCATATACACATTCTAGCGCTTATCAAACAATGTCGCTAGCTTATCGTTCAGCTCTACGAGGTCGGTCTTCTCACCGCTACTTACCCCGGCAAGCACCCAGGTATCACTTTCAATGAATTCCCGTGCCGTGGCAATCATGCGCTCACGTGTGGTTTTACGGATGGAATCGGGCACTTTTTCGTACTCTTTCACCACGCCGTCCGCAAAGTATCGGCCAGTATAAAAATTGCTGATCTGCGCCACGGTTTGCGCGCCCATTTGGTAACGACCGAGTGCATACGATTTTGCAGCCTCTAGTTCTTCTTCGGTAATCTTGCCCTCACCCACCAGTTTTACTTCCCGAACGATAATATCGAACAAGGCGCCTGCAGTTTCCAGGTTTACCTGACCGCCAAAATCCCAGCTGCTATCATAAAATCCTACCGACGTATCCGAGAAAACACCGTAAGCAATACCCTTTTTACGCGCCGCGCCGTAGATGCGCGAATGCATCGTTCCGGTAAGAATTTGGTCGAGGCAGTTCATAGCCTCCGCTTCCTCGTCGCTTAGTTCACGCGGAAGCGTGAGCGACCAGCCGAACGTCAAGTTAGAGGCTTCCTTGCGTCGGATAAGATTCGGGTTCGCCCGACTTAGTTCGTCCTTCGGTACCTCAAAGCGCTCGCCTTCCGGCAGCTCCCAATCCGCCAGCTGGCGTTTAATTTCCGTCTTCCGTCCGTGCAGCTTTCCCGCAATCACGAAACACATGTTTTTTGCCGTGTGCGTGCGCCTATGATGTTCGCGAATATCGGCCAGCGTAACATTCGGAATAGTCTGCAACCGCTGCCAAAACGTGAATACGTCCTCGCCAAGCAACTGCTGAATTTTCGGCCACAGCACGCGGTTGTGATTGTTCAAATACCCTGTTAATTCACTTTTTACATTGCCTTTTTCCGCTTCAAGCTCTTCAGTGTTGAACTTCGGCTGGCAAATGGCTACGCGCTGCAGGTTTAAAATACGTTCCCACTCGAAATCGGCACAGTCGGCCACGTACACCATTGAAAGATCGCTCGTATATGCATTATGGTAGGCACCGTTTTTCGTAAATTCGGCTTCAAATTCGTGCTCGTTTTTGAACTGCGCGTTGGCACCAAACGCCATATGCTCCATAATGTGCGCGGTTTCGTAAATATCTTTATTCTTTACGTAACGGTTGCCCGCCCGAAATTGAAACTGAAAGCTCATTACCGTCGCGCCCGGAATATCGATTAATAGGCCACGGGCACCATTCGGCAATTTTACTTCTTCTACTGTGTGTTTCAAAATCGTCTCCTACGTCGCTGCTACTTCTCAGTGAATAACTTTTCTATTGTGCCACTTTTAAAAGTGAAAGGCTACCCGCAAAGCGAACACTTTTGGTATTCGCTTGCTTATTTAACGGCTTTTCTTACGGTTCTGGCGCTGCGCCTTTTTCTTCTTGCGAGCAACGTTTTTGCGGTGGCCTGCCTCGCCGGCAGTAGCCGCCTTTTTCGCCTTAAAGTCACTGTCGCGGTTCTGTTCACCGCCAGTTACTTCGTTCACGCCTTTTTCAACGGCCGTTTCCGCCAAGCGCGTCAGCTCTGTATCGTGCTCTTCGTCTTCACGGGCAACCACATCGTTCTTCCGAACATGCATAATAGCGGCAAGAACTTCGTCACGAAGTGTTGCCTGCAGGCTTTCGAATAGTTTTTGCGATTCAGAACGGTATTCCACCAACGGGTCACGTTGACCGACGCTGCGCCAATGGATGCCTTCGCGCAGGTGCTGCATATTCTCGAGGTGTTGCATCCACAGCGTATCGAGTACCTGCAAATACACCTCACGCTCAACTTTCCGCATAATTTCAGGGGTCAGTTCATCTTCTTTGCTGGCGTATAGGGCAAGTACTTCTTTTTTGGCAAGCTCAAGCCGGGTTTTATCCTTCTTCTCGTTGCCGATAACGGTAATTTCCTTGCTATCGACTGGAAATATTCGTTCAAATTCTTCGGCGAATTTCGAGTTGTTCTTTGCCGGCAGGTACGTTACCTCAAGGAGTTTTTCGTCAATCAGGCGAAGAATCTCGGGTTTGATATCATCGCCTTCCAGAATTTTGCGGCGTATGGTGTAAACAACGCGACGATGGCGGTTGATGACGTTGTCGTACTGCACCACGTTCTTTCGGGTATCGAAGTTGTACCCTTCCACGCGTTTTTGGGCGGCTTCCAATGTTTTTGAAACGGTTTTATTCTGAATTGGCTGGTCTTCGTCCACACCTAAACGTTCCATGAGGCTTGCGATACGCTCACCCTGGAAAATACGCATCAAATCATCTTCGGTCGATACATAAAACTGCGTTTCGCCCGGGTCGCCCTGACGGCCGCCGCGTCCACGCAGCTGATTATCGATGCGGCGGGATTCGTGACGTTCCGACCCGATCACCACCAAGCCGCCAAGGTCCGTCACGCCCTCACCAAGCTTAATATCCGTACCACGGCCAGCAATATTGGTCGCAAGCGTAATCGCGCCCTTTTCACCCGCTTTGGCAATAATAGCCGCCTCGCGTTCATTGTTTTTGGCATTTAAAATTTCGTAAGGAACTTTTTCTTTATCAAGCCATTCAGCAATCAATTCGTTCTTGGCAATCGAAGCAGATCCTACCAGCACCGGCCGACCATCTTTGTGGTACTGTTTGATTGCATCGGCAACCGCCTTCAACTTGCCTTTTTCCGTTTTAAAGATAAGGTCCTCGTGGTCGACACGCCGAATTGGCCGGTTCGATGGAATCTGAATGACGTCCAGGCTGTAAATCTGCTGGAACTCCTCGGCCTCGGTAAAGGCCGTACCGGTCATACCGGAAAGTTTGTTATACAGGCGGAAATAATTCTGGAATGAGATGGTGGCGAGTGTCATGCTTTCCTGCAGCACCGGCACAGCTTCCTTGGCTTCAATTGCCTGGTGAAGGCCTTCATTGTAGCGGCGACCTTGCATTAAACGGCCGGTGTGTTCGTCCACAATAATGACTTCGCCTTCTGTCGTAACGACATAGTCTTTGTCCCGCTTGAATAACGTTTGAGCGCGCAATGCTTGGTCCATATGATAGACCGAACGGACATATTCCGGCGTGTACAAATTTTTTATGCCCAACAATTTTTGTACTTTTTCTACCCCCTCGTCAGTCAAAGCGACGCTGCGGCGTTTTTCGTCCAGGATGTAATCTTCCGAAACAAGCTTGGCAGCAATTTTCGCGAATTGGTAGTAGCTTTCAGGGTTTTCGGCAGCCGGCGCGCTAATGATAAGTGGCGTACGGGCTTCGTCGATAAGGATGGAGTCCACCTCATCCACAATGGCAAAGTTCAGATCGCGCTGACGTAGTAGTTCTACTTCGTTGACCATGTTGTCACGCAGGTAATCAAACCCGAATTCGTTGTTTGTACCGTACGTAATGTCGGCTGCGTAAGCCTCTTTACGCGTCACCGGGCGAAGCTTGCGCATGCGGGGATCGTCGTGCGCGTCATTGTCGAAGTCTTTGTCGTACACGAACGATGCTTCGTTAATGATAACACCGGTAGAGAGGCCTAAGAAGCTATACAGCTCGCCCATCCACCCGGCGTCACGCTGTGCCAAATAATCGTTTACTGTTACCACGTGTACACCCTTTTCGGAAAGCGCATTCAGGTAGGTTGGCAGTGTCGCAACAAGCGTCTTACCTTCACCAGTTTTCATTTCGGCCACGTTACCATCGTGCAGCACCATACCGCCAATCAGCTGCACATCAAAGTGCCGCATACCGAGCACACGGGTGCTAGCTTCGCGTACCAGCGCGAACGCATCGGGCAGAATAGCGTCGAGCGATTCGCCCTTTTCGAGGCGCTCTTTCAAAACAGCGGTCTGTTTCGGAAGCTCCGCCTTTTTCATGGCCTTGTACTTCTCGCCAAGCTTATTTATAGTAGCGACTTTTTTCTCAAGCCCCTTTAAAATCCGCTTCTGCGGATCACCAAACACTTTTGTTAACGCTGATTGTCGGCTGACCATAGCTATCTAGAATCCCTCCGGTGAACTGAAACTACTGTGAAATACTGAGTATTATTATACGCTGTTTCCCCCAGGGGTACAATGCAGGAAAAGAAGTCTGATAAAATCATGCTGATTTTGGCAGTTTGTGTTAATGGCACCTCTCGCTCGTTACTTCTTTGCCTTGGACAGTCTTTCGCGAACAATCTTAACGTGGCTCACTATCCTATTCCAGCATTCGCTCAAGTACGTTTCGTCAGTCTCAAGATCAAACTCAAGCGCTAGCTCCGCAATGGTCTCAAGCTCAGGATACTCACCGAAAAAATCATGTACATCCACGGCATTATTTCCGTAAAGAATATCATAGGCTATATGCTCCGCAGCTTCTTTTTTAGTGCCAATATCCCCAATTTCAGCAATAGCCTTTTCGAGAGCAGCTACGATCGCTTCAATTGTAGTTGGTTGCTTATGCATATTCTGATAATAATATAAACTGATTTAAAAGTCCCTCCTTACTCGACTTAAGTCGAGTAAGGAGGGACAGGGGGTTACCCGCGCGTTGATTTCCAACCTTGATGGATAATGTTACCTTCCTCATCAAACACCACGTGCCACCCGGCACCAGATGATGAATGACGATCGATCACCAGAACATCGGTCGTGTACTTGTCACCGCTCCAGTGGTATCCATTCTTAACTTCAATTCTGCAATCGTCGTCTTCGAACTGAATATCACGACCCTCCTGGGCATCCATTTGCCGAGAGTGTCGGTAAGCCCGAATCGCCACGTTGCCAAGTGCCTGCTGATACGAGCGTTCCGTAGACTTCTTACGTTCCCACGTGCGAGGAGCGAACATAGCAAGTACGAGGTCGTTCAACTCATCGAAGAATCGGCCCACGGCCGAGTCACCACCTTAGCTTGTATGAAAGACGTCCATCTTCCACTAGTAAATACAACAAGAGCGACCCTCCTGGCCGCCCTCTCGGTTAATTACGATACGTTATTTACTAAGAAATGTCAATCCTATGCTTCACGCGCATAGCTCCGCTTGAATCGGCTCAGTACGCCGCGCTTACCAATGTGTGGCATGGTGGTTTGTTTGTACTTGCGAAGCTGCGTAACCAGCTTGGCTTCGACAATATCCACCGCTGCGAGCATATTGACCGTTGAATCCTTGGCGGTAAGAATTTTATCAGGCACGCTCAAAATCACTTCGGCTTCGTATTTGTTACCGTGGTCGCGATTTACCTCTTTCAACTTCACCTCGGCGGTAGCGCTTTTTCTGGCATGTTTCGGAAGGTAGCGGTCGAGCCGTCCGATTTTCTTGGTGACGTATCGTTTCGTCGTGTCATCAAGCTCGTATTTCACACCGCTGATATCAATAGCTTCAATCATAGCACCCTCCTTTTCAGTGAGTTATGATTTTGTACTTATATTATACGCTCTTTTGGAGGAGATATTCAAAGGCTCGTTGCTGTGAGTCCTCTAGGCCGTACTCGGCAATATCGAAATAGGGGTAATTCGTGCCCTCGCAAAGCTGCTTGTAGCGTTCGCTTCGTGCCTGGTTAAATTCAGCCCACGCTTGAAGGTGGTCGTCCGAATACTCCTTCATCCAGTTATTTGAGCTGTCACTGTCGCGGATTGTCTTAATACGTTCGTAATGCTCGGGTGAGGTGTCAATCAGGAACACTGCCCTATGAGAAGCGTCGAACAGCTCCAAATAATCGGGCCACAGATTGCCCTCCAGTAGCATGTCACTCTCAGGTTCGTCACGAAGCGCAGTGTTGAAATAGGCATCGTAAAATTGCCACATCGCTTCGTCGCGCCGTCGCAAACGGTCGATCATCGTCTGGTTGTCATGCATCCCCCGAATATTCGCCACGGCGTGATCGAAAATATCCGGTTCCCACTCAGGTTTCAGCGTTGCCTGCAATGCATGCACGAATGCGTCGCCATCAAGCACAAGCCCATCAATTTCCTTTCGCACCCTACGCGCAAGCGTCGACTTGCCGCAGCGTGCAGGCCCACCGATAAGGTAGATCATCAGATAACCTCTTTGCCGCCCATGTATGGCCTCAGTACCTCTGGCACTACCACATTTCCTTCGGCTGTCTGAAAGTTCTCCAGAATACCGATAAGCGGTCGCTCTGAAAACACCGTTGCGTCATTCGTGTGTGCCAGTTCAACCGTGCCGTCTTCGCGGCGGACGCGGGTCTTCATAGCCCGGGTTTGGAAGTCGGTAATATAATCAGCCGTATGTGTTTCGCGGTACTTTCCCTGGGCGGGCAACCATACTTCAATATCTACACCCTTAGCATTAGGCCGGCCAATATCGGCCGTACACTTTTCCAACACCTGATAAGGTAATCCGAGCCGCCCCATAAGGTATTCCTGAATCGCCACCATAAAAAGATGCTCGTCAAGCGACGTATCAGCATTCGTAAAACTCTCCATCTCAAGCTTGTTGAATTGGTGCAAGCGGAAGATACCTTCGGCATCTTTACCATACGTCCCGGCTTCACGACGGAATGCGGTCGTATACCCAACAAGCCGGATCGGCAGGCTGGCCTGAGGCAAAATTTCATCCATATACATGGGTGCCATCGTATGCTCGGCGCTCGCGTTCAGCCACAAGTCCTCGTCTTCAAGCTTGTAGGTCTGCTCTTCCTTGTTAAGCCGCCCTGTTGCCTGGAATACTTCAGTACGGGCTACCGCTGGAGGAATAACAGGAGTAAAGGCCTTCGCGCTCACCTTCAGACCGTTGCCGTCGATAATTTTTTGAAGAATGGCTTCGTTCGTCAACATATCCATACCGAACTGCCACAAAGCGAATTCAAGGCGCACCAAGTCGCCCTTCAGATAGGCGAAGCGCGCTCCGGCAATTTTTGCCGCCCGTTCCTTGTCTATCCAATCCTTTGCCTCGGCAAGTTCCCAGTGATTTTTCGGCGCAAAGCCAAACTGCGGTTTCTCCCCCACGGTGCGTATAACAACATTCTCGTCTTCGGTAGAACCAACCGGTACGGTTGGCAGTGCCATGTTCGGAAGCTTCTTCAGTTCAACCCAGAATGTCTCTTCTACCCCTCTCAGTTCGTCCTCGACGGAAGCAAGCCGCTCCTTGATCTCCTTTCCTTCGGCAATCAGTTCATCATTTGGCTTGCCGCCCTTCATCTGGGTGGCAATGGAGTTGCGTTTTTCACGCAGACCGTCCGCTTCCTGCTGCAGTTCGCGACGAGAGGAATCAAGGCGCAGAACCTCGTCTACGTTGACGTCATAGCCCTTATTGCGGGCGTTTTCTTGGACGGCAGCAGCATGCTCCCTGATATAACGGATGTCTAACATACCTTTTATTATACCTATTTGACAGATTATGAACAGGGGTTACCACATGAACTATGCGCATAAGCACACGCTCGAATATCCCGAAGGTATCTTGGTAAATAAACTGACTATTCGGTCCGGAGCGCCTCAATCGGATCCAGCTTAGCCGCTTTCCGTGACGGAAAGTAGCCAGCGAGCACCGCAATGAGCATAAGAGCAACGATAAGAATAACGCTCGTCAGCGGGTTGAATAAAAGCAGCTGCGTACCTGGTTCGAGGTTAAGGCTTTTTGCAATAAACGGATTAGAAAGGGCTGTAAGGAACGCGAGGGCTGTTCCTATAACACCACCCAAGAAGCCTACCCAAGCAGCCTCGTAACGGAACAACCGGCCAACATCCTTTTTACGGGCGCCGAGTGCTTTCATAAGCCCGATCTGTTGTGTCCGTTCCAGCACGCTGATGTACTGGGTGTTGATAATCCCGAAAATCGAAGCGAGAATAGCCAAAAAGCCAAAACCAGCTGCACCCCATTTCGCCACGTCGATAAATTGGAACAGTGCTTCCTGAATATCTTTGAGGGAAAACACCTCGTAACCAGCATCTTTTATTGCCTGCTTGACCGTGTCAACATCGGCACTGTCGGTCACGCGTACGTTGACGCTTCCATAGGTATTTTCCTGGCCTGAACCCGCATGCTGGAAGTTGTAAATTTCCTTGCCGTCATCCGCAGAGATCTGCAGTTGGGGCGTATAGCGCAGTTGCAGGCTCGATTGTTTGTTCACCGCAGCAATCGTAAACGTTGTGTCCTGCCCCGACATATCGGGACGGATAGCTAGCAACTTGTCGAAGTGGACCATTATAGTTTTGCCAACGGCGTCGTTGGCATTCTGAAAACCGAGTACGCCCAGATATTCACTTGGCACGACCACTTTGCCTTTTTCAATTTCGTTGCTTGCCGGCAGCGTACCAGCTTCGAGTGTCATTGCCGTGCGATCGCTTTTTATGGCAACGTTCGCCTCATATTTTTTAGCGTTACCTCCCCGCGTCATATAGGCAGGACTGACGTTGTAGGTCGGGGTAGCACTTTCGACGCCCTGAACCTTGCTAATCTTTGATACGTCATCGTCACTTAATAGATTTTGCTGAGCCGCCTGGCTCCGTCCCGGGTCGTATTCTTTAGGTGTTTGGTTTTGACTATCACCTTTTGCAAGCGCTGTCAGACTCCGTTCGTCACCATTATTTTTTATCAAGGTATCGGTATACGCCTGTGTGCCGGCCCCGGCAGCCAGTGCGACAGTCACCGTGAAAGCACCCACACTGATCGCAAGACTTGTCAGGAGCGTCCTGGCTTTTGCCTGGCGAAGGCTGCGTCCAGCCCGACGGGCAATGTCTCGAATTTTCATCGTTTTGCTCCTTTTTGAACGGTTTCGACTTTTTCAATTTTGCCGTCTTTAATATGAATTTGCATATCGCATTTCCGCGCCAAGTCAGGATCGTGAGTAACGATGATAAGCGTCCCTTTGCGCACCTTGTTGTAGGCAAACAGCAGATTTTCTATCACTTCGCCCGTCGCGCTGTCGAGGTTGCCGGTTGGCTCGTCCGCAAATAAAATTGTCGGACCATTCACGATCGCGCGCGCAATGGCAAGACGCTGCTTCTGCCCGCCCGAAAGGTCGCGCGCACGGGATTTCTTTTTGTCTAGTAACTGCACGGCTTTTAGGGCACGTTCGATCTTTTCGCGGCGTTTGCTGGCTGGCACGTTCGCAATTTCAAGTGGCAGGCTGACGTTATCGTAACAGGTTTCGTTCGCCTGCACGAAAAAGCTTTGGAAAATAAAGCTCATCTTATGGGAACGGAATTCATCTATCTGTCTTACTTTCAGTTTCAAGATATCCTGCCCGTCAATGACGACTTCGCCCCGCTCGGGACGGTCGAGGCCGCTCATGGCATGCATGAGCGTCGACTTTCCCGAACCTGATTTACCTAAGATTGCGACGCTCGCACCATCCGGAATAGCGAACGATGCATCATCCAGCGCCTTGAAGGCATTCTGCTTCCTGCCATACGTTTTCGTAATGTGCCGAACCTCGATCATTCCTCCCCCTTTTCTATTACCAGTTTAGTACATCCCGTGTTGATTTTCTTTACTGCCTGCTGATTTCCATTCACCACCAGGCTGCCACTCGTCACGTTCCATACACTCACCCGCGAGCTGCTGTCTGACGGGCATGACTGTTGGTCTGCCACGTCCAGACTCTGGACGGTTCCTGCTTCAAAATTGGACGAGCTTTTAATCGAGACTTTTACACGGCTCACGGTCGCCCGTGTCAACGAGACGACGGAAGCTTGGCCCTCGTCAACCGTTACCGAATCGACCGTGCCGGGTAATAAAGTCACTGAGGCGTTGTTTCCAGTCGTAACGGTCAGATTTTTTTGAGAATCCGTCTTGTACTCTGCCATGCTATCGTCCTTGGCCGTAAGCTGGTCCAGCGTGGGGCCATATATCTCTAGCGTCGGTGTCGCGTCCTGGCACCACCAGCCGATCGAAACGCACGCGTCATCTTTTTGTTTTTGTACACTTACGCGGAGAACGGTTCCATCAACAGATGCCGTTACTTTCGGCAGCCCTGAAGTGTTGGTTGCGATGCCCCTGACGTTGGCATGGAAAGATGCGGTGGTAGCAACATATTTTACCAGCACGCCCTTTGAATCTATTTCGATAGACTTGGCATTCTTGACCACTTCCGGAAGTGGTACGCCCTGCGTACGCGTATTAGCATCTACGAAGTAGTTACGCTGCAAGCTGCCGTACTGCACAGTACCAAGCGCCGCGCCGAATGACACCAGGCCTGCCACAATAACGATACAGATAGCAACCAGCACGCGTCGGGTCATCTTTTGCGCGAATGAGGCGTACGCCGTTAATATGAAGAGCGTCGTCAGAAGAACACCACTCACGACCGCCAGGATAAACGCGGCAACAACATAACGCGAACCCGTTCCCCCCTCGAACAAGTAATGCTGGCCACCAAAAAGGGCCGCCATCGTGGCGCCGGCCGTAATGACCGCGGCTAGGGATGCGGCGCCGACGCTGGCAATACCCAAAAGCATGGTCAGCACGCGGCGTCCGCCGGCGTCTTCCGAATCTGGACGGTTCATCTCACTCTCGTTGATTTCCCGGATGGAATGAAGCGTGACCGGACGGCCGCTCATTTGTAGTTTATCCGCTGCGGTGCGAGCCGGTGGAACCGCGATCCATAGTACGATATACACGAGCACCATCGTACCCAACGACGCGAGGGCCAGAAGGATAAAAATCAGCCTCACCCACACCGGATTGATCTTAAAGAAAGCACCGATTCCACTCAGCACTCCTCCCAAAACCGCGTTGTCCGTGTCGCGGTAAAGTTTTCGGGAGGAATCTGCCTCAAAAGTATCCTCTTCGTCGGGCCCGACAGCAATGTCGCCCTCGCCCATGAAATCCCGCGGCTCACCGAGTTGCACTTTTAACGCCACGACATCGTCTTTTCCAATCACGCCGTCTTTTTTCACTCCGCGCTCGGCAAGCAGTTCTGTCATGCGAATCTCAACGTCGTTAATCATTTCTTCGTCATCACTGTAGGCCTCAAGTGATTTCATGTACGCTTCCAGCGTTTTCTTTGCGTCCACCTCTATCTCATACGAGATTTTGGCAATGTGGATACGGGTAATCTCTTTCATGTCTTGCTTTCCTTATAATTTCTTAAGTACCGCGTTCAACGTGGCGATCTTCTTGGTGACGTGTTCCATTACTTCCAAACCGAACGGCGTGGTTCTGTAATATTTCCGGGGCGGTCCCTGCTCGGACTCCTGCCATTCATGCGCGAGCAAGCCGTCTTTTTGCAAACGCGACAGAAGTGGATACACGGTTCCCTCCACCACCACCAATTCCGCTTCGCGCAACCGGGTAATGATGTCGCTGGTGTACATCGGCTGCTTGCTGCACACCCGAAGCATGCAGTACGTCAGAAAACCTTTCCGTAGCTGTATGGCAAGCTGTTCAGCGTAGCGTTCACTGGTGTTATCTTTTTCTTGCATAGTTCTATGTTATACAAGGTACTATAGGAAGTCAACCATAAAGGAAAAAGACAGCTGGTACGCTGTCTTTTTCCTTTGGTTTATTAGCATTATAGTTTGATGTCAGGATATGTCTCCCGGGTGGTCGCATCGTACTCGGTACGAAGCTGCGGGAACACGACGCCTTCGCGGGCAGTCACACCTTCCAGCATCCAGAACAAACGCTCGCTGTGCCCATAGCCACACGCCGGCGGCATGCCATATTCCAACATTTCAACGAAGTCGATATCGAGCATCATCGCTTCGTCATCACCCTCGTCGCGCATCTTTTGCTGCTCCATAAAGCGGCCAAGCTGATCAACCGGGTCATTCAGCTCACTATACGCCTTGCATGCCTCCGTGCCGCCCAAAATAAGATTGAACTGCTCGGTCAGGCGAGTATCCTGCGGCTGCAATTTGGCAAGCGGTTGCAAAAACGTTGGCATGTCGATAAGGAACGCCGGACCGGAAAGTTCGACGCGGATTTTCTTCCAAAGCTTATCGATCACACGCGAACGGTTGTCGATTTTCTCGACTTCCCCGCCAATTTTCTTCAGCTCTGCCACCGCTTCTTCCAGCGTGCAGTCGAACACGTCCAACCCATAGCGCTCCCGAATCAGTTCCACGAAACTCAGGCGTGGCCAGTCTTCCCCGTCCTCCCCTAGGTCGATCTTTTGGCCGTTCATTAGCGTGAACTGGCGGGTCCCCCAAGTGGCGTCGGCAATATGGCGCACCATTTTTTGCGTGAACTGCATACCCTGCTCCCAATTGGCGTAGGCCCAGTACCATTCCATGGCCATGTGCTCGGGCAGATGCTCGTCGCTATAGTTTTCATTCCGAAAACGCGCTCCGATGTCGTACACTTTCTCAAAACCAGCGCCGAGCAGACGCTTTAATGGTAATTCGTGGCTAATGCGAAGGTAAAAATCTTGGTCGAGCGCATCCATATGCGTCACGAACGGGTTGGCGTCCGCCCCACCCGTGGTGTGTTCAAGTACCGGAATGTTAATCTCAATAAAGTCGTTGTCGTTCAAGAAGTCGCGCGTTGCCTGCCAAAACTTGCTGCGGCGCACGAAGCGGTCGCGCACGTCTTGATTAACATTCATATCCACGTAGCGGCGGCGCAAGCGCTCTTCTTTGTTGGTAAGTTCCGTCGGCATCGGGCGGAGGCTTTTCGTAAGCAGGCGCAGTGTCTTTACGCCAACAGAAATTTCACCGGTTTTGGTTTTAATAACCTCGCCGGTCGCTTCCACGAAATCACCCGTATCCAGCAACGGCAATTCTTTTATGCCAAGGACGCCATCGGCCGGATCGAGCTTGGCTACGTCGCCATCTCGCAAAAACAACTGGATCTGCCCGGTAAAATCGCGCACCACGATAAATGCTAGTTTGCCAAACTTACGTAGCCCGGTGATACGCCCGGCAACCGTCACGGTTTGGCCTTCAAGTTCTTCAAATTTCGGGGTAATGTCCCCCGCATTATGAGTACGATGGGTATCGGCCGGATATGGGTTTATACCAAGGGTTTTGAGCTCTTCAAGCTTCCTCAGCCGTTCATTACGGTAGTCTTGTAGTGTTGCCATATTGCTTATTACTGTACCATACCCTCACCTCTTATACCACTTGGGCATAAGAAAGAAACCTATTGACTTATCATAAGCATTATGATAATATTTTGGCAAATGGCTGTACTTCCCAGAGCAGAAAGAATAAAACCAACATCCGAACGTGTTCTACATTCCTTGGATAGAATTCGCGACACTGGCAGCCATGTACTACGTCTCGTGCTTGGACCCGTTATAAAACCCATTGAAGTAAGCAAGCTCGAAGTAACCGGCGAACATTCGCTTGAGCAAGGCAAGCAGGTACAGAAAATCCCCATGGAGCTTGGCGCCCGCGGACTGCACGGCGGATTCATTCATAAGCCCCTTCATTCTATCGGCCATAACGAAAATGCTATTTCTGTGGCTGATATCACCGAACGTCTTGATAAGGAAACGGCCGCCTATCGTCCCAATTCGCGGAGCCATCACCCAGAATATCTGTTTACCCACGACACGCTGTATGCAAGCACCAGCAGTGAGCCTAAAACAAAAAAATAGCCGCGGATGACGGCTATTTTAGAAGCGTAGGAACTTTTAACCGATACGTACAATCTCGTAGCTGATATCACCTTTAGGCGTCGTGATAGTGACTTTATCGCCTACTTGCTTACCCATAAGGGCTTCACCGATTGGCGATTCGTTACTTACTTTGCCTTCAAGCGGGTCTGCCTCTACCGGGCCAACGATACTGTAGCTTACCGTCTTCTTGCCTGTCTTTAATTCTACCTTGCTGCCAAGAGCCACTTTCGAGCTTTTCCCAGCTTTAATGAGCTCGGCATTAAGAAGGATGTCTTCGATTTCAGCAATACGACTCTCAACCAATCCCTGCTCCTCACGGGCGGTATCGTATTCGGCATTTTCAGAAAGGTCACCAAAATCACGAGCTTCAGCTATCTTGTCGGCAATGGCGCCGCGGCGGCTTTTCAGCTCTTCAAGCTCGGCTTCCAATTCCTTCTTACCTTCATCAGTAATTTGGTACATTTTCTTCATATCAGTCGTTCCTTTTTCTCGTTATTTAGCGTCAAGACCACCTACTCACACACTACATATAGCGTAGGCCGGTAAATCAGGCTCTACAATCCATTAAGTTTAGCAAGCAGCTCATCACGTGTCAACACCTCTGTTGTGCCACTCATACGAGGTGTATATTCGTAGCTATTCGTCTCGATCAAACGGTCGCTTACAGTAATGCGATACGGGATCCCCATGAGTTCGCTGTCGGCAAACTTGGTACCCGGGCGTTCGTCGCGGTCGTCGTAAAGCACTTCGATACCCTTTGCCTGCAGCTCTTCATATAGTCCGTCGGCATGTTTTATAGCCTGATCACCACCAATGCGTACCAAGTAGATCTTTACGGGCGCAATGCTCTGTGGCCACACCAGTCCCTTCTCGTCACTGAAATGCTCAGCCACGACACCCATTAAGCGACTAATGCCGATGCCGTAACAACCCATGATAATCTGTTGTTTATTGCCACTTTCATCGGTGTAATAGACATCTAGCGCATCCGTATACTTTGTTTCGAGCGGAAAAATATTCCCCACCTCAACACCCTTTTTCTGAACCAGTTTTGACTTATCGAGGCCAAGCTTTGCCAGGTTTTCGTCGGTATACACTTCTTCGTTTATCGCCAGGCGCTTTTCTTCGTCGACATAAATGGTGTCTTCACCGATGTCGCTCAGCGTCTGGAACTCATCACTGAAGCGCTCAGTAAAAATTCCGCCGTCGGCCGCCGTACGGTACGTAATATCACCGATACCCAAGCGACCATACACGCGATGATAGGCCTCAGCGGCACGTTCGTAGAGCTCAAGATGCTCTTCCTGGGAGCGGGCTAGCGAATACATATCTTTCATGACGAACTCGCGGCCGCGAAGCAAGCCGCTCTTGGCTCGTAGCTCATTGCGGAACTTGTTCTGAATCTGATAGACAAAAATCGGCAGGTCTTTATAAGAGTTAACGTACGGCGTCAGCGCGTCAACGATTGGCTCTTCGTGCGTAAGGCCAAGACCAAGTTCAGTACCGTTCGTCAGCTTAGTCTTAAACCAGTTGTCAACTTTAGCATCATCCCAGCGATCGGTCTTTTCAAAAATATCCTTCGGTTGCAGTGCCGTCATCATGACTTCCTGCCCACCAATAGCGTCCATTTCTTCGCGAACAATCTGCTTAATATTTTCTAAGACCCGAAGACCGAGTGGCATGTAAGCGTACACCCCTGCTATTTCTTTATGAATAAAGCCCGCCCGAATAAGCAACTGGGCATTTTTAGCCACTTCATCAGCCGGGACAGTTTTGCTGGTTTTGGTAAAGAGTTGTGACACTCGCATAGTATTGCTCCTGTTATGATTTGCTGAAAATAAGATACGTCGAAAAGAAAAGCCTACCGGCGAGCCGGCATACGAAAGACAAAAGATGAGGTAACACGGTTCATCATTACCCCCCTATTGTATGCAAAAACGTTGGATTAATAAAGAGGAGATAGAACGCGAGGCCGTTTTTTATCATATGAAGCAATATGCCGGCCCAAATATTACCAGTGACTTCCCGCAGGCTACAGAGGACGATACTCAGTACGAACACGTCCAGGCCTACGTTCCACTGGCCATGGGCAGCACCAAATAAAGCGCTGGTAATAAGCACTGCCAACCAAACGGGGAGGAGTTTTCTGAGTTTACCATATAAATAGCCGCGGAAAAGTACTTCTTCGGCAACCGGCGCAAGCACAACAAGCGTCAGGAACGCAAGAAAATACTCATAATAATGAGCGATGTTCCCAAAGCCGGTTTCCTGCGCCTGGTTGAGATCGAGTGACGGGAAAATACTACTTGCTACATACGACAATATCGCCGATCCTATCAGGTAAATAACAAATCCGGCGGGTGCAAAACCAATATCCGTCCAGGATAAAAGGCGTGTAAGCCCGATATCTTCCTTCGTCGTTTGGTAATTGCGCACCAGCCACGGCAGGCCAATAACGATGGCAAGCGTCAAGGCATACACAATCACTGATACGACGCTACTGAGAACGTTTTCATTTACGTCTGAAAACGAGATGCCAAACAGACGCAAGATCATCACCAGAGCAACGACAATCGCCTGGGCGGCACCGAATCCCAAGATAACCAGCAAACAGAAAAGGATTGTCTTTTCGGCGCGTGGAAAACGCTTCATGCCAGAAGGCTTTTGCGTTTTTATGGGTGGGTTATTTGATAAGTTTTGCGACATCGGCGATGGTAATGATTACGACTAATAACATAAGGACAAGAAATCCGGTTCCCTGGATTTGCTCTTCTTTTTCCTTGGTAAGCGGTACTTTGCGGAGACGGTATAGCGCGGTAACAAACCAGCGACCGCCATCGAGTGCCGGGATTGGCAGTATATTCATGACTGCAAGAGTAAGCGATATAATCGCCGTCAGGAATACGAGCTGAGTAGGGCCCGCCTGTTCTGCCGCCGGGAAAATAGTACCCAAAATGCCAATTGGCCCAGCCACACTGTTGCTTGCGGCCGACAAGTTGGTGTGTGCTTGTTCGCGTACGGCATGGTCGGAACTGAACTGTAACACGATGCCGCTCACCAGGTTGGCAACGAGATCTCCCAATCCCTGAAGCGTGACGAGCGTAAATTGACCGGTCGTTACTATACCGACAATGGGCGCAGACCACGACGCCTGAATTTGCTCCCGCTGGCCCGACCCTACCCCAAGGTAACCTTGCTGATCGGTATTGCTGCTGCGAAGCTGTACATTCGCACTATGCTCCTCGCCACTGCGCGAATAAATAATTTCGACTTTTTGACCTTTTTTCTCTTTGGTTTGCGTTGCCAGGCTTTCGGCTGTCGGAACCGGCTCACCACCGAACCGAAGAATCTGATCGCCTATTTTCAGGTCCGCTTTGGCAGCTGGAGAATCCTTCGCAACGGTGGTAATTTCAACCGGCTGTTTCATCACGGTCGTGTCACCGGGAATAGAAAACTGGTTCGGCACAATCTTGGGTAGGCCCGTCCAGGCAAGAATGGTCAACAGAATGGCGGCAACCAGCCAGTTAATCCCCACGCCGGCCAGTAGAATCTTCGTTTTCTGCCAAAATGTTGCCGCACCGTAATCACCCTTCTTGTTTGCCGCATCGTGCTCCCCCTGCAGCTTTACGAAACCGCCAAGCGGCAGCCAGTTCAGTGAGAACAGCACTCCGTTTTTCAACTTTTTACTCCAGGCACGCGGCGGAAAGCCGATGCCGAACTCTTCCACCACTACGCCATTGCGCCGCGCAACGATGGCATGGCCAAGTTCGTGGACCACGACAAGCAGCACTAATATCAGCAACCCTAAAATAATTCCGAAAATCAGTTCCATCTATCCTCCAAATCGCCGGCCGCGCCGCGCATATTCCTTCAGTATACCGGTTACATCGTCTTTTGTCAGGTCCGGCCATAATGTATCGAGAAACAAAAATTCACTGTAGGCCGCACGCCACAGCATAAAGTTCGAAAGGCGCTGTTCCCCGCTGGTACGCACAACCAAGTCGACCGGAGGAATTTCCGGATAATACAAATTCTGCGCAATAACATCTGGCGTAATGTCTTCGGCTGGCACGCCAGACTGAACAATATTTTTTACTGCTTCAGCGATCTCCAACTGGCCACCGTAGTTAAAGCAGATTGCCAGCGTGCCCCGCGTATTATCAGCCGTCCGGGCTTCGGCTTCGTTAATGGCCTTCAAGATTTTTTCGCTTACATTTTCCGTGGATCCAAGCACCTTTAGGCGTATATTGTTTTCTTCCAATATGCGTACATCGCTCGTAAGCAGCTTGAGCACCAGGCTCATAAGCTTGCTCACTTCCTGTTCGCTCCGTTTCCAGTTTTCGGTACTAAATATATAGGCCGATACATAGCTAACACCGGCGTCGAACGTTGCTAGCGCAATTTCATGGATGGCATTGTAGCCTGCCATATGTCCCTCATATGCCGGCAAGCCGTGTTTTTTCGCCCAGCGGCGGTTGCCGTCAACGATATAACCTACATGTTGAGGGGTAACATCGCTCATTAGATAGTAAGGATATCCTGCTCTTTAGCTTTAAACGCAGCATCTATCTTTGCCTGGTAGTCAGCCATCAGGCGGTCGAATTCTTTTTCCACCCGCTTTACGTCATCTTCGCTCAGCTCTTTCGCGTCTTTCTTACGCTTGGCATCTTTCAAGCCATCTTGGCGGATGTTGCGAAGGGCGATACGGGCTTCTTCTACTTTCTCGGAAGCCTGTTTTACCATTTGGCGACGGCGCTCTTCGGTAAGAGCCGGCACTGGCACACGTACCACGCGACCGTCATCGCCGGGGTTAAAGCCAAGTGACTGGTCGTTCCGGATGGCGGCTGAAATAGCAGCAAGGTTAGTCGGATCGAATGGGGTCACCAGCAGCATTTGCGGCTCGGGAGCCGTCACATTCGCCACTTGGTTCAGCGGCATTTTTTGGCCGTAGGCCTCTACCTGAATGCCTTCGAGCATACCCGGATGGGCACGGCCAGTGCGGACTTTCTTTAGCTCCTCGTCGAAATGCAGCAGTGCGAGGTTCATTTTTTCTTCGTAAGCATCGGTATTAAACATGTATATATTTTAGCATATCCGGAGTCTTCCGAATGAAATAGGCTCCGTCTTCGCAAGGGGTTACCTGCAAAAACGGAGCCTTACTTCATGTACTCCTGAGGGATAACTACTTCCACGAGGCGTTTTCGAGCAGGGCATCTATGTTGCTAACGTCCTGTCCACGGCCCGCTGTGGTGACAATCAGCAGATTCGGCTGATCCACCTTCCACATCCGCATGGTTTCCTGCGGATAACCGGCGGCACAAAGCTGTGCTTCGTAGTATTTCACCTCCTTGCCGCCAACCGTGCGCGTTCCCTTTGCTACGATCGGACCAAATATAGACGCGTCGTGATGCGATTCGTCATCGGCACTACATTCAGGTAGATCACTCATAGCTTGCAGCCATGAACTACCGAGGTTACTCAGATATTGCGGTCCGTACACGCTGAAGCTTGCGCAGACGCTAGGCGTCGTGCAATGAGCGGTGTCGCTGGCGTCTTTCGTGTCGCTCAATGATTTGACCTTCCAACCGGAGGGCAGCCGAAGCTGTAAGCCGTAGAAATCGGTCATGGTACCTTGCACGGAAGCGATGAACTGTGCAACACTCCTTTTTACTACCTCTTGGACCGTTGCGTTTTTGTATATCTCGTTATGCCAGCAACTGGGTGCGTTGAACGCCATATTCCCAATTGTAAAGGCGACGGTATTATACGGCACCGGAATAATAGGCGCGGCGCACGGAAACACAGTGTTGCCGTCTCCGGAGCCTGTATTCGTGTACCTTGCCGTTGCCGACGATACGGGCACAACTATATCGCCTCCAAGCGAGACAGCTATGGGAGCGAAAAGCAACTGAGCCGTCAGCCTGACTTCACCGGCGATTGCTCGAACGGGTACGCCAGCCGGGAACTGCCGTGGCAGTTTTGAGAGCTGAGGTGAGCCCATTTGCATGGCAGCGATTGATTCGCCAGTCTGGCACTTTTCAACCTCTTGAGTACGGTTGGGCGTACCGAAGCTCACAATCAAAGGTGTTGCGCAAAACCCACGCCAATCACCTGCCAAGGTTGCCAGATCGCTCCCTAAGTATGGGGTTGCGATTGTCACCACCCCAGCAAGCTCATCGACAATTTTGCGTCCATTCATCGTCTGCCAAGACGCGTACAACGTCGCAAGGCCACCCATGGAATGAGCGACAATCACAACCTTACCGGCACCGCCTCCTTTTTTCGACGCCTGCGAAAGGCAATCGATAGTTGCAGCAAGCCGATACCCAATGGCGTCAGTGCCACCCTTGTCATCGTGTCCAGCAATCCAGTCGAAGTGGTTTTTTTCGTAATCAAAGGCACGTGCAACATACATATTGTTCATGGGCTGAAGGCTTTTATCCATTGAAGGATCGCCCTCGGCCCACATACGTGGATTTGAACCAAACCCATGCACCATCAACACCGGCACCTTCGCGCCAAAACCGCTATCACACGTCACTTCATCTGCTACGGCAGACGGGGCCGCCACCAGCAGCCCTGCTCCAGTTACAATGATTGCACCGATCATTGCGAGAGCTTTTTTGAGTCGCTTCAACGTTATCACGCCTTTTCGGTCGTTGCGATAAGCCACTTGCCTTCGGCATATGTCAGGTACAGCACGAATCGGGTGTGCGCCGAATCGGACACATCCGCCTGCACAATAGCCTTTTCGGGTACGAAGGAATTGCGGTCGATTTTCAGTGTTACGCCATCTGGCAGCACACCGCTGCTCAACCACTCGCCTTCACGCAGTTCCGGCACAAGCGCCTGCGCTTGAACAGCTTTCTCGTTGCTGTTCAGCGCCTGTTCAAGCCTTACGGCGTCCTCCGCCGTAAACGGAAGTTGCTGCGCCGTGCTGGGAGCTGGTGCTTGCACCGACATGCTTGGTGTTGCCTGCTGCGAAGCGGACGTTTGGTCGGCCTTGCTTCCAAGTACCCACCACAGCAATACTGCTACGGCGGCAAGCGAAACCACTCCGCCGATAACGGCAAAAAGCCGCTTTTTGCTCATGCTTTCTCCCTTGTTATGTTCAGGTTCTCTCTTCCCTTGAGTACAGTGAAGAATAAGCAAATTTTACCATAAAATCATGTGAAAAACAAATATGGTATTATTTAAACATGGCAAACACACAGCAAAAAACAAAAACCAAATGGAGTAAACGAGACGTTATTTTTGGTAGCATAGGAGCTATTATCATCCTCTTCGCCGGCTGGCTCGTGTATGAACGTTACAAACCTGCACCCACCTATCCGCTTGGGGATTCCAGCAAATTAGAATATGTAGGTGAAGTTGGATATGGATGTTGGCTTTTTTGTGATTCGAATCCTGCTTCTACCTACTACTATGCGACGGATATGAGTGTGGAGGAAGTGATGGGGTATTTTAGGAGGGCTAAATCACGCCAATCCCCGCGTACCATTGATAACGTTACAGACTTCACGCTAGACACCAACGATGGCCAAGATATATCAATATATTATTACACCAATAAACAAGACAAGAACCTTAATACCTATCAATTTAAGCGCACCGACAGGAAATATATCGTTAGTATTCCGAGTTTTGACTATGAAATCGCTAAAAAAGCTATATGATGACCGCGCCAAAATTAAAAATACTCTGGATAATCTAAACCACCCGTATCACTTCCGGCTCCCGCATTGTAACCTGCTTCGTTTCGGTGAATAACCGTTGCGATAAACCTGGCAGCGGCAAACCGGCAATTTTAAGCGCTGCCCACATGGTTACCTGGTTAACAGAGAGAACAGGCTTGTTTAGTCTTTCTTCCAGCTCTTCAATCACATCGAAAGTACGTAGGTTCGTACAGCTGAAAAAGATAGCTTCGGCCTCTGGATGGTCGACCAAATCGGCCATCTGGCGGACGGCATCGTACTCTATATGCATGATGTCTTGTTCGGTATTGAGGTATCCTGCTTTTACCACTTTTACACCGGCGCTTTCAAGGAAATCGGCCAAAAGACGTGTCAGTTCTTCATTGTACGGCGTGGCGATGGAAACTTTACGAACGCCGAGTTCGCGAAGCGCCTCCAGCATCGCGCCCGATGTAGTAATGGCGTCATACGCCCCAGCGTCGACCATGGTTTGGCGAAGGATTGCCTCTCCGGCAACCCCGCCAACGAAGCTGCCCGACGTACAGACGTAAGCTACCGCAGCAGGTTCGGCTGAAATCAGCGAACGAACCGCTGGCACCACGGCTTCAGCACCTCCTACTTCCTCCGCCAGCTTGGCAGTAACGGCCGTGTCTTCCAACCTGGCCGTCCGCGTTACATACAACGGCACGCCAGCCGGCAAAAAGCGGGCGCATTCGTCGTCCAGCGCAAAATCGAACGGTGCCACCAACCCTATTCCTCTACGGCGTACTTCGGCGTAGCGAAAAGGAAGGGACACGAATTCTACGGCTGGTGCCGTTTCTGGGGTGAAATCCATATATACTTGCCTTCTTTTTAGAGATTTAATTAATCTTGGGCTCACTATAGTTGGTATAGTACGTAAATACAATAGGAAAATCCGGCATTTTCAGCCGGATTTTCTGTATGGCCTCTTTACACCTATTCGTTTACGCCAAGTTCAATGCGTTTGAATTGGCGGATAACGATGTTTTCGCCAAGTTTCGCGATGTTTTCCTTAATATGGTCTTCTACCGTTTTACCCTCTTCCAGAATGTATGGCTGGGTCATAAGGACTTGCTCGGTAAAGTGCTTCTTTACCTGGCCGTCAACGATCTTCTCAGCGATGTCGGCAGGTTTGCCCTCGGCCTTTACGCGGTCTTCTGCTTCCTTACGGACGCGTTCCATCTCTTCGGCTGGAATGTCGGCTTCGGTAACGTATTTCGGGCTCATGGCTGCTATTTGCATGGCAACTTCGTGAGCCAGCTTCTTGAAATCGTCGAGGCGAGCAACGAAGTCGGTTTCGCAGTTTACCTCTACTACCACACCAATGCGGCCGCTGTGAACATAGCTGTCGATAATACCTTCGCGGGTTTCACGATCGCCCTTTTTCTCAGCCTTAGTCAGTCCCTTTTTGCGCATTGCCTCAAGCGCCTTGTCGAAGTTGCCGTCGGCTTCGACGAGCGCCTGCTTAGCGTCGGTCAAACCGACACCGGTAAGTTCTTTCAGTTTCTTAATGTCTTCAATTGAAACAGCCACCTTATTTCTCCTCTTTCTTTACCGCGCCAGCACCTTCCGTCACCGCAGCGGTGAAATAGTCGAGAAGGAGTGACAGGCCTTTGATTGCATCGTCGTTAGCGGGAACAACGTAGTCGATGACGCTTGGATCGGCATTGGTATCAACCACACCGACAACCGGAACGCCAAGTGTCTTGGCTTCACGAACGGCATTCGCATCGGTGATAACGTCAACGACAACGACTGCACCCGGCTTACCGTTTAGATCTTTAATGCCACCGTACTTTTTATTCAACTCATCGATTTCTTCCTGAAAGCGCTGCACTTCAAGCTTGTTATAGCGCTTTTCAAGGTCGCCCGAAGCCATGCGGCGTTCAAGATCTTTCAGCTTCTTGATCTGAGCAGTAATCGTGTTCACGTTGGTAAGCATACCACCGATCCAACGCTCGGTAACGTACGGCTGGCCAGCCTTTTCGGCGGCTGCCTTTACGATGTCTTTCGCCTGCTTTTTCGTACCGACGAACAGCACTTGCTTGCCGCTGCCGGCTACCTTGGTAAGAAACGGAAGCGCCGCATCGAGAGCCTCTACCGTCTTTGTCAGGTCGATGATGTGACTGTCCTGGCGCTTACTGTGAATGTACGGTGCCATTTTAGGGTGCCACCGGCTCGTTTTGTGTCCAAAGTGAACACCAGCTTCGAGCAGCTGTTTAATATCGACAGATACTGCCATATGAGTAACTCCTTGTTCCTCGCTTCTCCGCCCTGAAGGTTCAGGAGTTCTTGCCGGAGAAGCTGTGTCATTAATTGATTGATACAAGAAAGATTATACCTGAGGTGACCTCAGAGGTCAAGTAAAGACTGGCGTAAAACGGCTTTTGTGCTTATACTAAATCCATATGAAAGATACTTTTCGTGCGATTGCAAGCCGCGTTTCGGCGTGGACGGGTACCGCCACCGTTTTCTTAGGCGCAGTTCTTATTGTATTCATTTGGTCGCTCACCGGCCCGCTGTTCCATTATTCTGACACATGGCAGTTGGTTATCAATACCGGCACTACTATCATCACCTTCCTGATGGTATTTCTTATTCAGAACACCCAGAACCGGGATGGCAAAGCAGTGCAAATTAAACTCGACGAGTTAATTCGTGCCACCAAGGGTGCCCGCACCAAATACGTGGGGTTGGAAGATCTCAGTGACGCCGACCTTGAAGAACTCGATAAGGAATTCAAGCTACTCACTCAAAACCCGTCTACTATTCATGCTATGAAAAAACTGCATGAAAAAATCGCCAATGAACACGCTCGCCGGCATGGCGCTTCTGTTTTAAGCGTGCTTTATCACAACGATAAATAAAACTCGGTGCGACCTGGGCTTTTACAACCTATTTACTAGCCTTTTTATCGTCTTTTTTATCAGAGCTGTCTTTAGCATCATCCAGGCCCTTGCGTAACTCTTTAGCAGAACTGCCAAGGCTGCGTGCAAGTTTTGGCAGTTGTGAGCCACCAAATAATACCAATAGAATAATCAAAATGATAATGAGTTCAGGTGTGCCCAGCCCCAGAATGTCTCCCAAAAGTGTCGTTTGCATATTGCGCTTTTCCTCCTGATGCTTTTTACTTAGTATATAGTAATGCTTACGGTTGGTAAACTCAAGGTATGACACAGACACTCTCAGGGTTCACGCTTTCACACATGACATTCCTTGCCCAGGCATACGGTGAGGGCACGTATTCTTGCGGCCGGTATGAAAACAACTGTAGTAATAGTGGGTCTACGGGAATTCTTCCTCCCAACACCAGTGCAATTCTTTCCGAACCAAGTATCGTCGTGCCCGGCTCCCTTCTTTTCGCTATCCTCATCGCGCTCCTTACCACGTCGATCACAAAACTTCTCCGTCGACGTAAAGCAAGCAAAGCTCAGTAACCTTTGACAATCTGGCCAAAAACAGATACAATAGACCGGATATGAAAAGCAGTATACACCCAACCAACTATCGCCCGGTCGTATTTAGCGACGACGCGGCTGGGTTTACGTTCCTCACGCAAAGCACCGCGCCAACGAACGAAACCATCAAATGGGAAGACGGTAACGAATACCCACTCGTTAAAGTGCACATTTCTTCCGCTTCTCACCCATTCTTTACTGGTGAAGAAAAAATTATCGACATCGAAGGCCGTGTCGATCGCTTCAAGGCCAAGTTTGCTGCCGCTGAAGCCCGCAAGGCTCAGCTTGCCGCCAAAGCCAAGAAACTTAACGCCCGCAAAGCCCAAAAAGCTGAAAAATAGCGCACTACTAAAAAGAGGCTGCCTATGTACAGCCTCTTTTTATATGTCATAATGAGGTCAGTTACAAAAAGGAGAACGATGTGCCAAAGATTAGCCTAAATCTCGACGAACTAACAGCTGAAAAAGCCGAGCTCGGTGAGTTTTTGGCGTCGCCGAACGCCTATAGCGACCCTCAGTTCAGCACCAAAAACAAGCGCTTCACCGAACTTGAGGCAATCATTGAAAAAGTAACCTTAAGGAATACCCTTGAAACGCAACTAAAAGAAGCTAAGGAACTAGCCGGCGGCAGCGACGAACTGGCGGAGCTCGCTAAAAGCGAAGCAGCTGAAACCGAAGAAAAACTTGTCCGGCTTGAAGACGAGTTGTTCATCATGCTCGCGCCAAAAGATCCGAATGACGAAAAAAACGTTATCGTTGAAATTCGTGCCGGTGCCGGCGGTGATGAAGCGAGCCTTTTTGCAGCCGAACTCTACCGCATGTATCTGCGCTACTGCGAAGCGCACGGCCTAAAAACCGAGCTCATGAGCGAAAGTGCCAACGACAGCGGCGGCTACAAAGAAGTTATTTTTAAAGTCACCGGTGATTCACCGTATGCGCAGCTGAAATTCGAATCCGGCGTGCACCGCGTACAGCGCGTCCCCGCCACCGAATCCCAAGGACGCATTCATACCAGCACGGTTACCGTTGCCATACTACCCGAGGCCGAAGAAACCGACATCGAGATCAATCCGAACGACCTTCGTATTGATATTTTTCGTGCCAGTGGCCACGGCGGCCAAAGCGTGAACACGACCGACTCGGCCGTTCGTATTACCCACCTCCCGAGTGGTATGGTCGTTACCAACCAGGACGAAAAGTCGCAAATTAAAAACAAAGAAAAAGCCATGAGCGTGCTCCGCTCCCGCCTCCTCCAGCAAAAAATCGACGAAGAGCAATCCAAGCTCGCCGCCGAACGCCGCAGTCTGATCGGATCGGGTGATCGCAGCGAAAAAATCCGCACCTATAACTTCCCGCAAGACCGCATTACCGACCACCGTATTGGGTATTCACGCAGCAATATCCCAGCCGCCATGAACGGTCAAATAGAAGATATAATCGAACATTTGCAAGGCTATGAACGGGAACTCGCCGCAAAAAACGCCAGCAATTAGCGATTGGCTAAAAAAAGCCGCCCTCCGACTCGTAGGTGCAGGGATCGGTTCAGCTAAGCTTGACGCCGAAATTATCCTTGCCCACACTCTTAAAAAAAGCCGCACCTATCTTCATGCGTACGGCGAGGAATCACTCGGCCTTCGCGAACAAGAAATAGCCGATGCCCGTCTGGAGCTTCGTCTCGACCGCACACCTATCGCCTATATCATTGGCCACAAGGAATTTTACGGCCGCCTGTTCCGCACAACGCCAGCTACCCTTATCCCTCGTCCGGAGTCAGAGACGATGATCGACATCCTCAAAGAACTTGTACCAAAAAACCAGGAGCTCCTCCCAAGATCTCAACGTCTCGTAGATGTTGGCACCGGCACTGGTTGTCTTGGCATTACCGCCAAGCTTGAAGCGCCCGAACTGGAGGTAACGTTGATCGATATCAGCCGCCACGCCCTTAAAATCGCCGCTCAGAATGCGGAAAAACTGCATGCTGACGTCGATTTCCTGCAAAGCAATCTGCTTGAACTTTATCCCTTTAAAACAGCTTACATTCTGGCGAATCTTCCCTATGTAGATCTCGAATGGGAGCGATCGCCGGAAACAGATTACGAGCCCGAACTCGCGCTCTTTGCCGGCGAGCATGGCCTGCATCTTATTCGCCTCCTTATCACTGAGGCTACTTCGCGCCTTGTGTCAAACGGATACTTATTCCTTGAAGCCGATCCTCGCCAACATGATACGATCAAAAACATAGCAAAAACGAACGGGTTCCATCTACATGAAACCCGTGGTTTTGTTGTTGTGCTGCAAAAAGATTAGCCGTTTTGGTTTTGGTACGCCTCAAGCGTCACGTTAAGTGTAAGTGTCTGGCCGCCGCGCAGCACCGTGAGTTGAACCGTATCACCAGGTGCATATTCCCCCACCAAGCTCGCCATACCGCCCTGGTCGCCAATCTCAATTCCACCCACTTTGGTGATGACGTCTTTATCCTTCAGCCCTGCCTTATCAGCTGGTCCACCCGCAATAACGCCGCTCTGACTGTCCGAAGAGTAGACATACGCACCCTTTTTCACCGGAAGGTTGTAATACTTCGCCACATCGGCAGTAATTGGAATGAAATTCACACCGATGTATGCCCGCTGGACGCCTTTTCCAGCCAGAACACCTTTTAGTACTCCTTTGGTGGAGTTAATAGGAATGGCAAAGCCAATTCCCTGAGCATCCTGCACGATCGCCGTGTTAATACCGATTACCTGACCCTTCAGGTTCAAAAGCGGCCCACCGGAGTTGCCTGGATTAATAGCCGCATCCGTCTGAAGAAGGTCGGTGAGATTTTCAACCGAATCCCCCGACTGCGCCGAAACGGGGCGGCCTGTGCCCGATATAATGCCACTCGTCACTGTATTTTGATACTGGCCAAGCGAGTTTCCAATTGCTACCACCTTCTGACCCACACGCACCGTCGTAGAGTCTCCAAGCTCGACAGCCGGCAGGTTGGATACGCCGTCTACCTTCAAGAAAGCGACGTCGTTTAACGGGTCAGTCCCCAGAATCTTCACGTTATCATAGCTCGTGCCATCTGCCTGTATAACGTTTACCGTGTTCGCACCCTCTATAACGTGTTTGTTCGTCATAATGTACCCGTCTTTACTAACAATAAGGCCCGTCCCCGCTCCCTCTTCCTCCTGGGTGCCAAAATAGGGAGATGAGGAACCGCTCGACTTGGTCGTAATAGACACAACGCTTGGCGACACTTTTGAGGCAACACTGGCGATGTCTTCCTCTTCTTGGGTCGTTACTTTATTTCCATCGTTATTCAACCCCTGATGTTGAGTAGCGCCTGTTTGGTTGGCAGATGGGTTCGAAAGCTGCCTAAACAATAACACCCCCACTACACCGATCAGTACAACAAGAAGGACAATTCCCCCGACAATAAGCCAACGTCGATTTTTTCGTGACCCACCAATAGAATACGAGCGTAGCGGCTGTTTTTTATCAACGACCTGCTCCCCTTTCTCATCATTAAGCTGATCTGTTGATTCCACCGTCTTTTTTTCTTCCATACCGCTATCCTACCTACTCCCCCTGAGAGATCACTTAAAGGGTACCCACTCCTAATTTATTGAAAAACAAGATAAGCACCAACACAACGCTCACGGAAAGAAGGGCCGGCAAAATGACATCGGATGAACGGACGCTGCCGTGCTTGGCGTAGCTACCATAGACCCGTTCCGCTAGAAAACTAAGGGCAGTGATGATAATTGCCGCCTGCACCAGCTTTATGTTGCCAACATCCGGCAGTTCATATGCAAAGGTCCAGTGGTAAAACAGCCACCCGAGTTCCGCGACGAAAAAGCCCCACAAAAGACTGTAGAATGACACGTGTGGTTCTTCGTGACTAATAAGGACGTGGCGGGCGGCACTAAAACCAATAAGCCACATCGCAAGGACAACGAAAGGCGAAATCCAGTCATACGACACTGTCATCAGTGCCGTTACTCCGAGGAATACCATAATGCCCGCCTGAAGCGCTACGAATGTGCGTTTCGAGCGCGGTTTAATAAAGAGCAGCCACACGATGTAAAGCAGTGTCAGCACTGACTGTGCAATCACCGCCCCGTTTGCCGCATACAGCAAAATAACAAAACTCAGGCTTACGATGATATCCACTAGGTTTGCTTGGATATTCGCGAACCAATAGCGAGGTCGCACTGCAAGTACCCGCCACTTACTAAGAAGTACTAGAGCAAACGCCGCTATCGGCGAGTCAACTGCCCATACCACGCCCAAAATAGCCACTGCAAGCGCAATATTAAGCAATATGTAGATAAGCTCACTAAGGAACGAGCGCCGTTTCGTTAATTTTAAAAACTCCATATCGTTTTTCTATTATAGCACTGCTACTCATTCTTTGAAGCGCGATCTTTCCCTATGATCACTACGAAATTCGTTCCTTCAGCGACAGCGACTGGTGGAGCCGAGGTTTTTACTTTCACGCCGTAGATCGATTCGAGTTTCGCCTTCGTTCCAGACATACCGCTGCCCACCTGGTATATGGCCGTCTTGTCGTATGAACTGCCGGCATTATCAACCGCGCTGATAGTAAAACCTTGCGCCGTAAGCTTATCGGCTTCCGATTGAGCGACACCTGCCGTGTCTGAACCATTCAGCACTACCACCTTCGCCTCTTCACGAACGACAGGATTGCTGCTGAGTTTCTTCTGCAAGAATGCCTGCAGCTGGCCGAATTGGTACTTGCCGGCTGTCGGTTGCGCGTTGCCGTTTAAGATAGGGTTATCCTCGTCAATGAAGCTGATTGTGTGGATATCTTGGCTCTTAATATCTTTCGCAAGCGACACGAGCGTACGCACTTCGCTCGATTCAAAGGTGGTACGCAAGTTGTTCCCTAGGCTATCGATCAACTTCGTCACCCTGCCAAAGTCTGCCAGTACCCCTGCACTTAGTGCCTTGTCGCGAATAGCCGTAATGATTTTTTGTTGGTTCTTTTCGCGGTCGAAGTTCGAGCGAGAGAGCCCCCATGTTGGGCTGCTGTCACCACGTGCTTGGGCAAGATAGAGGGCGTGCTCGGCATCGAGCGTTGCCGGCCCCGGACCATAATCAATAAAGTGACCACGCGGCGCACAGTTTGCCAGACGCTTGGCACGTGTCGAACCGCACTTCCAGTCGAAGTTACTGTCCATAACGCTCCCCGCTGGAATACCCGTCGGCGTTGGGCCGTCGCCTTCAATGTTCACTGTAATCGAACCACCCACCGCATTCACGAGGTCACGCATCACCGTATAGTTTACATTCACCCCATACTGAATATCCATCCCCACCACTTCGCTCCCTACGAATTTGGCGGTTTTCGTCAGCGCATCCCGTGTCGCGTTCGGATCGTTCGTCCCGCCGCCCACACAGCTATAGTACACATTGATCTTTCCGGCATACCCAGAGGTACATGCCTGGCCGTACTTCACCTCAAGGTCGCGCGGAATGCTAAACATGTAGGCGTTCTTGTTTTTCTGATCAATACTTAACACCATCATTGAATCGGTCAACCAGCCGGCCTGGTGGCCCGGATCGTCTTCGGACGTACCTAGGATAAGGATATTGCTGCGCCCATTCGCATCTTGCTTGAGGGGCTGGTTTTGTACAAGGCCCAAAAGGCCTCCCTTAAAAATATTATTGCTAGCGTTCATCGCCTTATAAAGGATATAGCCGCCAATCCCAAGAAGCGCGACTATAATGACAATAACTGCCCATTTAACAATACGGCGGGCTTTGCTTTTCGGCGCGCCCTTTCGTCTTTTTCTGCCCTTCTTTTCTTCTTCACCAGTATCAATACTTTTGAGTGATTCATCCAGATCAGAACGTGGAATACCAAGGCTTGGCCGGGCAGCTACGGGTTGAGCCGGTTGTGCAAGTTGCGACGGAGCACTAAGCGAGCTCGGGTAAAACCGGTTCACTTCCTGAACTTGGCGCGGCAAAGCGCCACTATTTCCACCTACTTGAGCACCGGGGCGGCGTGGCACAAATCCGTCAATTGAATGTTGCTGTCTCGTCATAAATTACTGTTCCTACTATATATGACTTGCCCGTTTTTTAAAACAAAAATCATAACTACTTTGCCTTTCTCTTATCCACATGTAAAAACCCACAAAAAGCGTGTATAGTAAGTACGTATGGAAGCAAGCTACTTTGAACGTCATCCATTTTTTAAGGATGCGCTCAATATTCTTATTTTTATTGTGTGCGTTCTGGTTGGCACGCTGCTTATTAATACCTTCGTATTCCGAAGCTTCAATGTTATGGGACCAAGCATGGAAAAAACTCTTTATACTGGTGACCGGCTCATCGTCAATCGCCTCCCTGTTACCTGGGCGCAGCTGCAAAACAAGCAGTACGTCCCTGAACGAGGACAGATCATCGTATTTAAAAACCCGCTTTACAACCAAATGCAGGGCGACGAATATATCGTGAAGCGTGTCATCGCCTTCCCCGGCGAGCGAGTCACGGTAAAAGATGGTACTATGACCGTATACAATTCTGCCCACCCAAAGGGGTTTCATCCCGATGATGATTTCCACGGGGAGCCCGGTTCACCCACCAGTGGCGATGTCGATACGGTCGTAAATGACGGGACGCTCTTTGTATCCGGTGATCACCGGCAGGGAAACTACTCGCTCGATTCACGCAGCGGGCTTGGCCTTATCCCATTTTACGACGTCGTGGGTCCAGTCCTTTTCCGGATCTATCCGTTTACTGCCCTCCGCAGCTTCTAGTTTTTATTCATCGCCAAGCAGTTTTTGGATACGATGAAAATCGCGGTCGTTCTTAAAACGAATAACGATTTGTCCTGCTCCGCGGGCGTTCGTCCGGACGCTCACATCAGTAGAAAGGCGCTTCACGAGGCGCTTGGTGTCTTCTTCGTATGGAGTAACGGAAACTGGCTTGCGGCGCTCGCTTTCAATAGGAGATTTACCGGCTTTTTTCACCTGTACGATAAACTGTTCTATCTTGCGAGAACTCCACTCCTCCTCCAGAATTTTCGGCAGTATCTCCTCGATAATTTCCGGTGCAAGGTTCACCAGTGGGCGAGCCTGGCCCTCGCGTAGTTTGCCATCAAGGAGCGCCTGGCGTACCGACTCCGGTAAACGGAGCAAACGGAGCGTATTACTAATGGCGCTTACCGATTTACCACCTACGCGCCGCCCAATTTCGTCGAGGGTAAGGTTAAACTGGTCGCGCAATTTCAAGTATGCCGTTGCTGTTTCGATCGCGTTGAGATCGCGGCGCTGCAAATTTTCGATCAGTGAAAGCTCTAGCTTGTGCTGGTCGCTCAGCGTCCGCACGATAGCCGGAAGTTTATCGAGGCCGGCCATTTTGGCGGCACGATAGCGCCGTTCACCAGCCACAATCTGATAGCCGTGCTTTGCAGGCGTAACCACAAGCGGCAACAACACGCCATGCTCTTTAATCGACTCGGCCATCTCGGCGAGCGCTTCTTCATCGAACGAGCGGCGCGGTTGATGAGGATCTGGCGAAATTTCCGTCAGTTTAATCTGGCGGAGTTCACTCACTTTTTCGTCTTGTTCGGCCGTTGGGTCAAACGATTCATCAAACAATTCCGTCGGGATTAATGAATCAAAACCCCGTCCCAATCCTTTTTTGGCACTCATTGCATGACTCCCATATCTTTGGCCATGAATGCGTCGTTATGTAATGAGTACCTAGCCGACACGTTGCAATACCTCCTTTGTCACCGCTTTGTACGCCCGCGCACCCTTCGAAAACTTGTCGTACGCCCCTACCGGTACGCCGTGACTCGGTGCCTCAGCCAAGCGGATATTTCGCGGGATAGTGGTTTTAAATACTTTGCCGGGGAAATGCTTTTTAATTTCCTCGTGCACTTGTCCAGAGAGCGTCGTACGGCCATCCACCATCGTAGGAAGCACGCCCAGCAGATCAAGCGTGGGGTTCATACTTTTTCGTACCAATTTCATAGTTTCAAGCAGCTGCCCAAGACCCTCCAGCGCATAAAATTCCGCCTGTACGGGCAGCAGCACGTACTGTGCCGCAATCAGCCCGTTCACCGTCAGCAAACTGAGGCTTGGAGGGCTGTCTATAACGATAAAATCGAATCCAGGAAGTGTATTAATGGCATTCTTCAGGCGTGTAAACCGGCGGCTTGCCTGTGCCAGCTCCACTTCTGCGTTCGCCAAATGCGGCGTTGATGGCGCCAGGAACAGGTTCTTATGTTTCGTTTCCAGAATAATATCAGGAAGCAGTTTCGTTTCCATAATAACATCGGTCATCGTCCCGTCTAACTCTTGCTTGTCGAAGCCAAGACCACTGGTCGCGTTCCCCTGCGGATCAAAATCAATAACCAGGGTTTTCTTCCCTTGTTTGGCCAGATAGTACGCGATATTGACGGCACTGGTTGTCTTGCCAACCCCACCCTTTTGGTTGGTTACTGAAATGACTGTTGCCACTGTGTGTATTCTTCCCTTTTCTTTCCCCTATTATAGCATGAGCGCCATCAAAAAACCTCGTAATTTCTACGAGGTTTTTGCTTATTACTTGATCGACGTAATTTCGATCTTCGAGTACTTTTGGCGATGCCCGTTCTCTTTGTGGACGCGCTTTTTGCTTTTGTAGCGGATCACGCGGACTTTGTCGCCCTTCACGAGGTCCTCAACAACCTTGGCGGTTACCTTCACACCTTTTACCGTTGGGGTGCCGACAGTAGTCTTACTGCCATCGATTACCAACAGTGCATCAAGCGTGAGCTCTTTTGTGCCTTCCTGGAGGAGGTCCACCAGTAGGGTCTCTTTTTCGGCGACGACGAATTGTTTGCCACCGATCTTAACGACTGCTTTCATATATGATTCCTTTAATTTTATTAATCAATCCTGTTCATTTTAACAGATACAGGCCGCAAAAGCAATCCCTGTAAAAGTATATGAGCCCGTTCTTCGAAGAGGAGCGAAGCTCGTATACTCTTCGAAGAACGGGCGTTTCGTCAGACGGTCAGCGGTGCAGTCACCAGCATGGTTCCGTCACTCCCCTTGATATGGGGCTGATCCAGCAGATCTGCCAGCCTCTCACGCCGGACGTGAATGTGTAGCACCGACGTGTTGTTCACCGAGTGGGTAAGGACGGCGTAGACTGCCGTCGGATGTTCTTCGAGCACCTTGCTGGCGATTTCGATCGCGCCCTTCGCATTACCGAAGCACAGCTCGATCACCTTGACGTCAACGACGTCGATCATCTGGAGCAATGAACGCTCACTTTCCGGCTCTCGCCTGGTCGTAGAATAGAACTAACTGCCCCCATAAGACGCAGTTAATCGGATTATACCAGAAAATACGATAATTGCAATACCTTACTGGCCGCTCTGAGCCCGGTGCACCACGTTATTGGCATACAGCCAACCCTCAAGAGAACCGCCATCCAGGTACTGACCCGTCGCTTCAACCACTTTTATCGATCCCCCATTATCAATGTACTGGTTGATAGGCTCAGTCACGTAGTATTCGCCAGACAATACAATCTCGCTATAACTAGCGATCGCCGTCAAAAGGTCATAGTTAAGCACATATTTACTCACATTAATAAGCGTGCTGGGCGCCTTATCAACCGGTGGCTTCTCGACGATCCGGACAAAATTGTGATTTACATCGAGATCCACCACGCCATACCGGCTTACTTGTTCGCGCGGAATATTAACACCCAACATAGCGTTGCCATTTTCAGGAGTTGCCGCTAAAAGACGTGCTACTTCGCTACTGCCGTCTGCATTAAAGATGAAGTCGTCACCCATCAGCACCACTACAGATTCGCCGTGCTCAAGCTGGGGTGCTACCAGGCTAATAGGAACAGCCGTACCGTACTTGCCGTTGTTCGGTTGGGTCACATAATGAAAATTAACACCACGGATCGGCTGGATAAGCGGCAGCAAGCCTTCTTTATTATTCGCAATGAGATACGTTGTCAGCTCGGCGTTATCGCCGTAGTACGCTTCCAACTGCGTACTTCCTTCGCTCACCACAAAGTAAATGTCCGTAATACCGGCCGCAAGGCAATCCTGCACCACATAGTCCACGATCGGCCGGTTGCCAATCGGCAGCATACACTTTTCAATTGCTTTGGTAATAGGAAGGCGGCGGGTACCCCAGCCGGCTACCGGAATAATAGCTTTGGTAATTGTCATGTTTTTAAGTGTACCGGCTTATCCTTACTCTGCCAAGTTACCGAGTACCTCCACCTCCGGCTTGGGCACGGCTATCCGCCGACGTCGCATCCACGCGCGAATGCCAGTCGCTACAACTGTCAGACCAGTCCCAATGAGCAGCCACACATACCAATAGAAGCCAAGTATCTTCCATCCGTTTGCCGTGGCTGCTACTGGTGCTTTAACGTTCTGGTCGGGGTTAGGATCTTTTACTTTCTGTAACACCGCTGCTTCGGCCGTTTTCATATCTACCTCAGGAACCTTAACGGGTGCAGGAATATCGCCAAACGAATCAGGGACGCTGAACGGCTGGGTCAGGTTCGTACTAAGCTGCTGGAGCAACGGATCGACCGTGGCATCATTCGAAGGTGTCGCTGGTATATACGGAAGTATGAATGGCAAGGTCGCCGGATCTGAATTTTTGCCGTTAGCATTTGCCGTAACGGAAAGCACGTGCTTGACGCCGGTTGTTACATCCGCAGGCAACGACAGGGTCCATCCATAGACACCCCCGCTTTCTTGCTCACCTATGGCAACCGCGACATCCGGACGCGTACTGCCATCTACAGCTACGACGAAGGTTACATTCGGATCGCTCACCGAACCGCTCACCGTCCGGCCGTTTATGCCGGCAATCGTCAGCAGTGGAGCGGATGGTTCGTTAACTGGCGACGGAGGGGTTTCGTTGGCAACGCTCACCGTCCGATTCACGGTCGTTTGTCGGCCTGCCTTATCGGTAACAGCGTACTGGATGACATAGTCTCCGTTTTCCGCTTCTGCCGAGTTCCAATTCCAAGTAAACGCCCCCGAGGTATTATCCGTATCGCTAGCCTCCGCGACCACCGCGCCGTGTCTATCTGCTATTCGGATTCGGTAAAGGGTCGGGTTCTTTTCACCTGTCGTTGCATCAATACCCACCGTACCGGTTAGCTGCTGGCCGTCCTGGATACCCGTAGTGATAACCGGTGCGTTTCTGTCGATATACATACGGCGCGTAAGGGTCGTCGTCGCGCCTGCCGTATCAGTAGCAGTCACCGTAAGCGTGTAGGGCTTGTCTTCCGTGAGGTCGGAAACAGCAAAGGAGGCATCGACCGGGAGAGTGGGAGATGAAACAAGCATATCAGTATCGCTTGGCGCGGTCGCCATGAAACTTGGCGGTAACGTGCCATCCACATCAAAATGGTAGCGCTTCACACCTTTGTCGTCCTGCAGCTGCAGTCTTAGGGTTACCCTACCGTTCGGATCCGTGAATACTGTTCCCTCGTCCGGCTCCTGAATTGTGACGGTCGGCAGCGTATCGACCGGTTGGTTATCGGCACTTGCCGGCTTCGCCATAAGTGAACTGAAGAAAAACTGGGCAGTAAAAAGAGTGAGTGTGAGTAGCAATAAGACAACGCCTCGTCGCCTAACGGGTTTTGCCTGAATTCGTGCTACGCCTCTATGCAAACTCGCCCCCTGCGCTACATATAGCGCTTATAAATCTATTGTAGCACGATATGTTGATTCAGCCTAGCTTAAGGATGCTTTTGGATGGCATCTATCCGCGCGTGATCAAGCCCATAATAGTGAGCTATCTCATGCCAAAGCGTTCGTTTGATCTGCTCGAAAAGCTCTTCTTCGGTCCGAACCACCTTCAGGATAGAGTTTTTAAATAGAGTAATTTTATCCGGCAGCACAAACGTATAGCCACTCCCACGCTGGGTCAAAGGTATACCTTCATAGAGCCCAAGGAGAAGATGGTGATTGTCGAGCTTCATCTTATATTTCTGTTCTTCGGTTGGATCGTCCGCCTGTACAATCGCTACGTTCTCAAGTCCCCTAATATACTTCTGCGGCAGCTCATCCATAGCCCGGGTAATCAAGTGATCGAATTCGTCATCGGTTAATTGCAGCATATACCAATTGTACTATAGAAAATATAGTAATTATTCGTCCGTAAATGTAAACCACTCAGGGTCTTTTTCAATGTCTTGCTCTATTTTCCGCCAGCGCTCAATAAGCTGTTCACCGTCTTCATCGAACGTCGTAATAGCTTCGGGTTCAAGCTGCTCCTGTTCGATTTCCTCGCGAAGGCCGTCGCCAAGCGGGTCGATTTTTTTAAACGCTATATGGTGGTGGAATAGTGGCATGTTTGTTTTGTTACCTTTGTTAGAAATATAACATAAACAGTATAAAAAGTCAATGATTTCTATTGAGAGCCGCTCTATTTTATATTATGATATTATTTGTAACCCGCTTCTCTATATTCAAGGAGCATACGTGGCCGAGAGGGACGAGAAGCTGACTGCCAGCCAAGTACGGGCGGCTATAGTCAATGTTCTGAAGGACAAAAGCAACTTCCGCTCCTCACCGGAAACGGTAAAACAGGACATACGGCAGAAATACAACGCCACCATCACCTATCAGGTATGGAGGGAAGCTGTCGACTCGCTGGTGACCGCAGGTCGTATCCGCGACGATAACGGGCGGCTAACGCTCATCGTCAAGCCAAAGTAAAGCGTGCTCTGCCGGTACCTCATCGTACCGGCAGAGCACGCCGTTTTTTTTACAGCTGAGACAGTCGCGTTTTCTTACCTACCCCACTATCTCCAGTGACACACTAAGTTCCACGTTTTCAACCATTACAGAAACTGCGTAGGCATACGTACTGCCAGTAGCAACTTCCCCGGCAAGTGTCTCGGTCTTAATCGTAACGAGATGTTCATCAATAGCCTTCTGAAGCTCTTTATCGGCAGTCTTCAGCGAAAGCTTAATCCGATCATCAACATTCAACCCAGCGTTCTTACGCGATGCCTGCACGTGGCGGATGACTTCACGTACGAGGCCTTCTCGCTTTAATTCAGGGGTAATTTCAAAGTCGAGTGCCACTTCCTTGCCCTGTTTCACCGCTTTTACGTTCAGTTCTTCCTTGAGAATTTCTTCGAAATTAACAAACTCACCAAGCGCCGGTACGGTCACATTTGCCAGCGGCTGACGTACCTTCACCCCTTCCTTAGCGCGCATACTCAGCCCAACATTAACGTACTCGCGCAGCGTTTCCATATCTTTTACTACAAGCTCGTTCACTCTTCCAGCTGCCGGCCAATCAAGCAAATGAACGCTCTCGCCGCCCGTCAGCTTTTGGTACAATTCTTCGGAAAGGAATGGCGTAAACGGTGCCATAATCTCGCTTAAATGAACAAGTACGTAGTGTAGTGTGCGGTAGGCATCGTTCTTGTCGGTGTCGTCACCCGACTTCCAGAAGCGACGGCGTGAACGGCGAACATACCAGTTACTCGCATCCTCGATAAACGGTAAAATCGGCTTGGTTGCACTTGGAATATCATACACGTCTATATGTGCTTCGATTTCTTTATTCAGCTGGTGTACGCGGCTAACAATCCATTGGTCGAGCGGATTCGTCAGACTGTCCATCGGGTCACTCAGGTCACCATTGAATTCCCAACCGTCAACTTCCGCATACATCGTAAAGAAGTCGAACATATTCCACACCATCCCGAGTTTACGGGCAGTGTCGCTCACATCCTTGTCCTGCAGGGCAAAATCTTCTCCGTTAAGCAGTGGGCTGGAAAGTAACAGAAGCCGCCAACTGTCGGCCGAGAATCTGTCCATCAGCTCGTTCGGATCGGTAAAGTTGCCGCGCGATTTGCTCATTTTGAAGCCGTCGTTTCCGGCCACGTTTCCAGTGACAATGACGTTCTTGAAGGCGTTTTTGCCGAATAGCCCCACGTTTACTGCGTGTACGTAGTAGAACCACGCGCGTACTTGCCCCACATATTCCACAATGAAATCACCTGGAAAGTTTTGCTCAAATTTCTCAACGTTTTCGAATGGATAATGGAATTGTGCAAAGGGCATGCTGCCGCTTTCAAACCAGCAGTCGAGCACCTTATCGATGCGTTTGTATTCGACGTCGTCGATCGTAAAGGTAATGTCATCTACCCAGGGGCGGTGGTAATCGTCGAGTTCTACGCCGCTCAGTTCTTTCAACTCGGCATAGCTTCCGACAACCCTCACGTGTTCTTTGCCGTCTTTGTCGGTCCCCTTCCATACCGGCATGGCCGTTGCCCAAAAACGGTCGCGGGAGAGGTTCCAATCGGGTGCCTGTAAAACGGTTTTCTCGAAGCGGCCGTGTTTGATATGTGACGGGAACCAATTTATGTGTTCAGTGTTCTCTTCAAGCATTTCCGTACGCTGGCCGTCAATATCCATGAACCAGCTTGGATGTGCGCGGTACATAAGGCGATTGCCATTTCGCAGGTTATGCGGATACTCGTGCTGAACATAGTCGATTTTCCAAACCACGCCGCGCTCTTTCAGCGCTTTTGCGATCGTCTTGTTCGTACTCCACACTTCCATACCCTTCCAGTCACCATCGGTATATATGCCAAATTCATCAAGCACGTGAAGGACTGGGATATTCTCACGCCTGGCAAGTTCGAAGTCCTCTTCTCCGTATGCCGGAGCTAAGTGAACAATGCCCGTACCGGAATCGGTTGTTACATAATCAGCAGCAAATACAGCGTGCGCCTTAGAAAGCGAATAACCCGCAAAACCATAGCCAATCCCAACCTTAAGCGGCTCGTACTTCAGCCCCACCAGGACGTCCCCCTTAAAGCGGTTTAGCTCTTGATAATCGAGCTTGTTGCGTTTTTCATCAGTGAATATCTTCTGGGCCAAATCAGTAGCGACGACAAAGACTTCCTCGCCAAGTTTCACTGTCATATACTCAATCGATTCATTAACGGCTAGCGCCGTGTTTGCAGGCAGTGTCCAAGGCGTTGTCGTCCAGGCAAGAAGTGTAACGGTTTTACCCTCTTCAGAATCGATAATGAGACCGATCCTTTTTGCAAATTCCGCATAGCTTTCTTTTGTAAGTCGGAACTTCACGTAGACACTCGGATCCGTCACCACTTGGTAGGCACCAGCATCCATGGTTACTTCGGCTTTTGAAAGCGGTGTCGCCCATTTGGTATCATACATCAACACGCGCTCACCTTCATATATCTTGCCTTTTTCGTACAGCTGCTTAAAGGCCCACCATACGCTTTCCATGTAGTCCTTGTCCATAGTTTTATAGGCGCCCTTAAAATCGACCCAGCGACCAATTCGGTCGATAGACGATTCCCAGAGATTACCCGTCTGGATCATGCTTTCGCGTGCTGTCGTAATATATTCAGCCAAGCTAATCTTGGTACCAATGTCATGACGATCAGTAATACCCAGCTTCTTTTCTACAAAGTTTTCAGCCGGGAGGCCATGCGTATCCCAACCCCACACCCGTTCCACGCGCTTGCCCTTCATGGTTTGATAGCGCGGAATAACGTCTTTCACGGCCGAGCTAAGAAGCGTTCCATGGTGCGGTACACCAGTAATAAACGGCGGACCGTCATAAAATACATAGCTATTTTCTGCCGGACGGTTCTCAACCGACTTTTCAAAGGTTTTATTTTTCTTCCAGTAATCGATCAATGCTTTTTCATATTCAATTGCTCGCCTACGGGTGCCGTGTTTGAATTTCATTTCGTCTCCTTTCCTGAAAACAAAAAATCCCTTTTTAGACACTGGAATCCGATTTCGGACGGTACCATCCAGTTTCTAAAAAGAGATTCTTTTTAGCACTTAGTTGTTCACTGTGACGTCGTGGTTACGCCGGGTTCTACTCTCTGTATGATTTCTTCCCAGAACATTCGCGGGTGATGACCGCTCATCCACAAAATGGAATGTTTTCTTTATTTTACTCATTTTTGTTGGTAATTTCAAGAAAACTGCGGTTACGCGAACAGGCTGTCGCCGAACTTTACGAAAACGAGAGCGATAAGAAGTACAATCCAACTTGCCGTAATGAGCTTGCCGATGTCTTTATCAAGGATACGCTGCACCTTCTCGTTGAAGCGCCCGGGAAGCCCGAAATGGTTTTCCTTAAGGGTGTAGTGAGTGATCGTAGCTAGCAGAATAGTCGTCGAGAAAGTAACGATTAGGCACCACGGACACAGTACCTGAATAGAATACACGCTATTAAAGAACAGCCAGTAGGCGAAAAAGGCACCAAGCGCATAGCAAACATTGGCGATTTGCCAGAAGAGCCGCGGAAGCTTCCGTGTCGTTAGCCCTACGACCGCTGTTGTAATCACCACCGGATATCCCATCAGGCCTATAAACATGTTCGGGAAACCGAATACACTGGCCTGCCAGGTTTTCATCACCGTCGAACAGTTGAGTACGAGGTTAAATGAACAGGAGAGGGTCGCGTTAGGATCTTTCAATAGATGAAATTCTTCGATTGCCAGTACGAAGCTGGCCGCAAGGCCGATGATGCCAAAGGCAAGCATGGTGCCAAAAATCCAGCGACGCGCGCGCTGCTCATCTTTTTCTTTTTTCCTCGTAAGAAAGTCAAACATAGTAGCTCACCTCTGATATAGTAGGCAACGGCAACCCGCGCCATAGGTTTTGCAGCTGGCCATCGTCGCTGAGTGCCACGAGGCTTGGATATTCAACAATATCATATGCCCGGCAAAAGTCTGCCCCCTCTGCGGTATCCGGATCCATCGTCTCCAGGTTGTGACCTGTTTGGCGCGTGAAGTCACGCAGGTAATCAGTTACCTCACGCGCATAATCGCTTTGGTCTTTGTAAATGACGATGGTTCGCATTCCCTATTCCTGGCTCTTCTTACGACGCTGCTGTAATATTTCTTCGAATTCATCGAGTGTTTTAAACTCGTGATATACGCTTGCGAACCGTACGTACGCCACCTCGTTGCGAAGGGCCAATTCATCAAGAACGAGATCACCGATCTGGCGTGAGGTTACTTCGCTTTCCCCAAGGTCATAGAGAGCATCTTCAACCGTATTTATAATTTCTTCAATCTCCAGCTCTGAAGTAAAGAACTTTCCAACGGATCGCTTCACGGCAGTCGTTAATTTTTCGCGGTCAAACAGTTCACGCGAGCCGTCTTTTTTAATGACCGTAAGGTTGGGCCGCTCAACCCGTTCATACGTCGTAAAGCGGTATTTGCCATCAAGCGATTCGCGACGACGACGTATTGTCTGGCCGTCGGAGGCCTCGCGAGATTCGATCACGCGGCTGTCACCGATATTATACTTTGGGCTCATGACTGTCGCCCTTCCTAGGATTCGTCCGTTGGTTTGTTTTTCTTGCGGCGACGCAAGAATGCAGGCGTGTCAGATTCATCGTCGTCCTCGGGTGGCGTATTCCAAATATCCGTTGGCGTGTCATCTGCAAACTCTGCTGCGGCCTCACTATGGTCGAGGTTCATATCAATCGCCTCAACGGCTTCATCACTAACAGGTGATTCAACAGGGTTATTACTCACCGTCGGCGTTTCGAGTTGGGCTGCCTGCTCGTGGAAGAAAGCACTATCGAAACCGGTAGCAATAACCGTGATAATCAATTCATCTTCAAGCTCCGGCTTCAGCGTTGCTCCAAAAATAATGTTCGCATCTGGCGAAACGGCGCTGGTAATAATCTCGGCAGCTTCCTGAATTTCACTCATGCTCATATCGTAGCCACCGGTAACATTGAACAATACGCCCTTGGCCCCGTCGATCGATACTTCGATAAGTGGTGATTCGATCGCCTGCTGGGCAGCCTGAGCAGCGCGGTCGTCGCCGCTGGCACGGCCAATGCCCATAAGCGCCGAACCAGCATTGCTCATGATTGCCTTTACATCAGCAAAGTCGAGGTTAATTAATCCGTGTTCGGTAATCAATTCTGAAATCCCCTGCACACCCTGGCGCAGCACGTCGTCGGCAATCTTGAAGGTTTCAAGCAGCGGCGTACGACGGTCGATCGTCTGAAGCAGGCGGTCGTTCGGAATAGTAATAAGCGTATCTACCTGACGGCCAAGCTGTGCGATTGCCCATTCTGCGTTCTGACGGCGCTTCTCTCCCTCAAAACTAAACGGCTTGGTGGCAACGCCAACTACTAAAATGCCGAGCTCGCGCGCCACTTCCGCAACAACGTGCCCGGCACCGCTCCCAGTACCACCACCAGCACCGATAGTAACGAACACCATATCTGCGCCTTCAAGCGCATCACGAATCTCATCGCGTGACTCATTGGCTGCCTCTTCACCAACCGATGGGTCAGCCCCGGCGCCAAGACCATTCGTCGTGTTGTGACCCAGGTGGATCTTCATGTCGGCTTTTGAATTATGCAGCGCCTGGGCATCAGTGTTCATAGCAATAAATTGAACACCGGTAAGACCAGCGTCTTTCATGCGGTTAACGGCAGCCCCTCCGGCACCGCCAACACCAACAACTTTTATGCTTGCAAAGGTTTGAATTTCACTTGGTTTTACTTCAGGCATGGAATAATAGTCTCCCCCGATATTCTATTCTTTTCTAGTATAACATTTATTGTTCAAAAACAAATTTACGCCTTAAACTTACTGATCAACTTCGAGATAAATCCGCTCGCGTTTTTTATAGCCGCTTTGCTGCTATACGCCGATGACGGTTGGCGTGCGTTGGGTCCGCCCTGCGCATCGAGAAGCATGAGTCCTACTGCGGTTGCAAACTCGGGCTCTTCGATATTTTCCGCCACGCCGCCATAGCCAGAAGATTTACCCACACGTGCGGCAAGGCCAAGCTTTTCTTTGGCATACTCGGCAATACCCTTCATTTTGGCCGTTCCTCCCGTAAGGATAACTCCGCTTGGCAGTTGACCAGCCCGGCCGGCCTTCTTTAGTTCTTTTTGAATAGCTTCAAAAATTTCATCAAGACGGGCTTCAACGATTTCGTCCACATCGCTCGAGTCAAAACTAAACGTCTCTTTTTCCTGTTTTATACTGATACGCTCATCATTTTTACGGTTCGCGGCGGTAGCATGTCCTACCTTTACCTTCTCGGCAATCTCGGGATCGGTCTTCAGGCCGATCGCAAGGTCATTGGTGATATTCACACCTCCCAGGGGTATAACGGCAACATACTGAAGATCACCCTCCTCGAACACTGCAATGCTGGTGGTTGCCCCCCCAAGATCGACAACTGCAACACCGTTTTCCATCTGTTGTTCACCCAACACAGCTTTGGAAGCACCAAGCACGGCAGGGGTAATAGTATGAGTAACCACTTTCGCTAGCTCGGCGGAACGTTGTAAATTACTAAGATGCGGTGCCAAAGCAGAGACAACGTTCGCGTTAATCTCTAGACGCGTTCCTGTCATTCCTAAAGGGTCTTTTATATTATCTTGGCCATCCAAGCGATAGCTATGTGGCACCACTTCCAAGATTTCACGGTTGGCCGGTACCTTACCGAGTGTCGCTACTTCTTCAATACGCGCCAGATCCTCAGGAACGATTTCATGATCCATCGCTCCGACCGCAATCATACCGTCGGCCTTCGTACTAAGGATATGCGCACCGTTAATGCTCAGCGAGGCGGCATCCACCTGGTAGCCGCTCATCCGTTCCGCTTCACCAAGTGCGTTGTCTATTGCTTGCGCGGGGCCGGTAAGGTTTGCTACTACTCCTTTTCGCATTCCGCTGTTAGAGGCTTGGCCTACCCCTACTACGGTTGGTGTGCCCGTGGTCGCGTCGATATGTCCGACAACACAGCGAACAGTTGTCGTACCGATATCTATACCGACGGCGTATCGAGAAGTTTCTTGCATAAATAAGAGTATAACGCTTATGGCGCATTTTGCCTAGCGGTGTAAATAGAATAGTATAGAAGATATGAAACTTGGCATTTTTGATAGCGGTATTGGCGGAGAGGCAGTGGCCCGCTCCCTAAGAAAGGCATTCCCCGAAGCATCCATCCGGGTTGTCAACGATCACAAGAACGTGCCCTACGGAAGCAAAACACCCGGCGAAGTAGTCACTCTTACCGATCGTGCTATCCAACCGCTACTCCAGGATGACTGCGATATCATTATTCTTGCTTGCAATACCGCAAGTGCCGCTGCTATTGAGACCCTCAGGCAATGGTATCCCAATCAAAAATTTATCGGCCTTGAGCCAATGGTAAAGACAGCTGCATCACTTACAAAAAATGGTACCGTGGCTATTTGCGCCACGCCAGCCACTCTCGCCAGCGACCGCTACATGCGATTGGTTACCAAATACGGGGCCCATCTCACCATCCTTGAACCTGATTGCAGCACCTGGGCATATATGATCGAAAACGATCATATTAATCGTGAAGAGATTAAGCGCATTATCGACGACGTATGCAGCCGCGGTGCGGACGTCATCGTCCTTGGCTGCACCCATTATCACTGGATCAAAGATCTCGTATCCGAGCTTGCGCTAGACCGCGCAACAGTAATTGAACCATCGGAAGCAATCGCTCGGCGTGTCGCGTCGCTTCTTGCTATAGCTGCGTAAGAATTTCGGCACCCGTTTCAGTAACTAAAACGGTATGCTCAAAGTGCGCCGCGAGGCTTCCGTCACGTGTGCGGATGGTCCAGCCGTCACGGTCGGTTTTTATACGTTCCCCACCCAGGGTAGCCATTGGTTCGATCGCAATCGTATCACCAGGTCGCAGCAGCACCCCCGTACCCTTTTGTCCGTAGTTCGGAATCTCCGGATCCATATGCATCTCCTGGCCTACACCATGCCCTACCAGCTCACGCACAACCCCCAGCTTGCCGTCGCTTAGTACCTTTTCAACCGCCGCCCCAATGTCACCCGTATACACCGGCCCAGTAACCGCATCGATGCCGGCGTACAGGCTTCGCTCCGTCAGGTTAATAAGATGCTTCTTCGCTCCAGTCGGAACCTCATCTACTACCATTGTAAATGCTGCGTCGGTTTTCATACCTTTATAGGTAATCACCAGATCGAAACTCACAATGTCGCCCTTTTCAAAAACATAGTCGGTCGGTATACCGTGCACGATTTCATCGTTCGTGCTAATGCAAATAACGTTCGGGAAATTAACCTCGGGTGTTTTATAGGTGGCAATCGCCCCAAGACGCTTGATTTCTTTTTCTACCCACGCGTCCGCCTCCAGCTCGCTCATCCCTGCATGGATTTGCTTTTTCAGGCCTTCGTAGATAGTCGCGAGCAATCTACCACCCTCGCGCATCGCTTCAATTTGTGCCGGCGTCTTTGAAGGCTGTGCCATTATGCCAATCCATGAGCCGTCAGCTCTTCCATAATTCGGTCATGTACCTGGCCGACCGTCCCCGTCCCGTCAATATGCACAACGTTCACATGTTGTTCCGTCAGGTAGGTTAAAATCGGATAAATCTCCGTCCGATAAATTCGTAGTCGTTCATCCACTGCGTCCGGTGTATCGTCAACCCGACCACGCACTTCAATACGCTTCAAAAGCTCGCTTTTTGGTACCTCAAGTACAATAACCAACTTGATGGAACGGTCGTGCTCGGGCTGTGTCTTTACGAGCCATTTCGCCTGCGAAAGTTGCCGCGGAAAACCATCAAGAATAACACGATCAATGTTTTTAGCGCGCCTTAAGGCCTCACCCATGAGCGCATTAACCTTTTCACTGTCGACCAGCTGTCCGGTTTGCATTTCTTTAATGAGTTCTATATCGTGAGTATCCCGCAGTAATTGCCCAGCGCTCAGCCAGCGCCAACCATTTCGCGCCGCCAACATCTGTCCCTGCACGCTTTTTCCTGCGCCGGCCGGTCCGAAAAATACGATCATCTCGTGCTCCTTTTGTTTATTTCAATGCTTCTTTAACAAGCGTTGCAATAAGCCCGCCATCGGCAGTGTTTCCCACCTCTTGCTTGACGGCGCCGATTACCTGGCCCATCATCTTGGCATCAGTGGCGCCGAGTTCGGCCACTTTTGCATCAACTATCGTTTTAAGCTCAGCTTCACTTAGTTGCTGCGGAAGGTAATTGCCAAGGATTTCCGCTTCACGACGTTCATCGTCAGCTGCGTCTTGGCGCATATTCTGATCGTAAATGGCAGCGCTTTCATTACGCTTCTTTACTTCTTTTGCAATGATCTTCTCGATCTCCGCATCAGCCAAACCTTCTTCGCGTTTATTCTGGGCTACTTCTTCGTTTAAAATAGCTGCTTTCAAATTCCGGAGCGTATCCGCAACAAAACGATCGCCGCCCAAAAGAGCGGCTTTCAAATCGTCTGCAATACGCTGTTTCAGCGCCATGGATTAGCGAATCCCCAAACGAGCTTTCGCAAGCTTTTCAGCCTTGCGCTCTTTGCGAATGATTGCCTTCTGGCGACGCTCGGTTTTGCTAATCGGCTTCGAAAAGCGCATTGAAGCTTTTGCTTCCGCTAGCACACCGCTCTGTAGCACCTTGCGGTTGAAGCGACGGATAATGTTCTCGTTCGCCTCGCGTTCATCTTTACGTGTAACTTGTACCATATCGTCTGTTATTGTAACAGAGATACACCTTTCATGCAATAAGCTTTTGATGTCCTACCTTGGTTCGTCCAATTCAAGATGAAGAAGCCGCCCTTCCACTGTGCGCCGGCCCTGCCATTCATTGAGCATGGGCTGGAACCATACCGTCACCCTCTCGCCCGGATCAACAAAAAAATGCAGTGGAGCGCTAAACGCCAAAAAGTGCATTGAGCCGTTGAGGCTATCCTGTAATTCCAGTTTTACATGTTGCGCTTCCGCGCCCATACGCCGTTGGTTTATCACAAGAAGTCCGGGAATCTTCAGTATCGGCTCCGGGTTACCGTTCCCAAACGGCTCCAGCAGACCAAGCTGAACGAGCAGTTCCTCATTGATTTCTGCAAAATCTTCGACACTCACATCCTCTCTTGGCAGTAGCAAAGCAGCTTGATTGAACAATTTTTGTGTTCGATAAAACTCGTTAACCCTCTGTCGAAACGTTCCAACATTTTTAGTTGGTAGCGTAACACCCGCGGCTAATTTGTGCCCACCGCCCTTGGTAATGACGTCGTCGGCTGCCCGTATAGCATCAGCCGCGCTAAAGTCACCAAAGCTGCGCGCCGATCCCTTAGTTTCCTCTCCGAGTTCCTGCAGTACGTAGGTTGGCTTGCCATATTTTTCAAGCAGCTTTGCAGCGACAATACCGATGATGCCATGATTCCAATCTGGATGGCTGACCACGAGTACCGGGTCGTCCTTAAAGAGTTCAGCTTGCTCAATGGCCGCTTTTAAAATTTTATCCTGATCACTCCGGCGTGCTACATTCAATGTATCGAGCCGCTGCGCTTTCTCAAGGGCTGCCATTGGCTCCTTCGCACGCAGCATATCAAGCGAATACTGTGCCGTTTCCAGACGCCCGGCAGCGTTCATACGCGGACCCAACCCAAAGCCAAGCGATCGTGCATTTACTGTAGCCGGTTCCACCTTTGATACTGCCATAAGCGCCCTTAAACCGGGCCGACGTGTTTTTGCCAACACTTTCAGTCCCCAATACACATGCGTCCTATTCTCATCGAGCAGCGTCACAATATCACAGACAGTTCCGAGTGCCACAAGATCCAGCAGCCACTTTTCCTGGCCGTGCGGTAGGCCGTCAAGTCGTGTCTGCAAGGCCTGCACCAGTTTAAAAGCAACCCCCACACCCGGAAGATCAAGAAACGGGTAGATTTTTCCCTGGTACGAGGAACCTGGCTTAAGCTGAAAATTCTGGTACTCTTCCGGATACTCCGCAAGAAGACGTTTGGGATTGATCACGGCAACGGCTGGCGGCTGCACCGGCGCAACATTATGATGGTCCGTGACAATAACGTCGATGCCCAGCTCATTGGCACGCACAATTTCTTTCTCGCTTAAACTTCCACAGTCAACCGTAACAATGAGCTGCGCGCCCGACGCGGCAATCTTCTCCACCGCATCAACAGTTAAACCATACCCTTCCACAAACCTATTAGGAATGAACGCCTCAACCTGCCGGAAGCCGAACGCTTCGAAAGCATCCAAGAGGACCGTGGTTGCCGTCAGGCCATCGATATCATAGTCACCATAAATAGTAATACGGTCTTGCCGCTGTCTGGCTTCAACAAGCCGCTCGACTGCCGGCTCCATATCCGGCAATAAAAAAGGGTCGTGACGATCATCGTAACTCGGCGACAAAAAAATCGCTCTCTTCCCTTTGTCCGACAATCCCCTTGCCGCAAGCAGCCGTTCGAAAAGGGTCATTATATGTCAGCAGAAGAGCGTTTTGGACGACCAGCCTGCTGTTGTGATTTAATCACTATACTCTGCAGTTCTTTGAAAATAGGAAACTGCTTGTTGGTAGAATAAATCTTCGTGTTGCCCTGCTTTTCACTCGCTAAAAAGCCAACCTTTTCAAGGCGCTTAAGCTCACGCTGAATGTTGCCCGGATCTTCTTTAATTAACTTTGCGAGGCCCCGTACGTGCGTATGAAAATCAGGATATTTTGCGTATACCACTACAATTTTTCGTCGCACTCTGGAGGTAATAAAAACGTCTAGCATATATTCCTTTACTTAACTCCCTGTCTCTTCCGTTGCTTTTTATTCTACACTATATTAGGCCATCATTTCAATGCGTTTTAGCGCCAATTCAAAATGATTTGATTGATTTTCGCGATCGTTTCTTCATGTGACGGAATGTCATTTTGTTCGTAGTAATGGTTTGTTCCCATATAGTTCTCCTTTACATCAAGCACATGAAGCTCGTCTGCCACCATGTGCATCTTATCAACCGCAGGCACGCTTGCTATAGGAGTTGCAACAACCAGCTTATTGATACGAATAGGCTTTAGAAAATCCACTGCCACATCCAGAGAAGCTCCATTATCGAGTCCATCCGCCACCAATATAACGGTGTGATCGCGCAGCATGTCACTATCAAGAATACCGCCCTCGCCAAGAAGACGGTTAATCCGCTGGAATGCTTCACGCTTTTGTTCTTCCAGATACCCGTGAAATTCACCGGTATATTCTTCTACCTCGCCGGCGCTGAACATCCCATTATAGGTAAATCCGCCATTCTGAGAAACACCTCCAAAGCTCATGTCTTCTCCCGGCACCTGGATATCTTCTACGAGTAGCATCGTAAGGATACAGTGAAGCGCACTGGCGATCTGCTCGCCTACCTGCACCGCACCGTCACTCAGCGCCACGACGGCACAGTTTTCATAGCGGTATCTATCTACCAATTGCTCCGCAAGCAGCTGCCCTGCCTGCGCACGACTTTCGAAATACATAACCCTAGTTTAGCAGTATACTAATAACTATGCACTACTATGAGGTGGCTCCAAATCGCATTATTCGTGCTTCCAGCGCGTCTTTTACCTATCACTCTAAGGAGCAGTTTCCTATTGGCCAAATCGTTACTATAGAGATTGGCAAAAAAAGTGTCGCTGGCATCATCATCGACGAGGTAAAAAAGCCGGCTTACGATACAAAACCAATCTCAGGTAGTATAGAATCTACCCCTCTCCCCCTTCCATTGGTTCAGCTTTCACTCTGGCTAAGCGCGTATTATGCAACCCATCTTGGAGTGGTCCTACAGACACTTTTGCCACGAGGTGTCCAAAAAAACCGACGGCTCAAGCTATTGGAAAAACATACTCCTATTCGTGAACGAACAAAAAATGTATTCACCAAGGAACAGCTCCGTGCTATCGAAATAGTGAGAAAAATGCCGACGGGAAGCGCAATCCTGCATGGCGTCACGGGGTCTGGTAAAACGGCAGTCTACATTGAAGTTGCAAAGCAAGTGCTTGAAGAAGAAAAATCTGTCCTTATCCTTGTACCCGAGATCGCCCTTACCTCGCAAATTGTTAGTGAGTTTTCACACCACTTTAGTGATATTTTACTTACCCACTCGCGCCAAACAGAGGCACAGCGGCACGTCGTGTGGCAAGAAGCACTTCATTCCAATGCTCCTCGCGTTGCTATCGGTCCACGCTCCGCTCTCTTTCTTCCGCTAAAAAATATCGGCCTTATCGTGATAGATGAAGCTCACGAGCCAAGCTTTAAACAAGAACAATCCCCACGCTATTCAGCACTTCGAGCAGCAAGCATCTTGGGTAAGCATCACCAGGCAAAGATCGTCTTAGGGAGCGCAACACCAGCCGTTACCGACTACTACCTTGCTCAGCAAACAAAGCGTCCCGTCATCCATATGACGAAACGGGCACAGCAAAACGCTGTAACGCCTCGGGTTTCTCTCATAGATATGACCAAACGACAAGACTTCACTACGCACCGCTTCCTCTCAAATCAGCTCCTTGAAGAAACACGTCATACCCTTGGAGAGGGCAACCAAGTGCTCATTTTTCACAACCGTCGTGGAAGTGCCAGCACGACGCTCTGTGAAAATTGCGGCTGGTCAGCGCTCTGCCCTCGCTGTTTTGTACCCCTTACGCTTCATGCCGATACCCACCGTCTTCAGTGTCATGTTTGTGGCTATAAAGAAAAGGTGCCAACAAGTTGCCCCGTGTGCCATTCAACCGAGATCTTCCATAAAGGTATCGGTACCAAACTTGTCGAGAGTGAACTCCGCAAACTATTTCCCGATAAAATAATTGCTCGCTTCGATGGTGATAGTGAGACGGGCGAATCGGTGGAAGCGCGCTACAAAGAGCTCTACGATGGCACTATCGATATCATCATTGGCACCCAGGTTATCGCCAAGGGCCTCGATCTCCCTCATCTTCGAACGGTAGGTGTTATACAAGCCGATAACGGCCTCACACTTCCCGATTACAGCGCAAGCGAACGTACCTTTCAACTCCTCGCACAAGTAGTTGGGCGCGTTGGGCGCTCACACCATCCAACGACAGTCGTTGTCCAAAGCTATCAGCCTACTCACCCCGCAGTTACCCACGGTTTGCAGCAGGATTACGATGCATTTTACCGCCACACCCTAGAAGAACGCAGGCGCAGTTATTTCCCGCCGTTCAGTTACCTTCTCAAGCTTACTTGTGTATACAAAACCGAGGCCGCAGCCATCTCAAATGCCCAAAAGCTTGCCGCCGTTTTAAAACGAACGGCGGGTCCACATGTTCAAGTGCTCGGTCCCACCCCCTCCTTCTATGAACGACAGCACGACACATACAGATGGCAACTCATTCTTAAATCCCCTGATCGTTCTTCTTTAGTGGCCATTACCAAGCAACTCCCACCCGCCCATTGGCAATTCGAGCTCGATCCCATCAGCCTTCTTTAAAAAATCCATTTTCTATCTGTTATAATAGATTTTAATGAAAAAAGAAGCCATCATAACACTGCCGAACTCGCACCTGCGGCAAAAATCCTCTCGTATCCACGTTGTTACCGATGACATCGTTAAACTCGTTGCCGACATGACCTCCGCTTCCCTGGATTGGGAAGACTCCCGGCCGCATGAGATCAGCGCTGCGCTGGCCGCTGTCCAGGTAGACCATCTGGAACGCCTTGTTATTATTCGCAGCGACTTCGAAGATAAGGCAACGCGTGATTTTACCGCCCTCCTTAATCCTGAAATCGTCAAATACGAAGGCGAGATCATTGAAGATTACGAGGGCTGCCTGAGCGTCAATAACGTCTACGGAAAGGTTCCTCGTCACTCCAAAGTACGCGTGAAAGCGCTCGATCTTGAAGGCCGCGAAATCCGCTTCAAGGCCGAAGGTTTCTTGGCACGTGTTATCCAGCATGAGATCGATCACACGAATGGGATTGTATTTATTGATCACATCAAAGACAAAGCAACCGCATTTTATACACTCGACGAGAAAGGCGAGTTACAGCCGCTTGATTATGATAGCCACATCAAAAACAATCATCTTCTTTGGGACTGAGGAATTTAGCCTCACTGCCCTCCAGGGCCTGATCGACGCAGGGTATAATATCGGTGCTGTCATTACCAAGCCCGACAGTAAAAAAGGTCGTGGTCAGCGACTCATGCAACCAACCGTAAAAGTGCTCGCCACTCAACACAATATTCCCGTATGGCAGCCGACTAAACTCGCCGACGTCGCAAATGACATCAGTTCGCTTGGGGATGCGGCCGGCGTACTCGTAAGCTACGGGAAGATCATTCCCCAATCGATTATCGATTTGTTTCAGCCGGGTATTATCAATGTTCACCCCTCGCTGCTTCCAAAATACCGTGGCCCCTCCCCTATTGAATCCGCTATAAAAAACGGCGACACTACAACGGGTGTTTCAATTATGCAGCTCGGCGCCAAAATGGACGCTGGGCCAATCTATGCAGCCAAACAATACCCGCTTACGGGCACCGAAACCCGTCCTGAGCTTTACCGGGCGCTCGGCCAATTCGGAACAGAGCTACTGCTCGAATCCCTCCCTACTATCCTGAGTGGTGAACTACGGCCTACTCCCCAAAACGAAGCCGAAGCCACGTACTGCCAACTTCTTCGTAAGGAAGATGCTCTGCTCGACCTTTCTCAGCTCAGTGCCAACGAAGCCGAGCGAACCATCCGTGCCTACCTTGGCTTTCCCAAAAGTAAGCTCGTGGTTGGCTCGCACACTGTTATTATTCTAAAAGCGCATGTGGCCGAACACAAAAAGACACCTCTTGACTTTACATGTCGCGACGGCGCCTTTTTAGCAGTAGATGAACTTATCGCTCCGACCGGCCGCCGGATGACAGCTGATGCGTTTCTGCATGGTTATGCTGCAGATTGATCACTTCCTAAAATAGCATCTCTGTTATTCTTGATTTCTTGCTTCAGTTCATCCAGAACCTGCGCAACAACTTCCCTGTAATTTGGCCTGTTCATGGCCAGCCACTTCAAGGAAGCATATTCCGACATAAGCCCTATTTCGCTTAAAGGCTGCGGGTTATTCTGGTTCTCATCCCTAAGCTGAACATACGCTGGATCAGAAGCAAAACTGGGAACATTTGCCGCCAGCCAGCCCTTCACCTTTTCTTCGTTACGATCGACGAACGACTCAAATTCAGATAGCCGCTCTTCACTCAGGCCTTCCGAGAGACGGACACCCACACGAAGCTCAAGCTCGTTATATATATGTTCTTTGAATGCTTGTTTTTGATCTTCGGGTAACTGGTCGAGGCCAAGATCCTGCAGGAATTTATCATCTAATTGAAACATGTGTATCCCCCTTTACCCTCCTATTGTACTATTGATGTGCTAAATTCTGTATCTTTTCAAGTACACTATCGGGAATTTGGCCGGTATGTGAAATACCCGGAGTACCATTCTTCATCTGGTAGACCCAGCCTTTGATCTCGGGGTCTTTTGATTGGAGAAGCTCTTGCAGAACATGCGAATGCTGATCCTTAGGGATACCCAGCTCATTCAATTCGTTCAACCACCCCTCACCGTGCGTTACCATATGTGCTTCTGGCGAGAAGGCAAGATGTTGAGCACCCTCGCCACCAGGAAGACCCGAGCCGGCAAGCGCGCCCTGACCACCAGTTCCGCCAGTCAGGTGATCGGCAGTCTGGGAACCAGTGCCACCGGTTGACCACCCACGACTCATAGCCACGGCAGCCCAGACCGCCCCACCTACGACCGCTACCGCACCTAGTGCGATAGCAGCACCTTTGCGTGTCCCTTTCTTCTCTTCATCATTCCTGAAGCTGTCAAAAGCTATTCGCATGCGTTGCAACGGATTGCGAAGCCATGAGCCCTTACCAATCAGCCGTTCTTTGCGAGAGCGCTCTTCATCAGCGGCCGGTGCCTCTTCAGGAGTTTCAGCAAGGGGATCAGCAACAAGTGGAGGAAGGTTGAGCGTATCATCTTCATTGCTTTCATTGGTCTCAGGATCGTTATCGCGTGGACCCGTGTAAAGAACAAGCTCTTTACCAGGTACTTTTTCAGACGGCTTGTCTTCTGTCTTGCTATCATCAGGGTTAGCGGGAGCGCTTTCCTCCGCATCTTCAGGCTTGGTCTCTTCTTCAGTTTCAGTCTTCTTACTCTCCATAGGAGCAGGAGCAGTCGTGCGGTCGATAATCTGATCCGCTATGACAGAATCGTAATCGTCACTCGCTTCATAGTCAGCAAGAAGCTCATTAAGCTTGTCTTCCAGTTCAGCAATACGTTCCGGAGCGCTATCCTGATTTTCCGGTGTTACGAGAGTGTTCTTTCGCTTAGCAATATCGCGTGCAATCATGTCCATACGACGCAGCTTCGGGTCGGTAGCAAACTTGGCTTCGCGTGCAGCTTCTTCGGCAGCAAGACGAGCTTCCTCTTCGTCTTCCCGAGCTTTATTTTCAGCGTATGCTTCTTCTTCGGCGTGTTCCATCGTACCTGGCACAGGTCCTTCAAGAGGTTCGGCGTGATTATAATTACGATCGAAGGCAGAACGATCGTCATTTGCAAGAGCTTCCATATGACGCTCATAGGTGTCAGCTTCTTCAACCCGCGCATGGGCTTCGTCGCTAAAGTCGGTCGTGCCGGCTTCTCCGTAAAGTTCACTTTCCCAAGCTTCCTTTTCGGATTTTGCTTTGTTTGCTTCGAAATTATCGAGGCGAGGGTTGGAACGTGGTGCTGTTTCTGACATTTGTTTTTCCCTTTCTTGAAAGGAATTTCATTTGCTATGAATGGTTATGTATACATACTATCATAGTTTTGATTTAAAGTCAAGTATAAGCACTCCCTATTAAAATAATCCTCAGGGCTGAGGATTATTCTTTTTAGGAGAGCTAAATTATCCTACTGTAACGTGCGTTTCACCAGTTCACGCGTAAAGAATTCGACGGTATCCCCTTCTTCGAGAAGGAGCTTTTTACTCGTTTTAAGACTTAGACCACACATTTCGCCTTCGAATACTTCTTTCGCTTCTTGCTGTTGGCGCTGGACACTCATTACTTCCACTTCAGCAAGCTGCTCATCACCACGCTTCACACGAGCAAGGACGTTTGGCACTGCCTTTCCGCGCGTTACCTCGCCACCGGCAATCACTTCTTCTTTCATAGTACGGAAGATGCCTTTAATGGTAAGCGCACCCACCTCCGTCTCAACGACTTCCGGAGCAAGCAACGCCTCCATAGACTGGCGGGCATCATCGAGAAGTTCATAAATAACCTTAAAAATACGCACCTGTACCTTGTCGCGCATAGCAAGGCGTTTCACAGCAGGTGGAAGTTCTACATTGAAGCCGTAAATAATAGTGTTATCGCCTTCAGCTAGGCGAATATCACTTTCGGAGATGTTACCGACACCGCTTCCCACGATACGCAGCGTTACTTCACCACCCGAATCAATAAGCCGCAGGCTGTCTACGACAGAAGTAAGCGACCCCTGGACGTCCGCTTTCACAATAACGTTCAATTCCTGGGTATCGTGCTTTTGCGTCATCATCTTGAGCATATCTGCGCCGGTCACGTTCGTGCTGGCGGCATTCCGTTCACGTTCCTCACGAACAAGTTGTGTTTGCTGGCGAGCTTCGCGTTCGTTCTTTACGATCGTGAAGACATCACCGAATTGCGGCAGCTCCTTGAAACCAGTTACCGTCACCGGTGTTGACGGACCAGCACTTTTAATCGTCTTCCCCGCATAGTCCAATAGTGTTCGCACTCTACCATAGGCCGTACCAGCTATAAGAAAATGGCCCGGTTTTAACATGCCCTGTTCAACAAGCAGGCTTACAACCGACCCACGACCCGTCTCCATATGCGATTCAATCACAAGACCTTCGGCAGGGACATCGATATCGGCCTTCAACTCCTCAAGATCAGCTACGAGGAGCACCATGTCGAGCAGTTTGTCGATATTCTGGCCGGTTTTGGCGCTCACTTCCACCATCACTGTATCTCCGCCCCACTCTTCCGGGTTGAGGTTGTACTCCGTGGCTAGCTGCGTTTTTACCAACTGGGGATTGGCCGTGTCTTTATCGATCTTGTTGATAGCAACAACGATTTTGGCATTCGCATTTTGGGCAAAACGAATAGCCTCGACCGTTTGTGGCTTTACACCGTCGTCTGCGGCCACCACAATAATCACTACGTCAGTAAGCGTTGCGCCGTGCTGGCGGAGTGCTGCGAAAGCTTCGTGTCCAGGGGTATCGAGAAGGGTAATTTTCCGGCCTTTGCGCTCGGTTTGGTAAGCGCTGATATGCTGAGTGATACCACCAGCTTCACCTTCTACTGTTTTGGTACTTAAGATAGCGTCGAGAAGGCTGGTCTTTCCGTGGTCGACGTGCCCCATAACCGCGACGATCGGCGGTCGGTCGACTGCATTTTCCGACAGGGTATGAACTTTGCGCTCGGTAAGCGTCGAAGCGGCTTTTCGCTCCAGCTGTACGTCAAGCCCCAATTCTTCCACGATAATCGTAGCTGTTTCAAAATCAATTCGTTGATTGATGGTTGCAACGATGCCGTTTTTAAACAACTCACCAATCAAGGTCGTGACGGGCAAATTAAGCGTCTCAGCCAATTCGCCAACTGTAATCGAGTCAGCAACAACAAGTACTTTTTCCTGGCTCATGCATGCGCTCCTTTCTGCCCGTCACAATGGGCGGCACTTTAAAACTATTTGCCTAGAGGCTATTTCTTCTTTTTGTCGGCAAGACTAAGAGAAATTTTACGGTTCTCTTTGTCGACATCAAGCACCTTGAAGGTTTTGCGTTCATTCAGCGTAAACACTTTTTCTGGGTCAACGTCGTTACCATCGCCAAGCTCAGAGATGTGCACAAGTGCCTCAACCGCCGGGCTAATCTGTACGAACGCACCAAACGGAGTAATACGAGTAACCGTACCCTCTACGCTGCTGCCTGGCTTGAATTGTTCAACTTCGTCGAGCCAAGGATCTTGCGTCAGCTGCTTAATGCTGAGGCTAAGGCGGTCTTTGTCAATCGAAATGATTTTGGCTTCGATTGTTTGACCAACCTTTACGTAATCGCTTGGGTTGTTCACACGCTCCCAACTGATTTCCGAGATATGTACGAGACCTTCGATACCTTCGACGTTCACGAATACACCGAAATCAACAACACCGGTAACAACACCGGTAACAACGTCACCTACCTTCAGCTTTTCGAAACGCTCAGCAAGACCGTCTTTAATGGCTTCCTTCTCAGAGAAGATAAGCTTGTTTGCTTTGCGGTCGCTGTCGAGAATACGAACCTTAAGAGCCTGACCAACAAGCGAATTGAGGCGCTGCAAGATTTCGTCCTTGTCGCTGCCACCGACACGTGGGTAGTGTTCCGCGGAAAGCTGCGATACCGGTAGAAAACCGCGAACGCCTTCGTATTCAACCAGCAGGCCGCCACGGTTTGCATCGTATGGCGTTACCTCGATGATTTCACCGCTCTCAAGCTTGACGGCTACTTCTTCCCAACCACGATCCTTCGCTGCTTTGCGGAGCGAAAGCAGCGAATACCCGTTCTCAAGTTCAGGGTCAACGACGCTTGCCGTTACCTCATCACCTTCCTTGAGTGCACGCGAAAATCCTACCTCGCGGCGTGGAACGTATCCTACCCCCTGTGCGCCAAGGTCGATCAATACTTCGTGCTTGCGTACGGAAAGCACTTTTCCAGTGATCACCTCTCCTGCTGTTAGTTGCTTCACCTCCGCTTCAGAGGACGCGAGCAAGTCATCCATTGTTATTGTGGCTTTTGTTGCCATAAGTCTTTATAAGACTCCTTCCTTACATTGTATTTCCTGAAGCACGTTAAAACGGCTCCTAGATTACCCCTATTGTACCCCAGATGCTACCGTAAGTCAAAGAGGCGGATCTGGCGGCGAGAGCGAAGATAAGAAATGGCGACCGCACTTAAAAGACCGACAGCAAGCATGGCTCTCATTGTGTCGCCAGGGCCAGTTTGCGGTAACTCGCCCGATGGAGCTGAGGGCTGTGAAGAACCCGCCGGAGGTTGCTGTGCCTGTTTAGACGACCCCTGTGAATTATTGCCGCTTGCCTGATTAGATCCCTCGCTTTTTGAAGAGTCTTTGTTGTCTTGAGGTGATTTTTCTTCTGATTTTGGTGAAGATTGCGTATCACCTGACAGCTGGGCACCCTGGCGCGACAAAAAATAAGCTCCTCCCAGTAGCAAACCAACCAGTACTACCCCAATAACAATAAATCCTAGTACAGAACCACCCTCGTTTGTTCGTACCATTTCCGTGTCCCTCATTACTTTTTCTTACTATACCGTTTATTCCTTTCGGGCGCAAGCGAGGCAAACTGTGCTACACTACAAACATGTTAGTGACGGTCGACACGGGTGGGACAAAAACGCTGGTTGCAAGCTTCGATAGGGACGGGACAATGGGGGAAGTGTTCAAATTCCCTACCCCCAAAAAGGAACGGGAATACGTTACCCTACTGCAGGAAACGCTGCAGCAACACTACAAGTCTCAGGATGTCGAAGCGGTCATCGTTGCCCTCCCGGGTATCATAAAAAATGGTGTGGCCGTATGGTGCAATAACCTTGGCTGGAAAGATTTCGACGCCGCCAGTGCATTAAAAGGTGCGCTTGGCAACGCTCCCGTATTAATCGAGAACGATGCCAATCTGGCTGGGCTTGCCGAAACCCGAGTACTTGATCCTGTGCCCCAGTCGTCTTTATATGTGACCATTAGCACGGGCATTGGTACAGGGGTCATTACAAATGGCCATATAGACCCCGGCCTTCGTCTCAGCGAAGGTGGACGTATATTGGTTGAGTTCGATGGGATGGTGCGAGAATGGGAAAGCTTTGCTTCAGGTAAAGCTATCTTTGCCGCATATAAGAAATACGCACGCGATATTACAAGTGGACGTACCTGGGAGCATATCGCCGACCGTATCAGCAGAGGCTTCCTTGCGGTTATCCCTATGATTCAGCCTGAAGTCGTTATTATTGGTGGAAGTATTGGTACCTATTTTGAATCATTTGCGCCTACCCTCGAAGGTATATTAAAAGAGAAGCTCCCCCCGCACATCCCTTGTCCAGTTTTTCGTAAAGCCGCCCATCCAGAACAAGCCGTCTTGTACGGATGTTACTACTATGCCCTCGACTCTCTCGCTCGTTAAACAGCTGCGGAATGAGTACCCTCAGCTCACATTTGTAAAAGGCGATGATTTTCATTGGTCCCCCTCGACGCGCACTATCTTCTTTAAAGTGCCCGGTGAGACGAGCCTGCTGCTTCATGAGCTTGGCCACGCGCTTCTTATGCATAGACAATATGCACGTGACATAGAGCTGCTTGAAATGGAGCAAGCGGCGTGGACTTACGCGGTCTCCCATCTTAGTAATCACCATGCCGCTCCCATTGCTATTGATACCATAGAAGCCCACATCGATAGTTATAGGGATTGGCTGCATGCACGGAGCACTTGCCCCTCATGCGCTTCGACAGGTGTACAAGTGGCAAAAAAGGAATACAAATGCCTCGCATGCGGCACTCGTTGGCATGTGAATGAGGCACGTACCTGCGCCTTAAGAAGATACGTTCACGATTAAAAGAAGCCCCGTTCGGGGCTTCTTTTACTATTCTACAGAATATTAGGCAACCGTGTCTTGAACCTTGCGGCGACGTGAAATACGTCCGCCACGAGCGCCCGCAATACGAGCGCGTTCTGAACCGGTAAGGCCATCTTTACCGACCACACCTGATGCAAATCCACCGGTACGGCCATTGCGACCACCTTTAGCACCGATTTTAGCGTAAAAGTCTGGGTCTTTTGCCTTGTTTTTTGCAGCAGCCTTTTGGCCGCCAAGTTTATTTCCAGCCATGGAATAAATTCTCCTCTTAATTACCTCACACGTGATATGTGTATAAATTCATACTAACATTTCTTATGCTTTTTGTCAATATTTACATGAGCATTATTTTATTATAATTAAACATTTGCAATTATACATGTGACGGTATATCATAAATATGCACCTGTTTGAATTCAAAATTCGATTCAAGCAAAAACGACTCAATCTGCGAGATGAGTCGTTTTTTTGTGGAATATTCCACTACTTCAGTTTAAAATGCTGCCGCATACGCCTTCTGCAGGCTAGCCACCTCTTGTCCAAATTGTTGACTACTTACCGTCTTAAGGGTGCTCAATGTTGCATACGCTCCAGCAAGCTGCGCCTGCGCTTGAATATATTTTGCCTTGTCTTTCGCCTCATGAGCCGCCAAAACCGCTTGCCAGCTATCGCTAACGCCTTTCACACCTTGAAGGGCGGCTTGTTTCACTGGTCGAAATTCAGCTATAGCGGATAGTCCATCAATATCCTGCATAGCTTTTTGCCATGCAGCCAGCTGGGCTGCCCACGATGTGTCGACTAGCTTCTCTTGGGTACCTATTGCAGCAGAAACAATCATTGCAAGCTTTTGCTCGTTTTCCAGGTAGAAGGAAAACTTCTTCGCCGCAGCCATAAACTCCCGAAGTGCTTCCACGTGCTTCTGGCAGGTTACCTCGTGCTGCTTCAAGTTACCAAATACATCCTGCCACCTCAGCAAAATATGTACGTCGCATGTAGCTTTTTCTACGCGGTCCGATATATTTTTTAAGGCTTCAAGCTTGCGAACGCGCTCCTCCCTCGAAGTACTAGGTAGCGCCAGTGCTTGATCTACTACTTGCCGAGCGTCCTTCTTCCATCCTTCATAAGACGACACGTAGCCTCCCCAGATGGTCACGCTCCAGACAACATATAGTCCGATTGCCAACGCCGCTATGCCTATCCCTACAATAAAAATAATGCGTTTGTGGGCGGCGAGAAAGGGATGGACGGTTAGTTTCATCGCTTATCAATCCCCAGCTGCGTCGACCACAGCTCAGTCGCTATTGGCCACGGGTTAAAAGAACACCCCTGGAGACTGATGGACTGCTGCTGCATAACAGGAGCAGCCTGACCTGGACCACCGCAGCTTTCGTGGTCGTGACCAAGCCAGTGTCCTGTTTCGTGATTAATCACCATGTGCCGATAGTCCCGCAGTGACCCTCCAGCTTGGTTCCATGACGAAGTTGCTCCGAGCCACCTGTCTTGGTTAATAACGACATATCTACCAGCCCGACAGCTATATTCCGTGCCACATCCGGAAGAGAAACTTGTCATTTGGCTCGCTTCACTGAGAACAAGGGTAAACATGCCACCGCTCGACACCTCCTGAAAAGTGACGCCTAATCGTGCCCACCCTCGAGAATCATTCAATGTTGCGTTTGCCTGGGCTTTAAACTCGGCCATATCCGCGGTAATGGCACCCTTGCTAGTGACACTGTAGGTAACCGTCTTCGTAGCGTTATTATTTTTCTTTTGAGCCGCTTCTGCCGCATTTTGCTGCTGAAGCCAGGTTGGGTCCTCTAAGACAGGGACTTTTATGGAAGCTGCCACCGAAGAAAGGGTCTCGAGACTCTGTAGCTGGGGCGTGAAGGTCGATTGCGAGGTGGAAGCAAGGTTCACCATAGGTCCGGCTGCTGAAGAAAAAAGCATTGCCACCCCTGTTGCCATATATCTCACTGAGCATAGTACGCACATATCCTTTATTTTACCTCATCATCGCCCACATTGCTTTTTGGTTTCGGCTAAACTGATGGTTGGTGCTACTCCCAAGCTCAATGAGGACACTTGGTACTCCGAGTGCTTCGGCATACCAATCATCGGCTGTTCCGCTGATGGAATATTCAAATGGCGACACACGCACTGATACGGATCCTTCCTTGGGTGCCTGAACGGGCGTAAAGCACATTCTGTTTGCACCAACAGGTATGCTTCCTATGTGCCAGACCTCGGACGGCCAAGCACTATAAGAAGAACTCCCTGATATTTTATGAAGGGATGGAAACAAAGTAAATTGCCGTACACATGTCCCTCCCGCATAAGAGAAGACGACCTGTTTTGGAATGAAGAATACGGCACAGTAGAGTAAGAGTAAAAAGGTAAAAACAGCGAGAAGGACACGACGTCTCTTGGGAAGAGTATTAAATTTTGCCCACGCATGCATGAGCCTCGATTTAAATCCCATATATAATCATTTTAACATTTCCTGAACGTACCGTTTAACAAAGAGAGGAGTCATCCTATTCGGATGGTCGAGGTATCTTGCCGCCGAACCGGGGCAAGAGAAAAGGAGCTTCCTATTCGGAAGCTCCTTTTATAATTCGGCACCGTGCTAGTTTCCCACTTTTGGCAGTATAATCGCCGCTGCTGAGCTTGACTTCTGTGTTCGGAAAGGGAACAGGTATTTCCTCAGCGCCATGGGCACCGAAGTAAGGCTTAAGGCGCTTTGAGCTGATATAAACAAAATCAGTGGGCCAAAACCTTGCTTCGATGTCCATCAAATCTCGTTAGTGAAATTTGCGGTAAGCACGGATGATCAAGTTGTAAAACTGACCGGTGGGTGTTAATCACCAATTACTAGTCAAGTCTACCTCGCCACCATGGTTAATGCAAGCATTAACACTAGTGACAAGGACATAAAAAGGCAATGGGACTATTAGTACGCTTCAGCTCCATGTGTTACCACACTTCCACCTTGCGCCTATCAAACAGATCATCTTTCTGTGTCCTCATAGGGAAATCTTATCTTGAGGTTAGTTTCGCGCTTAATATGCTTTCAGCGCTTATCTATTCCGAACATAGCTACTCGACAATGCAGCAGGTGGCCACAATCGATACACCAGAGGTTCGTCCGCCCCGGTCCTCTCGTACTAGGGGTAGATCCTCTCAAATTTCCTGACGTCCGTACCGGATATAAACCGAACTGTCTCACGACGTTCTGAACCCAGCTCGCGTACCACTTTAATCGGCGAACAGCCGAACCCTTGGAAGGTGCTCCCCCTCCAGGATGTGATGAGCCGACATCGAGGTGCCAAACAGCGCCGTCTATGTGAACTATTGGGCGCTATAAGCCTGTTATCCCCAGGGTAACTTTTATCCGTTTGCGCTGTCGATCCCACATTCATGTACAAATGTACGTACAGCGGGTCACTTGCTCCGACTTTCGTCTCTGCTTGGAATGTACTCCTCACAGTCAAGCTGGCTTATGCGCATACACTATCACTTCGATTTCCATCCGAAGCTAGCCAACCTTTGAACGCCTCCGCTACTCTTTAGGAGGCAACCGCCCCAGTTAAACTACCCACCATACACGGTCCCATTACCGGATAACGGTAACGGTGAGATCAAGATCACAACAAGGGTGGTATTTCACCTGTGCCTCCACAAATACTGGCGTATCTGCTTCAAAGGCTCCCACCTATGCTACACATGTTGTAACCCGGATCAATGTAAAGCTGTAGTAAAGCTCCATGGGGTCTTCTCGTCCTGGTACGGACAGACGGCATCTTTACCGCCAATGCACTTTCACCGAGGCCTTCGCTGAGACAGTGCCCACATGATTACTCCATTCGTGCGGGTCAGAACTTACCTGACAAGGAATTTCGCTACCTTAGGACGGTTATAGTTACCGCCGCCGTTCACCGGGGCTTCAGTTCGCACCGTAAAGCGCTCCCCTTAACCTTCCGGCACCGGGCAGGAGTCAGCCCCTATACATCTTCTTTCGAATTAGCAGAGACCTGTGTTTTTGGTAAACAGTTCCGTGGGCTCTTTTGCTGCGGCCCCCACATCATTAAATGTGAGAGACTCGCGCTCAAGCATGTCTATCTCAGTAAAAAGTTTCGTTGTTTAAAAAGGATTTGTCACACCACTTTATTGCTAAAGCGGCGCGTACTCATTTTAACCACCGTTCACTAAGTGCTTGAACGCGGCTCACATCGAATGATGTGGGGGCAGACCTTATCCCGAAGTTACGGTCGCTGTATTGCCGAGTTCCTTAGCGAAGGTTCTCTCGTAAGCCTGAGTCTACTCGACTCGAGCACCTGTGTTGGTTTGCGGTACGGGCGGCTAAATCCACGCGTACATCTGCTTTTCTAGCCAGGGCTTTGATCAAAATCGTAGTTCCGAAGAACCACTTTCACTCCTCTCGCGTTCCCGCTGAGTTGGACGGATACATACCATGAATCCGCTTTGACTACTTCCCCGTGAACAGTGTACAAAATTTAACCGGTTCAGGAATATTAACCTGATGTCCATCGCCTACGCTATGCGCCTCGGCTTAGGCCCGACTAACCCTGAGATGATTACCATGGCTCAGGAAACCTTGCTCTTACGGCCGACAGGATTCTCACCTATCTTATGGTTACTCATTCCAGCATTCTCACTTCCTAACGCTCCACAACACTTTCCAATGCTGCTTCACCGCTGATAGGAACGCTCCTCTACCACTACAACTAATGTTGCAATCCATGTCTTCGGTATTACACTTTAGCCCCGTTACATTTTCCACGCAAGATCTCTTGACTAGTGAGCTGTTACGCACTCTTTAAATGAATGGCTGCTTCTAAGCCAACATCCTAGCTGTTTAAGAAATCTCACCTTGTTTCCCACTGAGTGTAAATTTAGGGACCTTAGACGATGGTCTGGGCTGTTTCCCTTTTGAGCGCCGAGCTTAGCCCCGACGTTCTAACTGCCGCGATTCCACAATTGGTATTCGTAGTTTGTTAAGGGTGGGTACCGTTGCCAGCCCCAGTCCTTTACAGAGCTCTACCCCCAATTGCTACCACGCGACGCTAGCCCTAAAGCTATTTCGAGGAGAACCAGCTATCTCCGAGTTCGATTGGCATTTCACCGCTAACCACAGGTCATCCGAGCACTTTGCTGCGTACGACGGTTCGGCCCTTCACTACCTGTTACAGTAGCTTCAGCCTGCCCATGGTTAGGTCACCCGGTTTCGGGTCTAATCCCAAGTACTTATTCGCCCTATTCAGGCTCGCTTTCACTGTGGCTCCGTCACTTGACTTAACCTTGCACTTGAAATTAACTCGCTGGATCGTTCTACAAAAAGCACGCCGTCACATCCGAAGATGCTCCGACTCCTTGTAGGCACAGAGTTTCAGGATCTATTTCACTCCCCTCCCGGGGTTCTTTTCACCTTTCCATCGCTGTACTAGTTCACTATCGATCGTATATTATATTTAGCCTTGGCTGGTGGTCCAGCCGGATTCAGACAGGGTTTCTCGTGCCCCGCCCTACTCGATAAAACACGTATAAGGTCAGCGTCGTTTTCGCGTACGCGGCTTTCACGTCCTTTGGCTAGTCATTCAAACTATTCTGCTAACCACGCTAATTTCTTACCTTACTAACAATTGATAGCTTGTTATCGCAAATCAGATACCTGAAAACAAGTTTCAGTTCTCTGACTTGGTCTCGTGTTATATCACAACCCCTTATAAGCATTCGCCTATCAGCTTATTCATCTGCGAACAGATGAAAACTTGTAAGGTTTGGGCTCTTCCCGTTTCGCTCGCCACTACTCCGAGAATCGTTATTTACTTTCTCTTCCTCAACCTACTAAGATGTTTCAGTTCAGTTGGTTCCCGCCAAACACCCTATATATTCAGGTGCAGGTGACATGAGATGAATCATGCCGGGTTTCCCCATTCGGACATTCCCGGATCAAAGCTTGTTGACAGCTCCCCGAGACTTATCGCAGTCTTCCACGTCCTTCATCGGTAATATACGTCTAGGCATCCACTACTGTGCCCTTGAGTACCTTTTTATGCATTGACTTGACTAGTAATTGGAAATTACCAATTACGCCGTCAGTCTTACACTTTTCATCAGCCTAATTGTTAAATAGCCTGCGTTCTCACCTCTTGAGAGCACATTTCCTTACACCTTGACGGCGTATCTTGTCTGCACTCAAGCTACATAATGGTACCACTTAGCCTCGCATGCTGTCTAGTGGTAATTCGTTGTTATTTTTGCGATAAAAAACACCTCTTACGATTTGCCTTTTATCACACATCGCCAGAGGTTCTTTTGAACATTCGCTTAACTGTTTATTACTATACTCTACACCGATGGCTTTTGCAATAGGTTTTCACGCTATTTTATGCAAAATATACTGAATTTTACCGGGAAGACACCTGCGATATCCGGCTCGGGCGTCGGCAAGCCTGGCGCCTGGGCGATAATTGATCCACGGATCCATCCATAAACCCCCGTGCCGTACGATATAATGCCCCGCCGGATACCGGGACGACCGCCTTATGAATACGATCGAGCCTTCGCCATAAGCCAAAGAGCGCTTTGCCGGTTTGGCATAGCAATAACCGTATTGCACGCCCCGGCCGTTCAGATATCGCACGATTTCCCGGCAATAAAAACCGCGCCAATTGGCAAAATCCTCCCCTAACTCGGATAGCGCCACTGCATATGACTCGCCAGCCACAAACGCGGCGCAAGCGACGCCGCATCCAAACTCATGATTCTGTATGACCGACTCTTTCATACAGCTAGTGTAGAATTTCTATTTATATATTCAACCAAAACAAAAAAGCATCCCCTGAACTGGTGGGCGATGAGGGACTTGAACCTCCGACCTCGTCATTATCAGTGACGCGCTCTAACCAGCTGAGCTAATCGCCCATACGTTCAGAAAATGCTTTCTTGCCTAAAATCAATTCATGGTGGGCGCTGAGGGGCTCGAACCCCCGACCCTCTCGGTGTAAACGAGATGCTCTAGCCAACTGAGCTAAGCGCCCATGAATGAATTGAAAGGTACGTTCTTTGGTGGAGTGTCCCAGACTTTCGCCTGGTCCACCCCATATGGTGGAGATACAGGGACTCGAACCCTGGACTCCCTGCTTGCAAAGCAGGTGCTCTAGCCAACTGAGCTATATCCCCACATGTGTACGAACTTTATATATTCTAGCGTAAATTACCTTTAGTGACAAGAGGATAATCCATCGCCTAAAGATGGCTCCCTATTTTTTAAGGTAAGCAGCGGCATACGTAGTATAATGAGGCCCATGGAATATGAATTCAGCGTTGGATCATTTTTTATCGGGTTGCTTATTTTGGCTGCAGGCGTAGCGTTCGTACGCTGGCACCAAGTTATTGCCGATAATTTTGGGGGTGGTGTCGGGAGCTATGACCGATATAAACTATGGGCATTTATCACCTGCGGCGTCGGCCTTGTGGTCATGGTTAATCTCCACGTCGTTTTTCTTACCTGGTTCTTTAGTAATTTTTTCCCGCACCCATAATCTTGGATCGACCAGTAAAAAATCTCCGTTTTCACGGAGATTTTTTACTTTTAACAATTTAGTTGTGCATATCATCGCGTCGTCTGTTTTTGAACTTCGTCTTGTCTTCCGAAGAAGAAAATTTATTGTGTAAGCTCAGCACAATAACAAGACCGACCTAGCTTCAACAGTAGATTACTCGTACTGTTGGCATAACTCTCCCTAGAAAGGAGGTAATCCATCCGCACCTTCCGGTACGGATACCTTGTTACGACTTAACCCCAATCATCCCCCCCACCTTAGGCCGACGAATCGGACTTCGGGTGTTGGTGACTTTCATGGTTTGACGGGCGGTGTGTACAAGACCCGGGAACGTATTCACCGCAATTTGCTGACTTGCGATTACTAGCGATTCCGACTTCAAAGAGGCGAGTTTCAGCCTCTTATCCGAACTGGGACTAGCTTTGATGCGATTTGCTCCACCTCGCGGCTTCGCTGCGCATTGTACTAGCCATTGTATCGTGTTTCTAGCCCAGGACGTAAGAGAAATACAGACCTGACCTCATCCCCTCCTTCCTCCCCGTTACCGGGGCAGTCCAAGTAGAAAAATACAACTACTTGCAAGGGTTGCGCTCGTTGATGGACTTAACCAAACATCTCACGACACGAGCTGACGACGGCCATGCATCATCTGTCACAGGGTTCCAAAAGGCACACTCTGCTTTCGCAGTGCTTCCCTGGATGTCAAGCCCTGGTAAGGTTCTTCGTTTAGCATCGAATTAAAGAACACGATCCACCGCTTGTGCGGGTCCCCGTCAATTCCTTTATGTTTTAGTCTTGCGACCGTACTCCACAGGCGGGATACTTAACGCGTTAGCTTCGCTACTGAAGGGGTCGATACCTCCAACAGCTAGTATCCATCGTTTACGGCGTGGACTACCCGGGTATCTAATCCGGTTCGCTCCCCACGCTTTCGTGCCTCAGTGTCAGAAATAGCCCAGTAACCTGCCTACGCCATTGGTGTTCCTTCTTATATCTACGGATTTCACTCCTACACAAGAAATTCCAGTTACCTCTGCTACTCTCGAGTTAGTGAGTTCGAATAATAGTCTGTATGGTTGAGCCACCAGGTTTCACTATTCGCTTTACTAACCACCTACGCAACTCTTTACGCCCAGTCACTCCGGATAACGCTCGGATCCTACGTATGACCGCGGCTGCTGGCACGTAGTTAGCCGATCCTTATTCATAAGTTACCGTCATATTCTTCACTTATAAAAGCAGTTTACGACCCGAAGGCCTTCATCCTGCACGCGGCGTTGCTCCATCAGGGTTGCCCCCATTGTGGAAGATTCCTCACTGCTGCCTCCCGTAGGAGTCTGGACCGTGTCTCAGTTCCAGTCTGGCTGATCATCCTCTCAGACCAGCTACCGATCGTCGGCTTGGTGAGCCATTACCTCACCAACAACCTAATCGGACGCGGGCCGCTCCCAAAGCGCCGAAGCTTTACTCCGAAGAGCATATGCGGTATTAGACTCCATTTCTGGAGCTTATCCCTCACTTTGGGGCACGTTCCCACGTGTTACTCAGCCGTCCGCCGCTCGCCGCCAAGTAGTAAACTACTCGCGCTGCCGCACGACTTGCATGTGTTAGGCACGCCGCCAGCGTTCATCCTGAGCCAGGATCAAACTCTCCATAAAAGATGTATCTTTTCAGATACGTCTATACATTTATAGACTGACGATGATATTGCACAACTAAATTGTCAAAGAACATTTTATGATCTGTTCAACTCCACAGTTGATTATTGCCTCGGCAACCAGACTGATACTAAGCATACCTTATCAACACCGGTAGCGTCAATACTCTTTTTATATTATTTTGTAGCTAAAAAGACAACTAGCCCCAAAAGGACACCCACCACCGCTCCCGCAAGCACTTCCATAGGGGTATGACCTTTTGCCGCACGAGGCAAAGCGACCTTGCTCTTCTGTTCTTTTATCAGCTTTTGCAGGGCTGCGCCTTGCTCACCCGTCGAGCGCCGTACCATCACAGCATCATACATGACGATCGCAGCAAGTAGAAGCGAAAGGCCGAACAACCCGGAGCCTACTCCATCTTTTAAGGCAATGACGGTCGTAAGGGCAACCACCGAGGCGCTATGTGCACTCGGCATGTTCCCGGAAAGATAGAGTTGCCGAAGATGATCAGTACGCCCCTCTTTTACGGCAATGATAATATACTTCGCCCCCTGAGCCACTACCCATGCGCTAATGACTGCGATTATATAAGGGGAGAAGAAATCCATACTAGGCTTCCTCTTCGATCGCCTGGGTTTGTTCAGGCATAAGCCCTAGGGATGATACTGCATCACCTTCCCCGAGCCGCATAATACGAACGCCTTGCGTGGTCCGGCCAAGAGTAGGAATATCTTTGAGCCCCACACGGATTGCCTGCCCATTATTGGAAATAAGAAGTACTTCGCTTGCATCCGGATCAATAGCACGGACGTCTATAATAGGGCCCGTCTTTGCCGTAACAACAGCCGCCTTAATACCGACACCACCACGTTTATGACTTGGGAAATTGGCAACCTTTGTAATTTTTCCATAGCCGTTCTGACTAATTACAAGTAGGCCGGTATGTGCCTCTCCATCAACAATATCCATGCCGACTACGCGGTCGTTCGGGCGAAGGCGAACACCACGCACGCCGCGCGCAGCACGACCCATCGGACGAGCATCTGTTTCATTGAAGCGGACCGCCTGTCCAGCAGATGTAGATATAATTACATCGTTCTGGCCAGTAGTCTTTTTGATCCAGCGAAGCTCGTCACCGTCGTCCAGCTTAATGGCGATAAGTCCATTCGTACGGATATTTGCATAGTCCTTTAGCGGTGTTTTCTTAATTGTCCCCTTTGTAGTCGCCATAAAGAGATACCCGTCATCGTTCGTATCTTTTTCGTGACGAATAATTGATGTGATCTTCTCTTCAGGCTGAAGTTGCAAAAGATTTACTGCAGCAACACCCTTGGCCGCAAGGCTAGCAGCTGGCACTTCATATGCCTTCAGGCGGAAGGTACGACCTTTGTTCGTAAAGAACAGTAAATAATCGTGCGTGCTCGCCGGGACAAGCTGATCAATGACATCCTCTTCCTTGGTTGTCATGCCACGCTTGCCTTTTCCACCTCGGTTTTGACGGCGATATTCACTAACAAGTGTCCGCTTGATGTAATTCTCTGTCGTAAGCAGAATAACTGATTCTTCCTCTGGAATAAGCTCTTCGTCGCTGAATTTACCGAGTTCATGAGTAATCATCTTTGAGCGGCGCTCATCGCCATACTTCTCTTTCATTTCGAGGAGTTCTTCTTTGATAATACGGAGAATTTCCTGCTCATCCGCCAAGATACCTTCGAGCTTAGCAATCAATTCAAGCAGCTCCTTAAGTTCGTTCTCGATCGCTTCGCGCTCCAGCCCCGTAAGACGGCGGAGCTGCATGGCCAAAATAGCTTTCGCCTGAATTTCCGACAGTTTGAATTTTTCGATCAAGTTCTTTTCGGCCTCTTCGGTCGTTTTACTTGCACGAATTGTTTTAATTACTTCATCAATATGATCAAGCGCAATTTTATAGCCTTCAAGAATGTGAGCGCGCTCTTTGGCTTTCCGAAGCTCAAATTCAGTACGACGGCGAACCACTTGCTGACGGTGCTTCACGAATTCACTCAGAATTTCCTGCAATCCTAAGACGCGTGGCTGGATGCCGTCTATAAGGGCAAGCATATTGAAGTGGAAGCTCGTCTGAAGAGCCGTGAGTTTGTACAACTGGTTCAGTACCTTTTTCGGGTATGCGTCTTTCTTGAGTTCGATAACCACACGAACGTTACCCCGGGCGCTTTCGTCTCTCAAGTCACTGATTGTTGTAATTTTTTTATCTTTTACCAGTTCGGCGATCTTCTCGATGAGTGTTGCTTTATTTACAGCATAAGGCATTTCAGTCACAATTATCTGGTGACGCCCCTTCTTCGTCTCCTCAATTTCAGCTACCGCACGAATCATTACGCTACCACGCCCGGTCTGGTATGCCTGCTTCATTGGTGCGCCGCCATATACAACGGCACCTGTCGGAAAATCTGGACCTTTTACATGCTTTAGGAGGTCGTCGATTGTTGTCTCAGGGTTGTCGATCATCTCAATGGTGGCATCGACTAGCTCACTAAGGTTATGTGGCGGAATGCTTGTTGCCATACCGACAGCAATACCGATCTGTCCGTTGAGAAGCAGGTTCGGCAATTTCGCCGGCAATACTGCGGGCTCCTGCTCGGAACCATCGTAGTTATCACGAAAATCAACCGTGTCCTTATCGAGGTCAGTCAAGAGTTCGTTACCAGCACGTCCCAGACGAGCCTCTGTATAACGGCTAGCTGCCGCCGGGTCGCCATCCATTGAACCAAAGTTGCCTTGTCCATCAACAAGCGTATAACGCATTGTCCAATCCTGAGCCAGACGAACCATCGAGTCATAGATAGCACTATCACCGTGCGGGTGATATTTACCCATTACTTCACCGGCGATACGCGCCGACTTCGCAAATTTGCCACCGGGTCGCAAGCCCTGTTCGCCCATGGTATACAAGATACGACGATGCACAGGCTTCATGCCGTCACGCACATCCGGAAGCGCACGATCAATAATCACGCTCATGGAATAGCGGAGAAAACTATCCTCCATCACATCTTCAACGGTACGATTTTCAAGGGTTTTTGAGTGGGTTTGTACCATTGGCGGTATCACTTCACCCTCGATTGGTGTATTTTTGTCATCATCCATAATTAAATATCCAGTTCCTCAAGATTAACGAATTTCGCACGTGATTGGATGAAGCTCTTACGAAGATCCACTTCATCACCCATCAGCTTTGTAAAAATAGCGTCAGCTTTTTCAGCATCTTCTACTTTTACCTGCACAAGTACGCGGTTTTCTGGGTTCATCGTCGTGTCCCATAGCTGATCAGCATCCATTTCACCAAGTCCCTTATAACGCTGAATATCGTTAAGGCCAGCCTGTTTTAGAGGCGCATCTTCACTGTTGATTTTTGTACCACGCTCTTTGCGTTCATCAATCAACTGTTTGATGATGTCATCTCGCTCTTCGTCGCTATAAGCATACCAACGCTTGTTACCACTCGCCTTAAGAAGATACAACGGAGGCTTAGCAAGGTAAATATGACCGCCGTCCACCACTTCCTTCATGTAGCGGAAGAAGAACGTAAGCAGGAGGGTAGAGATGTGGCTACCATCGACATCGGCGTCGGTCATAATAATGATTCGGTGATAGCGAAGACCGTTCATATCAAATTGATCCCCAATACCGACACCCATTGCCTTGATCAGGCTGACGATTTCGTTGTTATTGAGCATACGGTCAAGACGAGCTCGCTCAACATTTAGCACCTTACCACGAAGCGGCAAAATAGCCTGTGTTTTGCTGTCCCGACCTGACTTTGCCGATCCACCCGCTGAGTCACCCTCTACAATATAGAGTTCTGAATCGGCCGGATTTTTGCTTGAACAATCGGCAAGCTTACCCGGAAGGCTTAAGCCGTCAAGCGCACCTTTACGAATAACGTTGTCACGCGCAGCACGGGCGGCCTTACGGGCACGAGCGGCCAGAAGCGCCTTATTGACAATCTTTTTAGCAGTTGCTGGGTTTTCGTCAAGATAATACGAGAAGTATTCGTTCATCACCTGCTCCACATAACGACGAACCTCTGGGTTGCCCAGCTTGTTCTTGGTTTGGCCTTCAAATTGTGGATCTGGCAATTTTACGAGAATAATAGCAGTGAGGCCTTCACGGATGTCATCACCTGTCAGATTATCCTCCTTCTCTTTCAGGAGGCTACTTTTGCGGGCATAATCATTAATGACTCGAGTGAGCGCCGATCGAAATCCTACAAGGTGTGTTCCCCCGTCAGGAGTAAGCACATTGTTGGCGAAGGGTTTTACAGTTTCGACGTAAGTGTCATTATACTGAACCGCTACCTCAATCATGGAATCTTCTACCTGCTTCTCTACATAGAAAATACTGTCACTAAGAATATCTTTACCGATGTTGAGGTGCTTCACATAGCTCTGGATACCACCTTCAAAATAAAAAGCGGCGCGCTCTTTACTACGTTCATCTTTCACGGTTACATAGACGCCTTTAGTAAGATACGCTTGGTGACGTAGATAATCTACCACCCATTTGTAATCAAACGTGATTGTCTCCTTGAAAATAGTCGGATCAGGATAGAATGTAATAGCCGTACCGGTTGGACGATCGGTTTTACCAAGTTTTTTGAGAGGCATCGTAGCAGCACCACGTTCAAATTCAATATGATACAACTCACCTTTTTGCACTACCTCTGCAATCAGTTTCGTCGAAAGCGCGTTTACAACACTCGACCCCACACCGTGGAGACCAGATGACACTTTATACCCACCACCACCAAACTTACCACCGGCGTGCAATACTGTCAGGACGGTTTCGAGGGTGCTTAGTCCGGTTTTGGCATGCTTATCAACAGGAATACCACGGCCATCATCGGTAATAGTAATACCGCCATCCTCTAAAATAAGTACATCGACACGCGACGCATAGCCAGCGATCGCTTCATCTATACAGTTGTCAGCGATTTCCTTAATAAGATGGTGGACCCCGTCATACCCGGTACTACCAATATACATTCCCGGGCGCTTACGTACCGGTTCAAGGCCCTCAAGGACCTGAATTTGTGACCCAGTATATGAGCCATCGTCTTGTTTCTGTTTAGCCATATTCCCTCACTATTCAGACATTCAGCTATTTACATTTCTTTTATTATACCGAACAAATTGTGTTCACTCAAGCTATTGCGCTGAACATATTTCTTATGCTAATCTTGTAAGCAAGAGGTGTCTTTAAACAAAAAATAGAAACGGGTAACAAAAAACTATGTTTAGAAAAATAGTTTCCAACCTTGCATTTAGCCCAGCCTTGGTCGGTCAGTTGGGTTTTTATGCAAAACGGCTTCGCAAGGAAGAGGCCACACGCCGCATCGGTCTTATTTTTACTGCGCTTGCACTTGTGGTACAGGCTTTTGCTGTATTTACTCCGCCCGAATCGGCAAACGCAGCAAACGGAAATAACGTTATCTACGGTGGTTTTAAAGACAAGAACGATCTGCTTTCTATGTACGACCAAAACAGAGACAGTGCTGGCCATACAGACCTTCAGCAAATTTACACTCAGTTTGGTATTACCCGCCAAGACATCGCCAATGCCCAGTTTGGCACCTTCAACTCACGAGATTTTAATCTTAGTATAAAAAGTGTTGGCCGTTCTACCTATGCATGGCAACAAGCTCCTATTGGAATTGGGGGCACGGCTACAACAGTCTACGAAAGTCTCCTTTACAAATTTGACTCAACCTCATGGACAACCGTACATGGGTCTTCGTATCAAGCGGTTATAGGTAAGCGTGCCGTAGATGGCCAATGGTTCGCCATTATGGCTGGCTGCGGAAATCCGGCATATATTTCGCTGCCTCCGCCACCCCCAAAGCCAGCTGCAGCGTGTAGCAACCTTGTCATTGCTCCGGTTAGCCGCACTAAATTTACCTTCTCGGCTACCGCCTCAAAGTCGAACGGTGCCACAATCTCGGGGTACACCTACACCATCAAGGACTCGACAGGGGCAACCGTTACCACAAAACAGCAGCCAAGTACTGCCACGACTAATGCCCTCACCTATGATTTTGCGAAAGACGGCAAGTATACTATCTCGGTAGCTATCGCAACCAGCGTTGGCAGTCAAACTTCTACTAATTGCCAGAAGTCACTCACCGTAAGCCCTGAACCGCGCTGCCCGCTTAATCCCGATCTCGTTCAAAGCAGCCCAGACTGTAAACCGTGTGAGAACAATAAAAGTATCTGGTATAAAGATAAAGATTGTAAATCAACGTTCGTACTTACGAAAACTGTCAAAAACGTCACTCAAATTCTTCCTGATGCCAACGGCACCACTGCAAAGCCGGGTGATCGCCTTGAATATAGATTAAGTGTAAAAAATGTGGGTAATACTACTGGTACCTACACCATACAGGATAACCTTGCGGATGTTCTTGAATACGCAGATGTTATTGATACGGGTGGCGGAACGCTTGCCAAAAAAGATGCGACCACTCCTATTGAAAAAGTAAACTCGGTCTCTTGGCCAAGCGTAGAGATAAAACCAGGGGTAACAATTGAAAAAATCGTGAGCGTGCAGGTAAAATCAACCATCCCGGCAACACCTCAAAGCGTTGGTAACGCAGAGTCATACAACTGCCGTATGGTTAATAACTTTGCCGGCAATCAAACCACAATTTCACTCGACTGCCCTGCTCCAAAAGAAGTCGAACAAGTTGTCGCCGAACTACCCCATACTGGTCCGACAGAAAACATGTTCTTCGCTGGCACGGTGCTTGCCATAGTCGCCTATTTCTATGCCCGTTCACGCCAAGTTAAGAAAGAGGTCCGCCTTATCCGTCGCGACCTGAACGCAGGAACAATTTAGAAAACGATAAGGGGTGAGGAAATGAGTAGTCCTGAAAAAATCAACTTCGGTCACGAAATAAAAGGAGAAAAGCTAGAAGAGGTTGAAAAAACCGGAGAAGAGCTTCGCGAAAAGCTTGAGAAAGGGCGTGAGGCTCATGAGATTGAAGACAATGCTCACGAAAAGGAAAAAGCCCTTCACGAAGCTCTTAATGAAGCAACTGATAAAAAGCCCGAAACCACAAGTGAAAAACCTCGTGAAGCATCACCAGCAGAACGTCGCAACAAGCCAATTAAAGCAGAGCTGGATGCAAGCTTCAATACTACCATGAGCGAAATTCGCTCTCAAATGTCAGAGCCAAGCCGCGCCTTCAGTAAACTCATCCACAACAAGGCTGTCGAAAAAGTCAGCGACGTTGCTGGTAGTACTATAGCTCGGCCGAATGCCATACTCGCGGGAGCCGTCTGTGCCTTCCTGCTTACCCTTGGCGTTTATTTAGTAGCAAAGAACTTCGGTTACCCCCTCTCCGGGTTTGAAACGATTGGTGCGTTCATCCTAGGATGGATACTCGGTGTGGTATACGACTTTCTCCGAGTCATGATAACTGGCCGTAGTAGCTAGCTCGTTAGCGTAGCTTGATAGATATTTCGCTGTCTTGGTCGCTTTCATCGCCCCTTAGCTGGAGATGGTTCGGAGGTGTGGCGGGAGCGGCTGGTGGCGGAGGTGTCATAGGAACATTGTCTTGCGTGCCTTGTGGTGGTGCAGGCGGTTGCGTTGACTGAGGAGCTGCAGATCCAAAGCTTGGCACACTTGCTGTTGGCGCAGAAGGTATCGTAGAAGGCCTTTGTGGTAAGTTGGGCGAGGCAACGCCAGAAGACATTTGGCCTGTAGAACCGACTGATGGCCGAGGCGACGTAGACGGTTTGCTCGTCGCAAGCTGCTGTCTTTTGGCCAGCCATTCATCTAAGAAAGAGGATCCGCCCGTGCCACTTCCCGTTCCTGTCATAGTGCGCGGCCGAGCAGGCCGTGAAGTCGTCTCCAGTCGAGCCTTTCGCTCTTTTTCACCAGAGCCGAGCCGCTCAAAAATTTCCTTTTCTACGGTCGAGCGAGGCTTTCCATATTTTGCCGCAGAAAGGCGTTTCAAGGCATCACGCAGCTGTGGATTCGACTGCCCCATAGGAGGTACGAACGACATACTGAACGGCGCAGAGGGCACGTTGTTAATCATGACACTGGTAACTGACTGGTAGTTTGGCATCTTAGTCAGGTCCTCAGCATCAAACGTTGGCGCAAATTTCTTAACGAGAATTTCAGCATCCGTAATACCAATACGCCCACTAATGACCGTCCCGACGTTACCAATAATCGCCTCCCGTATTTTATCCGTCAACTGGGTCATAAACTGGTTACCTAATATAAGGTTTAGACGATACTTTCGTGCCTCTGATAGGATAGTCTCGAAGCTTTCGGTAGCGAAGTTTTGGAACTCATCGACGTATAGCGAGAAGTCAACGCGTTGATCTTCTGGCATATCGGCGCGGCCCATAGCAGCCGCCTGAAATTTCATAATAAAGATAATGCCGAGCAGTTTCGAATTAAGCTCCCCCATCCTTCCTTTACTAAGATTAACGAGGAGGATCTTATTATTGTCCATAATATCGCGAAGATTGAAGCCGCTCTTACGCTGGCCTAGAATGTTACGCATAGCGTCGTTCGAAATGAATGGGCCAAACTTACTCACAACCCAGCTAATTACTTCGCCAGCCTCATTGGAACGCTGAGATGCAGGAAATTCCTTCGTCCAAAAGTCCAGTACCGTTTGGTCTGTTACATACTTCAGCTTGCTTTTCATGAAATCTTCATCAATCAAAAGCTTCGGAATATCGATAAACGTGCCGCCGTCCGGATCTGACATAAGAAGAAGCGCGGCATTACGAAAGATGTGCTCTAGACGCGGTCCCACGATACCGGTATGACCCGGATCATACAGTCCATAAAGCATATTAATAGCTTCTTGGACCAAAAAGTCCTTCTGATCGGGGTGATCAAACTCAAACATATTAAGCCCGATCGGGTTCGTCATATCCCCCGGATTAAAGTAAATCACATCCTCGACACGCTCCTTTGGCACTTTGCCCAGCAGCGCCTCCACTGAGTCACCGTGTGGGTCTACAAAGGCAAACCCTCGTCCATCCATCATGTCTTGGAATGCAAGGTTTTCAAGCAGAACCGATTTACCTGTTCCAGTCTGTCCAATAATGTATGTGTGGCGCCTGCGGTCATTCGTGCTTAGCCGTATAGGCTTCTTAACGCCACGGAATTCGTTATAGCCCAGCAAGAATCCTTCATCCATAATCTGCGTTGGGCCGTCAACTTGCTTGGACATTTGTCGCTGAACTTGGGAGGTTGGGATAGCACTTTGGCCGGGCAAGTGAAAGATCGTTGCCAGCTCTACGCTATTTAGGACATTGTGTGTTATCGTCTGTGGGAAAAACCTGAATATATATGCTGTGACAAGCTCTTCAATATTTTTGCTTACCGAGAACTTAAACCCATTAAAAGAAGGTGAATCAAATAGCGCAAAGGCGGCTACCACATTTTTCAAGAGTGCTTGGGAATGTGCTGCGGTATTGGACGATACCACAACACGAATCAGCGTTTCATATGCGGGATAGCGTGTCTTCTCTTCGATCGCCTCAACCGTTGATTGTTCTAGTGAGGTAAGCTGTTTTTCTTCAGGCTTCACTTCCTTTTCTTCAGGCGGTCGCCATAAAGCCTCCATAAGCTCCTTTGGTGCAATAAGGCCACCAAAGCCAGCCTTCTTCTTGCCTTTATCTTTTGTGATCTTTTCGGCCGCCGTAATAGAATTCTTCGTCCACCCTTCACGAGCCGGCCGGATAAGCATCTGCACCGCTACGCCATCCTCTCGATTTGCCGCAGACAGAGCATTCAAAAGTGCACGGGCCGCGTCCCGCTTTGATTCTTGATACGTGGCTATTGGGTAAACATATTCTTTTTTAAGCGTAAACTCTCCGCCGATTGTTCCGCTCATCTTTCCCATTTGGCTAAATACATTGTGTTCAGTCACCTCTTCAAGCCGAGCTGAAGGATACGCAGCGGCAATCGCCTGGCGCACAACGTCCACTAGAACCATAGGCACAACAGCGTAGTAATGCACAAGTCCTTCATGCGCGAGAATCTCAAAAGACATATGGCGCTGTCCATACAACCTACTTTTAAAACCCTTGGTAGCCGTACTTGCAATGATGTTATACATCACTTGACCTTGTGATAAGAGCTCTTCGGTAATATCGCGCTCGTCTCGGCCGTTCGCTTCAATGTCTTCGCTAGAGGGAGGAAGATGAATAAGGAGTGGTACCATCTTGAGGCCGCGTTCATAATTTTTAGCCTCGCGGAGCGTCTTACGGTACTGGGAAAACACAAATAGGCCCACCACCGAGCCAAGAAAAACGAAGATAAATAATGTTATAAAAACCCCGGCCATATAATTAGTTCTTGCCTAGTCAGGTAATCCCAACTCCTTCCCATAGCGCTTGCGAAGATAATCAGCCTGCAACTTACCCACTTCTTGCTCACGACGATACGGATCATCTTTTGTTTCTACGATGATCTTCTTCGCCTTGTCTACCCATTCCTTCTCTATCAAATCATCGTCATTGGCCACAAGCGGTAAGTCATCCCCAGGAGTATTGCTCTGGGCGCCAATTGGAGGCGGTGGCGCAGGAGCGACAAGCGGTGGGGGAAGCACAGGCGCAGCCTGAACAGAAGCAGGTGTAACCTCACTTCGGGTTTCAAGACGCTCGTTCCCCTGCTCAATCGCCCTCTCCGGGCGGTTCTCCTGGGGTAGACGCTCGCCGTATCTGCCATATTCTACGGGTGCTTGCTCCACTCTACGATCCGGTGTAGGGAGTTTCGGTTCCATATCTGTAATTATAGCATAATCATAAGCGCGGAATATATCACATTTTACGATGTTCGCTTCGCAATATAGACACAGGCAATTGTCACAAACAAAAGCACCAATATAACATCATAAGCCCCTACTTCTCCTACCGATTGCATGCCCATAAACATCACCGGGGCTAACGCAATAACGGAAGCAAAGTAGTACGCCCGCCTGAAATGAAGTGGCTGGACAGGCCTTTGAACCGCAAGTGCTTTGGCAATTTTGGCCGCGAGTTTATTACCCACAAATAATAAAATTGTTAGCACGCCAAGCACTAACAAATAAATCAATACAAATACTATCAATATCCCGAGAGGGCCAACGGCTGCTGGATTGGTTTGTTGGAGCAAAATTGCCAGTATCACCAACCCCAGTACTACACCAACCGTTATAAGTTTTCCCAACATACTCCCCACTATATCACCAAAGAGAGCCTGAGCAGCAAGCACAGCGTTTAAGGTAACAACATCCGCCTCTAAAATAAAATATTTGGCGCGTGTACCAAGTAAACAACTTGCTGCTCAAGGCAACTGACCGCTCCAGGATAAACCTGGGGCATAGTGTCTTGTGTTTCGTTCCGCGATATACCTAGTAGTCTCATTGTGACGTGTCATTGTAACACAAGGATTAACTAGGTATATCGGTACTTGAAACGTTTGCTCGACGCTTATTTGGCGGAGCATCGGTAACGCCAACAACATGTAGAAAGGTTCGTGGCCCACAGGGTGGATCATTATTGGCACATGGTGTCGTTACCGACTTTCCGCCAAAGGTTTTACAATGCGAAAAGCAGCGGCCAGTTAGTTAAATTGTCAATGTTTTATGGCTTTTTTTGTTTTTGTAAAAGCTTGGTTTAACTATAGCAAATTCATAGAAATTATTCAAGTCTTTCCGTTGATAAAAACGATGTATTTATTTATACAAATTACATTTACGCTGACATACACGGTGTTATAATCTACTTTGTAGATCTTTAAACATCAAGTATATAAAACAACGATTTGTATAAAGGCTTAGGATTTGAGTTAAGCAAACTATCTAGCTAGTCCTCCAATACGTCGTTCAAAGAAAACCCGAAAGACTTAGCAGGCTCATAAATTCAGTATCAGTACTAGCACACACAAGGCGTGCGCTATTTTCTCAAAATTTGACTAAACCATCTACTTAGGAGAACTGATGAATGGGTCCGATTATGCCACGCATTTGTCATACAAAGCAAATGCGTGAATATACGACATTTGTTGTGTAGAGCTTCGCATTTTTGCATATGTAAAAATTCAGCCGTTCGCGCATACCCACGCCACATAACTTTAAGTAGTGCTTAGCGCGACCCGATATGTATTTATATTTCCAAAAATGAAATCTCAAAACCTATATTTTTACCAAATCAAGTAACGAGTCTGCCACCTACTAACGATACTGCCCTACCCAGCCCGCGCGCGTTATATGAATACAATTTATATACGCATATTATCTGTATACTTATTGCTTCGCATATCGTTTCGACTTATCCACACGTGGTATTTTTTACGCAAAAAATATTCGTAAATATCATTGACACAAGCGTGATGACATCATATTATAGGGGTAGCTTCTGAATAAAAAAATTATGCAGGAGCCAAAAATAAACAACGACTCCAAAAAACTCCACATGAAACAACCACTACTCGCAGGTGGTTGTTTTTTATGGCTTTTTTTGCTTTTTCACAGACGAAAATACCCGACTTTTACGTCGGGTATTTTCGTCTGGTGGAGCTGCGGGGCACTGCCCCCCGGTCCAGAAGGTAACACATTACTCGTCTACAAGCTTAGTTTATTTTAGGGTTTTACGATGATAAAAATTAAAGAATAAACAAAAATATTTTCACCATCGAGTGGGTATATTTTCCTTTCATAAAGCCACGTCCCTTACGAAAGTAAGCGACATACATATAACACCCCGTACTCGTATGTCGCCTCAAGTATAGGATGCGCACTTAAAAACTAAGCGCGAGCGACAGCAAGAGCTGGCTGAGCAAATGCTTGCGCAAATACTGCAGGAACGCTCTTAACTGCCTTAGCAAGTTTAGTTGCAATTAAAAATATACGTTACGCGTATAGTCGACTTGCAAAGTAATTTGTTAAATTCCCTCTGTCGAAAGCTATAGTCAGCCCCAATCAGTGACAATATTATTATAGCATTATTTACATCCCAACACCAGCATGCTTAACTATAAGCAATATGTCAGCTATTGGTAAGGTGGTATCCGTGGCTCCGATTGGGTTTGAGGGGCATGTAGTGGAGGTGGAAAGTGACGCAACGAGAGGGCTTCCCTCTTTGCAGATTGTTGGCCTCGGCAATAAGGCCATTGACGAAGCGAGGGAACGCGTTAAAAGTGCGATAACCAATTCCCTACTTGAATACCCAGCTAAGAGGATCACCATCAATCTCGCTCCGGCCGAACTTCCTAAAGATGGTACACATTACGATCTCCCTATTGCTCTCGCCATTCTCGTAAGCGCAGGCCAATTACGCCAAGCCGACATAGAGACCGCCGCTTTTGCCGGTGAGCTTGCTCTTGATGGCAGCCTACGGCCTATCAGAGGAGCCATTACCATAGCAGAAACAGCAAAAAAGCATGGTGCCTCAACCCTCTTCCTGCCACAAGCAAACCTCGCACAAGCCCGGCTCGTTTCTGGCATTTCGATTATTGGCATAAAGACGCTCAAGGATCTGTATCTCCATCTTAAGCGAGAAGTACAGCTTCAACCCGCTTCACGCACCATTCGTACGGTCGCGGCGCCTGTCCCTTCTCTCACATTAGACGATATCTACGGCCAGGAACAAGCCAAACGAGCACTGACAATCGCTGCGGCTGGACGCCACAACATTCTGTTATCTGGCTCTCCCGGAGGAGGTAAAACTATGCTCGCTAAGGCCCTTACCGGCCTTCTGCCACCCCTATCTGAAGAAGAACGAATAGCTGTCACTAAACTTCATAGCCTTGCGGGAGAAGCGATTGAAGATACCGTGGCTGCCCGGCCCTTTCGCGCACCTCACCACACTGCCAGTCGCATTGCTCTTATTGGTGGCGGATCAAAACCAAAACCGGGAGAGATTAGCCTTGCTCATCTAGGGGTGCTCTTCTTAGATGAAATTCCCGAATATCCTCGTAGTACACTAGAAGCGCTGCGGCAACCCCTCGAAGACAAAAAAGTTTCTATTAGCCGTGCCAATGGTCACGTCTCATACCCGGCAGACTTCATGCTTGTCGCAACAATGAATCCTTGTCCTTGCGGTTTTTACGGTGATGATACGCGCGAATGCAGTTGTTCGAGCAATCAAATTCTCACGTATCAAAAGCGGCTTTCCGGTCCCCTTCTCGATCGGATTGACATGACCGTTACCGTCTCGCGCGTTCCCAGCGACCTGCTTTTTAACCATAAGCAAGATAAAAAATCACAACACGTTGAAGCTTTCGACCGAATTAAAAAGGCACGACTTGTTCAGATTAACAGATATGGTTCGCGTATAAAAAACAACAGTAATCTTAGTTCTCAAGAGCTAAGAAAGCACTTGGCACTCTCGCCTGAAGTTCGCCAACTCCTTAACCTTGCAACTGAAAAGTTATCACTTAGTACCCGCAGCTACTTCAAAGTGCTTAAAGTGGCACGCACCATAGCGGATATTGAAGGCCAGGAAGACCTCCTGCCAATGCATATAAGCGAAGCTCTACAATATCGATAAAACGCTTGAATAACGGTGGTACATCTGGTAGAATAGACAACGAGTAACGCTTAGTAACGGCACACTCTGAAGGAGATCAGCAATCAACAAGTCAATCCGCATCAACGAAGCAATCCGCGCAGATGAACTACGAGTAATCAGTTCAGAGGGTGAGCAGCTCGGAATCATGAGTCGTCAAGAGGCACTCAAGATCGCCGAGGACGCAGGAGTCGACCTTGTTGAGATCTCTCCCAATGCTAATCCGCCTGTTGTAAAGGTCATCGACTGGGGTAAATATCAGTACCAGAAGATGAAAGAGCAGCAAAAAAATCGCAAAAATGCTAAAGTAAGCGAGCTAAAGCAAATGCGATTTGGCCTCAAGATTGGTGCGGGAGATCTAGAGATAAAGCTACGAAAAGTTCGAGCTTTTCTTGCCGCTGGCCATAAAGTACGTATCCAGATCGTTTATAGAGGTCGTGAAATGGCCCACAAGGAACTTGGGTACGAAATGGTCGACAAGATCATGTCTCTTTTAGAAGAGGATGCAATACTTGAGCAAAAGCCTCAGATGGCAGGCCGCAATCTGAGCGTAGTAATAAGGAGTAAATAATGCCAAAGTTAAAGACTCACAAAGGTACGGCAAAGCGTATCAAGCTTACCAGCACCGGCAAGCTGACCCGTCGTCGCGCCTTCGGCAACCACCTGCTCTCAAAAAAGAGCAAAAGCCGTAAACGCGCCATCAAAACCCCTGCGACTATCACCGCTGGTATGGCAAAAAATGTTAAACGAGCGCTAGGAGTATAACCATGCGAGTAAAACGAGGTGTTACCGCACGTGCTAAGCACAAGAAAATTCTAAAATTAGCAAAAGGTATGCAACATAACCGCACACGCTCATACCGCTTGGCAAAACAAGCAGTTATCCGTGCGCTGCAATACGCTTACCGTGACCGTCGCAACAAAAAGCGTAATCTCCGTGGTCTCTGGATTACCCGCATTAACGCAGCAGCGCGTGAAAACGGTACTACCTACGCGAAGCTCATAGCTGGCCTCAAGGCTGCTAACGTAGAGCTAGACCGCAAAGTTCTTGCCGAGCTAGCCGTGAATGAACCCAAAGCATTCACAGAGATCGTAAAGAGTGCTAAAGCGTAAGTAAACGACAACAGCAATAAAAACCGCTCTAGTTAGAGCGGTTTTTATATGACAGATTATCGATAAGCCGGGTTCTGTCGCGAGCAATCATCTATCTAGTCTAAAAGTTACCTTAAAGATCAAGCGGATATCGACCTGCAGACGGACCGTCCTTGACGCAGATCTCCTTGCAGCCAGCAGGGTTTACCTCCTCCACATGTCACCATGCGTCGCTGTGAGCTCTTACCTCACTCCTTTCACCCTTACCTCGCGTTGCCGCGAGGCGGTATCGTTTCTGTGGCACTTTCCCTAGGGTCGCCCCCGGTCGCGGTTAGCGACTGCCGTGTCCTATACTGCCCGGACTTTCCTCTTGTGAAATTACAAGCGATTGCTTAATAAACTGTCGATAACTATTATACACTATTCCGCACGATGAGCGTCAAGCGTACGGTTCACCATACCATCAGCTAATTGGTTAAATTCACGAGGCACATGAGAAAAAGTGACCCGCTCAAAATGTGTCATAAGCGCACGAATACGCTCATTAATTGGCCATAACTCTCTATTTTTTATCTTATACACACCATTCATTTGATTTACAACCAGCATACTATCAATACGAAAGTTTATTTGCTTATAGCCAAGCTGGAGTGCTCGTTCCATTCCAATAAGCACACCGTGGTATTCGGCCTGATTGTTCGTTGTAATTCCTAAGTATTCTCCACCCTCGGCAATCACTTCTTGCTTTGTATCAACAAGTACATAACCTGCCGCCGAAGGGCCTGGATTTCCGCGTGACCCCCCATCAGAATATATAGTGACAGAACCCGTTGTTGTTTTATCTTCGGACTCTTTCTGTACCTCTGTTATCGTCTCGCTTGTAATTTTATCTTGTTGTATAATACCCAACAATAATTGCGTTAAGTCAGTCAGGTCATCTTGTTGCGCTTTTGACTCCGAGTGCCATGCGTATTTGTTGTAATTCTGGCTTAGTACCATCGTGCGATGATCTTCGGCAAGTGCAACATTATAAACAACAACAAGATATTGGATATCTCGATCATCCCTATCTATATAGGTAACGGCGTCGTATAGCTGAGCGGTCTGTATATGAAGTCCAGCATCTACATGCAGATAACGGCGCAGCGTATCTTCTGGCTGCTCGCCATACTGTATTTTCCCGCCAGGAAGTTCAAACTTTCCTAAGATCGATTCACGACCTGTTGCCCGACGGAGGAGTAGGATCTTATCCTTCTCGCGAATAATTGCACGGACGGAAATGCGCTGTTTCATACATGTCTCTTTCTGTGGCATGGTCGGGATGACAAGATTTGAACTTGCGACCTCACGGCCCCCAGCCGTGCGCGCTACCAGCTGCGCCACACCCCGACATCTAAGATTACATAGAATCCCAGGAAGCTGTCGACGTTTGATATTCCCCGCTAAATAAGCAGGTGGGTGCTCTCAAAACATTTCCACGGAAATGAATCATTTGAACTCCCTATCAATATGATATTCAGGAAAATCATACACGCCTAGGCGTATCCTGGGACTCTTTTATTATAGCATCGATCTTCTTAAGATACGCCGAAGATACGAGCAAATAATATAATGAAAAACCGTATTGCTTCCGACATAAACGTTCCGATAAATGAGCTTGCCGCAATAACGATCAGGAAAATAAATATAATCCCGTATTGCTCAATGAATTCCATTCCTCTCCTCACGAACTCTGGTGCCAAGGCATAGAGTACCCGTGAACCATCGAGTGGCGGAATAGGAATGATGTTAAAAATAAAGAACCCGAGGTTCACCATGACAGCCGTAGTAAGTACAAGCGATAGCAAACCCGCCTGAGGGGCACCAAGAAGTGCATATACCCCGAACATCACAAAGGCAATTAGGAGGTTAGTAAGCGGCCCCGCAATAGCAATAAGTGCTGCGCCCCATTCATCATAACGCACTCTGGAAGGGTTAAACGGTACCGGCTTCGCGCCGCCAAAGATAGGACCACCTAGTATAGCCAAGGTAATCGGAAGGATAAGCGTAAGAAAAGGATCGATATGCTTGATAGGGTTTAGCGTTAGCCGACCCTGAAGCCTTGCGGTGTCGTCTCCCAACCAATATCCTACAAAAGCATGCATCGCCTCGTGAAGTGTCATTGAGAGCAAAATGACCACCAAAACTATAGCTAAGTACGTAAAGTCCATCTCTTAGCTATTATACCGTATCCGTATACATCTAGTATTCTGATTCGTCGTAATAAAATTCTTGCTCGGCATAGGTTTCTCCCCTATCCATTAGTTTGAGAAATTCGTCCACGCTATTAAACCGTTTCGGCATAGCCATAAATTCCTCATGAGTCATCCAACGGTTTATTCCACCTTCGAACTCCTCCTTCAGTTCACCGGCGAATTCCGTCGCATACACACATAGGAAAATCTTGTCTTCCAGAAGCTCCTTGGTGCGCTTATCGAAGTCACGCTTATGATACAGCAGGCGGTATTCAAATGTTGCCTCTAGTCCTGTTTCCTCTTTTAGCTCGCGGTTCGCGGCCTCGATGATCGTCTCACCCCACCGAATTTTACCTCCAACACGACCCCAAAAGTCATAATAGGGATTCTTCTTACGCTGCTGAAAGAGGAACTCACGTTCACCATTCTTCCCCCTTCGCTCCAAAGTGACAGCCACTGAAATTTTCGGCTGTTTTTCAATCTCATTTTCATCGGTATCCATTCGGTTGGCGTACTCTTTACCTTTGCGAGTAAGCCGGTAGTGCTTCTCGATCTTCTCAACATAGCCCTCCTCGAGGAGTTTCTTTATATGAAAATTGAAGTGATCGCTGGAAAGCCCGGATGATTTTTGAATTTCAGAAAAGTTGGCCTCTGGAACAAACAATAGATGACGTAGAATGGCTACCTGTGTTTCGTGAGCGTCCGGCTCGTAACTCATGGTTTACTCCTTATTTACTTATAATTTAAGCATAGTCACCCTCCTGCTTCCAATCTAGTAAAGTACACTTAACCTTGACTAAAATGCATGAAAAAGGTACACTAGTACAGATTGAAAAAATAAGTGGAAGTAAAATTATGGCAGCACGATGTGAACTCACCGGTAAAGGCAAACAGTTTGGCCACAATGTCAGCTTCTCTTTGCGTCGCACTAAGCGTGTCTTCAAACCTAACCTGCAAAAGAAAACTTTTGTGGTGGACGGCCAGAAAGTAACGATGACCCTTTCTACACAGGCAATTCGTACGTTGAAGAAAAAGGGCATTTTGGCAAAAGCAAACTAATTTTGCCACAACAACAAAAATACCCCTTTAGGAGGGGTATTTTTGTTGCACTGACTAATTTCGAGTTACTGCAATTACCGTGAGTACCGTGGGCAGAGAAGCAGCACCTTTTACCTTGTACTTTGCTACCGCTTCTACTGGTGCTCCTAGCTCTTTCGTAAACGTCTCAAGCGTGTCTTGAGGTACCTCGTACTTAAGAGCAGCATCCGCGTAATGAATCGGGATAACTACTTTAGGATCAATTTGTCGTACCAGTCCTGCCGCGCTGGTTGCGTCCAACGTGTAGCCTCCGCCTCCCACAGGAAGAATTACAATATCAATAATCCCCAGGTCTTCAAGTTGATCTTCCGTAAGGTGTGGCGCAATATTACCGATAAGGGCAACCCTTACCTCGCCAACTTCTAAACGGTAGAGCGTGGCTAGCTTTTCCTCTTTCTCAGTATCAATATGGCGAGAGGTTGCAAATCCGCGAATAGAAAAATCTCCTACTTCATACTCGCCTGGCCCTTCAATTGCCAATTGCGCGTCTGTGCCGCTTACTGCTAATCGAGGTTCAGTCGCGATTTGCACTGCATCCTTTATCCCAAGATCTTTCAATCCCACAACCGTCAGCCTGGGATCAACCACCACCGTGGTCTTTTTCGTAGCGATTATAACACCGTTTCCACCTTTGTATTCAATTTCAAACATTTCTGCCTCCTTCTCTAGCCTTTCAGAACATTTTCGACATCAACGAGCACAACATGTTTACTGTTGAGTATTTCCGTAAGAAATTTATCACGCACGCTTAGCCGGTAGTAAAACTCGTCGTAGCTTAGCACACTATAGTTTAATTCGCGAGCCTCTCGCTTTTCAATCTGCTTGATACTGTTCTTCACCTTCGCGGACGGTATATCCCCTACCAGAAGAAGATCAACACTACTCACTGAGCCCTTTACAAGAACACCGGCAATCACTGCCAAACGCAGGCCCTTCAGCTCTTTGAGCATACCATAGGCAGCGTCGTCTTGAACCGTAGTGTTCTTGGCTTCTATGTGCTCATCAGCGAAAATAGCGCGGAATGGCACATAGTAATCATACCGCTGATTTACTTCGTAGTAGAGCTTGTTGTCAGCATTGTCACTTGTGATAATGCCTACTTCAAGCATATTTGATAGCTCCCGACGAACAGAATTTATTTGTTCATCGATAAGCCGCGTGATTTCGCGGACATAAAACGCTTTGCCTGGATTGTTCAGGAATAAGTGGAGCAGTTTCACCCTCGTTTTTGAACCAAATAGTGCGTCAATCATCTCTCTACCTAGAATAACTTTCGTGTTCCATAATACCATGTTTTTCAGCGCTTGGCGAGTTGTTGGCTTAAGTAGCCATACGCCTCATCAAGCGAAAGCCAACGGATATACGGATTGCGCCGTAACCAGGTAAGCTGCCGTTTGGCAAGCTGCCAATCTATTGTTGTACATTTATCTTTAGTTGCTTTCAGACTCTGCTCACCCAATAGATATGAACGAACGAGCGGATAAATGTTTCCGGTCATAGCCTCGCTCTTCCAGCCATACTTTTTGCCCAATAAAGTAGCCTCTTCCACAACGCCGTTTTCAAATAACTGTTCACTTCGCTCTTTAATTCTCTGCCGTAATACATCTTTATATGTTGTTATACCAACAATAATTATATTACTGATAGGCTGCTCTCGTCTCTTAGCACTTATGTTTTTTCGTTCAATTGCCCGAATGACATACCGCTTGTTATCTTTGTTCTCTGGTAACGGTACGTTGTTTTCTTCGCAATAACTATGTAGTGCTTGGAGGCTAAGGTGCTCCAGGTGCCGTCGAAGCATGAGATCAGGCTCTCCGGCGAATCCATAGTCAAAGACAATGCTATCAACGTATAGGCCACTGCCGCCCACAAGAAAAGGAATATGATGCCGCCCACGGATATCCTTGATCTTTTCTGTCGCGTAGCGCTTAAAGTCTGCTGCCGTAAACCGTTCTCCTGGCTCAATAAGATCAAGCCCCCAATGAGGTACCTTCTTCCGTTCTTCACGTGTTGGCTTTGCCGTCCCGATATCCATGCCCTTATAAATAGTCCGGGAATCAGCACAAATGATCTCGCCATCAAATTTCTCAGCCAATTCTAAAGCAAGAGCTGTTTTGCCACTCGCTGTAGGCCCTACTATAACCACAAGAGGCAGTTCGGCTATAGCTTGGGTTTCCATCGTCTCTTCTCAAATTCGTTGACAACAAAGTTCGTACAGCTTACCCCTTCAGCCTCTAAAAGTTGCTGCTGCACCTCCCTACCTCCATGAAAACCTGCCGCAAGGCCACCAAACCTATTTACTAACCGATGCCATGGAAGATTGATAGGACCATAATGCGCGATACCGCCAACAATCCTTGACGCATTTGCATGTCCCGCCAGGCCGGCAATATCCCCATAGGTTGTTATGTGTCCATATGGCACCTGAGCCATTAACGCGTACACCCTTTCTCGAAAATCCGTATCTGCCATACTACAAATTCTGAAGGTATGCAGCCAATTGATCAAGCGCCACTTTTTCCTCGCCCGCCTGTGTACGGACGCTTACTTCATGTGATTCTTTGTCTTTTGGTCCTACGATAAGCTGCACAGGGACCTTCCAAGCGGTTGCTTCACGGATCTTTTTACCAAGGCTTTCGTTGCGATCATCCCTAGTGAAACGTAGCTCGTTGTACTTGACCGGCTTCATAAGGACTGTGTCTGCCATGATCTTTTCAATCTCTTGGACATACTCAAGTACGGTATCATTAATGGTCAGAATACGAACCTGCTCTGGCGCGGCCCACAGTGGAAACCAACCCGCGGTATGCTCAATAAACACGCTTAAAAAGCGTTCGATCGAGCCAAGAAGTGCACAATGAATCATGACCGGACGTTGAGCTTTAGCATCGGCATCAATATATTCCAACCCAAAGCGTTCTGGCTGGACAAAATCAAGCTGCACTGTTGCGACCTGATGCTCACGACCGATAGCATCGGTAGCCATGAAGTCTATTTTTGGTCCGTAAAAGGCAGCTTCGCCCTCTTGTTCGAAGTAATCGAGTTCATTCGTAATCACCGCAGCCTTAAGCTGGGCCTGCGCCGATTCCCAAAGCGAAGCCTCGCCAAGATAGCCATCGCTGTCATCACGGTAGCTGAGGCGTACGCGCAGCTTCATACCGATAGAGCCATAGAGCTCGCGGGCACTTGCAAGCAGCCCGTTAATCTCTTCCTCTATCTGATCGTGACGGCAAAAAACATGACTGTCATCTTGAGTAAGAGAACGAACACGGTTAAGCCCTCCTAGCTCGCCGGTTTTTTCGTCCCGGTAATCTGTTGTCGTTTCAAGAAAACGTACTGGCATATCCCTATAGCTGCGCGGTCGGCTTGCAAAAATCTGTGTATGATGCGGGCAGTTCATCGGCTTAAGCGCCATTTTATCGCTGGTTTCCTGACTCGTTACCAGAAAAAGCTCGTCGCCAAACTTAGCCCAATGGCCAGAGGTTTCGTACAAGTCCTTTTTGGTGATATGCGGCGTCCATACCTTTGTAAACCCACGAGCCTGGCGTAGCTGATTGGAGTACTGAGCCAAGATATCGCGTAAAATGGTACCGCGCGGAGTAAATAATGGTAGGCCTACGCCGACGAGCGGGGACATCGTATAAAGATCGAGTTCTTTGCCAAGCTTGCGGTGATCACGCTGTTTCGCTTGTTCAAGCCGTTCCAGATGCTCATCTAGCTCTTCCTGGGTTGCAAAGGCCACCCCGTATAAACGCTGCATCTGAGGCCGCTTTTCATTTCCGCGCCAGTACGCACCGGCCACACGCATCAATTTAAAGGCGCCTACTTCTTTTGTATTGGCCGCATGAGGTCCGCGGCAAAGATCAACGAAATCGCCATTTTTATAGAATGACACTTCGTTTATTGCTGCATCACCTTCGGCGATCGTTCCGAGTTCCTTGGCATCAAGGTCTTTTGCCACCGTTGTGCCTGAGCGTTTCAAATCATTTAGCAGTTCTTCTTTGTATGGCTGCCCGTTTTCCCGCGCCCATGCGATTGCCTGATCGATTGGCATGGTAAAACGCTCAAAATCCTGGCCTTCACTTATAATTCGGCGCATGGTCTTTTCGATTTTACCGAATTGCGCTTCGGAAATCTTCTGGTCGCCAAGGTCGATATCATAATAAAACCCATTTTCCACCACTGGGCCAACGCCGAATTTTGCCTCCGGCCACAGCCGCTTTACGGCCGCCGCAGTAATGTGAGCAAGGCTGTGACGCATAGCATGCAGTTGGTCTTCGTTCATAGCTTTCTCCTGTTTTAATAAATAAAAAACATGCGATAACTGGTTTTAAACGTGTTAAATCCATAAATCGCATGTCTCGGACCCTTTCGGGCGGTTCCACCGGACTTCCTAATTGCTTAGGCTCTTATGAGGCAACGTTGCGCACGTCACGACACCCACGAAGCTCAGCGGGCGGTTACTCCGCATCATAGCTTGGTTCTATAATAAATCCCCACCCCAGTTATTGCAAGTCTGCCCCTTCTCTGATATGCTATCTAAAGTTGAGGGCGATTAGCTCAGCTGGCTAGAGCACCACATTGACGTTGTGGGGGTCAGAGGTTCAAATCCTCTATCGCCCACCATATTACGAGACCTTGTTTGAGGTCTTTTTTGTTTTTGTGAGAGGTTGTGTAGACGCAGCAATTCCTATCGCCACTGCTACAACGACAGCGTTTTTAATGATGTACTGCCCTTCAAGTGTTGGCACAAATGGCTGTTGCCACGTATATTCTGGGACCAGCACAAGGGGCGAACAGACAATAAGCATATGGAACAGTAGCAGCGGAATTACGACACGTGTCATTTTTGGAAATAGAAATAAAAGACCAATCATACATTCAAGAAGCGCAAGAATAATAAACAGCACGTCGAAGTACTGCATCCCTACCGTTTTGGCAGTAAGGGCTTCTGCGAGTGGACTGGCAGGGCTTAAACCTACTACTTTAATAAGCCCGAACCAGAAAAAGACAATAAAAATAGAAACGCGCGCCACAGGTATGAATGTTTTTCTAAAAAAGCTGATAATACGCAGATCTACCGCTTCGTAATCGATTGTTTTTGCCATGCACCCATAATACCGCATTCCCCTCCCTTGACTTCTCCACCTACCGTAGCAAGTTTTCCACGTATGAAAGCAGTTCTTTGTTATCCTCTATATTTCACATGTGATATATAGTCTAGCATGAGTAGGATTGACATATTATAATGTTTATGCTAATATGTAAGTATGGCTAAAGACCAGAAAATATCACCGTCCGCACTAGAGAAAGTAAACCTTTCCTTTGAATACGACATCTCTTGGCAGGATGCAAAAAAAGCAATTCGAATTCGAACCCATAAAGAATAAGCTACCCCGGCATCTGTTTTAAATAACGCTCCCTTTTCTCGGGGAGCGTTATTCATTTTCCCTTTTGCACATATTTATCCACTAGCATTTTACATAGCCGTATGACAATATATAGATATGTTTTGCATAAATTGCCTCAACCCATCTACAAACGTCACCAATTCCCGCCCCAATAAAAAATCGCCCCAAATATGGCGGCGGCGATTATGCCCTATATGCGGCGTGGTATTTACAACTTATGAACGACCGTCCTTATCAGAAAATAAAAAGGTTTCTCTTACGAATGGCACAAACGAGGAATTCAATATCGGACAACTTATCCTCAGCATCTCTCGGGCTTTTACTCACGCCCCGCTAGAGGCACAGAAGAACAGCTTATGGATTGCCCAAACTGCAGAAGATACTCTTTCCATATCACAAGAAGAACTCACTCCTCGTCATATTGCCACGACCACCTATCAGGTACTAAAACGATACGACGAGCTTGCCGCTATGCAATACGCCGCCCAGCATCAACTTATTTCTTCTTTACGTCGTCGTGGCCGGCCTTCTTTTGGCGAGCACGAACCACCTCAGTCACCGTCGCTTTCTCGGTAACATCAAATTTGTCGAGATATCTCCCAAGCATAAGATGTGTTTGGGCATTAAAAGCAGACGCAGCACTGTACACAATGGCCGTGACCGGCATAAGGCACCACTGAAGCAACATCCATACCGTCCGACGGCGCTTATAGCGCTCTGGACGCGGCGGGAGCATCTTAAAGCCCAGGAATACCGTAATGAAGAGGCCAATCATGGCAACGCGCTGTACGCTACTCACTACTTCCGGCAGTTGGTGCGCTGCAATATCACGTGCGGCCTCGCTGTTGATAAGGAGTGGCACCCACCCGCCTAACGCTACGAGAAACGGTATGCTCGCGAGGGTAATATGCCCATCAATCAGACGCAGTAAACGGGCAAGGCCGGCTCCTAGGGGAACGTTGCGCTTTTTAGTAAATATACGCGTTGCAACATACGGAATATCCGAAGCACCGTACGCCCAACGGCGGAGCTGCTTAAACTGCGCCTTGAGGGTCTTTTTATACGTGTCTGATAGCACTGCATCCTGGTAAATTGGCACGTAGAGCGGAATAACTGCGTAATTACCTGCAAAATAGAAATAACTACGCCAATACTGGTGGCCGTCTTCAACGATGCTGCGCTTGCTCCAGAAATCCATCTCTACCAAAGCATCCATAGGCTGAGAATGGGAGGCAAAATTACGAAGCGTATGCGGCCTCATAGAGCTAATGATATTCCAGAAGGAGTTACCTGTGGCAATGACACGCATAGGCGCAGGTACATCCCAGATGTTATTCAGGAATAATGCGATCGGTTGATACGACAAGTGCTTTCTGTCTTCATGTACGATATATTCGTATGTCAGATAGTCGAAATAGGTCGCATGAGGACGGTTGTCACTATCGAGCGTAGTGACAATGACATTGCGATATTCTATTGCCTTTTCCTGTAGCCACTTCTTTAGAAAATATCCGGCATACGTAATGTTCGGACCCTTGCCTGAAGGAATCTCATCAGGCAGGTTAGCCGGGTGTTTTACTAAAAGAAATGCCTTAAATGAAGTACCAAATTTAGCCTTTAGGGCATGGGCTGTCTTTTCAATCGCTTCGCCTCCTCGCTCCTCATACGTAAATACGACGATCAGCCGTTTGCTATCGTAGGTGGTATCAAGGAGTGATTGCATCGTCGGCTCGATCACCTCGTATGCCTCGTTGTACGCTGGTACAATCACCGCATTATAGAGCTGGGATGGTTTCGGAAACGCTTTAGAATCCGCCGCCATCAAGCGTAGGTTCTCTTTATGCGCCTCGAACCCAAAGCCTGAAGACATAACATACTTTTCTTCTTTGTAGCTCTTCACAGGATGCTCTAACTGGGCAAGACGTCCGCTCCAGCTAATGTTTTGCGCCCTGTTCATATGATTGCGCCCGCTTATCGTGTGGACGGCGATACCAATCGCTTTTACCAGTACGGTGATAATGATAAGCAACAGATAGACGGCAGCCGCCAGCGGGCTGATAAGTGATAAGACAACCAGAAGAATGATCATGCCATAGCTTGCTATACCTGGCAGCATCTCAAAAAATCGATAGGCCCGGGTACGCTTTTTTAGAGGAAGTTCAAGGTCAATCATTCTAGAGGAAGGCAATCCTTAAGACCGACCATGTAATGAGCCATGCAACGAGAATCAGGAGAAGGCTTAGTGTGACGAATAAAACGGCGATTTGCCGTCGCCCCTGAGCGTATAGCTTTACCGTAAGAATGGGGTGCATAACAGCGATAATGAGGCCAAACACAATAAATGTAATGAGGTAATACCATTTATCACGGTAAAAGGTGGTGCCGCCAAACGCCGTGTAATGAACAGCGACCTGCAAGTCGCTGGGCCGAAGCGAAACGCCTACGTAAATACAGTACGCGATGCACACTACCACTAGTAAAATAGTCAATGACGCCACTAAGCGGTCTGAAAAGAGTAGTTTGAGTGCGGTTGTAATATTCGTCTTCATGATATCTTGGTGCGGGTACAGAGAATCGAACTCTGCTCTCAACCTTGGGAAGGTTGCATATTAGCCACTATACGATACCCGCCTATACCGATAATGGAGCCGCTGACCGGATTTGAACCGGTGACCTACGCTTTACGAAAGCGCCGCTCTACCAGCTGAGCTACAGCGGCATCATTTACCTCCCGATTATTATAGCATTCGTCCCCTTGAAAAGAAATGGTTTTCACCTGTTGCACCAGAGGCAGAAAACTGGTATCATGTTCTAAGCCGAAACGCGAAATGCGCTCGTAGTGAAGGGGTTATCACGCCTCCCTGTCACGGAGGAGATCGCCGGTTCAAATCCGGTCGAGCGCGCCACGAAAAAACGCCATCACATGATGGCGTTTTTTCGTGGCCATGTTTCACCGGTCGTTCAGCATTCAATCGGCGCTATCCTTGCGTTTATCCGTACTCTTTTATAGTATTTGTACATGTCTCTTCATCTTATTTTAACCGGTGGCACAATCGATAAATTCTACAATGAGCTTGGCGGTGAGCTTGCCTTCAGCGAATCCCATGTTCATGACATGCTAAGGCAAGCCCGGGTAACAGATACTCCGGCTATAGAAATCGTCATGATGAAAGACAGTCTCGAAATGACCGATGAAGACAGGGCTAAGATTGCAGGGGCATGCGTTGCTGCTCCCGCGAGTCGCATAATTATTACCCACGGAACCGATACCATGAGCGAAACGGCGCGCTTCCTTAAGAATATTCCCGAGTTATCATCTAAGACCATCGTGCTTACAGGTGCCATGGTCCCCTATAGTTTTGGCATCAAATCGGATGCGCTTTTCAATTTAGGGATGGCTTTTGCTTTCGCCCAAAGCCTTACACCCGGAATTTACATTGCGATGAATGGACGCGCTTTTTCTGGAGGAAACGTACGGAAAAATAAATCCCTAGGTGTGTTTTCCGCAATAGAATGACTTGATTTTTATTAGTTTATGTGATATAAATATTGGTAAATGTCATCAGAAAACAAACATGCGACGATTCCTAAAGTTTCCGAGGAACTCACCCGTAAAGACTCTTCGATTCGCATTGTGGGGTCATTGGCACGTCATAGTATCATGGGCCTTCACTTGCCTGAATTCCACGACGATGGAAGCCGGAGAGATATAGATTACTTCACTCTTTCCGAAGATAATAAAAAACTTCCCGTTGAGCAGGAGGTTAGCGGCGTACGCTTAGATGGCGACTTCAACCGATGGATTCAAACTGAGGCGAATGGTACATATCTCGTACACCCACACAAGCCAACGCTGGCCGTTGAGCTTCCTCATGCCGAAGAAGTGTTTGCGCCGTATACCGTAGACCATGAGGACGCCCGCATTACCACCATCGCACCCGAAGTACTAGACAGACTCCACTATTTAAAAGGGCGGCTACGACCAAAAGACAGAGAATCGGCAGTAAAATACCACAACTACCTCACCTCTTTAGGCGCTTCAGCCTTGGATCCGGAGCTTTTAGAGCCTTTTGAAGAGTTCGGGCGGCAGCTTCACCAAAATCGTGCCCTCAGCGTCCGGAGTGTGATCCGTAACGGCTATTATCGTGCCTTGCCGGAAAAAACCCGTAAAAAAGTTAAGATATCCCGTTTCATGAGGCCCCCTACAGACCATAAGCAAACACTCCAGTAGAGTACCTGATTGATTTTAAGTAGTTTTTATGCTATAGTATGATTATGATACGCAACCACGAAGTGAAAACAGATACTGACCCAACTTTTTATGATGAAGACTACTTCTTAGGAACTTCTGGACGCAGGGGCAATTTCTCTCTTTTGGAGCTTGATACTAAATTCTATGATCGCACCCAAACAGTAATCGACTATTTCGATCTTAAATCCAGCAATGAAGGGGTGGTCGCCGAAGTAGGTTGTGGCACCGCTCCGTTCTATCGGATCATGCAGGAACATCCGGAACTCGATCAGCTTGACGTCATATGTACGGATATTACCGAAGGAGGTGTAAACTTGCTGGGAGAGAAGCGCCCTCCATTTGACATAGCGGGCGCCGAAGAACTTCCGTACCCATCTGACTCTCTCGCTGGAATTGTAGAGTGGGATGTTCTTGAACACATTCACCACCCAGAGCAAGCTCTTGCCGAGGCTCACCGCGTCCTAAGGTCAGGCGGCTTTCTGCACGCCATTTGTCCCAATCCCGATTCTTGGTTACGTCACAATGTCGACCCCGAGAAAGATCCGTACCGAAGGGATCAAAGTCATATCTTTCCTCCTATCGTTACCGTCGACTTTCTTGATCACGCGCTTAAGGAAACCGGGTTTGAATATGAAATTTACACTCGTGGATTTGAAGGACAGGACGGTAAAAATCAAACTGGGCTTCAGGCTATGCATCTTGCTCAAGAAGATAAGAGTGGTAGCCACATCGTAGTATTTGCCCGCAAAGCTTAATCTAGCGAGTGTCGTAACGACTTTCGACAAAGTCCCAATTTACAACATTCCACCAAGCTTTCACATAATCGTCGCGTTTGTTTTTATAATCGAGGTAGTACGCATGCTCCCATACATCGAGACCAAGAAGCGGTGCGTCCTTCCCTTGCATAATGGGCGTATCTTGGTTAGGTGTTGTAATTATTTCCATATCCGGCTGGAGCCATGCCCATCCGCTACCGAATACGCTAAGAGACTTCGTTGTAAATTCATCTACAAATGCTTGGAAGTCCCCGTAGCGTTCCACCAGTTTGTCGGCAAGCTCGCCTTTTGGTTCACCACCACCGTCCGGCGACATCCATTGCCAGAACAAGCTGTGGTTATAATGGCCACCTCCGTTATTACGGATAGCCGTTTGCACCGCTTCAGGGAGTGCCGAAATGTCCGAAAGTAAGCTTTCGAGCGGACGCTCTTTTAACGCAGGGGCGTTATCGAGTGCCGCATTCAGTTTGTCTACGTACGTTTGGTGATGCTTGTCGTGGTGAAGCTGCATGATATCTTTGCTGATATACTTCCCCAGTGCATCATAACCGTATGGAAGGTCTGGTAATTGAAGCATCGTTTTCCTCCTTTATTGATTAGATTGGTCAGCTTTTACGCTATCTGCCGACGGTACGGAAATATACTCATGCACTTTTCCATCCTTTTTGAGCTTTGCTAATTGCTCATTAAAGGTAGTGAGTGGTATGCGTATATATGAATAATTGATTTGCGTGTCGTTCTTATCGAGAAGCTTTACAAAATAGTAACCATCGCCCGTTGTTGTTTTTATAACAGATGAGATCCGCCCAAGCTCTAGCTTTGCTGCTGCGGTACTAAGGCCACCGTCCCGGTTTGTTTTTGGTACTAAACCGGAAATCCCGGCCGTAACTTTAGTGTCACCCTCACCACCAAGCTGGGTTGCAATCTTTTCAAGGTCGGCGTTCGGATCTTTTAGTAGTTCCGCTGCTTGCTTTTGCTTCTTCTCGGCTGCGTTATCGACAGCATACGCGACTTTTTGTCGAAGTAGTTTGCTTCTTGTTGCCTGGCGATATTCGCTCGGCTCCCACCCTAGGACGCTCAAAGTGGAGGCATCGTACGTCTCCTGGGAAATACGACCATTTGCAGTGTTTCGGTCATCATCAATCACCTTAGTGACTTCATCGTCCGTGACTGCAATGCTCATAGAACGGGCCAACTTTTCAGCGTATGCATCAGCCACAACGTTATCCATGGACTTACGCTTTATGTAATCAAGCTGCCGCTTGCCGTCTTCGCTTTGGAGGTTGACCTGTTCACTTTGCTGCAAATAGTGGGCAGAACTGTTGTAATACATTAAATAGTCGCTATAACGAACAGATTCACCATCCACGGAAGCAACAGGCAACGGAAGTACACGGGTTACACGGTAAAAAAAGTTATTGGTACTTTGGGCGACGTACAGCTGCTGCCACCCGATCACAACAATCAAGATAAGAGCAGCGATAGTGACTAGGATGGTATTAAACACCAAGCGATGCCTGGCATATTGCATTGGGTACTTAAACCGACGCCCACCGGCGAGAATACGTTCGCGGTGTTCTGCAACGGTTTCGTTGGTAATGCGGGTAGGAATACCCTGCTTTGCTGTTTTTTCGCGCCTTTTAAACGGTAGTTTCTTCATAATCTCCTTGCCCTTGATCACCAAGTGAGGCCGTCACGGCATCCTGAAGCTTGTTATATATCTTATCGGGATGCTCGACTTTGTTGATAATAAGGTCACCAACAAGAGTTTGGATAATAATCGTGCCAAACCCGAATAGTTCCCCACTAAACCCAGGTATATTATAGCTTATGTTTTGGATCTTTGACAGGCGAAGTTCGACGACATCTTTACCAAAAAAACCACGCTGGGTTACCTGGCGGATACGCTGGTTCGTCACGATATAGACTGTAAAATACCACATGACAAAATGGTAAGAAAACAAGATAAGGCCGATAGTAAGCCCACCTATCGGAAGAAGGAATAACGACAGGTTCGTTTGCCAGATGAGCGGCGGGATGGCCGAAATTGCAAATGGGATGAGGAGCATGTAAAACCCTTTTCGCATGGCAATAATATGCCGGCGGAAGATAAATAATAACTCTTCGCCCGGGCGCTGCCCGTCGAAATCAAGTTCTTGGTCGTCGTCTTTTCTACTCATGTTGCTCCTGGTACCCCGGGCAGGAGTCGAACCTGCAACCTTTTCCTTAGGACGGAACTGCTCTATCCAATTGAGCTACCGAGGCGTATTAGGGGTATTATAGCATAAAAACAGCGGCCAAATGGCCGCCGTTCATTATGCGAAAAAGACCTTATTTTCGCGTGTTGCCCGGGCGAGGCTGCGTAAAGTATTCGTGCACGGTCTGATAATCGGCATAGATTTCATCTTCAGAGAACCAATGGTCAATCTCCTGCTTCGCTTCGTCGGCGTCCCCAGACGCATGCAAAACGGTCGGAAGCGCCACGTTATGGGCATTGACATGGTCGAGGCTGGCGTGTGCGTAATCACCACGGATAGTACCGGGAGCCGCTTCTTTCGTATTGGTCGCACCAACAAGCTTACGGACAAGCGGTACAGCCTCAACGCCTTCAAGGACCATGGCAATAACAGGCCCTTCTTGCATAGCACCAAGCTGTACCCTGAACTGGTCTTCGCCTCTTCGCGACACCATCTTACCGATGGTTTCGTAGTGATGGTAGTAGTGGGCTTCATCGGGATTTACCATCTTCATAGCGACAATCTTTAGGCCGACTTTTTCAAAGCGGCTCAGTACTTCCCCGACGATACCGCGCTGTACAGCGTCCGGCTTAAAAACAACCAGTGTTCGTTCCATTATACGTATTCTCCTTGTTTGTAATGCTTTCATTCTATCAGCAAGCCCTACCTATGTCTAACAAACCCCATCTAAGGTATGCTAATAGTATGTACGTAAGCGAGCTCATCTTAGATTATATTGAGCACCTTGAGGTAGAGGGTGGTCGCTCAGCTAAGACGGCCGAAAATTATAAACTGTACCTGGAACGGTTCGTCGAGTTTACGAGTGATATTACCGTAGATAAAATAACATCAGAGATTATACGGAAATATCGCCTCTGGCTTAATCGTTATAAGAATTACAACGAAGAAGAACTGGCTATCATTACTCAGGGGTACCACCTGATCGCGCTTCGCGGCTTCCTTGGGTATCTTTCCAAACGGGATATCCCAAGTCTCAGCCCAGAGAAGATAGAACTACCAAAAATATCCCGAAAGCAAGTTACCTTCCTGCATTACGACGAAGTCGCCCGCATCCTCGATGCCATACCGCTTGATGACGAGCAGGGGCTACGTGACCGCGCTATTATAGAGCTCCTTTTTTCTAGCGGCCTCCGTGTGTCGGAACTGGCCAACCTGAACCGCGACCACGTGAATACCAAGCGGCGTGAATTTATGGTACGAGGTAAAGGACAGAAAGACCGGCCAGTATTTATTGGCGAAGCGGCCGCACAGCGCGTTGAAGATTATCTGCACGCCCGGCTTGATAATCTTCCTCCCCTGTTTTTGAGCTATAGCCGCAATAGTGCCGTGAGTAATAAGGGTGACTATCGCCGCCTCACTACCCGCAGCATTCAACGGATCATTAACAAATACGCCCGTCTGGCCGGCATTACCAAGCACGTAAGCCCGCACACGATGCGCCATAGCTTCGCCACCGACCTTCTGATGAACGGCGCCGACCTTCGCAGCGTGCAATCGATGCTGGGCCACAGCAATATCAGTACCACCCAAGTGTATACCCACGTGACAGATGAGCACCTGCGTGAGGTATACGAGAAATTCCATAGCGACACCGAGGCCGCTTAAAATCAGACTATGGCGTACAAGTAGTTGAGCCTTGGTAGCCGTCTTCTTGGTCGGTCACTGTGAAATTCTTACAGAGGTTACCCTGCATATCGAGCGCGGCTTCCGGTGTCGTGAAATCACCTTTTAGCTCCACGCGAGCTTGAACCCGGCGGAACATATCATTTGCCCGACCCGTAGAATCAACGATTGGTTGTACGTTACTAAACTTCACCTCGTCACTACCGCTAAGCAGGCGCACCTTGAAGCTGGCGCCGTTATATAACGACGTTAAGCGCAAATAGCCGTTCCGTTGCGCCGTATTGCCGTCAATTGGTGCCGGGAGTTTGATACGGGCAGTACAGGCATACTCGCTGGCCGTGAAGGTGGTGACACACTTTGTTTGCTGCGGTCCGGCCGTTGGAACGCGGCGAGCATCGAGAGCGAAATCTTTGTCCGTCAGCCCGGTAGATGACGGGTACAGGAAGAGCGTATTAGCATCACTCTTACCAGCCCCACTGTCATCGAAGTCGCTCAGTTTAAAGTTCGCTCCGGTCTGGATAAGCTGCGTCCGCATGAGGGATGGATAGTTAAACTTCCATCTATCCCCTACTGGCGGCAAACTAACGTCTGCTCCGCTTGTTGGGAAACCAATTGTCGGATCATTGGTTGTGGAAGAAATATCTGCCCGCGTAAACCAGCTCACCTCCACGGTGTCGAACGTTCCTACCCCTGTAATTGGAACGAGTGTCGATTGATTTGCATCGAGATGAGCCTTGTAGTCATCGGTGTTCACGGCAATTTTTACACAGGTATAGGCTTGGTCGAGCTTGGCATCGTTATTAGCTACATCTGATTGCTGGATAATTGTCTCGTTATTGGTTTCGGCCACCAGGCCGGCTTTTGCCAACGTATCGCAATCCGTTTCCGATTGGCCCGGCGCAGGCGTCAGTGCATTTTTAATAGCCACGCAGTTAACCGTCGACGCAGCGGTATTGTTTTCGCAGGCTTGGTTAAGAAGGAGGAGACGTTTGGCGTCTTCCACCCCGGCCTCGGCGGAGTCGTACGCACTCTGAGAAAGATCGCTCGTCGTCGCCTGTTGCTGATCTTTCAACATAAGCTGAACAAAGCTGACCGTCACTACCGTCATAAGAAGAGCGGCAAATATTACAACGAACAGTGATACCGCCCCTCGCTGCCGTTCCTTCTGCTGCTTATACCACATCGTTAATTCCCTCCCTCGGATTTGTTGCCTGCACGCGCGATGATATCGAATTGGTTGACTGAACAATAATTTTCGTCGCCCGTCCCTTCGGCCGGAGGCTTACAGGAAGCGTCATTGGCGGTCAGTTGTTGGCGGTCGTTGGTTCCAATTGTGACAGAAATGGCATAGATTGCTTGGCTGGTAGCTGCGTCGCTTTTGGTTTGAGCTATGGAAAAATTGTGTACAACCAGGTCACGGTCACCACTTGAAAGCATCTCGACGGCATTCGCTTTCGTGATCATCAGAGTTGGGTCGCTGCACAAGGCACCTGATGGATCACGTACTTTTACAAAACGCACGGGAATGTTTGAATCGCTGCCAGTATATTTATTATAAACTGTTGCTCCCCCTTCGCCGGCAATCGCTTTTCCGTAGTTCCAGGCGTAGGTATAATCACCGAGGCAAAGCCGTCCGGCAATATTCTGCCCGCCGGATTTTCGCACAACATAATGTGACGTATTCGTAGCGGAATTGTCCGCACTGTCTTTTGGCGTCACATCGAACGGCGTGGAAGAACCAATGCTTCGTTGCAATTCGTCGGAAATGGTACGCCCCATCTGATTAACCTCTCGCATGGTGATACCTTTGTTGTAAATATTGCTGATTTGAATGGTCGTCACAGCAATGGCGAGCAGCAAAATGGAAATGAACGTCATGGCAAGCATGAGCTCGATAAGTGTAAATCCGTGCTGTTTATTAGCGTGGCTCATACAACCTCACAATCGTCCCTAGTGTTCCCGGCGCTGCGCTTCCAGCCGCCGCCCAGCATGCCCGAATATGAAAATCGACGAAGCCTGTCCCACTCGTGGTGGTAGACGGCACCGCTTCGATCCATATGCCATAGGCGGCGTTAATGCTTGAATCGGAATTGTATACGATTTGCGAGAATGGTGGTAACGAAGCTCCCTCCGGTGCGTTCATAGTGGGAGCCGAGTTCCACACCGTCGCCGTCCGGGCATTAAGAATGAACGGCTTTTGCCCGGGCACGGTGGTGGGACAGGCGCCATTGGTCACCGCGCCAAAATCGGAAGCACTGTCGGCGCCGTACTGCGCCTTGCTGGCCATTTTTACCCATTCTGCCGCTGTACCGCTTGGTGCAATTCCCTTTTGGTAGGCTGCCACGTACGCCTGGTGAATATACCGGATAGCTTCCGCCTGAGCGTCGATCTGCTGGCGGACCAAAGTTACCTCAAGGGCTCTCTGTGCCGTGGCCGTTCCTTGGTTCATGATCGTCAAGCTCCCTACCGCCACCATGGCAAAGACAGCAAAGGCGAACAATACCTCTATAATCGTGTCGCCGCGTTGAGCACTTTTTACTAATCGCATACGCTCGCGCTTTCTAACGGCACCTGAATACCTGATTGGCTGGCCGAATACGGAGCAATCTGTACTTCCATACGCTTGCCAACGAATGTGCCGGCATCGGCATTCACACACAGATCGCGATTGGCGCTCATGTTACCGCTTGTGATCAGGCTACTTACATTCGTTGGAATTCCTTCTTGGGAAAACGTAAGGGTGGAACCGCTTAGTGGCGAGCGGATAATGAGGATAGAAAACGGCATCGGCGAGGTTGTTTTTGGCTTTACCACCTGTGCTCCCCAGCTTACTTCGGCCACATCTTGGTCGATCGGCGAGACGCCAAGCTTGTAATTCGTCGTCAGCTCGGTTATATCGCTGTTCGCATCCGCCGCGCCTGGCGTTCGGTAACCGGTAACGTTAGAGGCAGTAAGTTTCGTTCCGGTTTCGTCAATCGTCACGTAACGGCCTAGAATAACGCAGTCGCTGGTGCCACGGGCCTGACCACCACCAGTTTCGGAATCACTCACGCCCGCCCCCGTATCACATGCCCAGGTGCCAGGCCGGCCGTTTATAACGTTTGCCACCTCACTGTATTGCTGCTGCAGGTATGATTTCAATGAGTTAACACTATCGCGGTAACGCTGCTGTCCTATCGCCACGCCGGAACCCACCAATACGCCGATGACAAGTAACCCCGTGACGCCAAGAAACAGCATCACTTCGATAATCGTAAAACCGGTTTCTGTTTTGACGCCCATTTGGGCTCATTATAGCATAAGTGGTTTGGGGCGATAACCCCTGAAATCCCTATACGAATGCCGTGAAGTACCAGGCAATAATGCTATAGCCCCACAACATGGCAATGACTGCACCCAAAATGAGGAGCGGGCCAAACGGCACATGCGTTTTACGGCTTATTTTACCAGCCAGCATGCCAGGAATAACCAGCAGGCAGCCAATAACGTTCGCGGCAAAGAGTGCCAAGAAGGCCAATTGCCAATCGGCCAGCAGAAGCGCCAGGGCAAAGCCCAACTTTACATCGCCAAACCCGATCCACTTCCCCTTTGAGGCAAGCCACAAAATAAGATACAACCCGCTTAAAATAACGATGCCAACTACCAAGCTTACCAAAGCACCAAAATTCCATCCCAGTGCCATCATCTGTAGCACGGCAATAACTGCGCTAATGCCAATAAGCGGAAATACCAGCTTGTTCGGCAGCAAGAACCATTTCAGGTCGTATACGAACAGCATTACCAGAAATACGCCGGCTACCAGCCACAGTACGAAGTGCGTGATTGCAATCGAGCTTGTAAACATCTCTGGCCAAAAAGCATAGGAAACAACGAAAAAGCCGGCCATGCCAAGTTCAATAAGCGGCTCGAACCAGCCGATTTTCTTTTTACAGTAGCGGCATTTGCCACCAGTACTGAGCCAGCTTACCAGCGGCACCAAATCGTACCACGCCAGCGTATGCTCACAGTGCAAGCACCGCGAACGATCCGTTTTGAACGTTGCTTTGGTAAGCGGCTCCAGCTGCTTCAGCTCGTGCTTATCCACCTTTTCCCCGGCCGCTTTATCCTCTGCCAGCTGCCGCGCCCTAAGCCGCCATACCTGTGCGCCCGCAAAACTGCCAAGTGCCAACCCGAATACCACCAAAAGTGCGTAAATAAGAACTTGTTCCATAAGCATTATCATACAGGAAGAAGAGGTAAACAAGAAATTTAAAATAAGCCTCTGCTAGAGGCTTATTTTATACAGCGTCTCTGCTAGTTATTTATACACTCTACACCACCGCCTTCAAGCTTGTACTGAATGGCTACTTTCTGTCCACCTTTACCGGTTTCGACGTCTTCACCATTACAAATTGCACCAATCGTATAGTAAACATGGTGATCAAAGGTTGTTGGGTTTGAGCTTTGTTTGAAGTCGTAGTTCGTACCATCTGGATCAGTGAACGTATCCCCCCCTGCTGTTAAGTATGAGCTTATGAAACCATTATCAAAAGTCGGCAGCCGGCCACGGTTATTCGACTGATAGTTCTGAATCGCCGTCTGTACACGGCTCATGTCGTTCTTGCGCTGGGTGTCGCGCTGGTTGCGTTGGAGCGCTGGAAGTGCGATGAAGACCATCAGGAAGATAAGCCCTGCAATGGCGAGCACCAACACTACTTCGATAATGGTGAAGCCTTTTTCTTTACGTTTTTGTTGTACGTTCATAAAATCTTTTCCACCTTTCTATGAACTGGCTTATATGAGTGCGTGAAAACGCTTACGTTTATAGTACCCTACACTCTAACGCTTGTCTAGACATTAATGCCGTTTACCAGACTATAGATAGGCAGCAGGATTGCACCAACCATCCCTCCGGCTACAACAGCCAGGATTACCATGAGGATTGGTTCAATAGCGGTGGAGATAGCCTTTATCTCTTCGTCGAGCTCGTCTTCGTACACCTGGGCGGTTTTGCCCATCATGTCGTCGATTTTTCCGGATTGCTCGCCGATCTTGATCATCTGGGGTACCAGTGGCAAAATATATTCTTCGGGCTGGAGCGCGGCCGAGAGCGCCTTACCGCCCTTCACCTTCTCTGCCGCCCTGTCGATACTTTTGGCCACGATGGAGTTATTTACGGACTCGCTGGTAATTTTCAGCATGTCGAGCATGGCAACACCGGTAGAAAGCAGCGTTTGACCCGTGCGGGCAAAGCGGGCCATGTAGAGCTTGCGGAACATGCCGCCAAACAGCGGCACGTTGAGTTTGAAGTTGTCTTTGAAGTGAATGCCGCCCTCCGTTTTAAGATACTGGACGAAGAAATATGCGCCAACGCCCACGATAATAAGTACCAGCCACCAGAAATGGGCGAAGAAATCGGCTGTGCTTACCATGATTTGCGTCAGGAACGGCAGGGTTTTCTTGAGGTCGTGGTAGAGTTTTTCCACTTGTGGCACCACGGTGAACAGCATGAAGGCCATAACACCGAAGATAACGACCAGCACGATAATCGGGTAGGTCAGCGCGCCGCGGATTTTACTCATGGTGGCGGCGTCTTTTTCCTGCTGGTTGGCAATGCGCATAAGCGATTCGTCGAGCGTACCAGATACCTCACCGGCCGCGATAAGCGCCAGGAACACGTGGTCGAATACTTCCGGGTGCTTTGAAAACGATTCGGACAGGGATTTACCACCTTCCACGGAAGCAACGATGTCCTCTACTACGCCTTGCAGACGTTTGTTTTCAGTTTGCTCCAGCACGGTGTGCAGACTTTGCGAAAGCGGCAAACCAGCGCCAATCAGCGTAGCAAGCTGACGCGTGAAGACGATTTTGTCTTTGGTGGTAATTCGGTTGGTCAGGCGGCCGAAAAAGCTGGCATTTTCATCGATTTCCTGAATATCAAGCGGCATGAACCCCTGGGCAATAAGCAGCTTGGCAGCCGCCGTTTCGGAATCTGCCTGGACCGTGGCACGCACAACCTTGTTGGTCGAGCTGTCCTTCGCCTGATAGTTGAATTTCTTCATTCTAGCCTCGCATCAGCCTTTCGAATTCGGTCAGGTCGACGGCGAAGTTGCGGGCTTCGTCGTACGTGACCGTTCCGCTTTGCACCAGGCTTACGAGCGTACGGTCCATAGTTTGCATGCCTTGGTCGGCACCGGTTTGAATAACCGCGTCGAGCTGGTGCGACTTCCCTTCACGGATAATATTGCGGACGGCTGGGTTGGCCACCAGAATTTCAGCGGCAACCACGCGCCCACCACCGATAGCCGGAATGAGGCGCTGTGAACAGATAGCCATAAGGATATTCGACAGCTGCGCACGGATTTGCGGCTGTTGGTGCGGCGGGAAAACGTCGATCATACGGTCGATCGATTGGGCGGCGCTGTTGGTGTGGAGCGTGGCGAACACCAGGTGGCCGGTTTCGGCGATGGTAATGGCCGCCGAAATGGTTTCGAGGTCACGCATCTCACCGATAAGCACGACATCCGGGTCCTGACGAAGTGACGAGCGGAGCGCTGCCGAGAAGCTGTAGGTATCGTAATGCACCTCACGTTGAACCACCACTGACTTTTTGGATTTATGCGTAAACTCGATCGGGTCTTCGATGGTAATAATGTGGCTGGCGCGCTCGGTATTGATTTTGTCCACCAGCGCGGCAAGCGTGGTCGACTTACCGGAACCGGTCGGCCCGGTGACCAGCACGAGGCCACGCGGATAATCGGCAAAGCCCGTTACCACCTGCGGCATGCCGAGCTCGGTAACGGATTTGATTTCGTTCGGAATAAGACGCAGCGCTGCCGCCAAGTTACCGCGCTCGTGAAACGCGTTCACACGGAAACGACCTAAGGTACCGAAGGCAAAACTGAAGTCGAATTCCTTGTCTTTTAGCAGGATCTGCTGTTGGTCTTGGTCGAGTATGGCGAAAATAAGCGTTTCTACCTGCTGTTCGTCGAGCGCATCGTACCCAGGAATCGGAGCCAAGCTGCCGTCCACGCGCAGCATCGGCGGCAAGCCTACCTGAAGGTGAAGGTCGGAAGCACGCTTTTTGACTACTTCTTCAAGCAGTACTTCTATTCGTAGATCTTGATTATTCATATATGTTTTTCCACCCTTCTTATGCTGTATCTGACGTCACGCGGTTCACCTCTTCGAGCGTTGTCAGTCCCTGTAATGCCTTAAGGTAACCGTCCTGGCGCATGGTAATCATACCTTGCTCTATGGCTTTTCGCTGGATTTCCGAACTGGTCGCCCGTGCGACAATGAGGTTTTGAATCTCTTCCGTAACATCCATCACCTCGTACAAGCCGGCGCGTCCAGCGTAGCCCCTTGGCGTTTGCGGGGTGTCTTTACCCTTGACTAAAGTATAAGCGCTTTGCCCGGCTAGAGGCAAGTCTTTGTACCCCAAATCGGCAGAAACACGCGCCATGTCCGCCTTGGTACGCGGCAGAAGATGCCCGACGGTAGTAGTAATATTCTGCGTTTCGATGGGCGACGAAAGATAGGCGTCGCGTTTCGTGGCGACGCGGCGAACCAACCGCTGACCAATAATCGTATTCACTGTACTGGCGATGAGGAACGGCTCTACCCCCATATCGAGAAGGCGCGGCAACACGCCGGCAGCCGAATTGGTGTGGAGCGTGCTGAAGACCAGGTGACCGGTGAGTGCTGCCTGCACGGCCAAATTAGCCGTTTCCGAGTCACGGATTTCCCCTACCATCACTATATCCGGGTCTTGGCGTAGAATAGAGCGCAGACCGTTGGCAAAAGTCAGGCCGACTTCGGCATTCACTTGAATTTGGTTTACTCCGTCCATTTTGTATTCCACCGGATCTTCAAGGGTGACAATGTTCACTGTGTCATTCTTGATTTCTTTAATGAGCGCGTACAGGCTGGTCGACTTACCCGAACCGGTCGGCCCAGAGGTAAGGATCATACCGTTCGGCCGCTTGATTCCCTTCCGGATGGCACGTAGCGCCCGGCCAGCATAGCCCATTTGTTCAATATCGAAGCTGTTGCCGGTTTTATCGAGCAGACGGATGACGACTTGCTCTCCCCATACCACCGGACTGATGGCAATACGCAGGTCGACTTCCTTCCCTGCTACCTTTACGGTGAACTGGCCGTCCTGCGGAATACGGTGCTCGTCGATTTTCAGGTTGGAAAGGATTTTGATGCGACTAACCAACGCTGGCTCAATCGACTTCGGCAGCTGCATAATCTCGCGCAGCACGCCGTCTACCCGGCAGCGGATTTTGAGCGCGTTTTCCAGCGGTTCGACGTGCACGTCACTGGCGCGTGATTTTACCGCGTATTCCAGAATGGTACTGAGCGCGCGGCTGATTGGTGAGTCCTGCACAATGGTTTTAATATCGCTTTCGCCAGCCTGCCGTGCCTCTTCCTGCGACACTTCGGCTGCTTCGTTCACACTGGCAAGATCGGTGCGGTATTGGTCGAGCACGTGGCGCACACCAGCTTCAGAAGCCATATACACCTTGATGGGCCGTTGGATACGGTTCGCCAGATAATCTACCGCTTGCACGTTGTTGGCATCGATCATAGCCACGGCCAAACGGTTTTGCACTTCAGCCAAAGGCACGGCCATGAAACGTTCGGCGATATCTTCCGGCAGCAGTGACAGTACATCTTGATCGATAATACTATTTGTCAGGTTTACATACGGCACGCCCGATACCTGCGCAATAGCGTGGGTAAGCAATTCGTCGTCGATAGAGCCTTGCTCGGTAAGTATGGCAAATAGCGGCTTATTGGTTTTTGCCGCCGTATCTTCGGCTTCTTTTAAAACATCCCGCGAAACAAGTCCCTCTTCCGTAAGAAGAGAGATCAGTTTTTCCTGAATGTCACTGGTAAGAAGCGCCATATCTTACGCCCCTACTGGTTCTTGTTACTATTGCTACTTTGCGACGATGACTGTGATGACTGACTGTTCGATGAACTGCTACTACTATTACTGCCATTTTGCGTTTGCGTAGAGCCGTTACCAATGATCACTTCAACCGTCGGGTTAATAGCGTTCGAATTAAAGATGGAGGAATCGGGCTCATCAATATTCGTGCTGATCGGTTCGGCCGTCTTCACTTTCACTGCTTCGTCCTTGGTGTCTCCTACGATCGCTTTGGCCACGAAGTATGACACCAGCATGCTGATGGAAGCGATGAGAATGATCATGGCGATATCTGATTTTTTCATAGTTATGGCTTTACCGTTTTATCTTTTAATTCAACCGTCTTAGCTGGTTCGTAAAACGCTCGACCGCTTGCGCTGAGAACCAACCGGGTATCCTGGGTTTCAATCGTGAGGGTCTGGAGATCGATAGCACGGATGGAGCGCTCCAGTTTCTGTAGCAGGTTTTTCAGCTTGCTGGCGTCTGTCGTGCTCACCGAGAAACGGAAATTAATCTGGTTACCGGACGTATCGGAGCCCGTAGTGCTCGTAGCCGTAGATGACGCATCCTGTACATTACTATCTGTCTGCGACTCGACGCCCGCAACCGGGTCAACATTCAGCGACTCGATAGTGAGGCCGTCGTCTTTTAAGAACTTCTCCTGCAGCGACGAACCAAGCGCTGAAGAGTTCGCGTCTGCCGGCAGTGCATCCAACACTACCTGTACCGGCTGACTTTCTCCTGGTGCCATAGCCGATTTCAACGCTTCATTCGTATTCAATACGCGGACTTGGTCTTTTAGGTCGTTAATCACTTTGTTGTTCTGCACAAGCGTAGAAGCAGTTCTCGACTTTTCGGCCAATACTTTTTCATTGAACCATGCTTTCTGTAGCAGAAATATCGAGGCGACCACGGCAATTCCCACTATAGCCGATACGCCGGCTACCCATACGAACATCATGCGGTTTGCATTGGCAATCTGCTGGCGCTTACGGATTGCGGTATCTTGTGCAGCCATATTAATTCCCCTCCGTATTTTGCGTGAACAGGCTTTGCGGTACCCCTAAGTACGAATCGGTCACGTTCGACTTTGTCGGCGCAGCAATCGTCGCGTTTTCTGCCGTACGAGAGAAGAGTTTTTCCGGATAGGTAAAGCTAAGCGTAAAGCGGAGTACTGTCGCGCCTGAGGCGTCCTGCCCAAGATTACGGTCACTGTCGCTCATATTCGACGCGAGGTCGACTGATTGGCGCTGGCCGTTGTCGTTGTACTCGAACTTGGTGTTATTAATCGTCTTCTTAAATACTTCGAGCGCCGAATAGCCACCGGCCGCCTGGGCTTCGATTTTAATAGTCGAAGTAGATGAATCGAGCGAGAGGTTGGTGATCTTCACGTCGTTTGGTGCAGGCGGATTAATAGTGGAGAGGATATCGAAAATACGCGAATCAATCGCCTTCTGGTCGTGCTCGGCCGATATCTTACTGAGCTGGTTTTGGATAGTAAGCGTATTGTTAACGTCCGGCACCTGCGAAAGCTTCTGACTTTCCGACTTGATAGTGTTGTCGGTCAGCAGATTTCGGGCCGTTTGCACGCCGAATACCCAAACGGCAAGGAGCACAACTACCCCAACAGCGACAATGCCGACCAAGATAGCCACCGAAATAACACTGGCTCGCACCCGCTCGGCACGGATAAGCTCCTGTTTTACATCGGGGACAAGGTTGATCTCAATCATCGCTTGTTGCTCCTCTGGGCCAACCCTACCGCTACTGCGAATTCAGTTGCAACAGAAGCCAGCTGTTGCTGGTCGCCCTGTGACACATGCACCTTCTGCCACGGGTCAGCCTGCATAGATTGCACCCCTGTTTTCGAGGTCACATAATCGCCGAATTTTGGAATGGCGCTCGCATAGCCGGAAAGCAGAATGCCACCAACGGGCGCGTTCGGATAGCGCGTTTGGAAAAACTTGATCGACTTCGTGAGCTCGGCGGCAAAGCCATCGAGGACCGTTTCAAGTGCGTGGTATACCTGGCCCTCCAGACGGTCTGGCGCAAGGCCGAATTTTAGAATAAACTGGCGGGCTTGGTCTTCCTGTACATTCAAGTTCTGCACGGCCGCCTTCACCAACGAGTGAATACCCGTAGGAATGGTGCGCACCAAACGCGGCGAATCTCCAAAAGTGATGACGAGATTAGTTGAAAGCTCTCCTACATCGATAATCAGGCGGGCATCCTGCACGCCTACAGGTAACAGTGCACGGATCATCGCAATCGGATCGGGCTCGGCCGCAATAACGTTAAGCCCAAGGCCTTCTATGAATTCAAGGCGCTCTTCGGCGTAGCTGTTCGAAGTACTGGCAAGAAGCACCTCCTGTTGCTGAGGATTGTGAGCCGATTGCCCCAGCAGCACCCAATCTACCTTGGCTTCGTCGATCGCCATAGGAATATACTGATCGATCTGGTATTTAATGGTACTTTTTAGCTCGGCTTCAGGCATCATCGGCACGTCGATGACCGTCGTGAAGGTCTTTTGTGACGGCAGACCAATGGCGACGTTTTTAGTTTTAATCCCGCTCTGTCCTACCGCTGTCATGATGATTTCCCCAAGACGGTGTTCCGATTCCTTGGAATTGGCACTGGTCGTCTTTAAATCTACCGGCGCATAGCCGTAATGAAGCAGCGACCAAGAACCCTGCCCGCTATTAGCAAGTTGCACGACGCGTACCGCGTTGGTACCGATATCTAGTGCAAAGAAGTCGCCCACGCCTTTGAGTAATGCCATATTGCCCCTTATTATACATAAGCATTATCGATAATAGCAAGGCCTTTTGCAGATTACGCTAAAACCTGGGTGGCAACTCGCGAGAGTACACCGTTTGAGCCTTGTTGTTGCCCGAAGCTTGCAACTGCGCCCACAGATACGCGTCTGGCCGAAGGTTGAAGCGTTCCGCTGGATCACCCGAAGCGGCTCCTGTATCTGATCCGGCCGTCCGCTTGAGTACCAGCTTATTGGTAATTACCGGACCGTTCACTTCAAGCGGCTGGTTACATTTATTCGAAGTGAGCGTCGTGGTAACGTTGCTGCAAGTGTCAATCGTGCCTGTTGTTACCAGCCACGCATCAACGCGCGAGACATTATCGGTGATATTAATGTTATTCGCGATAATAACGACTTGCGGGATATCATGAATGCTACCGAGGGTACCATCATCGTACTGGATATTGTTATCGATCGTCACCGTCCCGCTCGCAATGATAACCACCGATTTTTTCAGTCCTATCGTACCGCTTACGCTCAAATCGCCGGCTGTATTTACCTTTACCGAATCACCGGTAGTAAATTGCTTGCTTGGGTCACCTACATTCAGACTACCGCTTACCGCAGTTTTGTCTTGGATATTCCCAAAGAAGGAAGCGACGGTTGGCACAGGGCGGAAGCCGGCCAATGTACTGTAATTGCCAAAGGCATCAGCGCCTGCCAGGTTTTTATTGGCAAACGTTAGCTTGCTCCAGTCTACCTGGTTGTTGCTCGCCTGGTTCACCAAACCCGAACCCGAGGCGAAACGGTTTACTGTACCCACCGCAAACACACCGTACTCTACCCAACTACCGAACGTTTTATTGCCGCCCATATCTTTTACGGACGTACTCGTATCCACCATACCGCGCACACCAAGGTCACCACCCCAAATCTGCACCTTTGGCTTTTTCCCTACCGTCGTACATATCGGTTTAGAATGCGCCCAAGCGCCGTCGTTATTCGAGCGAGGTTGCACCGATAAGGCAAAGCAAACTCTCGTCCCCACCGGAAGGTCACCTACATCCAGTCCGCTTACCGAAGGCTTTAAGTTTTGGGCAGGGGTACCCAAGTTAAATATTCCGTTTCCTTTGGCGACATTTTTACAATCGGCATCTCCGCTCACGAAGTAGTCTCCCGCTGGCGCACCGCCATTGCTCTGGCATGGTGCCGTACCAGAAACCGTCCCGTTTTCATCTTCATGCGGCGCTTTTTTGCCCGGTTTTACCGTGATCTGCGTAATTTCCCACTGCGTATTGGCGCTTGGTCGGTCCCCCACGTTATCGACGCTCGTATTTACCGACACCTTGCTTCCCGCCTCGATATTTGTCGGTGAAATAGTATCGACATGCGGTGTTAACGTGTACGGCTGATCCAGGCTTTCAAGCCGGCCTACCGGGTTACCGCAGTCTTTCTTAATGGCATAGAGCGGATGGCCGTCCACCTTGTCGAAGAAAACGATACTATATGCCGTGGTTTGCGCGGAAATATACCAGGCCACATCTGTATATGTCGAGCGGGTGTTGAGGCCGGCGAAGTAATAATTCAAGTTATAATTCGTATTTGGCGCCCAGTCACGGACGATTCCTGCCCATTTGTCGAACTGCTGACAAGCGGCATCCTTTGACGTACCCGCAGGAAGTCCCAGCATCGTATTAATAATGAAAGCAGAGCCCGTCGCGTTTTGCTCGCCCGCATTTAGCAGACGTCCACCACCACATACCATATGGCTGCGGATAGTGTTGATAAGATCTTCCGGATTATTCACGTTCAAAAGTGCCGGCGCGCTGAATACGTTGTGCTGTCGGACGCCCGGGCCACCGTCGTACCCGTTATAAAAATACCCGAAGTAACAGTCGCGCCCGTTAATCGAACAGGCATCGGCTTTGGCCACCTGCGCCGGGTACATGATTGTCGACGTCACCCCGATCGCCAACACCATCATAAGTACTGTGGCAAGCCGTGCCGTTGCTCCGCGCAACCTTATCATTGCTTCTTCTCCAATTCGGTAACTTTGTACGCGTAGACGTCTGCCTGGTCAAGGTTTTGGTCTTTTGAATTACGGGCGTACGTTTCCGCGCGTTTATAATACGTAATGGCCGTACTTATGTCCTTTGCCTGCTCAGCTGCACCGGCAGCGTTGGCCAGCTGGTCATCGGGTAGTTTGCCGGCGGCATCGAGTTTTTTATAGATTTCCACTGCTTTTGCATAGTTGCCTGCATTGGCGTAGGCCTGTGCAAGCAAAATCTGGTTGGCCGGATCGTCAACGTTCTTCTGCCCTTCTATCAGATCAATCGCTCCCTGATAGTCACCAGTGCCGTACTTTTTATTCACGTCGCCGGCCAGTTCCGACTCGCTGCTGAACTGCTGCGTGGTGCCGGTTTTACCGTTAGACGACGTGTCGGTTTCCTGCAGCTTTTTGTTCATGTATGATACCCATACCGCAAACGCAACGACAAGCAGCACAACGACTGCACCCGCCCCAATGATTAGTAACCGCCGTTTTTTCGTCATGCTAGCAACTAGTCGCCTTTTTGTTAGTACTGTTACGGCTATAGTAGCATAAGCGGTAAATACGGCGCAAACCAATTTCGCGGTCCACAAAAATAACCACCTCCGTTATAATACTGACATGAGTTCTCTTTCCATCGGTATCGTCGGCCTGCCAAACGTTGGCAAATCGACGCTTTTTAACGCCCTTACCAATAACGATATTCTGGCAGCGAATTACCCGTTCGCCACCATCGAACCAAACACCGGCATTGTGCCCGTGCCTGATGAACGGTTACAAAAACTGGCTACCATGTACCGGACACAGAAAATTATCCCAGCAACAGTAACTTTCGTGGATATCGCCGGATTGGTGGCAGGTGCCAGTAAAGGCGAAGGTCTTGGCAATAAATTCCTGGCCAACATCCGCGAATGCGACGCCATTGTTCATATTGTCCGTGCCTTCGAGAACAACGATATTGTTCACGTTGAGAACCGCATTCACCCTGCAGACGACATCGATATTATAAATACCGAGCTGGTGCTCGCAGATCTTCAGTCTATTGAAAACCGCCTGCCGAAGCTTGCAAAAGAGGCCAAGGCAAAACCGGCACTACGTGCGGCCATCGACTACCTTGAGTCGCTAAAGAAGACCCTCGAAGAAGGCAAACCTCTCTCTACGCTTGGTGACTTGGAAGAAGAGTATATTAAAGACCTACACCTACTAACGGCCAAGCCGGTTATTTACGCGTTTAATGTAGATGAAGAAACGCTAACCGACGAAGCAAAGAAAAACGAGCTAGTGAAACTCGTAGCGCCAGCAAAGGTAGTCTTCGTCTGCGCCAAGCTGGAGGAAGAACTAAAGGGCCTGAACGAATCGGACGCCCAAGAGCTACTGGAAAGTTACGGGGTACAGGAAACCGGCCTGAAACAGATGATCCGTGCCGCCTACGATACCCTGGGTCTGCAAAGCTATCTGACCGCCGGGCCGAAAGAAGTTCGTGCCTGGACGATTAAAAAAGGCGCTACCGCACCTCAGGCTGCCGGGGTCATTCACACCGATTTTGAACGCGGGTTCATTGCCGCGCAGATTGTCGACTACAACGACTTAGTTGAAGCCGGTTCAGAAGCCGCCGCCCGCAGCGCTGGAAAGATCCGTACTGAGGGCAAAGACTACGTTATGCAGCCAGATGACATCGTCGAATTTCGATTTAATGTCTAGTGCGACCAACCCTGAAAAAGACGAAACCCCCAGTAAACTGGGGGTCTTGAGGCATGTGCCTCGCGCGAAATCATGGAGATTTCAGCTCGCCTTTGCTTCGGTCACTTGACCCGGTCACGCACGAAGTCGAGCGTCGGATCGGTCAGGTCGTATCCCCGCTTGGAGAGTTCGGTTCCGAACTCTCCTTCTTCGCAGGAGATGGCGAGCTCAACGGGTTCACCCTCTCCCGGAAATACCAGCACTTTCCATTCCTGGAGCTGGTAACGAGGACGCAGAATCGTTCGACCATACAGATATGCGGACATATCACATCACTCCTATTCAGTGAATACAGTCAGCTTGCCAACTCTATCGCTGGCGGGTGTTGCATAGAGACGGCCGGTTACTTTCCCCATTTCCGTCTCGCCATCGAGGAGAAATATCCCCGTGGAGTCTTGCTCAAGCTTCACTTTGCTCACAGTAACAACAAGTATCGTGCCGTCATCACGGGAGCGCAGTGTCAAATGGGCTTCGGTCTGTTCTCTAGTAGCTCGAAAGAGCTCATTGAACGCCCGCGGCCCTTCGTCAGGATTGACGATATCGAACGATGCCGTTATCAAGGTTCACCTCCTCATCGAGCAAAGGTTAATATAATATTAGCATAAAAAGTAATAAAAGTCAACTATTCAAGGGGCGTAACAAGTAAAATCGCTCCTGGTTACCGCGCGCGCCATGCACGTCACTGTCGCGTTTATCTTTAATCACAAAATACTGTTTTGCCCACGTTTCAAAATCCTTCAAAATTTGCCGCCGAATGGCATCATTCTTGATGACACCTTTATTCACCTGATGCTTCCCCGCCTCAAACTGTGGCTTCAACATAGCGGCAACCACTGTATGGTTGTCACTTAAGTGCACGGCAAGATGCGGCAAAATTTCACGAAGACTAATAAATGATACATCGATAACGATGATGTCCGGCTTTTCCTCCAAGTAAAAATCGCGGATGTCGGTTTTTTCATGTAGTTCGATCGCCGGATTACCGCGGAGACTTGGGTGTAACTGCTCTGTACCTACATCTACCGCGAACACTTTTTTTGCTCCATGACGTAACGCGTAATCGGTGAAACCACCCGTGCTGCTTCCAACATCGAGAACCGTTTTGTCCCTGAAATCAATATGAAGGAGCTCCGCCACGCTAGCTAGCTTCAGCCCCGCTCGGCTGACGTATTGTTCTTCGGCAGTCAGTCGTAGATCCGCGTCTTCCCGTACGAAATGGCCGGGTTTGGTTATTACGGCACCATCCACCGTCACCTTTCCCAGCCTGATCCAGCTTTCCGCCTGGGAGCGGCTGACGGCAAGGCCGCGTTTTGTCAGTTCTATATCGAGTCGTTGTTTCATGGGTACATAATTCTTTCTACTTGGCGGGTAACGGCAGCAATGGCGGCATAACTTTGGCCTTTGGTCATGATGGTCATAATATAGGTGCCACGAGGATGCTGCACGATTGCCGTGTCATGCACGTAGTCCCACAAAAAGCCGACCTTATCATGCACTACCCCTCGGCTTCCAGTAGGAATACCGTAGCGGTACGGGTGACGTCCAAGCGAATCCAGCAGACGATCACGGTAGCTGCCGCTCACCAGTGTACCATCATTAAGGCCTGTCATGTACTTGCTTAGGTCATCGGCAGTCGTTTGGTTGGCCGAACCGGTGGTAAACGACGTGCCCGCACTAAAGCCGCGCGCATGAATAAAATCATTAATATACTGACGCCCAAAATCAGCAATCCATTTTTCGGCGCACGGGTTGGTAGACGCCACTGTCATACGTTCGAAGCAACCGGCTACCGTCGTATCGAGCATGGGGTCCTCCCAGTGAATTTCCCCTTTTGCCATTTTATCGAACAACACCATGGCCACGAAAAGTTTGTACGTGCTGCCGCTTGGAATACTTTCGTGTTCACGCGCTGCCGCGTGCCATTTGCCACCGTCCAATTGCTGTATTTCTATCCACATATTTTTTGAGCGCGCCGTATCGCTTACATACGCCTGTAGCCCGGCTTCAGTCGTCGTGTATTTGCTATTAAAAATAACACTAGGCTGCACATCGACGAATTCAGCTGTCTTGGTGACATTCGGCGGAGGAACGAGCAATGAAGCGGAGATTTCATCTGCCAACTTATCGCTGTTAATGGCTTTTCCGGGCGCCCCTGTTGTACGCCCTACCTCCCGGCCATCCACGATTTCAATATCGGTCTGGCCGGCTGGTGTCCCGACTTGCTGATTAATACTTTCAAGGTACGTTTTTACCTTTTCCTTATCCACTGCCAGCGAGACGTTACCGCTCGCGTCGGTACTGAGCGCAACCCAGGCCGCCAGTTCCTTTTTGTCCGGAGAGAACTGTTTGCCGCCAGCCTTTACAGTTATCGTGTGCGCCAGTGCCGCCTCGGCCTCCCCTCGCACCTTCGCTAAATCTTTCGACGTTCGCTGTGGTGTCTGACGGCTTGCGGGCGCGGCAACAATTGTCGTTTTTCCTAGTCCGAGCGTCGCGCTGCTGATAGCTTGAAGAAGCGCATCACTTTTTACCGTGCTCCCGCTTACCGCATCGTTCGCCACCAGTTTTCCATCCTTTATTTCAAGCCGGGCGTTCTGCGGCGCAAACGTCAACTCTTTACTTTTTTCATCGCTGAACTGCTTCAGTACGTCCTGCGAGTAATATACGTCCGCATCCTCCAATTTTGGTGCGTAAAACAAAAGAGAACCTGGCATTAGACGCAGCCACCAGGGGTACTTCGTCGCTTCCGCCACCATTTTGTCGGTGTTTGGTTCGGCACCGGCAGACGTCACGCTTGCCGTGACCGCTTTGTCCGATCCAACCGTTAGCGTAATATTCGTTTGGAGAAACTTGTCATGAATAAGCTTCGCGATTTCCGTATCCGTCTTCATACCCACCTGCACGTTGCCAACTTTTACAAATGGCAATCCATGATCTTGCGGATACAAAAATTGTCCGATAATAACCAGACCAAAAATCGGCAGTGCTACGTACACCACTAAACGGAACAACCTGCGTCTAAAGAGAGAAGTAGGTTGTACAGAAGGTTTTTTGAGGCGTGTTTGTGTACTGTGACGCTCAGCTTTTTTGGCCGGGACCATGCCCTTATTATAGCACTGCTTATTTTTTGCGTTCGCGGTATTCGCCAGTGGCGGTATCTACCGACACAACATCACCTACCTTGATAAAAGCGGGGACCTTGATAGTAAGGCCGGTTTCGAGCGTTGCATCCTTAAGTACGCTGCTTGTCGTGTCACCTTTTACGACGTCTTCAGCGTACGTTACTTCGAGATACAGATTTTTCGGGAGCTCGACGTTAATGACCTTATCACCAAAGAACTGCAGGTTGAGGTTATCACCTTCTTTCAGATAACTGGCTGCGGCATCCACAAGGTCGGCAGGAAGTTCAAACTGCTCGAAACTTTCTGGATCCATAAAGAAATAGGTCGCACCGTCATTGTATAAATACTGAACACTTTTATTGTTCACTTCAGCCGGCTCAATCTTATCCTGCCCTTTGAAAGTTTTTGGAATGACACTGCCGTCAATCAGGTTTTTCAGCTTCACATTCACGATACTTCCACCACGACCCATTACTTTCTGGGCGTATTCGGTCACACGGTAGGGTTTGCCATCAAGCTGGACAACAGTGCCTTTTTTAAGATCAGTTGGTTGGTACATTGTCTTCTCCTATATTAGTTGTTCAAAACAGGCGCGGGTCGCTGCACTCAGCTCGTCACTTTTTGCCAACGCTTCTTGTTTGGTGAGTAGTACGAGCGTTCCTTCTTTTGCCTTTACTACTTTCATTTTGCTCACGGTCACGCAGTACACTGTCGCATGAACTTGCACGGGTTCAAGCTGATGATCGGATAAAATTTCAACTTCACCCAGGTGCGTAAACTCCTCGGGAGAAAGTACTAAGTTTGTTTCTTCGCCGAGTTCCCGACAGGTTGCTTCCAACGCGGTTTCACCGGATTCCACCTTCCCTCCAAACACGCCTATGAGGCCGGCGGCACCGATTTTCGGATCACTCCTTCTCCGCTGAAGCAAATATGCGCCCTCCTGACATATGAGACCAAGTCCGATGTCAAGCTGGCGCATAATTTACCTCTCTTTTTAGTTAGACGTTACGAACGGAAGCAGCGCAAGGTGGCGGGCACGTTTGATGGCAACCGCCAGCTGGCGCTGTTGCTTGGCAGAAAGACCGGTCTTACTGATTGGTTCAATCTGTCCATATACGTTAATGTAACGCTGCAGGGTTTTGACATCCTTGTAGTCAAAATAGGCAGGCGTGTCTTTTTTGAATCGCTTAATAGCCATTAGTATTCTCCTGTTAAAATGGAATCTCACTTAAATCAATTGGTTTGTCGTCGATGTCTTCAATGACGACATCGTCGGATTTGCGGTTTCCACCACCATTACCGCTGTTTGATGAACCGCCAGCGCTATCGCCGCTTGGTCCATCGAGGAAGGTGACGTCGCTTGCAACGACTTCAATACGCGTGCGCTTCTTGCCGGTTTCCTTGTCGTCCCAGCTATCTTGGCGAAGGCGGCCCTGCACGAGGCAACGGCGGCCCTTTGAAAGATACTGGCTTACAAGTTCACCAAGCTTTTCCCAAGCGGTGACGTCGAAGAAGTCAGTTGCATCGTCTTGGCCAGCGCGATCAACCGCCAAGCTGAAACTGGTAATCGTTTTGCCGCTTGGTGTCGTGCGGGTTTCCGGGTCGCGCGTCAGGCGTCCCATCAAAATCACTTGGTTGATGCTTTTGGCCATAGTCCCTATTCCTCCTCTTTGGTTTCGTCTTCAGACGCGTTTTTCTTAGCTTCTTCAAGTGCCTTTCGGCCCTTTTCATCTACTGTCACAAGCAGATAGCGAAGCACCTCATCGGTAATGTTCAGCGTATTGCTGATCTTCAGTGGCGCATCGGCCGGAAGCTTCACATCCATGTACACATACACGGCGAAATCTTCACGGTTAATGCGGTACGCCAGCTTCTTTTTACCCCAGTTGTCTTCTTTGACAACTTCCCCACCTGCGCTTTTTACTATGTCGCGAACTTTCGCGAGCGGCGTCTCGATATCTGTCTCGAGATCTGGGTGAATCAGAACGGTCAGTTCGTATTCTTTCATTCGAATCCTCCTCTGGAATCCATGTTGGATGCTTACACCTGGTGCAAGCCGAGTTAATAACAGATATATTATAGCGTAATCCCGTTAAAAATACTAGGGGTGGCACGACAATTGAAAAAGCCCCGGATCCACGCGCGTCATTGCACGTGGCCGGGGCCGTTCTGGCTTTTTAGGCCAGCTTTCCCTACCGTTGCTCGGGTTCCGCTTGTGGCGGCAACACCGGCATGGCCGTAGGTACCGATCCGGATGTTCCGGATAGCAATGCCGTTGGGGCAGGTGAGGTGATCAGCTTGACCACTTCATCTTGGTCGTGCCCGTGTCCAGTCTTGTGCCAGTAAAATCGCTTGCCCGGCCTCAGCTCGCTCACGGCCTTAAAGGTCGAGAGACAAGTGAAGGCCCACCAGAAAGGAGTGAGCAACAGCCACTTACCGAGGCCATACTCCCCTTCTTTCAGCGGTGTCGTTACCTTCTGGTAAAGCAGGCCGAGATTGCCGCCGACAGCCACGATCATGCCGATGTAGTAAACCGGCGGTGAAAACAGCGCCTCGACAAACAGCGACGCGCTGTCCCAGTGCGTCACCCGTACCGTGATGTAAAAGGCAGTAAGCCCCCACATCAACGGGTTAAGCACCAAACTGAGCGGTGTCCCCAGCATAAAAAAGTTGAATGCCAGGTAGCGCACCAGCCCCATCTTCCGCATGGAATGTACGGGCTGACGGGTATGCACCGATCCGGTCTGGATATAGCCCTTCTGCCAACGGCTTCGTTGGTTCCTGGCCGTCCGTAGCCGGTTCGGCGCCTCCTCCAGCGTGAGCGCGTTCGTCATCGCGATACGGTAGCCCAGCCGCGCAAGACGCGCTGCCAGATCCGCATCTTCAGTGACGTTGTACGCATCCCACACGGAAGCGATTTCGAACTGCCTACCCGTCGTCGTCTCCCGCAGGAGCGTCGGCGGATAGTTACGTGCAACCTCCAAAAGCGCAGAGGTCAGGAAGTGGTTGCTGGTCCCACCGAGCGGCGGGATCAATCCCAGCTTCACCATTCCTGTGAGCATCCACTTGAAATGCACCACGTACTCGCCCCAGTAGAACGGGCTTGGCGCACCACTGCGCGGGTTCCAGAACTTCAGCACGGCCTGCACGCAGACCACGCGCGGATCTTTCGCCCGTTCGTAGTTCAGAGAAGCCACCGCTTTTAGCAGGTGGTCGGGCTCCGGCACGTCTTCACCATCGAAGATGACCGTGCGCTCGCCCTTCAACCTGGCAGAAACTTCCCCGCTATCCTTCCAGCGAATCCCCATCGCCACATCACATGCTTTGGGTTTGGTGCGCGGCTCCGAAACCGGCACCAGCACCACCTCGAAGTGGCGCGGCAGGTTCACTGCCTGCACCGCTTCGATCATGGAGCGGTCATCCGCCTCAAGCAGCAGAAGAATCTGCAGCTTTCTCACCGGGTAGCGTAGTTCCTGAAGCCCCTTCACGAGGTTCGGAAGCACGCTCACCTCCCGGTAAAGCGGCACCAGAATGCTGTACGTCGGAAGACTCCGGTCGTCCGCGTTTGGAAGCGTCAGCTCAGGAAATCTGAACCGCGCTCCGGCAACGGAAATGACCGCTTTCATTCCCACGAACAGCACGTAGAAACCGATGATGATGCCGAGAAGCAGTTGCAAGAACTGCACCAGACTCATCATCACAGCCGCGAACACAACAAGCACCGCCAGCATCCCCAGCCCGATCAACTGACCGCGGCTAAAGAGTGTCTGTGCGGTCTCCATACGACGAGACCGTACCATTGGCTTTTCCTTTCTCCGAATCAGTTGTCAGTTACGCTCGTAGATACGATACGCATCATCCGGACGCTGGTAGACCCGCTTGTAGCCGGTCAAAACCTCCGGATGCTCCGTAATCTGCTTGCACACTTTGTCCATGTAGTCCGGCATGCACCGAGTCACGATCCATTTGATGTTCATTTCCGCCGGCTTTGCCAGCGAACGCTCCCATCGATCGTTACGGTTGGTACCTTCGTAAACATGCACCTGGGAAGGAACACTCCCGAAGCCGACCACTTCGTTACCGAATGATTCCATCAGCACGTCACCACTATCGTAGAGCGATTTGAACTGACGTGCGATTTCCTCCTGCAACAAAGGACGGTCTTCCTGTGGCTCGTCCAAGGTGACGACATTGTTCTTCTGAACAGCCTGCGCCGTCAGAGTACCCGTGCCCAACAATACAGCGAGCGCCAGCGTAACTGCCACCACCTTGAAACGCCCTACTACACCCACCAGGTATCCCAACAGGATTGCTACCGGAAGTACCATAATGAGTCCGAACCGCACATTGTACAGGTCACCATAGACCTGCGCCACATGCAGCGGACGTGTCCCGGTGTAGATCGCCCACACCATGAACGGGGGTGCCACAAAAAGGGAGAGAATCGGCAATGACCGGCTCTTCAGCCGTTCAATCACCAGGAATGCCAGTAAACCAACGCCGGCTGCCACGGCCGCGGGCCAAGGCACGTTCTCAAGGAACGCATAACCAAACGTCTTTACCGACACCCAGAGGTGGCCGATGGACGGTTCGTTCGTCGTGAGCCACAACGAGGGCTTGGCATATTCGCCGTCCTGGAACGAAAAGGCGTCTCCGAAGAGCACCAGGTTCCAGAGCAACCAAATAGCCACCGTTACTGCCAGCATCACCCCGTGCACGATTGCCACTTCCTGTAGCAACAGTCCACGTGTTTTGCGAGACAGTCCTTCCTTGGCACCATTGCGCCATGCAATGACCAGCGCAATCAGCGCCAGTATCACCATTACCGGCCAACTCTCGTACCGTGTCAGAATCGCGAGCGACCCCCACACAGCGGAAGCGATCAGCTGACCAAGGCGCTGTTCGTCTGCCCACGTAATCAGGCTGTACACCGCGCCGAGCAGCGTTGCGAACAACAACATCTCGGTCATCGGCGTGCTCTGCATGTACAGCACGTTGGCGTTCAAAGCGAACACCGCCGCACCAGCCACACCAGCCACGCGGCGCGCCACCAGCGATTGATTCGCCAGTAAACGCGATACGATTTTGTAGACGAACACGGTCGCCACCACGTACGCCAGCATCGACACGATCGCCCCAGCGATACCGCTGTAGTAGAGCGAGTCGATCCAGACGAAGGGCAGCATCAGCACGTGAGGCAGCGGCAACCACACCGAACCCAGCTGAGCCAGGCCCGGATTGTTGCTTTCGCCCACACGTCGCGCAATCTCGAGATGGGAAATTGCGTCCTTGTAGCTCAGCACCACCCCGTGCCGGTAGGTAACGATAAACGCCACCACCGACACGACAACGGCACCGATTCCGACAGCCCACGCCGTGTAATCACGGCGTGTCTCACTGGCTAACGCGTGCTGCGGCAAAAGCTTCGACATTGCCCGCTCCTCCGTTCGTGTTGAACTTGTTGGAAATCCGCTCCGTGCGCAGGCGCGCACCGAGTTTTGCCAGCGACCACGCCGACTTCAGCATCACCCTGAGGTTACTGCCGGTAGACTCACCAGCCTCACGCGGCAGATGTGTCACCGGCGCCTCCACGATCTTCTGTCCGTGGAGGTTCGCCCGGGCGATCAGCTCGGGCGAGATTGCCGCACCCTGACCTCGCAGCTTCTCGACGAAGGCTGCCAGTTTCTTGGTGCGACCCAGTTTGATACCGCAGTCCACATCGGTAATCGTCAGGTAGTTCCGGCCCACCGCCAGCTTGCCAAAACAGTGCCAGGCACGTCCCAGCCAGAACCGGAACGTCGAATCCGCCTCTTTGCGACCGATTCGGGAGCCCACCGCCACGTCCGCATCGCCCAGGGCGCACAAAAGCGTCCCAAAACTCTGCGGAGAAAACTGGCCGTCGCCATCCATGAAAGCCCAGAAATCCATGCCACTGTCCACAGCGGCATGAAAGCCCGTGATAAGCGCGGCACCATAGCCGCGGTTCACTTCGTGGCTGATCACTTTGACCTCATCGTAGCACTGCTGCAGGCCTTCAGCCACCGCAAGGGTGTCATCCGGGCTGCCATCGTTGACGATGATGATCTGGAAGTCCATCACGCCGATGACCAACAAGTAGCGATACAGGCCGATCACCACGCGGGGCAGGTTCTCTGCCTCTTTGTAGGCCGGCAAGAACACTGCCAGGCTTCGGTCGCCTACGACCTCCTGAACCTCTCTCAGCTCAGGAACAGCTTCTTTGATGTGCACTGCAGGTACCTCCTTTTTCTTGGAGAACGTGAATACATGGTTAACAGCAAAGTTCACCCCAGACCCAGAAAGCGCTCCGACAAAAGATGCACCGAGCATCCACATGCCAAAAGCGCTGCTAAGTACTGCAAACACGCCGCTATTGACGCCGAGCGCCAGTAGCGAGCTGCCAGTAAACTTTGCAAAACTCTGCCACCCCTGCGATTCACGGTCAGCGAACGTAATCGCCCGCTGCAACATGAAATTCGCAAAAGTAGAAACGACGAATCCGCACGCATTCGCAAGCACCGCTTGCACCCCCGACCGCTCCAATACCTCCAAAAGAGGCATTTGAATAACGACCAGGCATACCATACCGATACCCGCAAACCGCACAAAGCGGTTGCCCACCAGCTGACGCCACAGCTTCACAGATTCACCCCTTTCATTTTATTGAGGTGTACACAAGACCAAAAACGTTAAGGCACAAAAATAAACACGAACTTCGCAGCTTTGGCCAAATGTCCTCCGCTTACCTTCGTGCTTACTTTCGTAGCAAATTATAGCATATATACTATATTAGTCAATATCTACCTCTAACAACCGGGGGTGATGAACGGAATCTGTACCGTATTGGTCGTTGTCCAATCATTCTGCGTGCGCTTGTCTGGAAATGCGCCGATCACATCTTTAGAGCCGCAGCCGCCGCCATCCTGTTCATTCTCGTCAATCAGATAGGGCCTTCCTATCGGGTCTACCAGATTTCGTACATTCTGACCACTTGCCGTGCTTATTTTGTCGAGCGCGCTATTATAAGAACTCCAACATGCAGCTGCAGCCGTTTTATCCGCCAGGTTTGCACCCGAGGGAAGCGACACGCAATCCCATGCCGTACCTGTCGATTGCGTGACATAACGAAGCGCCACCTCGCCTGATGCTATGCGCGCTGCTTGAATCGCCTTGTTCAATTCCGTTATATCAGTGGTAATTTTGGCATCCTTCGCCTTCGCCTGCACATTCGTAAAAAATGCAAAGCTAATGCTCGTCAGAATCGCAATCACGACGATAACAATCAATAATTCGACAATGGTAAATCCAGGTGCTCCACCACTTTTCATGTTTGTTTTATACCTTTTATGTGTATGATTTGCTAACCGTAATCTAGTATAGCACGAAACATATACACATCCAGTACGTTGGGCGATAAAACCAAACGAAGCTGTGGATTACTGCCTATGTTCCGGGTTCAGCACCAAGGTCATCCATACTCGTAATCAGCACTTCACGTGGGCGGGCACCGTCGGCCGGGCCAACGATTCCTTGTTCTTCCATTTCCTCAATAATACGAGCTGCGCGGGCATAGCCAACACGTAGACGACGCTGCAACAAGCTTGTGCTAGCCTTGCCACTTTCTACGACTACGCGGACGGCATCTTTGAACATGTCGTCGCCACCACCGTTATCGAAGTCCATTACCACGCCACCCTTGCCATTGAGCTGAACGGGTTGCGAAACGATCTCGTCATTGTATTGAGGTGCCGATTGCATACGCAAATGGTCGGTAATTTTCATGACTTCTTCGTCCATCACCCAGGCACCTTGAATACGCTTCGGCTTGCTCATACTTGGCGTTAGCATCAGCATGTCACCCTGGCCAAGCAACTTTTCGGCACCCACTTGGTCGAGGATGGTACGGGAGTCAATTTGGGACGCTACCGTAAAGGCGATACGTGCCGGTATATTGGCCTTGATGAGGCCGGTAATGACATCGACGCTCGGGCGCTGGGTCGCCAGCACCAAGTGGATACCAACCGCGCGAGCCTTTTGCGCCAAGCGTACGATCAGTGCTTCCACGTCACGGGCAGCCACCATCATCAGATCGGCCAGCTCGTCGATGACGATCACGATGTACGGCATCGCCCCATCGTCCACCTGCTGCTCGTTGCCATCTTCATCGGTAACAGATACTTTTTTACCGCCCGACTGGATCTTTTGGTTGTAGCTTTTAATATCGCGGATTTTCTCTTCCGCCAGCAACTTGTAGCGGCGCTCCATTTCGTTCACCGCCCATTTCAACGCGCTAATCGTCTTTTCCGGCTCGGTAATAACAGGGGTAAGAAGATGAGGAATGTCCTCGTATGGCGCCATTTCCACTTGCTTCGGGTCAACCAAAATCAGCTTCATTTCACTTGGGGCATTACGGTACAACAGGCTGGTAAGCAGCGTGTTGATCATGACTGACTTACCCGAGCCGGTCTGACCGGCAATCAGGAGGTGCGGCATTTTGTTCAGTTCGCCCACGACCGCCTCGCCGGAGATGTCCTTACCAATAGCAAATGCCAACGGCTCGTGGTCGGTTTTCCACTGTTTGCTGGTGAGCACGCCATGCAGACGGACATCGGCCGCTTTGCGGTTCGGCACCTCAATACCCACCGCACGTTGGCCAGGGATAGGTGCCTCGATCCTCAGGCTCTGGGCAGCCAAATTCAGCGCAATGTTGGTTTCTAGCGCAGTAATACGCGTCAGCTTCACACCGCTTGGCGGTTTCAGCGTATATTGCGTCACTTTCGGCCCAATGTTTGCGCCTTCCATTTCCACGTCGATATTGAATTCCGCCAAGGTATCGCGGATCGTTTGAGCGTTTTGCTGTACATCGCCCGCATCAGCCGGCGACTGCTTCTTTTCCAGCAGCTCCAGACTTGGCGCCTGCCAGTTCGGGTCGCTCACCGCCACAAGAGCTGCCTGGTCCTCGGCTGCTTTGTCTTGCTTCACGCTGCCACGGAGGCTGGATAGATGGGATTGTTTCTTTTCGGATAAATCTTCCTGGTCCAATGTCGGTACGCCGGCGTTCAACTTCAGTTCGCCGATCGTCTGCTGGCGTGGCGCGTCTGCCGCTGCTGCCTTTTTCATCACCTTTACGTTTTCGTCCTGCTCACCCACTTCACGCCGGGAGAGTTCCCATAGCTTTTTTATTACCGTAATCGGTGATAGCCGAAGCACGAAGAGCGCCGTGATGATAATGAGGAGCACATAGACAAACGCTGCCACACCACTGTTTACAAGCGCTAACATGCCGCTATTTATCGTGTCGCCGACAAACCCGCCGGTAGTGGCGCCGGCATCATTTTTCATAAGGCCGAAGAGGCCGGCAAACCACACGATAAGAAGTGCCGTCGCAAGCTTCATAACGAACGGCAGCCGATTATTTTCGGCACGGAAAATCTCTACGGCAACATAGACGAACAGTACAGGAACGACATACATACCGTACCCGACGGTCGCAAGCGACGCATTATACAGCCACTCCAGTACCGGACCGCCCGCTTTAAACCATGCCACCACGAAAAGGATGGAGATGGCAATGAGCAGTACCGCGCCTACTTGCGCCCAAAAGCCAGCCGGCAAGCTGTGCTGTGGGCCGGACTTTACTTTTCCTTTGCTACGGGCTGTTTTTTTCTTTTTAGGCATATGCTTTTTATTATAAGGGTTAAACTACTGTTTTTACATAATATATTATAGCAAAATTTACTACAATTTGCAAGTGCTTATGGTTTGAGAACGGCTACCTGCGCAGTATAATGAGCCGCAGTCACCTTCCGACCGAATAGGAGACCGCATGTCAACGCAAGTTACCGAAGGAAAGATCTCCTTCGAGAACATTGTCAGCAGAACCGTCACGTTCCATCTGGTGACGAGCGATGGCGAGACGCTCGCCTGCGCCGCTCACCGACGGAAAGGAGACACGTTCATCGTCACAACAGGAACACTGCCGGGTTGCGTCGCCCGCCGAGGCCACACTCCGCGGGTAATCGTCATCAACGAACCCGATGGAGTCAGCGTCCTGCGCGCCGACCAGCCGCTCCGGTTCTTTTTCTACGATGCCTACGGTGCCCCCGTATCGCTTTCAGCCGATACGCGCATCGCCGGCTTCACCCTTCCCTAGCCTCCCGGTTAGCGTCGAGGCACAAAACGAGCCTCCGCTTTAACCAGGGAGGCTCGTTTTATTTTCTTTTAGTAGGCGCGTTGATCGGCTGACTTTACACGAAGCGTCGGATCGGTTGCCTCAGTATCGGGTACGGCAGGTACTGGGAATTTGCGCGGGGCCGGCGTTCGAACTGGACGACGATCGTTGTTACCGCCCTCTTTTTGACGGTTCTGTTGGCCACCGCCAATCTCGTTGATTACCGGGATAACGATTGGGGTGCGACGCGTTTGGTCGTAAAGGATGTGAGTAATTTCGTCTTTCAGCTCTTTCTTTATAACGTCGAGGTCGACCTTTTTACCACCAAAACTACGTGCCACCTTTTGCTTCAGGTATTGGCGGATCGAGCCCATCAACTCTTCACTGTCGCGTAGATATATGAAGCCGCGGGAAATGATGTCCGGGCTGGTCATGAGCCGTCCTGTCCCGCGCTGCACGGTTAACACCACCACGAACATGCCTTCGGTTGCCATATGAATGCGGTCTTTTAGTACTACCTCTGATACAATCGCGCCGCTGTCGTCGTACATAATACCACCAACCGGGATTCGGCCGGCTTTTTTAGCGCCGCTTCCGTCGATTTCGATCACGTCACCGGCGTCACACACGAAAATATTCTCGCGCGGAATGCCGGCTTCTTTTTCGGCCAGCTCGGCGTTATGGTGCAACATGTGGAATTCACCGTGGATTGGCATGTAGTACGTCGGGTTAAGCGCGTTAATCAGCTTCACGTGATCGTCATAGTAGGCGTGCCCTGAAAGGTGCAGCGGCCCAATGCCGGTAAGGTGCGTCTTGCCGTTCTGAATGACTTCGCTTCCCTCGCGCATAAGGCCATCTACCGTCCGCACGACGTATTTTTCGTTGCCCGGGATAGGGTTGGAACTAAAGACGATAATGTCTGAGTTCTTGATTTTAATGAATTTGTGCGCGCCAGATGCCATACGGTTCAGTACGGCGTTGAATTCGCCCTGGCTACCTGTACACACGATCGTCACCTTGCCATCGGGCAGCTTGACGACATCTTCCATTTTTACCACGACGTCTTTTGGAATTTTAATCACGCCGGTGCGAAGGGCAACTTCGAGGTTTTGGATCATGCTGAAGCCGGCAAACGCCACTTTGCGGTCATGTGCTTTTGCTTCTTCCAAAATAATCTGCATACGGTGGATCTGAGATGAGAAACAGCTCAAAATCAGGCGTGAATTCTGGTATTTGTCCATCACTTCGCCGATGCTGTGCTGAATGTCGAACTCACCGTGCACGTGCGTGCCTTCACTTTCACAGTTGGTGCTTTCGTTCATGAGCATGAGGATGCCTTCTTTGGTGGCAATTTCCGTCAAGCGTTCGAGGTCGAATTTCTTGCCGTCGACCGGGTTCTCTTCAAACCGCCAGTCACCGGTATCGACCAGTACGCCAAGCGGCGTGCGGATAACCACGGCTGTTGCATCCGGAATAGAGTGGTTGACCCGCACGAGTTCGACCGAGAAACTGTCGCCCAGCTGCACACGTTCGTGAGCTTCGGGATCAAGCACGTTATAGGCCGGCTCGTAGCCGCTCATCGACTCTTCCATGGTGCGCTGCAGCATGCCAATGGTAAATTTCGAACCGTACACTGGCGCCGGGATCTTATCAATCAGATGACGGAAGGCACCAATGTGGTCGAGGTGGCCGTGCGTAAACACATGGCCGCGGATTTTGTGCTTGTTTTCCTCAAGGTACGTAATATCGGGCGTAATGTAGTTAATACCAGGGTAGTCTGAACCCGGGAACAGGAAGCCCATGTCGATCACGACAATATCGTTATCGTACTCAATGGCCATCATGTTTTTACCAATACCCATTTCACCGAGGCCGCCGATCGGCATGACTTTCAACGTCGGGCGCGGCACTTTTGGCCGCTTTGGCTGGTCGCTTAAACTGAATTGGCGTCCGCCGTAGCCGTTATAGACCGATTTGTTCACCGGAACATTAATCATATGCTGAGAGGCACGCAAGTTGACACTTTCGCTCACCCGTCGCTGGGCGCGGAAGACCTCGCCCTTTCGGGTCGTCGTGTTGTTTAGCACGGTATTGTTAGATTTTTGCTTTTGTTGTTGCGGCCGCTTAGACCTGTCGTCATTTTGCGGCGTAGCGAGTCGTCGTTGACCCATAAATAGATTTTTCTCCTTATTTGGTTAAATCAAAATAATTTCTTACTATTCAAGTTCTTATATGAGTAGAGAGATGATGTATGTGCTTCCCTCTTTGCAAGTGTTTCCAGTATAGCAGACCCTATCCATAATTGCAAGTTTACAGAGGCATATTAATTGACTTACGGCGTATTTTAAGGTATAATTATATTGCACCTTACCAGCACCGAAGGAGTGATCGCCTTGAGTAGAGGCGTATTGTGGCTAAACGGCGTCGTCGAGTCGGGTAAACTGCCTGGTACAACCATCACCACGGCCATTCAGCCTTTCATAAGCGGCGAGATGGCCTGGGTAAACCCCTACGTTGCGGATGGTTTTGATCCGCAAGACATCGTCGAGGACAGCGCGATAAAGTTGGCACCATACGACGAGATCGTCATCGTGGCGCTCTCGATGGGGTTCCAACTTGCTTACGACCTCATCGAGTATCTTCGAGCGCTGAAAGATCAGCGGGATATCTTCCTTGTCGCATGCGACGCGCTGACGAGTGTCGAGGACGTGAAAAACCCGCTCATTGCAGCCGGAAAGTATATTCCAAAGCACTTCCCAGCAGGCTTTTCCATTCCGTGGCTCAGCCGCCTGATGTGGCGGCGTCCACCAGAAAACCAGCACCCTGTCCTCAGCCCAGAGCTCTATGAGGAGCTTCTGGAGCACTACGAACGTACTGAGAAATTCAAGCTCGGCAAGTTTTTCCTCCAGGCACGCTCTATTGCGCATCGCGGACCCCTTCGACCTGAAGTGTTCAAAGAAGTACGTGCCGTTTCTATCCGCTCCGAACAGGACGAGTTGCTGCGAGTTCCTGAATCCGAGCAACGTCTCAAGAGACTGCTCGGTAATATCAAAACGCTCTGGGTTCCCGGCGGCAAGCATGCGACGATTCTGGAAAATCAGTTCGTCTGGCACGATTACATCCTCGAAGCATTCGAAGCCCTAAGGCTCCAGCGCCTGCGGTAAGGAAGCAATAGCCCGCTCTGAAAGATGAGCGGGCGCTTTCCTCTTCAGGCCTCTTTTTTCATCAGTTCTATTACTCTTGGCACCCGCATGAAATCATCGATAAGAGTTTGGCGCATGCTGCCATTATAGAGCGCGGCGGCGGGATGATACAACGGTACGATCACCAGCTTTTCATCCCCGAAGGTAATTCGCTTAGCTTCGCCATGGATGACACTGATACGGGCATCTGGTAAAAAATACTCCATACTGTGACGCCCGAGGGTGATCACTACTTTTGGTCGAACAATCTGCAGCTGCTTTACAAGATATGGCCAAAAGGCTTTCTTTTCCTCTGGCAATGGATCACGGTTGTTGGGCGGGCGGTACTTCACGATATTGGTAATGTACACGTCCTGGCGCTGCAACCCCGCCTCGGCCAGCATCTCATTCAAGAACTTCCCGGCCGCTCCGACAAATGGCAATCCTTGCTCGTCTTCGTTTTTGCCGGGCGCCTCACCGATGAACACAATGTCGGCATTCGGGTTACCATCGCCCATTACCAAATTTGTCGCTTGATCGGCAAGGTCTTTACAGATATGTTTATCAAGAATTTCCTGTTTTACTTTGTCGAGCTGCGCCTGCTTGTCGTCTGTCATACTGTTTTAACTGTATCAATATATTGCCTGCGGTACAACGCGCCGCTTCTTGTAAAAATATAAAACTTATGCTATAATAAATTTAGCTTAGCAAGGTGCTAGGTTCATTAAGAACAGGGAGAAATGATGTCGGATCAGCTGACGCCCGATGCCAAGCATCTTCTCGATCTCGTCGATGCTGCCTGCAGCGACGATCTCACGCCGGAACAGGCTGCCAAACTGGCACCGCAGGTGAAGGCAGCGAGCAACAAGATCAGGGAGAACGCCCGGCGCCGTGGCGATGAGCTCGTGGAGCTCGCCGAGCACACCCGCATCCACCGCCAGCCGTAGAAGAGTGTCCGCTCTTCCAGCGAGGCCAGGTCTCCCTGTTCTCGCTCACCGAGAAGTTAACGCGTTTTACTTTTCAGTGAGCGAATATCGTTCTTCTCTTACGCCGTTTTCGTCGGTTACTTCACCTTCGTACATAAACCCGAGCCGCTCGGCGACCCGGCCGCTTGCTTCGTTGCCAGGCAGCGTATGCAACACAATTGTATTGATATCGTGATGTGCACGGCTAAAATCTATGAGTGCCTGCACCGAGCGTGTCGCCAACCCCTTTCCTTGGGCTTTTTCCGCCAACCAGTACCCCACCTCGGGGGTAGCTTTTGGCGTATCCAAATTACGGATATCGACTACCCCTTGCAATGCGCCGTCATCATACACACCCATAGCGTACGCTGTCCCTTCATGGTAAGCATCTATATTATCCTGGATAAAACGCCTGTTTGCCGCTTCGTCAAAAGCCTCAGTCGCCCATCCGACCCATGGTTCCAAATAAGAAAGATTGTCCCGTATAAGCCGGTAAACTTCCGAAGCCGCTCCTTGGGTAATAAGCCTAAGGGTAACGTGGTCATCTACCCGTATTTCCAAATTGTCATCTGCTTGCTCGTGGCCGGTATACTGTTCCATGCTACGACTGTACCACGTTTGGACTCCTGCGAAAGATCCTTTACTATGAAAGCGGACAGATACGGAAGGAGGTGAGAACAGTGGCACGGTACGTCTGCAAGTGCGGCGGCAAGAATCCCTTGTGCGACATTTGCCACGGCAACCGCTACTACACCCCAAAAAAGGAAGATACGGAAGTATATCGGCCCTATAAAGGACCGGAGCCTTCCGATACCCCTACGGAAGAAGTGGAAACCGATGCCAAACCGTAACTGTCTGCCTATGGGGAGAGTGCCTTGCCTTTAAAGCACTCTCCCCGATCTCCTAGTCTTGCGCTTCAGCTTCTTTGATACTCAGGCTCAATCGGCCGCGCTCATCAATACCGGTGAGTTTTACTTTCACCTCTTGGCCTTCGTGCAGGACGTCGGTCACTTTTTCCACGCGGTCTTTTGAAAGCTGCGATATATGCACCATGCCGTCAATGCCCGGCATAACGTTCACGAACGCGCCGAAGTCTTTGATGCTAACTACCTTACCGGTGTAAATTTTCCCTACTTCCGGCTCTTCAGTCAGGCTTTTAATCCACTCGATCGCCTTTTCAATCTTAGCCGTATCAGCGGCGGCAACGGTAATCAGGCCGTCATCCTTAATGTCGATTTCGGCGCCGGTTTCAGCAGTAATTTTATTAATCACTTCCCCACCCTTACCAATGACCGCGCCGATCTTTTCTGGGTTGATCTTGATTTTCTCGATCCTAGGTGCATACGGGCTGAGACTGAGGCGCGGTGCAGCCAACGTTGCAACCATGTGCTCAAGGATGAAAGCACGGCCAGGCTTTGCCTTTAAAAGCGCTTGTTTGAGTACTTCTACCGGCAGACCGTGTACCTTCATATCCATTTGAAGCGCAGTGATACCCTTTTCGGTACCGGCAACCTTAAAGTCCATGTCACCCGCGAAATCTTCGGCATCGGCGATGTCCGAAAGTACATATGGCGTATTACCGTCCATCATGAGCCCCATGGCAATGCCTGAAACGGGCGCTTTGATTGGCACGCCGGCGTCCATCAGCGCCAAACAGCTGGAACACGTAGCAGCCATGGAAGTAGAGCCGTTCTGGCTCATAATTTCAGTCACGCTGCGGATAGCATACGGGAAGTCCTCTTGAGCCGGAAGGACTGGCATGAGGGCGCGTTCAGCCAGATAGCCATGGCCGATTTCACGCCGGCCTGGAGAACCGAGGCGACGGACTTCACCTACCGTATAGCCCGGTGCATTATAGTGGTGCATGTAACGGCGCTCGCCGTCATTTACTTCCATCGTATCGACGAGCTGCGCATAGCTAAGCGGCGCCAACGTCACAATATTCATACCCTGGGTAACACCGCGAGTAAACAGGCTGGAGCCATGCGCGCGCGGCAAAATGCCGACTTCGCTGCTAAGCGGGCGAATTTCATCGAGGGCACGGCCGTCGGGGCGTTTACTGTCTTCGACGATACCGCGGCGGACGTCTTTATGCAGCGCCATCGTAAAGGCTTCATCGTATTCGCCACGAAGGAGTTGGTAGTCTTCTTCACCAAACTTTTCGGTCATGGCCGCGTGAAATTGGTCGCGCAGCGTTGCCACAAGTTCGTTTCGTTCCGGGTAGGGTCGGCGCAAGTCTTCACCCAGCTTATCTTGCATCCATTCGTCAACGATTTGTTGAAAGTCTTCATTTGGCAGCACCAGTTCGTACTCTAGTGGCTGCACGCCAACTTTTTCTACCAACTCACGCTGCAAACGGATGGCAGGTTGGAATGCCTCGTGTGCCCACGCGAGCGCGTCGGCCACGGTATCTTCGCTTACTTCGTTGGCGCCGGCCTCCACCATGGTAATACCGCTTCCGATACCAGCAACCACCAGGTCGAGGTCGCTCGCTTCGCGTTCTTCAGGCGTGGCAAACGCTTTGAATTCGCCGTTTACTTGTGCGATGCGTAGCCCAGCAACCGGACCGTCAAATGGTGCGCCAGTGAGCATTAAGGCGGTACTGGCGGCGATCATGGCAATACTGTCGGGACGGAAGGATGGATCCATAGAAAGCACGCTTGCTACTACCTGGACTTCTTGGCGGTAGCCTTTTGGAAAGAGCGGACGGATAGGACGGTCGATTAAACGGCCGATCAAGATGGCCTCATCACTCGGACGACCTTCACGCTTAATAAAGCGACTGCCGCTAATTTTCCCGGCCGCATAAAATTTTTCTTCATAGTCGATCGACAATGGAAAATAATCCATGCCGCTGAGTGGTTTTTTGCCCACCATGGCAGTTCCGAGCACCACGGTATCGCCGTATTTTACTAATACGCTCGCCGACGTACGAAAACCGACCCGGTTGACTTCAAGAGTCAGCGGACGGCCGCAAAAATCAGTGGTAACAGAGACAATCTCTTTACCTGTTGGGTTGATAGTAGACATATTAGTCCTCCTTTTATTCACCCTTTCTTCTTTCAGGCAAATAAGTAACGGGTACAGAAATTCGTGACACACAAATCGCTCTATCCACCACTTACGTTGCCATGGGTGATTGTGTTTATTATAACGCATTTTAAACCATATAGCCGAAAGAGGCTTAACAGCGATGAATATACATCCTCCCCGCTTTCTTGTTGATTGACTTTATATTGCATAAGTGGTATTATTATATGAGGTACATACACAATACGCACCTCAGAAAAGGAGTGGTTATGGACTGGCGTCACGACTCGGGTTGCCGAGACGAAGACCCAGAACTGTTCTTCCCCGTTGGAAACAGTGGCCCCGCGCTGCTGCAGATCGCCGAAGCGAAGGCGGTTTGCCACCGGTGCACGGTGGCCTCCGACTGCCTGGCATGGGCACTGGCGAGCGGCCAGGATGCTGGCGTATGGGGTGGCCTGAGCGAAGATGAACGGCGTACGCTCAAAAAGCGGCGCGCCCATATCGGCGTTCGTTCCAACTCCTGACAGGAGACTTGCAAGTACCGAGCCTCGCGGCGATCCCGCGGGGCTCATTTCCCCTTTTATACTATGACAACATACATTGATCGTATCCCATTGCATGAACAAGCAGCCTCCTATGATTACCAGGAGCGTTTGAAACACGAGGCCGAAGAGCTCCTGTTCCATCCTGCCCTCCGCCACCTCCTTGCCGTGGCCACCGAGGAGCAGCTTATTCCTCAAGCGGCTTACAGTGCGCTTTTGTCTTCGGCAGATGAAGATGGGTATGCTTCCTCCGTCGCCTTGCTTGCAAAAACCGCTTTCGACCGTCGGCATGGTACCGGCATTGAACGTCACCAGTTGAATGACGATCCGCTATCACTCCAGCTAGCCGAAGCGATCCGTCAAACGGTGGGCGAACTCCATATGACGAAGGACATCCCTGTTCCCACAGGATCTTTTGAGGTAGCAGCCGTACTCGGTGCTACTGCAGCACCTATTGCCAAGCGAACCAATTATTTATACGACGCGCTCGAAAAGGGTGCGACACGCGCGTCGGTTGTGGTCGGACTTGGCGCCGAGCGCCCGCTATCCGATATCGATACGAGGTATGCCCGTCTCTATCCCTACATTAACGAAACACGAGTAGAGACTGAGCTACTCGCGCATGCCGCCAAGGACTGGTTTGCAGCTCATGGATATAGTGCACCCGCCGTTGACCAGAGCGTACCGGCGGAAGCTTACGTTAAAGATGAGACGTTCGGAAGCAAATACCGCATTCAAACGGTCGCTTTTGACGACGGAGCGTACGTACCGCAGTGGGCGCCCAACATGATCATTAATCTCTCTCCTCCTTTCGAAAAAACCCATCATCCACGCGCCAATACCGGCGAAACGATCCGATTTTTATTAAAACTCGCCGATCTTCAGCCAGGCTGCAAACTTCTTTTTACCAGCAGCCAGCCGTATTTGCTTGGCCAGAAATTTGAAATCCAGCGCCTCTGTCTGGATGCTGGTGTCGAAGTAGAGGTAGCGGGCTACGGAGTGAACAATACCCACCTTTCCGCAGCAGCGCTTGGTGATGAAATTGCCAAGGCAACGACTAAAGCTGCCGCTTTGCATGCCGCATTGAAGTAGCTTTTCTTTAAGAAATATGGTATTGTATAAATACGTTGTACGAGCAACGAGCAGAGAGGATTGCCTCATGGCAAGCACCCGCAGGCTTCCCGCCCCACTGGTGGAAGTCTGGGATTGGCAGAGTCAAGGCAGCTGTCGCAACCTTGATAACTCCGTCTTCTTTCACCCCGACGGCGAGCGCGGCGCGGCGCGGACCAAACGCGAACGCCGAGCCAAAGCCATCTGCGCAGACTGCCCTGTCATACGTGACTGTCGCCGGCATGCGTTGACCGCGGAAGAACCCTACGGTATCTGGGGCGGTATGGGTGAAACCGAACGGCGGGAAGCCCTTAAAAGAGCTCGGCCGTAACTGGGGATAGTCCTTTCGGCCTCATGGATCTCGCGCGAGATCCATGAGGCCTGTTTTAATTGGCGAGGATGTTCTGTAATCGAGTGTGAAGCCGTTCTATGCGCCCTTCAATAGTATTGTTCTCCCGAAGTTGCGTCCGGGAAAGCGTACTCTCCGGGGTTTTGTTGCGCACATGCAAGCTGCAATCCAAGTCAGCGCACACCAGAAACGAGGTACTCGATTTCCCTTTTGGAAATGTGAGCACTGCCGAATTCGAACCGCGCTGCCAGGTGGCACATATGTCACAAATAATAGCCTCTGTACGGCCCTTGGTATTTGGCATGCGCCGCTGCAAATGGAAGGGTACGATGTACTGTTCATCGAGAAACGCGATCAAGACCCCTTCCGACCGGCTTTTGTTTGTTACCGCAAGAAAATCGCAATCCTGCCAGTCAGCTATCTCTTCAGGTACAAACCGAAGCTCACGACGTAATCGCAATGATGCACGCGCTGTTTTTAAAAGCTGCGAAAATTCTTCCCGATCAATTCTGTTCATACCTTCACTATATGGGAGCTACGATGTCTTTTGCAAAAACTCATTGGCAAGTTCGGGGGTGGCCGCTGCGATAACGCCTGCGATCGGATCAACCCGCCAATCAATTTCATCGTACATCTCCCCTTTTAGCGAATGAACCGCCGCACCGGCTTGGTGAGCAATATGCGCATTCGCCGCAACATCGTGCGGATGCGATGGAGCCGAAAAAGCAGCTATATCCACATCCTTAAGGGCAATCGAGGCCATGAACACCTGATGACTCACTAGCCGCGCATCTGGAAAGAGTGTATGCATATTCTTAAGACCGTCACCCCAGCTACTGCCTTCGTAGCGATTGACGGCGCTCAACTGCGTCACTGCTTCAGAATCCAACTTTAAGTGACGCGCTCTAGGATTACCTCCCCGTGCCTGGTACGCACCATTGGGATCTGCCGAAAGCATCAGGGTTTGTTTTTGAAACGGATTATAAGCGGTACTCACCGTCGGTGCCGTTTCACCTGGCGCAAATCCGGCAATCAGTACGGTTGACGTACAGTCACTAAAGCGTTGGTTTTGGTATGCCCGCCAAAACCCATTCGTTCCGTCAATCGGATCAATCAGCCACATCCACTGGCGGTTGGCTGCCATAAGATCACCTTTCTCGCTGTTTGACCGCTCCTCGCCCCATACTAAGTCGGCAGGAAACGCCGCTTCTACTTGACGAATAAACTCATCATTGAGCGCTTGGTCGGCAGAGGTTACTTTACTACCATCGGGTTTACGGCTCATCGTTATTTCACCCTTGGTCATATAGAGTGCCTGTTTACCTAAGTTTTGTACCGATTCAATCATAAAATCGTAGCGGCGTTCCAGTTCGTTATGCTTACATTTTTCCATATCGTTTCTCCCTAATTTCAGAGTAAACGAACAGGGTACGCCACATAAGTAAAACTATTTACCAAGTGGCCATTCTAGGTCGATCGGCTCGTGCGAGTCCGCCGTAAGGCGCTTTAGACCCTCGTTTACTTCCGGAAGACACGGGAGATTCTTTACATCACGTACCGTCACCCAACGAACAACTCCACTCTCTGTTCTCGTTTCCGTAAGCGGTCCATCATAGGAGATATGCCATACTGTTCCTGGCCGATGCACCACCACGTCATCATTAACCAAATAGCGAATATTTACAGGTGAAATGGTAGCGGCCGTGTATTCGCTGCTTAGCTCCCGGCGTGTCATTTCTCGGGCAATACTTTGCGTTATACTATCGCCAAAATGCAGCTTTCCAGATGGAAAACTAATGTACCCTTTCAGCGGCGCCCGGGTAGCTTCATAAAGCAGTACCTTATCACCAGATGTCACACAGAGCATTGTGTACATGTGCGGCCGCAACATGAGACGCTTCGTCGTCGAAGAGTACGCGTCAGCGACCAAGAAGCCCGTCGGTGAGAGCTCATAGTGGCTTTCCTTTACCACGATAAGACCAGCTTTCTTTAGAAGCCGTAGATGATAATTATACGCATTCCCTTCTATGCCATCAGGCTTTAATGTCTGATAACTCAAAGCGCCGTACTGCCGAAGAGAAAGTACAATATGCCTCTGAATATGATGCGACATATCAACCTTCGTCGTTGCAATTTCCTCGCTCATTATCCCTAGTGTACCAGCTTATTCAAGTGATACAATTCGCGCAGATTTCCCGCCTATCATAAACTCATCACCAACTCTCTTACCAAGTAAGTTTTCTGCCAATGGCGTCTTGCTGCTAATGGTCACGATGCCATTCTTGGTTTTACCGGCATGCGGCGTCCAGTCACCAGCAATGAAAAACTTTTTGCCACCTTCAAGCGTAACCATAGTACCAATACCCACTTCTCCTTTTTTGCGTACCGGTGCACCTGGAAGACTGCTGCGCAGAATACGCTTTAGTTGTTGCAGTTCGGCATCAAGCACCGACTGACGGTCCCGCAAAGCGTCGAACGGCGCGTTGTCGTGCCAGGTTTCGGACGACTGGTTGAATACTTCATAAAATTCCGGCCCCAAGTCTTGGATGGCCTTTTCCAGCTCGGTGATCCGTGCCTTCGCATAGGCTTTGTCTTCCTCAAGAAGACGTAGTTCTTCTTGCATAGGTACTCCTTTTTTGTTATTCGTAAATTCGTCATTGGTTCGGTCCGTCCGAACATGAACGAGTAGAGGATCCCACGGGATCATAGTACTACCGACTATATCAAAAAGAGACGAAAAAGAAAATCTACGGCTGTTGCTTCAGCCACTGGGCAAAGGTACTATACGGGCCTTGTCCTTCGCGTTTCATGGCGGCGTGCTCCTCCTGGCTCATGCGCGCCAGTACTTTGTCACTTCCGTCCGGAATAAAAATTTTATAGAGGTCGCTCCAGGCGGTTTCGTTCTCAAACGTATCGGCCCGGAGAGCAATGACGCCATGAAGCGGCGCCCCACTAATCGTATGTTCATTCCCCTTTTCATCGATAAAAACGAGAAAACTGAGAAAATACGCGCTCCTATCTTCGCGACCTTCCATGATTTTCAAAATGCCCTCAATGCCAATGGTGGTAAGCATGTACTTAATATACGGCCCCGGAAAACCGCCGAGCGCGGTGATATGAAATGAACTGTCGTCGACCAATACCGGCCGGCCCAGCAATTGGTACGCCTGGCGCGCTTTGGCAAGCGCCACTTCTTCCGCAGACTCCGCTTGCGGCTCGGTCAGCTCCAGCGGCTCCTGGACGATCGTCACGTTCGTTATACCGCGTCGCTCAAGCGAGTGGCGCAAAGACGCGACCTTGCCCTTGTTCCCCGTTGCAAACGTAATTTCCGTACGCATGCTTACACTATACACTATGTGATATACTTTCCTTATTACGATCCGCGGGATCCTCTATACGCACACGTTCGGACGAGCCGAACCGCTAGCGCCACTGTTATATTCTATAAACACAAAAGGAGCGACGACATGACCAAACCACGACGCGTCACGGTACGCGGTATCGTTTTTCAAGACGGAAAATTACTCTGCCAACGGCTAAAACCCGGCGAGGACGGCAAGCAGCGTGATTACTGGTGCACACCAGGTGGCGGCTTGGAGGCGGGCGAATCTCTTTATGAGGGACTTCGGCGCGAAATGATAGAAGAAACAGCCATCGAGCCGAAAATCGGCAAATTGTTATTCGTTCAACAATACCAAGACGAAGACAAGGAATATCTTGAGTTTTTCTTTCATATCGAAAACCCCCGCGATTACCACAACATCGACCTCACCAAGGCGTCACATGGTGAACTTGAAGTCGAACACGTTGAGTTTATCGTTCCAAAAGAGCACACGGTTCTTCCCGAATTTTTGCAGGATACCGATTTGCAAACTGCCATTGCAACAAAAACCAACGTCCTTATTGCAAACCGGCTCTAACAACAAAAGAACTCCGCTATTTGCGGAGTCCTAGTTTGGCGACAACGGCCTTGTAGCTTTCAAAGTCTTTGTTCTCGAGATACTTGAGGAGGCGCTTCCTTTTGCCAACCATCTGGATCAGACCGCGGCGGGCCATGTGATCGTGCTTGTTGGCTTTCAGGTGTTCCGTCACCTCTTTGATACGAGCCGTCAAAACCGACACCTGAGCCTGCGGGCTCCCGACGTCGTTTTTAGAGACCTGAGTCAAAGCAATTGCCTGTGATTTGTTCTCTTTACTAATCATCTACGCTAGTTTATCAGAGGCAGCCCTATTTTTCAAGGGGTGACCACCATGCAATAGTCAGGCGGTATTGTTTTTGCTCCCCAGGAGCAAGCAACTCGGGCGTATCTGGCGTCTCCTTTAAGAAGGCGTAGCCGCTGAGTGTCGGCTCGACACACACGTAACTACCGAGCTGGTCGGTCCACTGCGCCCAAATAGGCAGGCCGTCGGACTTCAGAGTAATCTCACGCTGCATCGTCATGAGTGACTGTACGTTTGAAGTCGTAAACTTTGTTTCACCGAGCGCCGTAAGGGCAACGCTCTCGCCGTTAATGACGACTTCCTTTTCATCGCCAGGCAGGTAAAAGTAAGGATGAAAACCTGGCGCAACCCACAGTTCATCATTGCTATTGTTGTTTGTCACCTCAAGCGTAAGCTCCAGGCTCGACTCGTTAAGCATATAGGTAAGCCGAGAGGAAAGACCCTTATATTTTCCCGGCCCCTCGGGAAGAAGTAATAGCGCGTAGTTATCGCCAACGTCTTCAATGTGCCACTCCACTTCCCTCCCAAACCCGTGCTGCGGCTGGTCGGTGGAACCACCAGGACCAAAATTCGGTAGGCACACGTGACAGCCGCCACGCTGTTTCAAAGTGCCGTTCTCTAGTTGAAAATCCCTCTTCGGAAAAAGAATATCACCCCTGTCATCCGCGAGATTCGTGAGCCAGCCACCCTGCTGATCAATAATTGCTTTGGTTGCGTCAAAACGTAGTTCTATCATCTTGCCCCTCCTTTAGTTTTCTATCCCTAACTCTCGTAGTTCCATGGCGTCATCTACTTTCCGATCGGCGATTTTTGTACGCCGAAGCTGTATGCAGTACGCTCCTATCCCCAAACTGGCTCCGACATCTTCCGCTAAGCTACGGATATACGTACCGCTGCTCACATGTGCGCGAATTGTTACATCCGGGTATCGATAGTCGAGGAGTTCCAGGGCATGGACTGTCACGGTACGCTCGGGAATCTCCACTTCCGCGCCTTTCCTGGCAAGCTTGTATGCCCGCTGGCCGTCAATTTTGATCGCACTGAAAATCGGCGGACGCTGGCGGATTTCGCCTCTGAATTTTTGCAAGGCCGCTTCTACTTCTTCACGGGATGGCTCTCGGGATGAAACATCGGTTATTTCACCCTCAGGATCACCTGTCGAGCTGGCTTGCCCCAAGCGAAACGTTGCCTCGTACACTTTGTCGAGTTTGCTGTACTGCGCTGCGTTGCGGCACTCCTTCCCTGTTACCAGAATCATCAGGCCGGTGGCGAATGGATCGAGCGTGCCGGTGTGTCCCACCTTCACTTTTTTACCGGCTTGTTCCTTCAGTATCCGCCGTATCCTTGCCACTACACCGAAACTCGTCATACCGGCGGGCTTGTCGATCAGGAGAATACCGTCCTCGTTCATGTCTTTTTAGTATACCTAACTATTGATATTTTTCATACTTTATTTCATAGCTATTTACTGTCTTCGTTTATAATGAAGGTATGAAAAAGATTATTTTTGGTATTTTCGCCCACCCCGACGATGAGGCATTCGGCCCCAGTGGCGCTTTATTGAAAGAAACGATGAACGGCGCAGAGCTGCATCTTATTACCCTTACGAACGGCGACTCAGGCACCAACCCCGACAACCTGCCCGATTTAGGAGCAGTACGTCTGGAGGAATGGAAAAAGGCCGGTGCGCTACTTGGGGCAAAGACCATGCACCATTTCGACTACAAAGACGGCGAGCTGAATAACAAACTCATGATTGAAGCATCGCACCGCCTTGTGGAGCTCATTCGTTCCCTGCTTGCTAGCGCTCCGGATGATGCAGCAGTTGAGTTCATGACGCTCGATCTGAACGGCTACACCGGCCACATCGACCACATCGTTGCAGCAAGAAGCGCCTGTTTTGCCTACTATAGCCTGCAGAAAACCGACTCCCGTCTTCAGGCAATCAAATTTGCCTGCCTTCCGCGTACTGCAGTACCGGCAGTCGATACCGGGTGGATTTTCATGGAAGCAGGCCGCACCCCCGAGGAAATCGACGAAACGGTCGACGCGCGTGAGCATCGCGAAAAACTCCTAGAGATAATGCAGGCGCACCACACCCAACGCGGTGACTACAAAACGGTCGTAAAAAGCCAAGGCGATACCCTTGGCTTGAATTACTTTATTGTTCGCCGTTAGCCTTGGCCCGGAATGCGGAACTGTCCAGGGTCCGCCGGAGCTGGTGGCGTGGAAGGATTTGGTGCCGGGGCTTGCCCACCCATAGGAGGCGTCAGCATATCTTCCAGTTTTTCTGGCGGCAACGCACCCATAGGGGCTTGCTGCTGAGCCGGAGCGGGCGGAAGCGGAGGCAAGGTTGAAAAATCAGGCATTGGCGGTACGGTTGGAAGCGACGGCGCGGGCTGAGACTGTTCTTGAGCTGGCGCCGGAGCCGGCTCCTCATGCGGAACAGGACCGCCAAGCGCCTGTGAACCAACGTTTGCCTGCGGTTGACCTGCCGGATCGAACGGCACGGCACCGAACGCGGCATTGACCGCATCCCGTGCTTCTTCGTGTGGCGTCCGGTTTTTCTTATCCAGATCGGCCAACGTTTCCTGCGGTGGCTGAGGCGGCTGAATTGGCGCCGCAGTCACCGTTGGTGCAGTGTCGGGCTCTGGTGATGGGGTAAGATCTTTAAACGGATCGACGAACGGCGGCTCTTCGCTTGGCTGTGAAGCGGCGTTTAGAGGTGATTGGAAGGTTGGCGCGCTGTTGCCAACGTAGGAGTTTCCACCATGGGTAAGGATGGTATGGTTACGCGAATCGAGTTCCTCACGTCGCTTGTCCTCAGCCGCCTGCTCTGTCGTTGCGTTCAGCGTACCGCCCATGCTTGGAGCTTCACCATTTTGCCACTGCTCTCCAACCGCCGGACCGGTGCCGCCAGGCGCTTGCCCGGCTGCTTCATTGACTTCTTGATTCGCTTCAGCTAAATCTTTTTGAAGATCAGCAACCGATGGTGTTGCAGCCGGAGCTGCTGCAGCTGGCGCTACTTTGGCAAGTTGACCGGCCAGTTTGTCTTCCGCCTTCTGCCCGGCTTGCTTTTCCAGCTCTTCCGTTGCTTCTCGGGCCGCTTTTTCCTGCTGTTCAGCGGCGGTCCTCGCGGCTACTTCGTCGATATCACCTTCTTTTTCGTGCGAGATAACAAGAGAGCCGTCATCTTCTTTTTTTGCCGGAGGAGTCTCCTCGGTGCCTTTTTTGCCCTTCCCTTTTTTCAGCTTGGTTGACTGGCCTTCGGAAAGATCGGTGGTACCGTCCGAGTTCTCGCCGCTATCGTCGTTTTTGTTTTCGCCGATTTCATGCGCCTCTTCAAGCTTGGACGCAATCAACTGCTGGTTGGCGCCGGCCGACATAAGCTGTCCGGCAATAGTCATGACGCGCGAAGAGGTACGGTTATTGCTAAAGCGGTCGGTCGCCGCTACGATACCGGTAAGGAACGCGGTGGCGATCTGTTCGTCGAGCAGCTTTTTATCGCCCTTCAGGCCATCGCTCAGGCTGACCAGCATCTCGCTCAGGCTGCTGGCATTGTCTTCGTGCCAGTCAATACTGCCAAGCTCGCTTACCGTGTCACCGATACTCAGGGTTGCCACCGTGGCATCGTGCAATATCCGCCCGTGGGCTGCAAGAGCGCCATCCAAATCGTCACGGTCTTTCACGCCAAGCGCCAGTACGAGCTCCACGTTGTAGTCACCCTGACTAAAGTCCAAATCATCACTGGTAATCGTGGTACGGTACGGGGTAATGAATATTTTTACCACATCGCCGTCTACTTTGTACCGGAGATGGTCGGCTTTTTCCTTATCGAGCGCAATAATGAAGTCACGCAGGCTGTCTACAGTGTTTTCAAACGTTTTCTGTGGGTCAAGGAAGGTAATCGCCGGTGGAATAGCGCCGCTGAATACTGCCGTGGCGTGCTTGTCCATTTTGTTAAGCAGCAAGGTAAGGCCAAGTGCAGCGCTCAGCTCATCGACGGACGGGTTGGTACTCACCGTAATGAGGATATTGCTGCTATCTTTTACCTTTTCGACGATTTGCTGCCTGGCATCGTTCATTCTAAGAGATTCCTACTTTTTATTTTCTATGAGATTTTGAGTTCACTATACCATAAGTGGTTTAAAGGCGTCAACAAGACTTTAAGACGGTGCGACCGTTCGTAAAAGCTCCTGGTAGGTCTCCTCGACGCTTCCCTTTCGAGCGGGGAGGTAAACTGTTGCTGGCCGCTCTTTGAGCGCGCGCATCATGCTATCGTATTTGCTTTGAATTATCGGAATATCTTTTTCAGTTATGGGGTGGGTTCCCGGTTCACCCCAGCTGCCCCGTTCAAGAGCAAACGCCACCGTCTCTTCTTTGGTGACATCCAAAACGATCTCAAAAAAGTTTGCACCCTGAGAATGGGCGATTTCCTCGAATACCTGGGCGTGACGGGGTTCAAACAGCATATACGGAACGATCACGTCGTGGCCGTCTTTAAGATGAGTGCGAGCCATACTTTTCATCAGTTCGACAACGGCCGCCTCCGCATCATCTTCGTGTTCAAGCCACCGTCCCAGCATAGTAATAAGCTCGTCCCTTTTTAAATGCAGGGCAAGCGGCCGGTCGCGTACATAGCGCTCGGCGAGGGTGGTTTTGCCGGCACCAATCGAGCCGCCGAGGAGTATAAGATTGGGTGTATGGGTCATGAACCCAGTATACTGCAGCCCAACCACTTTACAATTCACCCGTTTTCCTCTATAATCTCACCTTGATTGATTCATAACTTTTAAGAGGTAAAGGAACACCATGCCAATCATCAAATCAGCCATTAAGCGAATGAAGCAGACCGCCAAGCGCCGCGAGCGCAATGTCGGCATCAAGCGCGATATTAAAACCGCCGTTAAAGCGTTTCTGGCAAAGCCAACCAGCGAAGGCCTGGCAAAAGCCCAGAGCGAAATCGACACTGCGGTAAAGAAAAAGCTCCTAAAGAAAAATACTGCCGCCCGCCGCAAAAGCAACTTGGCCAAAGTAGCCAAAGTAGCCGGCGTAAAGCCAGCTAGCGCCAAGAAAGCCGCTCCTAAGGCCGCAAAACCAGCTGCAAAGCCTGCCACGGCCAAAAAGGCTCCGGCAACCAAAACCGCCGCTACCACCAAGAAAGCTCCGGCTAAAAAGCCAGCAGCCAAAAAACCAGCTGCGAAGAAGGCTGAAAAATAGTCTTCCTTCCTACGAAAAAATCTCCCGCTTGGACGGGAGATTTTTTATGAAAGCAAACACACCTTTACAAGTGCCTCTTCAACTGCCAGCCATGGGTCGACGGCCGAGGTCTTCATAGCTTCATCCGCTTTTGCAAATGCAGCTAGCAGCTTTTTGCTTTTTGCATGGTCGTACTTTTTTGCGTAAGGAGCAAGCTTTGAAAGTGCGAACGGATGAGCGCCGAGTTCCTTTGCTACATCGGCCGCCGGCTTGTTCGCCAGGCTCAGCGTCGCAAGCTGCAGCGCCTGGGTGCTCATAAGGCCGAATAACCGATACGGGTCTTCACTGAGCCGTAGTACCTTGACCATATCGCGGACTTTGGCCGCATCACCCTTTAAGGCCGTTTCAAAAAGATAAAAGACGTTCTCACTGGGATGCGCCTCTATCGTTTCTTCAATGATAGCGGGCGTCACATCAGGTAGCACGGTCAGCTTTTCCAGTGCCCTATAGAGTTCCCACTGATCAACGCCGATGCGCGCCACCAGCGCCCGTGCACTTTTTTTGTCCAGTGTAAAGCCAAGCGTTTTTGCCTCATTGGCCGTCCATTGTTCGGCCTTTGCCGCGTCGCGCTCACCCCACAGCTTCGATTCGTATACCGTCGCTTGTTTTTGAAATAATTTATACGTTTTCGTCCGCTTGTCTGGTTTGGCTTCGACAACTACAAGGTGCACGTCCGGACTTATCCGCCCTATCCACTGCTCCATCTCATTCCAAAGCGTTTTGTTTTCAGAAAGAGTTTTTATAATCACCAACCGCTGGGCAGCGAATAAGGTTCCGCCCATCAACAGATCCGGGAGTTGCCGAAGTTCCAGTTCGCTTCCGTCAACCTTTTCCGGCACCACCGTCGAATCGGCAATGATACGCGCTACGGCGCGCTCGTTTTCAAAGGTATTTTCTCCCGTAATCAACGTAATCACTACCTATGATTATACATGTCCTGCTATACTAAACTTGTGAAATACAGAGGGAATGTACGAGAACGGGGTATCGTCATGGCACTGCTATTTGTTATGTGCCTTTTCCTCCCTTCAATGACGGCCCATGCCCAACCCTTCGGCCAAGGCCTGTTCGGTGCTGACGTGCCGTTCGGATCGGCCACCAGCATCTCTATTAACTTAGGTAGCGACGTACCCCTTTCCCTTTCGCCTAGTGGCAGCAACTTCAGCGGTACCGGCTCGCATACGGTCACTATTACATCAACCGATGTTGTCGGGTATTACCTCTATGCCCACGCTACGACCACAGGCAATATGACAAACGGCAGCGCTACCATTCCCGCCAGCAGCAATACCTCTGATGTACCCCTTAGCGTTGGCACCTGGGGCTACAACACCACCGGCTCCCCGACCAACTTCAGCGGCATGGGTACCACAAGCGTCCTTTTAAAAGACGCCAGCGGTCCCTACAAAAACGGTGATCCTACCACCATTACCTACGGTGCGAATGTCAGCAATACGCAACCTGCCGGCACCTATACGATCGGCGTCACCTATACGGCAGTAGCGAAAAACCAGTAGAGCTATTCGCTTGCCTTGCTTTTTTGATGGAGCCGTTTTTGTCGCTTTACAAGCACCACTATCAGCCATATCATTCCTGCCAGCACCGTCCATGACCACAGCGGTACATAGAGAATATATTTTGTATGCACAACTGATTGGTTCGCATCGGTTTTATAACCATACACAGCGTTATATATGCCAGGAAGAATGGGTGGTGATATAGCGCCATCAAGGCTGCGGGTGGTTTGTGGAAGCAGAATATGGGCAGTTTCAGTATGCTCAGGCTGGGTACTGAATCCCTCCAACCTTCCTGTCGTGTATATGAAAAAATGGGTGTTGCCAGTGCTGCGCACGTTAAGATGGAACGGAATGTCACCACCAAAAGAGACCGACGACATACTTTCGCTCGCGATTGTGCTTGTCTTCACCAATTTGCCATTTGCCGTTGCGTACAGCATCGTTGCCGCTCGCACCTTCTCCCCAGTAGGAAGTACGGCCGATGCGAACAACGTGAAATAATGGCCGCCAGGTTCGGCCGTTTTAGGGACGGCGACCTGGTAAGCGATATCCTGGCTTTTGCCGGGATCAAGCTGGGTAGTGGGCGTGGTTATTTTTACCCAGTCTTCTTTTGCCGGCGTAAAGTTATAATCGTATGAGTAATCGATGACGGAAAACTGTTCCGCGCTAAGGGTAACATCGAGCGGTTTTTCGGTCAGGTTGGCGACTGTGACATGGCCACTGTAGGACTTACCAGGGTCGACCGAGATATACTGCCGGATCGGCGTGATATAAAGGCCGCGGTTCTTCTGAGCGGTATTGACAGCGGACACATGCGGCGAAACTCCCAGTACAATCAATACTGCGGCAACCCCTGCGATACACCACCGCCTCACCCCTTACCTCTTGGCCGGGCGTTTTATAATCTGAACCTGGATATCTGAAACGACGTTTATGTAGTGCTGAATGGCAAAAAGCTGTGCTTCCTGGTTGCGGTTTTGCCATTCGGGCGTGATGATATAACTGTAATTGAAGTCAAAATCGCACGATACCGGATAATGATCGAGCTTGTTATCTACCCGCCACTGCTTGTTCAGGTACAAAAAACTGGCCTCTGAAATGGCGCGCTGATGCGTCGGGTCCTGCCACGCGCGAATGCTTGAGTAATACGGACAGGTGATGCGGGCGAAGCCTTTTATAGGGATATTCGGGTTGTTCGGGTCGAACTCGGCCGGCTTCAAAATACGGTAGATCTCGTCGAAAAATTGAAAGAATGGGTCGTGCCGGGAATCGCCGTGCGGAATGTGTTCTACGAAGTTTGAACATTCAATTTCGTCAACGGAATTATCTTCGAACTGCGACCATGGGAATTTCATCAAATCAACCACGTAATCGGCCGATTTGGTTTTGACAATATCGACGCCCTTGAAGCCTTCCGGCTTGTGATCGCCGCATGCCAGCGACAGCTTTAATGGTTCGTCTTTTTTTGCTTGCTTTGTTACCATATTTTCTCCTACCACATTACCTGATTTGCCGCATCGTAGTGCCCTACCCGCACGCGGGCATCGCACGCGAACTTATAGCCCAGTTCCCGCGCCTTCTGGAAAAACCACAGGTCTTGCGTGAACACCTGTACACTGCCGTCCGGTGCCACTTCCTGCTTCGTTTTAAACCAATTGCCATACTCAAACCGTGTATCTTTTAGCATCTCTGTCCGAAACAGTGTAAAGCCCATACCAAGGCCGTTACATGGCGTCACTGCCCCTGGTGCAGGCATACGCGGAATAAAATTGATCGGCATGGCTTCCGGGTCGCCGTAACACATGGGCTGGCCACCTTCGCCCTTCGTCCAGTATAGGCCACCCACCGCATCGTACTCGTCGATCGATTCATATAATTTCATAAGGCCGTCCGGCGGCGGCGCGTTGTCTTCTTCAAGGGTAAGAATAAACTTGAACTTGCTGAGTTCTTCGTTTTCCAAAATCATCTTTATTACCTGGTTGTAGGCCTCGCCTACTTCCATGCCCTCCATGAAAATCGGGCCAAGCACCTTTTGGTTCATCGGGCGGATCATCCCTTGCCAACTCTGCACGATACGAGCCGGAATCATCCCGCGTGTCGGGCACACGATAATCGTGGAGAGATCACGATACGTTTTCTCCTTTGCTAACCTTTCAGTGTAGTCACTGGCGTTGTGAATACCGGCATTATCGGGAACAAGAATTTGCGGTTTTGTCATATGGTAAATTGTACCTTATTTTCCCCTTCTTAGATATGGAACCACGCCACTGTTGCAAGAGTACCCGGTGTTACTCCCAATACCTCGGCAGCCACAATGGTGTACTGCTGGTTATTAGGCACCGTCAGCCCTACCGTTTTCGCTCCTGCGGGTCCGGCCGTATTATAGTAGGCACCGTACGATCCCATAACACCAGCGCTCAAATTATAAGTAAGCTCAAGCCCGTTACCATTCGTAGGTGTAATTCCATTGACCGTCGACCAAGTACGGCTCGTGCCGTCACGACCAGCCCAATCGTCATTAAATACCACGATGGCGCTATTTGCCTGAACCGTCGTAAGACCAAGAGTAGGTGCACCGATCGCCTGAGCTTTGTTAGATGCTCCCACGCCAGCCGAGCCTCTAAATACCACGCACGTAAACCCCCATATGGCCGTACTATCGTCTATGCCGCAGCTAAGTGTCCACGTACCGCCAGAGGATTCCGTTCCCCACCATATGAATGCCGACGTGTTAGAGGCTGTAGTATATGACTGAAGGAGCGTAAAAGCAATATTATTGCCTACCGGAGTAGTAAGTACTCCCGGATTTGAGGTCGCACCGGTATCCGCGCCACCGTATACGATTAATAAATCGCCGGTTTGCGTGGTGACCGAAACGCTTTTAGTAGCACTCGCCGTGCCATACGTGGAGTTAGATGCTGCTACGAACGTGGGTGGTACTATCGATGACGGGGGCGGCGGAGCTGCCGCAGCCGAGACATTCGTGCCAATGATACCCCACCAGTCTTGGGAAATGTTGTAGCTCATAGTGACAGAGCCGCTCCCGGTTGCCGTTGACGAAGCTGCACAACCAGCACCGGTGGTCGTGTTGTTAAACCGTAGCCAGCGGTTGGTTTGTGTCGAACCGGTTCCAAAGCCGCCACCACAACACATGCCATCAATAACCATGTCGCCGGTTTGCGTGGTGACCGAGACACTAGCAGTGGTACTGCCCGCGCCACCGGGGCCAATGTTGGTAGCGGTGTTTGTCAAAGGAGTCGACTGATCGACGCCGGTAAAGCTCACCGACCCAGCCGTAATAGCATCGACGGTAGTGCTGACAGTGACGGCCACCGTATTAGTACCGGTGGCTGGTGCCACTAGATAAAACATCTGCACGAACCCGGCATCTTGACCACTACTATGCACCGGCGTCGTGACGGCTGTCATGGACACACCGTTATACGTGACGCTACTTATACTAACGCCTGTGTCGGGAGAAACTACCCCCACGGCAACGCTCACAACTAGCAGCCTATTACTCCCGCTACAGGTATGATTCCAGCTTAGCGTGGCGGCACCATTGACGTCCGAGCCATTCGCATCTGGTCCAACTGCATCGAATGCTACTGCCATAAAGCGACCTTACGGAACCAGATGACCTATGCAGGTATTGCCGTTATTGTCGCTGTTGGTTTCGTCTGGACATGTAGTGTTCGACCACGTAGCACCTGTAAAAATAGCTTGACTTAACCAGCTTCCAGAAAGATTTGCACCAATGAAATGGTCATTCGTAAAATCAAGGCCGCTAACGTGACTGCTTTCCGTGCCTGCAATAACCGTTCCTTGCAAAGTCTGGTTGCTAAAGTTTGCATTTGTGAGGTTTGCACCATTAAATGCAACGCCGCTACTTGGAACGGTAGGCGTGAAATGCGCTGTCGTAAAGTCAATCCCCGTAAAATTGTCGGAGTTAAACACAACCTCAGGCCCAAGCGTTGTATTGTGGAAGTTGGCATTAGAGAAGTCTGCCAGCTCAATCACAACAGTACCATCTGCAAAATTGGCGTCACTAAAATTGGCACCTTTAAAGCTTGCACCTGCTGTCTGGCGTACAGTGTTGGCAAAGAGTGTATTACTCAAGTTAGCTCCGCGAAAATCCGCACCTGTCAAGTTTGCTGCGGTGAAATTGTTGCCATGAAGATCAGTGCCAGCAAAATTACGATAGCGCAAGTCCATGTTTGAAAAGTCAGCATTCGAAAGTCCAGTGGTCACGAAATTGCCAGGTGTCGCTTGGTTGAGGCTAATTGCCGTTTCATTGCTGCTGCAGCTTTGCGAGGGTGAGTCGATAATTCTAGTCTGCCCTCTCGCCAGCAAGCCGCTCGTCTGATAACAAGCATGGATAGCACCATTAGTATCTGGAATTGCAGCAAGGACTACCGCTGAACTGAGAGCTCCGACCAAAAGACCTACAGTCAAACCTGCGATTAGCTTTGTCTGCTTCTTTGTGAAATTCTTGATTATTGCTATTAATTTCATGGCACCTCCTAACTTTTTTAATACGTTGCGTTGTATATCACATTGTAAAAGTTAGCTCGCATGGCATGAGATGCTACGGTATTAACAACTTGCGTGTTAGCAATTGAAGCCGGCATTGCTGAAGTAGTGGTACTATATATACCCTGAAGGAGCATCACATCACGACCAGCGCTTGTACTACTTCCAATAATCCCTATCGCACCAGTATTATGCATAAGGCTATTTCCAAATATCGTAAAACCATTCGAGGTACCCGTATAAGTAGTTGCACTTGAGAGCACGGCACCAATCCAGTATTCCCCAGGTGTCATATTGACGTTCATTGGCACAGTAAGCTGACGAATTCCGTTCACGTTACTGTTATTGTAGGTTGAACTAGCAGACTGCGACCACTGAAAACCATTGTTTGCACTTCCGGAAGAAGCAAGCGACAGCGTAGAGCCGTTAAGTGTGTATATTCCCATCCAAAGTGACATGTTAGCTGAAGCAGTGGTAGCAGAACTAAACGTGGCAACACTAAGAGAACCGGCGATTCTAGCAGCCGAACCCGTTACGTTGAATGGTACGTAGATATGGTTTAGAGAAAGTGACCCTTGCGGTACAGTGCTCAAAGCTGTGAATATTCCTTCAGGAGACTCGAATCGTGACAATGTTGTTTGAGATGGCACGCCCATACTGATGGTTGACCCATTAGTTGAAATACTCAGCCCGCCCGTTGCTGACAAACTCGACGTTTGCGGCACCGAGAAGTTAAACGATTGGCTGTTTGGTGCCGCAGTCGAGGAGGCAATTGTCATTGCCCCGCCGGCAACGGCTAAATTGGCCGTGCCGCTCGTGTATGCTGTTTCGGAATTAGCAAGCGCAATGCCACCGCCACCTCCTCCACCACCGGTAGCGCCAGAGATTTGTACCGACCCATTGCTGTAGCCGACACTCACGCCGCCCAGGCCGTTGAACGTCAGGCTGCGGGCGTCGAGCGTGGTAGAGCTGTTCTGCGTGGTATTCCCCGTAGCGTACAGCCCGACGGTTTGGTTGCTTTGGGATGTAATGCCGTTATGTGAGGCGGTAAGCGTTTGGCCGTTAATGCCGAAGCTGATGCCGTTCGAGTTGGAAAACCGTACCGTACCGGTGGCAATGCTGTTGGCGCCGTCGTAAAGCGCCTGCACGTTGGATTGCGTTTGCGCTGTTTGACTGGCGGCTGCAATGGTCACTGTTCCCGATGAGCCGTTGATTGATTGACTCAAGGTGACGTTATTGCCGCCGGCCAAGGCATACTGCAAGGCCGATCCGCTAATGACACCGGTCGTTCCAGCAGCGTTACCAAGGTTACTAATACCAATAGTATTAGAACCGGCCGCGCCTCCAGCACCGCCGGAAATGGTAATGGCGTTGCCATTCTGGCTCAGCGTAATATTATTGCCGCCCACCAGTGTGGCGGTACCAGATGAGACAAGTGAACCGGCGCCCGCGGTGTTGCCGCCAATTGTCAGGTTTATTCGTCCGCCGTTTGCTGGAGGTAAATACGTCATAGCTGTCTTATATTATATACCAGTTACTTCCGTCGGAGACGACCGTCAGCGACGTATACTGCAAATCTAGCGACACACTGGTTTGTCCGTCGATCGTATCGGTACTTGAACGCGCAATATTGCAGGTATTCGCGCTGCCATCGATACGTTTGACATAAAAACGGTAGCCAGCCAGGGACGAAGCCGCAGGAAGCGTAATGGTGACGTTCCCGCTGGCAGCGTTTGCAAATACCACCGTATCGGTGCCCGTGACGGTATAGTTGCTCGTTTTTGTGCTGGTAGCGAACGTACTTGGGTCGGTATCGCTCCACGTCGGTATACCACTGCTCACCCGCAGCGTTTTGCCGTTTGCTCCCACCCCCAGCCGGGCAAAGTTTCCCGATGAATCACGGTAATACAGATCGCCCGTTGCTCCAGCCGCGTCGTTGTACATGGCCACTTTTTTACGGACAGTGCCAGTGGTGATAGTAAAGTACAAGCTGTCCGTATTGAACTCTACCGCCCCCGCTTCGGGAGTACTTAGCAATGTGCCAGAGGAGAACTTCAGCGGTGCCGTGCCAGCCGTGGCCGTACCAGGTTGAACGGTGACTGTTTTGTGACTACCGTTGATCGGATTGTCCGTATCATCGTTGTAGTGCTCTTTCATGATGTACTGGCGAAGAATATCCCCCCAGACACCGTCGTCGCTGTTTACGATCGGGAGCCGCTGCTGTACCATGGCCTACGCCCCGAACTTTCTCGAACCAAAGCCATGGCTCGCCTCGCTTTCAACCCGGGAAACCGGCGGCTTATCGGCCGTTTTCCGCATATGGGCAAGGAGTTGCAGGAAATTGCCAAGGCCCAACAGAATCAGAATAGAACCGCCCGTGAATTGCAGGAACTCACGACGGGTCATCTCCCTCTTCAGTAGCTTGTCTGGCGTAATCCTTCCCATCTACTCCCCTTAGTATACCCCTTATATATGCAATGCGCTTTAGCTTAGCGACGATTTTTAGCAGAAACGGTGCGCTTTACCTTACGTGAAGCTCCAAACACCTTGCTTACCACAGACCAAATACCAAATCCCAGTAGTACAACAATTACCAACACCCCTAGAAGCAGTTTCCACGGAAATACCCAGAAAGTCACCTCACCCATCACCGGCACGTCGCGTTGCCCATCGTTATAAATCGCCACCAGTTTTGCCGTGTATTTACCAATACGAATATGCGACAGGTTTGACCAATTCCATTCTACATTCTTTTGGGCATTCCCGGCCGCGTCCGTGCTTTCGTGGACTACCTGGAAGCCGTCGTCCCACTCGGCCGAAAGCGTACGGACACTCCCGGGAAGGATATAGCCTTCACCCGAATTGACCGGCAACGTACTGATCGGGGTTGTATCATCACCCTTCCGTTGCACAAAAATATTACCCGCTGGACGTACGATGGTATTACCCGCGTTTTGAAGCTTTACATTAATCTTCGCCGGAAGATATTCGTATACATTCTGGTCGGTCGAAAACTCAACCACATTCAGTTTCCGGGTTGCCCCGGGTTTATCTATATTGATAAGTGCGAAAATCGCCACCTTGCCCTTTATCTTACGGCCCGAATCGGTCGTGGTCGGCGCATCGTTCTGCCGGGTGATCATAAAGGCAAATGAATAGCTGAAACCCGCGCCTTCCGGAATAGCGAACGTCACTTTTTCAGTGAACACCTCACCGGGCTGTACGGTAAACGTTTGCGACGAGAAACTTACCCAATCGCCGATTTCAGGCGGCTTCTTCGTGTCGTCAACCTTTACATCGCCCGACATGTTATCGATAGAGAAGCTCCGAGGGTCAATACGCAGCGTTTCCGGCTGCGTACCAGCGTTCCGGATTTTCAGCTCCTGGCTGGTCGTTTCGCCCGGTTTCAGCGTGAGTACAAGCGGCGAAGGTGAAACCTGCAGGTTAAACTCACCATCAGCCGCAGAAACCTGGTTGCCCACACATACGCCCCACCCAATTGCTCCAATAATGGCAGCAAGGAGGACGAGAAGGCGCGTTTTCATGCCAATTGCTCCTAAAACAGCCCGGCGCCAATAACGGTAATGGTATCGGCGTAGTCACTTGCTGCGGAGGTAAGAGCTCCGATAGCAACGTTGTTCTTAATCGTCATTACTGCCGTATCGGCGGTACCGTTCGAACTGGCAAGCGTACGAAGCGACGTATCAAGGCCGCCTCCCTGTCCCGTAGAAGAGCCCACAAACGGTGCCGCGACCGTTATGGTTCCCGATCCCCCAACCTGGGAGGTGGTGATGCCCGTATTGTAGCCGGCCGTCCCCGCGCTGAGCGTACTGTTCGTGCCCGGTGTGGTTGAAGCGATAGTAGATGAGGCCGAAGCAGATGTCAGGCCGGTATTCGCATCCTTGGCCCATACCATCCAACCATTCTTGGCGTTAGTACTGACCGTGGCCGTGCGGGGCGTCGGGCTGGTAGTGACGCTGCCCGTACTGAGCGTGCCTAGAGCATCAGAGGTGCCGCTTAAAGCGAATGAAAACGACGAAGGAACCGTGGCCGTCACAGTAATTTGATCGCCCGTAACACTTGCTGTCGTATAGCCCGAACTATCAATAACGGTCGGGGTACTCGTATACGTAGCGATCGTACCCGTGTTGGATCCACTGGCGCTCGACTTCACGGTTACCGCAGCTGCATTTGTCCAGTTAAAGCAGTACAGCGTACCAGCCGTCAGGTCGCCGCTGGGGAACGTTACCGTTTGGCTGTTAACATTGGTAGCCGTTGCAATGCTCGGCCATGCCGTACCACCGGTAGGCCAGGCGGTGTTGGTTGTGTTCACCGTAAAGTTTGCCGCCGTCCCAAGTGTGTAGCCGGTCGGGAACGTCACCTGCACTGTAGCTTCCGTGGCCGTAGACGTCGGTTTAGCACACACGGTTCCGGTCGTCCCCGTACTTACCTGCATGCGGTCAAAGCGTACCGTTGCCTGCCCAAGGTCGGCAGCGGATACTGAAGTGTGAGAAAAAAGCGGCACTATAAATGAGCTTACCAGTACCAGCACTGCTGCAATTACTTGTTTGGTTTGTCTTCTACCCCGGCTAATCCACTTCATCCTTTTATCCTTAATTATTTTTATCCGCTCCTCAGCGCCCTCTAGTTAGGCCTAGTATACCCTGCCTGGCTACACCAACACAAGCACTTTAACCTCTGGAAGTATATCCCCATGCCCAAAGCAATGATATGATAGGTTTGTTGTAGGGAATACTTCATGAAGTTAAAAAAGTTACATTTTACACCGTTTCCCCTGGTGTTTCGACAGTGGAGGTTCCTTTTTGCCGGAGTATTATTTTTACCGTTGCTTTCCGTAGTTTTTTTCACAACTAAGCCAATCGCTGCCGATACGCTCGATGTAACAGCAACCGTTCCGGCCCCTCTTCCTACCGAACCCGCTTCGTTCACCTCACCTCCTAATAACACCCGCTTCCCTTCACCTATCATCACCTTGGAGGGAACGTGTCCGCAAAATGGTGCATATGTTGCTATTTACCGCGACGGGTCTCCGATAGGCACCGCGCCTTGCAACAATGGCAGTTTTACAATGACGGTCAGCCTGGTTCCTGGAGAGAACCAATTCATTGCTCATGTTTATAACGTGACAAATGGCGAAGGTCCTGTTTCCGCACCTCTTACGCTCTTCTATGATGTGCCGAACGTACCTGAAAAACCGCCGCTTTCTCCTTTTGAACCACTTCCTCAGCTCACTCCCCAGCCATCCCCTGGCAGTGGTAATCCGCTCGTGCTCTGGTATGACTATCATTACCAGGTACGTACAGAGGGGCAGCCATGGAGTTGGGAAATACATATTAGCGGCGGTACGCCGCCCTACTCTATTCGTATTGACTGGGGAGACGGCAAAACAGAGACACTTTCGCTCACTGGCGGAACATCGTTTACTCTTACTCACACCTATACTTCTGCCGGCACCTATACACCTGTTATTCGCGCCCTGGACAATACGGGCCAGCAAGCCGCGCTTCAGCTCTTGGCTGTCGTGAGCTCTGCCGCCATTGACGAAACGCCCTCCGCCACAAAACGCGAGCGAAAAGAAGAAGGCATTCCCCTTTCGTTTGTCGTTACCACGCCGCTCGCCATCGTGCTTGTAGCGGCAATCGTGAAAGCCTGGTTTGCCAGCAGCCTGAGCCCTACTATAAAGGGTGGAAAAAAGCCTTAAAGCTTTTGGCAGTGCGGGCAAATATGCGTGCCACGGCCGGCCGCCTTGAACTTTATAATCGTCGTGCCGCAGCGAGGGCATGGCAGCCCCTCACGCCGAAACACGCGGGCAAACGTTAGGTAACTTCCCCGCTTGCCTTCCGCGTTCACATAGTTTTTATCGGTACTGCCGCCTTTTTCAATTGCCATGTTCATCACATTTCGTAGCTCTTCGTAGAGTTTTTTAAATTCGCCCGGCCTCAAAGAACCCACCAAACGGTTCGGGTGAATCTTCGCACCCCACAAACTTTCATCGGCATAAATATTACCCACGCCCGCCACTACCGTTTGGTCCAATAGCGCCGCCTTAATGCTCGTTTTGCTTCGTCGTTTGAACCGCTCGGCAAACTGCCCGGCAGTAAAATCAGCCTCCAACGGTTCGGGTCCTACCTTTTTCATAAAATCGATGTTCGGAATTTCAACGGTCGGCAGCAGCTTCACCCAGCCAAACTTTCGCTGGTCGTTAAAATAAAGATGTGAACCGTCGGTAAATTCTAAAGTCACACGGGTCGATTTGTCCGGCAAATCGCCTATCAAGCTTTCGTTCGGATGCCCGGCGCCGAAGCTGGTTTCGCCGCGGTACACCAGCTGGCCGGTCATTTTCAGGTGGATCATAAGCGAATAGGCAGTATCCAGGTCGATCAGCAGTACCTTTGCCCGCCGGCCCACCTTGGTGATTTTTGCGCCCGCTAGAAATGTCTTCACGTCGGCCTCGGCATTTGGAAAACTCTTTTTATTATCTGCCACAGCTACTTTGACCGTTTTGCCAACGATCAGCTTTTCCAGACCCCGCCGGACCGTCTCTACCTCAGGAAGTTCCGGCATGGTTATCTTCCCGTATGCCCGAAGCCGCCTGCTCCACGCCCGGTCTCGTCGAGCTCGCTCACTTCTTGCCACTCTGCACGCTCACACTTTGCGACCACCAGCTGAGCAATACGGTCGCCATCCTGGACTTCATACGGTTCATTCGATAGGTTCGCAATTAAAATCTTCAGTTCACCGCGATAGTCTGCATCAATCGTTCCCGGTGAGTTCACCGCCACGACGCCGTGTTTAAACGAAAGACCGCTTCGAGAGCGCACCTGCAGCTCATAGCCTTCCGGAATTGCCATGAATAGCCCCGTAGGTACCGCTGCCCGCTCCATAGGTGCCAAGGTCAGCGGACCATCGGGCAAAAACGCATGTGCGTCCATAGCGGCCGCGTGCGTGGTTTGGTACGCCGGCAACGGATGAGGCGATGTATTAACGACTTTTATATTCATAGTTCGTTCTCCTTTGTCAGCTGAGTAATAGATCGTTCCAGCGACTTGTTTGACGTGTACAAAAGGCTCTTCATACCTACCTGTTCCGCCCCGTCGCAGTTTGCCTGAATGTCATCGATAAACAGGGACTCATAGACGGGTACATCCATGCGTTCGGCCGCTCGCTCGAAAATGAGCGGGTTCGGCTTGGTAATTCCCTCTTCACTTGAAAGCACCACTATGTCGAACAGGTCGTGCAACTGGTGCTCGTCGAAAAAGTCATTTATCCAACCACGGCCGATGTTACTGATCAGGCCGATGCTATAGTGCGGCTTGAGCTCGTTTTGAATGTAGTCAACAAGCGGCCGGTTAATTGTGTGTTCTTTTGCGAATGCTTCGGCCGTCTCTTTCTCACTTACTCCCGTGATGTTTGCCACGGCCCGGGTATACGTTTCCCTATCAATAAACCCGTGATCCGATTGTTTGTTCAGATCATACAGTTCGTCATGAAACTGAGGGAAGTTGGCAAAATAGGCGTGACTGACGTCGACATACAGCACCCCGAAACAGTCAAAGAAAATAGCTCGTATCACACGAGCTATTATACATGGATTTAGCGCCTCTTAAGTAAGAGTTAGCTGGTTGCCACCCAGGTCGACCTTCTCAAGCATAGTTGCGGCGTCCGGGATTTGCTTTTTAAAGAGGGTTTCCAGCTGGGCTGCGTTCGCCTTTAGCGAGCCTTTCGAACCGCTACAGGTAGAGGTCCACAATTCCTTTACCGTGCTGCCATTTTGCAGCACTTCGAATTTATAGACTTTACCGTTAGCACAAATACCACGGGTGTCGTTTTTTTCGTCCTTCAGCTCGTCACCTTCCATCATTTTAGCTTTGTCCAGTGCGTACACAAACTCTTCGTAGGCACGTATATTGTTACTGTACTGTTTCGTTTCCAGCGTTTGGTCAACGTAGCCGGAGTACGTCGTAAGGTTACGACTGCTTGAATCGGCCGTAATTTGGTAGGAACGGAAGTTTTCATCCGCCACAATCGGTCCGCGGACCGTCATCCGGACACTGCGGTCCGACGCCGTATTTACCAGGGCTTCGTGCCCCACATTTGTTTGCGTATCACTCGAACCACCGCCAAAGATGGCACGACCAATCGAAACCAGCGCCGCAATAGCAATGGCGACGACAATTAACACCAATATAATCGGAACAAACCGTGATGCATTACCTCTATACATATTCACATTTTATCACTTTTATGCTTAGATGTCAATACGCTACTGTTCAAAAGCGGTCAGTGCCGCTTTTATGCCTTCGGACCCTACGCTTTTCGCCTCTTCCCTGTCCATCCACCGGTGGTCCGTATGTTCTGTGCTCAAAGAAATTCCCTCTGGAAACTCCGCTTTTGCTTCATAAAAAATGAGTGTCAATCCGATTGAATCGGCAATGTCTCTATCTAAAACATGCGCCGCAAGCAAACGGCCGACACGTACATGCGCAATGGAAGGAAGCTCCTCATGAAGCTCCCGCTTCAAGGTTTCTTCTATCGTTTCACCTTCGTTAATTCTTCCGCCTGGCACATCCCAAAACTCTCGATCACCACTACGTTTTTTTAGTAGAAGAACTTGGTCATCACGCGTTATGATACCTTTTACGCCTACAAAAAACGTCTTTATCTGCTCTCGTTGCTCCGTCATAGCTCGCCCCAGTTTTTGCCAATACTTACATCGACTTTCAATTTTACCTTCAGTCCGGGGTAAATAGTTTCCATCGTATCTTTTAAGATTTCTGCAATTTTATCGGCGTTTTCTTCCGGGCATTCTACTAAAATGCTGTCGTGAATTTGCAACACCTGCTCTCCTAGCCCGTCGATTTTTTCGTCTACTTTCAACATGGCCATTTTCATAAGGTCGGCCTCGGTTCCCTGGATAGGCATGTTGGCGGCGGCACGTTTGGCACCTTCGCGCACCATGAAGTTGCTGCTTTTAACGTCCGGTGTGGGGCGGCGGCGGCCGAAGTACGTCTCCACATACCCTTCGTCTTTGGCTTTTTCCAGCGTTGCGTCTATGTATTTGCGAATTGGTGCACGCAGTTCGAAATACTGGTCGATGAATTTTTTCGCCTCGGCAAAGCTCATGCCGGTAGCGGCGGAAAGGCCGTGCGGGCTCATGCCGTATAGCACGCCGAAGTTAATGACTTTTGCAGCGCGGCGTTGGAGTTTGGTAACGTCGTCCATCGGAACACCGAAGGCTTCACTGGCGGTTTTGGTGTGGATGTCGGCATCGCCGTTGAAATCGTTTATCAGCTTTTTGTCGCCCGCCAGCACGGCAGCAAGGCGCAGTTCGAACTGCGAATAATCGGCACTGACGAACACTTTATCACCCTCCGGTATGAACGCCTCACGGATGCGCCGGCCCAGGTCGGTTCGCACGGGAATATTCTGCAAATTCGGATTGTTACTGGAAAGCCGGCCAGTCGCCGCGACATCCTGACGAAAGTCGGAGTGCAGGCGCGAGTGCTCGTCGGTCATCTCTGGCAAGGTGTCGACATAGGTATTTTTCAGTTTGGCCAGTTCACGCGTCTGTTCGATCAGCTCGATAATAGGGTGCTGGCCGCGCAGCTTATCCAGTTCTTTTTGCCCGGTGCTATAGCCAGTTTTACCCTTTTTAATGCCGGCGGCTGGCAGTTGCAGTTTGGTGAACAGCACTTCGGAAAGCTGGGCCGGGCTGCCAATATTGAATTCGTAGCCGACCATGTCGTACATTTCTTTCTCTAGCTTGGCGTGTTCGTCGCCGAGTTCGTGGCTCATTTTTTTCAGTAAGCTCTTGTTTATTTTTATGCCGCGCGCTTCCATACGGTAGAGCATGTAGGTAAGCGGAAAATCGAGGGTACGGGCTACCCAGGCAATGCGTGGTTCTTTTTTAAAGCCTTCCCGTTGCTGGGCGTAGGCTTTCCAAAGAGCGGCCATCACCTGTCCCGGATCGGTTTCCGTTAGTTCTTCGTTTACCAACCCACCGATGGAGCGGTCGCGTGCTAATGGATCGAGCAAAAACGCGCCTTGGCGAAGGTCATGTACGGTAGTGAAACGGATTTCTACTCCTTGGTCGTGCGCGGTATGATACAGCTTTTTAGCATCGTACGTTACCACGTTTGCAAGCTCCAGCACTCGCCAAATACTGGCGTCCACGTCGTTTAAGTTTGCCACGGATACGGTTTTTTGATCCTGCGACAGCCACACCGAATATTCAGACACATGCACCAATACTTCGTTTTCAGCATCAAGCTCCAATGTTTTCGGCCATGGTGTTTCGGTGAGCGTTGGAATAGCTTTGGGTTCCGCGGTATCGAACAGACTTCCCTGCTGCGTGTGTTGCATGTGCTTTGGCAGCCGGCGGGTCAGCGAGGTAAATTCGAACTTTTTCAGCAGCTGGGCCAGTTTTTCGGTGTCGAGCTCGTGCGCATCCATTTCCTTCAGGTTCAGTTTTATCGGCGCATCGACCCAAATTTTGGCCACGTCGCGGCTAAGGTAGGCCGATTCCTTGCCAGCCTCCAACTTTTTGGCCGTGCTCGGCTTTATGTGGTCCAGGTGCTGGTATACGCCCTCAAGCGTGCCAAATTCCTTTAGCAGCTGAATAGCGGTTTTCTCGCCAACGCCCGGCACACCGGGAATATTATCGCTATTGTCTCCCTTCAGCGCTTTCAGGTCGAGGAACTGGTCGACGGTAATACCGTATTTCTCTACGAAATAATCGACACTGTACTGCTCGATGTCGGTAAAGCCTTTTTTTAGGGCGTACACGTGCGTGTACGGTGCCACTACCTGCAAAAGGTCGAGATCGCTGGTAATCAGACAGGTTTCAATTTTTTCGTCGCTCGCCTGCAGCGCCAACGTCCCCATAATGTCATCCGCTTCATAATCATCGAGTTCGTAGAGCGGCCAGTTGAAGGCGTCGAGCAGTTCGTTTAGCATGGGGATTTGCGCGAAGAAATCTTCAGGTGGTTTTTTACGCCCGGCCTTATACGTCGGTAGCATTTTTACACGCTTTCGGATGCTCGTGCCGCGCTTGTCCCAGGCAACGGCCACGTAATCCGGGTCGAGTTTTTTCATGATTTCAAGCGCCAAGCTGGCGAACCCATACACGCCACCGGTGGGCGTGCCGTCTTTCAGGCTCAGGCCCGGCATGGCGTAGTAGCCTCTATAAAAAACTGATTTCCCGTCGATAATCACCAGGCGTTTCATACTACTAGTATACACGCCCTCCCCTCTGTTACACTAATAGCTATGAAACATCACGAGAACGTCAAGATTGTGGCCTTTGTGGGGCTTACCGGAAGTGGCAAAAGTACGGCCGTTGAACATTTAACAGAAAAAGGATACCCGAAAGTGTATTTTGGCGGCATTGTGCTGGATGAAGTGCGCCGACGTGGCTTAGAAATAAAGCCCGAGAACGAGCAAACCATCCGCGAGGAGTTACGCGAAAAGGAAGGTAAAGATTTTATTGTCCGCCGTATTATCGGACAAATTCATGAACTTGTCGCAGCAGGTCAGCACCGCATCGTGGCCGATGGCCTGTATACCTGGACGGAATACAAAGCCTTGAAGCATGAATTTCCGGGCGAGTTGACCGTCGTTGCCGCGGTAACGCCAAAACATCTCCGCAAACAGCGCATGGCTAACCGGCCGGTCCGTCCGCTGACACCCGAGCAAGTCGACCAACGTGACTGGGCAGAAATCGAGAACATCGAAAAAGGCGGCCCGATTGCGATTGCTGATTACTTTGTCATGAACAACGGTAATCTTGATCATTTCTACGAGCAGATCGACGACGTGCTCGAGCATATTAAGTTTTAGCCTGCAGATATACATAAAAAACCCGGCATATGCCGGGTTTTTTAGTACTGCCGTGTCTACGTCAGGTAGTCGTGCAACTTCTTCGCATCTTTATGCTTGCGAAGTTTGGCAAGCGCCTTGGCTTCGATTTGGCGGATGCGTTCACGGGTAACAGCGAACTCCTGGCCGACTTCTTCCAGCGTGTGGCTCTTACCGCTTTCCAACCCGAAGCGCATTTTTATAATTTTTTGCTCGCGCTCGGACAGCGTTGAAAGCACGGCTTGTACTTGTTCCTTCAGCAGCTGGTTGGTTGCGGAATCTTCCGGCTTCTGGCCGTCTTCATCCTCGATGAAATCACCGAGCACGCTATCTTCATCCTCGCCGTCGCGTCCGACGCCGGCGTCGAGCGAAGTAATGTCCTGCTTGATCTTCATGACGTACTCCACTTTTTCCGGCTCCATCTCAAGCTCTTTGGCCAGCTCGTCGATGCTTGGCTCGCGGTTAAGCTCCTGGGTCATGCGGCGCTGGGTGCGCAGCAGCTTGTTGATGGTTTCTACCATGTGCACCGGAATGCGGATGGTGCGCGCTTGGTCGGCGATGGCGCGGGTAATCGCCTGGCGAATCCACCAGGTAGCATAAGTAGAAAACTTAAACCCTTTGTCCGGGTCGAATTTTTCAACGGCGCGCAGGAGGCCGGTGTTGCCTTCCTGAATAAGGTCGAGAAAATCGAGTCCGCGGCCGCTGTAGCGTTTGGCAATCGAGACGACTAAACGCATATTGGCTTCGGCCATTTTGTCTTTGGCTTTCTTGTCGCCCGCCTTTACTTTTTGCGCTAAGGCCAGCTCTTCTTCGGCATTCAGCAGTGGAATTTTGCCGATTTCGCGAAGGTACAGACGCACGCTGTCGTCACTGACGTCGTCAAAATATTCGTTGTTATTGAGAGTATCGATATCCTCTTCTTCGTCGACCAGCTCGTCCAGTGCCGGTTCTTCAAGTTCACCAAGCGGACCGCCGCTGGCGTCAACTACTTGGTCATCGTCGATTGGTGGCAGGGTCGCATCATCTTTGCCCACGGGTAATCTCCTTTATAAGTGTATTTAGTTGCATGCGAAGCTCGGTCGCTTTTTCGTCGTCGCCCGCCATTTCGGCGTTGCGGAGTTCGTCGACCAGCTTGTCTCTCGTTTGTTTCTTGTGTTCATTTTCTACTAAGCGGAGCAACCGTGCCGTTTCAAAGTAGCGATCTTTCTCGCTCCAATCGGCATATCGGGCGTCGGCTTTTAATAGTAATATTTTCACATACGTATCGATATTTTGCAACTCTTTCGGCGTGTCTTCCACCTTTTTACCTGCATATTCGGCCACATACTGCGCGACCGCTTGGCGCGCCTCCCCGGCGAACATACCACTATTGAACGAAGTGAACAGCTCCTGAGCGCTCGCATCAATCAGTGCAGCGGCCAGGGCGTTGTCTTGGTAGGCATACTGGTCGGTTACCGTTGCCTGCTTTGGCTGCGGAACAACTTTTTTAAGCGGTGCGTCCTGCTTTGCCCCGGTACTGGCAAGCTTTGCTTTCACGGCTTCCAGCGACGAGCCAATCATGTCAGCAATTTTTTTCTCGTAATGGTCCTGTTCCACGGGATCTTTCAACCCCTTCACGACGGCCAGCGCTGCGGTGGTAAAAGCCCGTTTTCCTGCCGCCGTGGCCGTGTCTTCGCGCCGAGCATACTGCTCAAGCACCCAATCAACGGCCGGCTGAGCTGAATCGATGGCCCGTTGCCACAAACTTTTGTCGCTTTGGATTAATTCGTCGGGATCCTTTACCCCTTCAGGAAGTGAGATTATCGTGAGTTCCACCCCAACCTCGCTTGCGATAGGAATGGCACGTTCCGTGGCGGCAATACCGGCCTTGTCGCCGTCAAACGCCAGGCGCACATTACCGCTCAGGCGCCGGAGCGCCCGCAAGTGATGTTCGGTCATGGCCGTTCCGGCCGTCGCCACCACTTGGCGAATACCCGCCTGATGACTGCTCACCACATCCAGGTTGCCTTCTACGATCACCGCGTAATCGTTTGCCCGGATCGCTTCTTTTGCCTGCGAAAGGCCGAACACGTGACGGCCTTTGTCGTATAGCAGTGTTTGCGGCGTGTTCAGGTATTTCGGTGCGTTCGGATCATCCGTAATAATACGTGCCGTAAAGCCAATAACCTGGCCGCCCGGGTCCATGAGCGGCACTGTCATACGTCCGCGGAACATATCACCGCCGAACCGGTTGGTCAGCCCGGCGTCACTCAGCTCTTTTTTCGTAAAGCCTTTTTTTACCAGGAATTGCACCAGCGCATCACCGCTCGTGGGCGCGTAGCCGATGCGGAAATCCTGAACAATTTCTTTGGTCAGTCCACGCTTTTTGAACACGTACTGCAACGCATGCTCATTCTTCAGCAGGCTGTGCTGATAGTAGTTGGCCGCCAAATTATGTGCCTCAAGCAGGCGTTTTTTACGCCGGGAAAGATCGCGGCTGCCTTTTGATTCGTACATACTAAGGTCGACGCCGGCTTTCCTGGCGAGGTGTTCCAGGCTGCCGCGGAAATCAAGACCCTCCACTTCCATAATGAAACTGAAGACATCACCGCCTTTGTTGGAAGAAAAATCATGCCAGATATGTTTTTCAGGACTGACGAAAAAACTTGGTGTCTTTTCGCCGCTGAAGGGACTGAGGCCTTTAAAATTACGCCCAGCGCGTTTTAGCTGGACGTACTCGCCAATCACGTCTTCGATGTTCAGACGCGCCCGTACTTCCTCCTTGGCATCTTGCATACTTTCATTATACCTCTGTTGGCCTCTGGAAGCGATAGCCTGCCGGCTCTTTTCCATTTTTGGCGTTCATGGTTAAATATAAGCAATATGTATCCAAACCAAAACCAGCCGCAGTACACTCCCCCGCCAGCGCCGTCCCCGACGCCAGCGCCCGTACCACCAGCTCCGGTACCAACTCCCCCGCCAGCGCCTCAAGAACCAACCCAATACCCGATAGACTACCTCAATCAGATTGCCCCGAAGCCACAAAAGCCCGGCATGGATAGCAAGAAATTCCTCTTCTTAGTGGGAGGAGGATTACTGCTCGCCATTATCGTGGGTATTTTTGCCTTCACCAGCGGTGGCACAGCACCCCGTGACCAACTGCAAACGCTGGCGGCACGTATTAATACGCTACAAAAAGTCTCCTCAACCGCGCAAAAGAACATTAAGAGCAGTAAACTCCGGAGTATTAACGGCAGTCTCACCCTCCTTCTCACGAACGCTTCGCACGACATGGCGGAGCCGCTGAAAAACAACGACGTTGATGTATTAAAGCTCGACAAGGATATCGTAAAAGCCGAAGCCGGTACCGAACTTTCCGGCAAACTGGAGGACGCGCGCCTGAATGCCGTCTTCGACCGTACCTATACCCGCGAAATGAGCTACCAACTCGACACGGTAAAGGCCCTCATGAAGCAAATTTATGCTAAAACAAGCAGCAAATCGCTGAAGGATTTCTTGAACGAAACCGACAAAAACCTCACGCCAATCAACACCCAGCTGAAAGACTTCAACGCCGCCAACGGCTAAATGCCGGCCACAAGGTTGTAGCTAAGACGGGCGAGGTCTTTTATCTCCTCGTCACTCAGCTGGCCACTGCAAATAACGGTGTTCCAGTGTTTTTTGTTCAAATGGTAGCCCGGCAGCACCGTCTCGTAACGCTCGCGAAGCGTCTCGGCAAGCTTGGGATCGCATTTGAGGCTCACCCGGAGGGGCTTGCTGTCGTCGGCGATAATGGCAAACAGTTTGCCTTCGCCGGTTTCCTTGTGGCCAACCTTGTAGACCGACGTGCCTTCGCCAAACGGAAAATCGAGCCATGTGTTTGGAAAGCTCAGCAAATATACTTCAAGTTCCTTATGGGTCATACCTTTACTTTTCCCAAATAGTACTGAAGCTCGGCAATCGAGCCGCGGATGTCTTCCAGTGCGCGGTGATCCTGTGGTTTGGCAAACTTCTTTTTATATTTGCCTTCAAACACCACCTTCCATGCGCTCACGTCGAGCATACGGTAATGCAGTCGGGCGTCTACCCGTGGCCATTGGCTCACAATGAACCGCCGGTCCATATGGATGGAGTTGCCGCCAAGCAACACCGGGGCATCGGCTTCAAAGTGTTCATCCATGAACGCCAAAAGGTCTTCTTCCACCTCCAAAAGATCTTTGCCATCTTTGTTCTGTGCCAAAAGCCCGCTCTTCGAGTCGGGGTTGGCATCCCAAAAAACGCTGTTGGCATTCAGGCGCTCTTCCAGTGTCATATCTTCGTTTTTGACGACTCCTTGATATGTAGCGATCTCTGTAAAATTCCAATCGGTCGCAATAGCCGCTACTTCCAATATCAGGTCGTTATCGGCATCAAGACCGGTCATTTCCAGATCCAGCCACAAGATTTTCGCATTGTTTGTCATGCCATTATTGTACAGGCTTTAGGGGATGAGACCAACTGTTAGCGGGACGGCGTGTAAAGGCCACTGTGATCTTTTTCGTATTCAGACTTAATCGCTACCCGAAAGGCAGGATCGACCAGGTTGTGTTCGTCATGTGCTTCGGTAAGTACCTTTTTGAAAGACGCGTCCATAATATGCCGCAATGCTTCTATTGCCATATGCTCCGTCCAACGGTTGCCGGTCATACCCTGGTTGTATTCGAAATTCGAGGCAACGAAGCCCGCCTTGTTCGCATCGATATCGGCGGCGATGAATTTGCCTTGCTGAATATAGTAATCGAACGCCTCTTCGTCGAAAGGATTGTTTGCTCCCTGCAGTAAAATAGGTGCTTTTACAACATGCTTGTTATTCTTTTCTTTCGTAATCGTATCTGGTGCAGCCGCAAAAACGAGCACGTCGACGTCCATCTCCAGCAGGTCGTCCGGCCGGCCCGATACCTGGTGGATTTCTTCATTCCACCCTGCGATGGCCCGGTTTTTAAATTGTACCGTCTCATCGACAACAATCGGCGCGTCCGCGCTCCCTTCTATTGCCATGAATCGGTCGGAAATACCCAGGATCTTTACACCCAGTTGTTCACTGGCAAGACGCGCAAAATGGTAGCCAACATTCCCCGATCCCTGCACGGCAACGGTCGTCCTCTTTGGGTCGCGGTCTAAAAGGCGCAACTGGTTTTCAAGCATATAGACAAGCCCCTGGGAAGTGGCGATTTCCCGCCCTTCCAAACCACCTTCTTCAAGCGATTTGCCGCTGAAGGCCGCCCGGGCGCGTTCATCCTTCGTATAAGTCATCAGCGTACGGGCCATGACATCCATATCTGCAGGCCCGCTATTCATGTCGGGCGCGTGACGGTCGTAGGCAAGTTCTATAGCGCCCTTTTCTGCCTGTGTCAGTACATACTCTTCCAGGACCGCGTCGATCTTTTCTCGCGATGGATTATCTGCAGTCGGAAGTGTCCCCTTCGGGACAAACATTTCGCCCTTGGCACCTCCAAAACTGTTACCGTATCCACCCGGCAAATTCAGGTCGATAAGCCCGCCCTTTAAGGTCATGAGTGTCGCGAGCCCTAACGAATGAGCCCGGTTAAGCGCCAGCATTTCGTCTACTGGCATATCCGCGCCGACTTCGACAATCTTAAAGCCCCCTCCCGAACCGTCTTCACGGATACGGTGCTGGGTACGTACTGCGGTGACGGGACCGTCTTCTGTTTCTCCTATGTATTGATGCACTTCCTGCGGCGTTTCGAATTCTTTTATTTCTCGCGGGGTAAGAAGTTCGTTGGCATTTTTTTCAATCCGGCGCTGCACGGCCTCAATCATAGGTCCTCCCATCTGTATTGTTTAAGGTGTATGGCTTTATTGTACGCCTGATATGTGTATAGGAAAGAGCTGGGCGACAAAAAACGCTGTGTTTTTTACCACTCATTATCGTCAGGGCCCGGTTCTTCTCCAAGACGTACCGCAAGGGCAAGAAACATAACGAATCTCGTGGGATCCGGAGCGGAAACTTTGCTTATCTCATCGTTTTCCCCTTTTATTTCTTCAGCCTGCAGCTGATCGAGTTGCGCTTCTATAACCTGGAGACGATGAAGCATGCTTTTATATTATCTCCAGATTTTTCGAAAAGTCCGCATCAACGCGCGCGAGCAACTCCATGAGTTCAAGCAACACTGCTTCGTTCCGTTGCTCGCGCAGAAGGAGTTTGTGTAACGTTACCTCGCTACCCTCTGCACTGTTAAACTGCGCTCGCCGCTGCCTGATAATTTCCTCCCTTACGGCATCGTGTTGCCGAAGAAGCGCCCTCACACGTTCATCTTGCCCTGCAGCACGACGCAGTCCGTCGAACAACGTGACGTACAGCCTTTTCTTATGAGAATGGAGCAACCCATATTCCTCATTAAGCTCCTCAAACAGTTCGTTATACTCGCGGACGGTTTTCGTCAGCGTAAGGTTGCGTTCTTGTGGTAGGTACTCGTATTCGTCTGTCTGTTGGCGGCCTTCTGCCGCAATATAGGTTACCTCAACTATGATCGGCTTGCTCGGGATGGCATAAATAGAAATATCTTCCAGCGCGTACGTTTCTACCAGCTCGGGGTATTCATCACTTGCGACGTCGTACACAAGTTCGTCCATCTCACCGTGAATATAGTCCAGCCTATAAAGAAGCAGTAAAATTTCTTCGTGTTGCTGATCTGTTACCCTTTCGGGCCTGTTGGGAAGCTCCTCGGCCATGTACCTTTAACCCCCTCGCCACCCGTTGGTTCTCTCTCTAGTATATACAAAAGAGTGCTACTTTTCTTCAGGGGTAAATTTCAGGCTGAGCGAATTAATACAATACCGCTTGTCCGTGGGTGTACCAAAGCCCTCGCCCTCAAACATATGGCCAAGGTGCCCGCCGCAATTACTACATGTCACCTCGATACGGTGCATCCCGTGGCTGTCATCTTCGTGGAATTCCACCGCCCCAGGTTTGGCGTCATAGAAACTTGGCCAGCCGCACTGCGCATCAAACTTCGTATTGCTATTGAATAGCACCTGCCCGCATGCCGCACAGGCATAGACGCCGTCGGCATATAAACCATCGTATTCGCCGCTGAACGGCGGTTCGGTATTCTTTTCCCGTAGTACCGCAAACTGTTCAGGTGTCAGGATTTCTCGCCACTCTTTGTCGCTCTTTTCCATCATGCTACTCCTTTTTCTTATCGAGCCGGTCGAACCCAAGCAGGTGCACCACCAGATAAACAACCAGGGCAATGACAAGGAAATTAATCAGATCGTTCAGAAACACACCATAATGCAGAACCGCATCCTTGCCCGCCGCAGTTTTGCCAAGGTGCACCGAAAGGCCTTTCAAGCCGTCGGAAGACCCTAAAACCAGCCCAATCGGCGGCATCATCACATTCTCGACCAGCGACTTCACCAGAGCCGCCACCGCCGTACCAAGTACCAGTCCGACAGCCAAGCCGACTACCCCCTGAGTACGAATAAACGCGGCGAAGCCGCTAAGCTGTTTTACACCGTAACCCCCTATCACCCGGGCATGCTGCCGTACGGCCGATGAACGTTTTGTGGTCGTTTTTACCATTGTTACCCCCTTTCCAAGTATAGGCCGCTACGGATTCGACTTCAAAAAATGCTGGATGGTCCGATGCAGCCACACCGTGCGTTTCGGTCGCAAATACCAAAGATACCATGCACATACGACCAGCCCCCCAAGGGTTGCCTCGATCGTGTCGAGCATCGTATCGAACAGACTGCCGTTTTGCGACCAGGTGCCGAACCACTGGTCGCTCAAAAATTCACAGATTTCCCACAACGTCGCCACGCTTACTACCAGCGAGAATACAAATAGTACCTGTGCAATCGGGGGAAACTTTACGCTTTTCCGCGTTTTCATAAGCTCGAGCCACAGCACCACCCCGAACGCCATGATAATGCCGTATACCGAGTGCGCCACGTCATCCCACCAGAAAAACTGACCGTACATATGCAGCACTTCACCCATGAACATCGAGCCGAAAACGAACAAGACATAGGTGAGTTGCAGCCATACCGGCAACCGGATCCGGAACCACCTTTCCACCCATAGCGGTGCAAAGCTCACCGCAAAGGCAAAGAGCGAGGTGAGCACATGAAGCCAATCACGTTGCGCCACCATGACGATGGCGGTGACAAACATGAATATCTCGAATGGCACCGCCGGATAGTGTCGTTTCCATGTGCCAAAATCTTTTTTCATTACATGCGCTCCGGGATTTCAATACCAAGGATATCCAGGCCGTGGGCAAAAACATGACTCACTTTTTTCAAAAGGTTCAATCGCGCCGCCTTTTCTTCGTCGGTCACATTGCCTGTAGCTACAGGCGTTTGCTCGTAGTAACGGTTCATTTCCCGGCCTAGCTCGTATAAGTAACTGGCTACTTTGTGCGGCTCAAGGTCGCGGGCTGCCAACCGCACGACTGCCGGGTATTCCAGCAACTTGGAAACGACTTCCTTTTCCGCCTCGTAACCGTAGTCACCGTAGTTCACATCCCGAGCATCACGATTGTCTGCCAGAATTTTATTCACGCGCACCGCAGCGTATTGCACGTATGGCCCGCTAAAACCAGTAAGGGCAAAAATGCTTTTCCAGTCGAACAAAATATTAGTACGCCGATCGGCCGTAAAGTCGGTAAATTTAATGGCACCCGCGGCGATCTTTTTTATATCTTCATCGCTTACCTGCCGCTCGCTGGTAATTTCACGCGCCTTTTCCTCAGCCGTATCGAGCAATTCTTCCATCAGCACTACGCCCTTCCGACTGCTCATTTTTTCGCGCGTGCCGTCTTCGTTAAGCTGGTCGATCATACCGAACCAAAGGTGAATAAGATCTGTCTGAATACCGAGTTTCTTTGCCATGGCAAACAACTGGCTAAAGTAAAATTGCTGTTCGCTTCCCACCGCGTAAATCACACGGTCTGGGTGCCACGTTTCCTCCCTGTATAAAAGCGTCGCCAAATCGGTCGTCGCATACAGCGCCGCACCGTTGGATTTTTGCACCAGCAGCGGCACGTCAAACCCATATTCATCCAGCGGCACGATTACCGAACCATCATCATTTTTCACCGCTACGCCTTCATCAAGCAGCCGTCGCACCGCCTCTTTCCCTTTTGGAGCAAAAAAAGCTTCGCCCAGTTCGTAATCGGTCGAAATCTTCAAGCGGTCCATCACGTCGTGGATGTGTTTCAAGGAAATATCGTTAAAACGCTGGCTGAAACGCTTCGCTTCTTCGTCGCCGGCCTCCAGCTTCAACAGCCATTGCTGCACTTCGTCTGCCAGCTTCGATTCCCCGCGTTCCTTCTCTTCCTTCAGTGCTTTTTTCGTTTCAATATAGACACGGCCCAGTTCGTACACGCCGTCTTTTTGCAGCTCCTGCTCGCTACTGAACCGAAGAAAACCCGTTACCCAAATGCCGAATGGCGCACCATAATCTCCCAAGTGGTTATCCGTGATCACCTTCCAACCGGTTACATCCATAAGGCGTTTCGCCGCCCAGCCCTGGTTGCCCGGACGAAGGTGACCAATACTATACGGCTTAGCCATATTTTGGCTTGGGTATTCCACGATCACCGTTTTGCCGGCGCCATCATTATTTTCCCCATAGCGTTCGTTCCAGGCACTTTCAAGCTCAACGGCCAGTTTTTTACCCGATACGCGCAGGTTAATAAAGCCGGGGCCGGCAATCGTTACCTCTGAAAACTCCTCTTCCAGCACAAGCTTCGCTACGATTTCCTCCGCAATATCGCGCGGCGATTTGCCCAGCGGCTTCGCCAGCTGCATGGCAACATTCGTCGCGTAATCACCAAACTGCGGGTCGGGCCGCGTTAAAGCTACCGCGGTATCAATACCGAATAATTCACGTACGACGAGAGAAACTTTTTTATCCATTGCCTCTATTATAACAGAGGTGAAAAAATAGTGGAAAATTAATAAACGCCTCTTCCACGCGTCGTTGCGCGGAAGAGGCGTACATGTCCGAAAAACAGACTACGAACGCGTACAGCTACAAAGTGAAACCGATTTCTTGCAGCCTTCGCAGGTGCCGTTCTTTATCGCTGGAAAATGGCCTGGCGGCGGGTTCGGGCTACTTACCTGCCCGGCCGCATGCTCTTTGGGCCACTGTTCCTCTACCCATTGGTCGTCGCTTTGGGAGACCACGCTGTTCCTTTCGGTTCGATTCGGACAACCCTCTTTTTGTACTCTGTTTTACGGTTGTCTGTCAACTATGTTCTTTGCGGCACGGATAAGCCCCTTGAACAACGGGTGGGCGCGAAACGGCCGGCTTCTGAATTCCGGATGTGCCTGCGTGGCCACGAAATAACCGTTTGCCGGAGCTTCTACGAATTCGACCAGCATACCGTCCGGAGACGTGCCGCTTACCACCACGCCGCCAGCCTTTATCTGCTGAATAAATTCCTGGTTCACCTCGTAACGATGGCGATGGCGCTCGGTCACCTCACTATTCCCGTATACGCCCGCCACCCTTGAACCTTCTTTTAGCACGGCTGGGTAGTCGCCGAGCCGCAGGGTTCCTCCGGTCGATTCCTTCCCCTCTTGTCCACTCATCAGATATACGACATTCTCTTTAGTCTCGCTAAACTCATTGCTGTCGGCGCCTTCTAGCCCGCCTTTGCGCGCCGCTGCAATAACCGCTACCTGCAGCCCAAGGCAAATGCCAAGGTAGGGCACATCGTGATCCAGTGCGTACCTGGCCGCCGCAATCTTTCCATCAATTCCCCTGCTTCCAAATCCCCCTGGCACCAGCAAGGCATCAACTTGTCCAAAATCTTCTTCTGTCGCATGCTCGGCGTTAATCCATCGTATATTCAGCCCGACGCCCTCATTCCACGCCGCTGCTTTCAGTGCTTCGGTAACGGAAAGGTACGTATCTTCGTTATCCATATACTTTGCCACCAGCCCAACCGTCACTGTCTTTTCTGGCTTACTGGTCTGCGCCTGGACAATCCCATGCCATTTGGCAAGGTCCATGTCCTGCTTCGCACCCAAAAATTTTGCAAGCAACGTACTTAGACCACTCTCTGCTACCGTGATAGGAATACGGTATACCGTATCCACATTCGGCATAAGCAGGACGTTTTCTTCCGGCACACCGCCGAACAAACTAATTTTCCTGGCCACTTCTTTAGGCGCCGGATTATCAGTACGGACAATCACGCTGTCAGGCACAATACCAAATCCGCGCAGATCATTCAGCGCGTTCTGTGCCGGCTTGGTTTTAAATTCTTTGCTTGTCCCAATGAACGGCACATATACCACGTGAACAAATAAACAGTTCTCACGGCCAACTTTTAAGGCAAACTCACGGATTGCTTCAACGTAGCTAAGGCCTTCGTAATCGCCGACTGTCCCGCCGATCTCCACGATGTGCACGTCACTCCCCTCACCCGCTTTCACGATAGCCTGTTGAATGGCACGGGTCAGATGCGGCACGAGCTGTACGGTTTGGCCGCCGAACTTGCCGGCGCGCTCGCCAGCAATCAAGTCAAGTAACAGCCGGCCGGATAGCGTCGCATTTTGCTGCGTTAACTCTATATCCAAAAATCGCTCATAATGGCCAAGGTCGAGGTCGGTCTCCGCCCCATCCTTGGTGACGAAACACTCACCATGTTCCTTAGGATTCAAAAGGCCCGCATCTACATTAAGATACGGGTCGCACTTTTGAATTGAAACGGTTTTACCGGCGGCTTGCAACACGGCACCGATGCTTGCCGCGGTAATCCCTTTTCCTACCCCCGAGAGTACACCCCCAGTTACAAAGATATATTTTTCTTTTTGTCCCATGTCAACGTTCATTTCCATGGGATTTCATTATAGCATGTTTTGGCTTCATAACGCTAGATATAGTGGTATTTGTTGTCTATTCTACGCTACATATGGTATGCGTAGCTTCACCTTTAGTATACATCTGAATAGTTCTGTCGTCCATCTCCCACGCGGAAAGCAGCGGTTGCAAAACCCGCCAGCTTGCCACTACCTCAGAGCTGCTCGTAAAGAGGCTTTTGCGTGAACGAATGGCGTCCACTAACACCTGCTCGTAGGCATCGGGCAGCACTGTTTGCTCCGGGTAACTGAACATCAATTGCCGTTTTTCAAACTCACGCTCATAGCCTGGCTTTTTTGTAAACAGCTCGATTTCCACTCCCTCATCCGGTTGAATACGGAATACTAGACAGTTACTCTGTGCTTCGTGGATCTTACGGAAATGCACGCGCACTTCCGTGCTCTTTTTATCAAGCGCCTTTCCCGTAATAAGGCGCAGCGGAATGTTTGCCCAGCGCGGATCATCAGATGTCAGTTCGACCGATACAAACGTTTCCGTACGGCTTTTCGGGTTACCGACTTCCTCCCGGTATCCTTCGTACTGCGCGCGGCGCGCTTTTGCAGGATCGGCCGGACGCAAATGTGCCAGTACCTCTTGGCGCCTGGCAGGCAGCTCATCCCAATCAAACTGCGGCGGAATGTCCATAAGCGTCAGTGCCAAGAGCTGCATCAGATGCCCCTGTACGATATCGCGGAGGGCTCCTGTTTGCTCGTAAAACTGTGCGCGGCCTTCAATGTCTATCTTTTCGCGCGCTATCACCTCTATTTTCTCAATAGCCGTATTGTTCCATAAATGACTGAACAGCGCGTTCCCACCCCTTAGAGCCACGATATTCTGCGCCATTTCCTTGGCAAGATAATGATCGATCCTATAAAGCTGCGACTCGTCGTAATATCGGGCGGTGCGGGCAATCATCTCTTCGGCAGAAGTAAGGTCAACGCCAAACGGCTTCTCAAACAGCAGTTTGACATTCGGGCTCGTCAACCCTGCAGCACCCATAAAATCAACGATTTGTGTGGCTGCTTGCGGTGGAACAGAAAGATACACCAGCAGCTGCTCATCATCCCCTAGCGCAATATATTCACGCAGGCGGGCATACTCCTCTTGGTTCGCCAGATCCATGGAGAAAATAGAAAAGCGTTCAGCATCCTCGTCGGTACCTAAGGCCCCGGCAAGAAGGGCTTTCACATCGACTTCCCGCCTGGAAACGCCAATAACTTCCATATCGTCATACCCTTCCGTCGCAACGATGCGATGAATAGCGGGAAGCAGTTTACGCGTGCTTAAATCACCAGTTATACCAAATATGAGAAGTTTCGTTTTCATTACTACCAATTATACTCCTTTAACCTTACGCCCCTGTCACTATTCGGGTAAGCAACCAGACGTTCAATCCCGTAATAACGCCGGCTATAGTAAAAACGACCCCCTTCATCCATGCACGGTTCGCAAACACTCCCATGTGCTTTTTCCGGCTCGTAAAATACACCAACGGCCAAATAGCGAATGGCAGCTGCAAACTCAGCACCACCTGGCTAAAGATCAGCAGACGCGACAAGCCGGAACCACCAAAGATGATCGCGATGATAACTGCCGGAATGATGGCAAGCAACCGCGTTGTAAGACGCCGCACCCATGGCTTCAGCCGTACTTTCAAGAAACCTTCAAGGATAACCTGTCCAGCCAGTGTCGCCGTAATGGTTGAATTCTGCCCTGAAGCCAGTAACGCCACGGCGAACAATACGCTTGCCGCTCCCACACCAAGAAGGGGCGCAAGCAGCTGGTACGCCTGGTCGATCTCCGCCACGTTACCGTATCCGCGGGCATGGAATGTTGCTGCCGACAATATGAGAATAGAGGCATTTACCAAAAATGCAATAGAAAGCGCGATCGTGGAATCAAGCGTGCCAAATTTTATCGCCTCTTTTTTACCCTTCTGGGTTGTTTCGTGAGCCCGGGTTTGGACAATGGCCGAATGAAGGTACAGGTTGTGCGGCATAACTGTCGCTCCCAAAATACCCACCGCAATCAAAAGCATTTCTTGGTTGGTGAACAGCTGGGTGACAGGTACAAAGCCGGCAAGTAGCGGCGCGACGGCCGGCTGGGAGAAGAACATCTCAAGCGCAAAACACACTACCACCGTTCCAATCAACACCATTACCAGCGCCTCCAGCCACCTGAAGCCCTTCTTTTGCAGGAACAACAGAAGCAGTACGTCAACCGCCGTAATCACAACGCCGATGGCGAGCGGAATACCAAACAACAATTCAAGCGCAATGGCAGTGCCAATCACTTCCGCCAAATCACAGGCGATAATCATTATTTCCGCCATCGCCCACAGGAAGCGGTTTACCCACAACGGAAAATTCTCACGGCATAGCTGCGCCAAGTCGCGCCCGGTTACCACCCCCAGTTTTACGGTTAAATGCTGCAGAAACATCGCAAAAATACTTGAAAGCAAAATAACAAATAGCAGCGTATACCCAAACGCCGAACCGCCGGCAAGATCGGTTGCCCAATTACCCGGGTCCATATACCCCACCGCTACCAAATAGCCTGGGCCGGTAAAAGCCAGCATTTTCCGAAGAAACGAGGCGTTCTTAGGAATGACTATTGAACGGTGGACCTCGCTAAGGCTTTTCAGTGTGCTCATCTATTCCTTTCCTCAAAGGGCAAAAACGGGCGCTCGGTAACCCCACGCCCGCTCCTGCCTTCTTTTTTAAAAAACTTACTCGTCCTTTTTGCTACCCGTACCAGCGTTCACTTCGTAGCTGGTGTTGGTGCTTTCAAAAAAGTTCACCAGTTCCAGCGTATCATTAGCCGCCGCCATCCACTTGGCCGGATTGCTTACCTTGTAGTGGGCTTCAAAGCCAAGTTCCTCCAGCCGGCGATCGGTCAGGTATTTCACATACTGGTTCACGTAATCAGCGTTCAGGCCCAGAATGCCGCTTGGTAGCAGATCCTTATTGTACTGCTCCTCCATCTCCACTGCGTCAATAATCATCTGCTTGATTTCATTCGCGAATTCCTCGGTTTGCAGGTCTTCGTTCTCTTCCAGCACCGTCAGAATGAGGTTAATGCCGAATTTGAGGTGCAGGCTTTCGTCGCGGATAATCCAGTCCATAAGGCTGCCGAAGTTGCGCAGCAGGTTGCGCTGACGGAACGAAAGCGCCACCATGAACCCACTATAAAACCAAATTCCTTCAAGGATAATGTTGTAGGCAATAAGGTTGCGAACAAAATCTTTCTTCCCTTCGGTCGTGGTAATATCAAGCGTTTCCTCTGTCATGCGCTTGATGAACTTGGTTTCAAATTCCTCTTTTTTCGCCATGCTTGGCACTTCAACGTGCGCAGCGTACGCTTTTTCACGGTCGATCGGAAAGGTTTCAAGCACGTACTCGAAGCTCATGCAGTGGTTGGCTTCTTCCCACATTTGCTTTGCCAGGTACAGGTGGCACTCCGCCGCATTCACATACGGATACACGCCAAAGGCGAGTGCTTTGTTCACCAGCAGCTCGTTCGGATTGAAGTAACTCATAAGGAACTCCAGCGCGTGGCGCTCCTCATCCGTCATTTTTTTCCAGTCGGCCAGGTCCTGGCCAAGCTGGATTTCGTTTGGAAACCACGTGTTTGCCACAGCTTGGTTGTACAGGTCGTACGCCCAGTCGTAGTGAATTGGTTTAAGAAGTAAGCCGTCTTGGATACCGGTTCCGAGAATACCTGCCATGGTGTTGTTCCAGTCCTTTCTTTAGGAGGTTAAAAATTGTGTTCATCGTTTTTGCCTTACTGGCAACCTTCGCACATGGTCAGGTCGGCCGGGTCGAGCGGCGCGGCAACAGTGCCGTTTTTTGCCGCTTCTTCGTTCGCCTGCGCCTGCGCGTTCTGCATTGCTTTTTCGATCGCCTCAAGCTTTTCTTCAAGTGTCATCTCGTCGTTGATGATAGCGTTTGCGTTCATACCCATAATACTGCCCTCCCTTAGGCTACTTGTTTTGCTTTAGCGAATCCGAAGCCTGCTTTTCGCGGGCCAGTGCCGGTTTCAGCTTTGTTAACTTTTACAGTGCTCTGCTCTGCCTGATGACGCGGTTTGACGTGCAGGTAGTAGGTCGTCTTAAGCCCCTTCTTCCAGGCCGTGCTGTAAATATCTACGTATTCGTCGATGTCGCGGGTCTCAAGGTACATGTTCCGAGAGATTGCTTGGTCAACCCATTTCTGTGCGCGGGCAGCCACTTCAATAAAGGCGTACGGACTTAGTTGGAAACTTGTTTTGTACACATCCTTGATGTGCTGTGGGATCGCCTCAATCTGCTGTACGTCGCCCTGCAGACGCAATACGTCTTCTTTCACATCGTCCCAAATGCCAAGCTTTTTAAGGTCGCTAACCAGGTTTACGTTCACTTCCAAGAACTTGCCATTCAGTGTTGCACGGCTGAAAATTTGCGCAAACTGCGGGTCGAGGCCTGGCGTGGTGCCGGCAATATGCGCGATGTTAGCCGTCGGTGCAATCGCCATAAGAGTGGCGTTACGCATACCTTTTTTCACCTTTTTGCGGAGCACATCCCAATCCAGGCGACTCTTGCGGTTCACGTCTACCTTTACGTGACGGTCGGTTGCCAGCTCGTCGAGCGTGTCGATCGGCAAAATGCCCTTACTCCAGCCACTACCCTTGAACGTTGGGTACGTGCCACGGCTCATGGCCATGTCGGCCGATTCGTCAATGGCGTTGTAGCTAATGAACTCGGTCAGTTGGTCGATCAGGTCGTATGCTTCTTCGCTCTCGTAGCTGTAGCCCAGCTTTTCAATGACGTCGGTAAAGCCCATCAGACCCAGGCCGAGCGCGCGGTTCTGCAGGTTCGAGTGCATCGCTTCCGGAATCGGCGTATTGGTGATATCACACAGGTTGTCGAGCTGGCGGATAGCGCTGCGGGTGCTGGCACTCAACCGGTCCCAATCCCATGTTTTGTCTTCCTTCAGGTGTGCCGACAGGTTGATGCTCACCAGGTTACAGACAGCCGTGTTGTGCTCGTCCTGCGGCAGCGTAATTTCCGTACACAGGTTGGACAGGTGAATGGTGCTGGTGTTGTTGTTCAGCGCGCGGACGTTGATCGTGTCCTTCCAAGTCAGCCACGGGTGGCTGGTTGCCTGCAGGGTAATCAGAATCTGACGGAACTGCTCGCGGGCCTTTATTTTGCTGAATTCGCGCATCTTACCCGCCTCAGCCAGCTTTATATATTCTTTGTAACGGGCGGAAAAATCTTCGCCGTAAAGTTCGGGCAAATCCTGTACTTCGGCCGGGTCAAACAAATACCAATCTTGGTCTTTCGCCACGCGTTTCATGAACTCGTCACTGATGAAGACCGCGGTGTTTGCCAGGCGCGTACGAAGGTACGGGTCGCCCGAGTTCTGCTTGAGGTCCAAAAACTGCGGAAAATTCAGGTGCCAGTTTTCCATATAAAGGGCGGCCGCGCCGGCTTTCTTGCCCTTGCGGCTTACCGCAAACAGTGCCGTGTCAATCATCTTCATGAACGGAATCGGACCGGTGCTTTCAGTATTGGTGGTTTTTACCGGGCTACCGGCCGAACGAAGCTTGTTCAGACTGATGCCGATACCACCGGTACCCTTGGCAATCCACATAACGTCGCGGATGCCTTTGGCGATCGATTCCATGTCGTCCTGCACCTCCAAAAGGAAACAGTTGCTAAGCTGCGGGAACGAGCCACCGGCGTTCACACGCGTGCTGCCGCCCGGAACGTAGTCGAGGTTACTCATGTGACGGTAGAAGTCGACGGCCGCTTCCGTCGGGTTTTCCTCGTTAAACGAAAGGCCCATGGCAATACGCATGTGCGTGAACTGCGGCACCTCAATCGGCGCACCGCTTTGCTTTCTAAGGGCATATCGGTTTTTGTTGGTGACCACGCCGAGGTACTTGCTGAGCTGATCGCGCGATGGATCGAGCGCTTTCGCCAGCTTCTTCATATTAAAGACTTTGCTGTCGCCCATGCGCTTATCCAGCAGACCATCGGCCACACCCCGCTTTATATATTCAGGAAATTTCTCTTCATGAAGCCTCTTTAGTTCCGCTTCATTTTCGTAGTCACCCAGAATATTCTTGTAAATATTCTTCAGTAGCAAACGTGCGGCGATCTTGTCGAAGTCCGGGTCGTCCTTTACGTTTTGAAGCGCCGTGTGAATCACCGCTTCATCCAGCTGTTCGCTGGTGATGCCGTCGAACAGCGTCAGCTGTAGCTCCGTTGCTACCTGTACTACCTTGCTGATCTGGTCGGGCAGTCCCTCACTTGCCTTCACCAGTGCGAGGTTGATCTTGTTGGCGTCAAATGGTTCGCGGGTGCCATCGCGTTTCACCACATGAATTTCGCTCATTTTTATCCCCTATGCTACGTGCCTTATGTTTTATTTCGTTACACAAACTCCTCCCAAGAAGTGCGCAAGCAAAAAACCCTGCCGTAGCAGTACAGAGATCCCTCCTTGCATAATGTGTATTTTTGTTGAACTACTACATATGTAGTGTCTGACTATGACTATAGACCCTACATGTATGGTTTTCAAGCATTTTGGCTGTGTTTTAATTACCACAAGCCTGATAACAGGCTATAGCGTAGTGTTTGTTATTTACAACGCTATATATAGCGTTAAGGCAAGAGGAACCTATCGAAGAATTCAGACTGAATTATTTACTATTTCCCTCTTCGGCAGCTTCCGAGGGGGCCTTTCTAATATCCCTTGTTATATACTCGACTTCCTGAAAGAGTGCTTTATCGCCCCCTTCCCTGTCGGGGTGAACCTGACGAAGAACCTGACGGCGAACCCTTTCCTGATCCCGGGGACTCAGTTTTCGCCAATCTGACGCTCCGTACTTCGCGGCGGCTTCGTTTAGCATAGTCTCGGCTTTTTCTACCCGTTCGCGATGGTTTCGCACTTCTTCGCTCTCGGGGTAGCTCGTTTGCTCCTGCATTGGAATGTCGCCTCGTGGCTCTTCCTGGGTTGCAGACTCACTATAGTGACTATCCTGCTTTTCCTTATCGATTGATTCATCCCAGCTATCCCATTCAAAGTCAACGGGCGTCTCTGACACTTCTTCCGCCGTCGTATTATTCAGGCCGGAAAAACTGGTCATATCCCACTGGAACTGACGTACGCGTTCCGCATAGTAAGCGTCAAGGCTCTCTCTTCCAAGCTCCCGCTGAACGTGCTCTTTTTCACGCAACGATTCGCGTTCCGCTTGTCCGGTTTCATCCAGCAGCTTGTTTGTCTTGGCGTCAATAAGTGGCACACCGGCAGGAAGAAGCTCACGGAGCTCACGTATCTGCTCTTCCGTCATTTTTTCATGAGCCAAGACGGCCGAAGGGATTTGTATTTCGTTCTCACCATCGAAATCAATATTTTTTCCGTCATACAAAAAGGAAAGCGTGTCGGGCGTCTTTTCTTTCCTGAGGGCCGGCTGAACAACCGAGAGGTCGAACATACTCATAGGCATGCCGTACGCAATCCTTCCCTGTCCGTATTTCGCAATGTCGGCCTGTCTCTCGAAGCTTGTAAAAAGCGTATTCTCGTCCTGTATTTCCGTTGCGAAGTCAGAGAGGAAGGTGGAATCGGCCCGTTTTAAAAGTTCCGTATTCAGCCTCAGTACAACAGTATCGCCCGGGATCTCGGCTGCTGTCGCCCGTTCCGGGCTTGCCAGAAGCCGCTCCCTAACCGAGGGGCCTTTTTGCTCCCCTTCATAGGACTGGGAATGTTCGTATGTAGCGGTGTTTATTTTTTCTGGCATTTTATAACATTTTAGCATAAACGCTTTAAAATGTCAATCGCTCATATATTCTCGCATGAAGTCAAGTGTCGCCTGTAGTGCGTGTTGACCATCCTGATTGTTAAGATTGAACTGGTATTCATGCGGCAGTCCCGGTGTATGGTTCTCATCGTAAAAGAGCTTATCTACCTTCACGCCCAGCGATTCCAGCTTGGCGGCAAACGGTTTCGACTGAGTGTCGGTGAGCGGATCGGCATTGCCACCCGTAATGTACGTGGCCGGGAAATCCTTCGTGACGTGGTAGTACGGCGACATTTCGCGAATCACAGGATCGGAAAAATCATGCGTGCCGCTGTACGCCCATACCGTCACGTCGTCGCCCCATCCGAGCAACTTGGAAAGGCCTGGGTTTGGATAGGCCAAGCGTTCCATCATATAGATGCCGCAGTTCAACACCACGCCCTTTAGTTGTTTCGGCTTCAGGTTCGGCATCACATTCACTTCGCTGGCATATACCGGGCTGGTAATAATGGTCGCCATTTGCGCGGAAAGTTGGGAGCCCGCCGAATCGCCGGCAAGCACAATGTTGTTCGTATCCGCATGGAAGCGATCGGCATTCTGCTGGATATAGGCGTAGGCATCATTGATCTGGTGGACGGGGGTCGGATATATTGCTCCCGGTGCCAATGAATAGTTGAGGGATATAACCGTGTAGCCTTTACTGGCAATGATCTTCGCATAAGGATCTACGTTCGTCTTATCGCCGGAAAGCCACGCTCCGCCGTGGGTCCATATAAGCAATGGCAACTTCTGGCTGCTTTTGGTGGCGCTTTGTGGGAAATAGACGTCAAGCATCGCGTCTTTGTCGCCGGATCTGTATTGCTGATCAACAATGGATGCAACGCCGCCTTTTGGTTCGTGCGCTGCCAGCGCACTCCACACCTTACGCCCATTCTGGTCGAAGTCCCAACGGATAACCAGTGCCCCTGGCCACGGGCTCAGACGGAACGCCAGAAGGATAACGATAATAAGGCCAAGGACGATCCCTACCGGCCACAAGAAGACTTTTCGCTTGTAGAACGGCGATTTTGCCGGTTTAGATGCTTTTTTACGGGTACGAGTGTGTCGTTTTATTTGCCCACGTGTCATAGCTTTAATCTATCTGAAAGCCACGCTTTTTTCAATCAGCCTTCCCGGCATGCCTGTTGCAAACGTTCGGCCGGCATAAAATTATCGCCGTAGCTGGCAGTTGGCCGGGCAAGGGGTGTGTATCCTGCGGGAAGCATCTGTTCCTGCGAATAGGCCACAACCATATTGTTACGTTCATTTTCGGACGTGGTTGTTGGGCTTAGTAGGTACGACCCATATGTAAGCGCACTTCCATATGCACCATTAATGGCATCGAGGAGCGGACGGCACGCACCCTCCGGAGCGGCAATGACATTCGCCGCTACCATTCCATGGGGAGCAAGCAGGCCGGCCACCTTCTCGCCGTACTCGCGGGTCATCATCGAGAAAGGCACGCTCGCATCACTATATACATCCGCCAAGACGATATCGTACTTGGTACGGGTACTATTTACATAATTTCTCGCATCATCAAATATAAGCCGAAGGTTGGGACGGGATTGAAAATGAAAATAGTCCTTTGCAATCGTTTGCAGCTCAGGGTCGATTTCCACAACATCAATCTGAGACCACGGATAGTGATCCGCCAAATAGGCCGGGAGCGTAAACGTACCGCCACCGAGCACTAATATACGACCCTTGGTCGGATGAGCGCTCACCAGGCGGGCGAATTCACCGGTATACCAAAACACGAGATTGCCACTCCCATCCATATACATACCCGACTGGGACCCGCCCGGCCCCGACGTCAGCACGCGCACACGCCGGGAATCTCCCGGCCTGTATCCCTCGCGCACCTGATAATGGGCTGTCGGCGTATCTATATTAACTGCGCCCACCATCGGAACAGGTACGAACGTTATCGCCATAAGAAGGATGGATATCGCCAGTCGCCACTTCATATGACGGTGTGGCACAACCAGCCAGCTGGAGGCAATCAGCAACCCGGCGATAACCGCCAGCGTCTCCCTGGAGCCGATGAAACCGAACAATATGAAGCCAGCCACGAACACCCCCACAATTCCCCCTACCGCGTTAAGCGCACTCAGGCCCGCCACCGATTCGCCCGTCCGCTCCAGCGATGTTACTTTTAGCTTGGCAAGATACGGCGCCTTAATACCGATCAGAAAGCTGGTCGGCGCGAACAATAGTAGCGATGCTGCTACCCCTTGCAACCGTGGGTCTTTCATGTTGCCAGCTATCCACTCGAGTATGGGCTGGTAAAACAGGATGACCGTCACTACCGCAATGGCGGAAGCTACGCACAGCCATGCGATGTCGATCAGCCGGCGATGCTTATCCGCCAGCAACCCGCCCGCATAGTAACCGATGCTCAGTGACGCCATGATTGCACCGATCACGCTTGTCCATACATATATAGAGCTACCAACATACGGCGCCAAAATACGCGCCGCCACCATTTCGAATGCCATCAGGGCAAAACCCGACGTAAATGCCACCACCTCAAGCGAGCGTGCTGTGATATGTTTCATCATGTGAATTTAATTATGGCAGATTAGCTTACTGTGCAAAATAAATACAACCCTTTGTGCGGGCTGTATTTATTTTGGCGGAGAGAACAGGATTCGAACCTGCGGTACCATTGCTGGCACACACGCTTTCCAAGCGTGCGCCTTCAACCACTCGGCCACCTCTCCATTTCCCCTATTATACCAGTTGTATAATTTACGGCCACTTACGGTTGCTTTTGTAAAGGGGGCGTCCATATAATGGTAACAGCATGGCCAAGAAGAATACACCACCAGTTATCGAACTTAAGGGCCTCAAAAAACGCTATGGTATTGGTGACGCAGAACATTTCGCTCTGGACGGCGTGGATCTCACGATCGAGAAGGGCGAATTCGTCACTATCATGGGCCCAAGCGGGTGTGGCAAAACCACACTCCTTAATCTTCTCGGCCTTCTCGACCACCCAGACGACGGTGATTACTATTTGGAAGGCACTTCAATTAAGCATCTTTCGCGTTCCCACCAGGCCCGTATCCGCAGCGACCAAATTGGCTTCGTTTTCCAAAGCTTCAATCTTATTAATCGATTGAACGTCATTGAAAACGTAGCGCTTCCGCTTACGTACAGCGGTATGTTCCGCACGAAACGTCTGCAAAAAGCCAGCGAAGTGCTGAAGAACTTCCATCTATCCGAGCGTGAATACTATATGCCATGGCAGCTTTCGGGCGGCCAAATGCAGCGTGTTGCTATCGCGCGCGCGCTTGTCAGCAGTCCGTCGATCATCCTGGCCGACGAACCAACCGGCAACCTGGATTCAAAAGCCAGCCACGTCATTATGGAAGAACTGTCCGATATCCATAAACGCGGTAATACGATTATTATGGTTACTCACAACCCCGATCTCACCACCTATGCCAGCCGGGTTATCCATATGCTGGATGGTAAGATTGCCAGCGACAGCAAAACGCCCCGCGAACTGAAAAAGACGGTCAAGAAGGTGTCGCTTGGCGCCCGTCACGAAGAAGCAAAGACTGCCAAAAAGACGACGAGAGCCGCTTCTAAAAAACGTAAAACCACGAAAGCGAAAAAGAAATAATGTTCCGTCTCTTTTTACTTGAACACATCCAAAACGCCTACTATTCGCTAAAGACGACCCGCATGCGCACCACGCTCAGCACGGTCGGCGTCGCCATTGGCGTCGCAAGCATTACGGCCATCTTGTCGCTCAGCGGGGGCGTATCGCAAATTATCGCCCATCAAGTCGATGCGCTCGGTGGTAATATCGCTGTTGTCCGTCCTGGTATTACCAACCAGGACGATATCAACAGTTTCGCCAATCCTACCGTTGCACAAACCTACACCACCAGCACCCTCAGCGAAGAAGATCTGAACGACATCCAAAGCTTGGACGGCGTCGACTCTGCCGCCCCGCTCATGATTATTAACGGCAGCGTTAAAACCAACGATACTACCGCAGATAAAAGTACTATCCTTGCCACCACGCCCGAACTCGTGGATATTGCTCATCTTCCCATCAAAGACGGCCAGTTCATCGATAGTGTCACCAATCGCGATACCGCCGTCATTGGCAGCGGCCTTTCCGTCGCCCTCTTCGGCACCGACCAGTCCATCGGCCAAACGTTCAAAATCCGAGGCCAAACCTTTACCGTCATTGGCGTGCTTAAAAACATGGACGACCCGATCAATTTCAATAACGTCGACTTCGATCAAACCGCCATTATCAGCCTGGAAAGCGGCAAAAGTTTCAATCGCGGGCTCACCCAAATCCAGCAAATCGACGTCAAAGCCAAAGATAGCAGCAAACTGAGTACCGTCATGGGCAAGGTAAACGACCGCCTTCTGAAAAATCACAAGGGTGAAAAAGACTTCTCCATTCTTACCGGCAGTGATATTGCCGCACCCAGCAGCCAATTCTTTAAAGCCATTACCGGTGTCATGACCACGATCGCCGCCATTTCACTTGTGGTAGGTGGCATTGGTATTATGAATATTATGCTAGTGGGCGTTGCCGAACGCACCCGTGAGATCGGCCTCAGAAAGTCGGTCGGCGCCAGCAACCGCAATATTATTTTGCAGTTTTTGATTGAAGCGCTTATTATTAGCCTACTTGGCGGCCTACTTGGCTATATTGGTGGCTACGGCCTGGCCTTCGCCATCAGCACATTCCTTACCTTTACACCTGCCGTGACCTGGGAAGTAGCACTGGCCGCATTTATTACCTCACTTCTCGTTGGTATCGTATTCGGCCTGTACCCTGCTATCCGGGCAGCCCGCAAAGACCCTATCGAATCACTCCGCCACTACCACTAATCGGCCAGCTCTTTTTTCAGCTTTTCGATCAGTACGACAGGGGTCGGGTCGACACCGTTTAGGATCGCCACGTAAATACTCACGAAGTCGGCCAAGATACAACCCCAGAGCGCCTGGGCTAGTACTGAATCGCCTTTCAGCGTTATTTCGTTCGCTTTGGGGCGCTTACCGCTTAGCAGACGGTCGCTTACTTCAAACCGTTTCAAAATCCGGGGGTGTTCAAAATGGCTCACGAGATCGAAAATAACAAACGGTTTTTCAATCGGATGTGAGCTCCAGCCCATAAATTCATTGTGGTCGAACTCGGGGTATTCATTCCAAAACGCCACGTTTTTCGCATTTTCATTCCAGCTGATCTTCCATTTGTACGCAACCGGCGCCATCAGTGTCCCGGCATAAAATACCGGCGTTTTCCCGATGCTCAGCAATGCCAGCTGTTTGGCGTAGTTTTTATCGGTCGTGATGTTCGGCGTCCAGTGCTTTGTTTCTTCGCCAAGCCAATCGGCCAGGTCGGCAATTTCGGCGTAGCGGTCGTAATTGACCACACCGAAGTGGGCCATAATAGCAAGCATCGCCCGCAGCCCATAAATGACTGTCATGCGCGGTTGCAGGTCGGCAGGTAATTCCACGTGGGCAATCGAACTGTCCTCGGCGATTTCTTCAAGCTTGCCACCGGCCGCAATAATCGCAACCTGAGCGTTATGTTCCCGTGCCTGGGATAACGCGTGCAGCGTCTCCTCGGTATTTCCCGAGTAGCTGCTGGCAATGACAAGCGTATTAAAATCCACGTAACTCGGAAGGTCATAGGTGCGAACCACCTCAAAAGGCACTGTCAGCTCGCTACGCAGCCACGTTTTTACCAGCAGTGCCGCAAGTGCCGAACCTCCCATGCCGGCGATGACTACTTTGGTGATTTCCCGAGCGTCATTTTCCGGATGGGTGACCGTCGCACTAAGCCGCGCCTGGGCATATTCACTTGCCGCGACCCCTAAAGCGCCTCTAGGATCGCGCTGCCTAAGAACATTATCATCGTCTAGCATGTATTCTTTCACCCTCCGCATACTTGCTTGCTAGTATCACTGTCTCTATGATACAGTATTTACAAAAGAAGCATAAGTACTAATTTAGAGGTGGGAATGGATATTCAACCAACAAGCCAACAACCAATCAGTGATGACCAAGAACTAGCCAAAGTTTTGGCCGGCGTGAATCAACAGGCGGACGAAGCAGCTGCCACGCAACCGGTAGCGGAAGATCCTGCAGCCCCGGCTCCAGCCCCCGTCACGCCAGAGCCGGCACCGGCAGCCGAAGAACCAGCTCCAGCGCCTATCACGTTGCCCGACCCGACCCCTATTGTCCAGCCAGCAGCCGGCAGCGGGGACCTTGAGTCGATCAAACAAGATGCCCTAAGCGAACTGCGCCCTTTGGTCGATAAACTAAATGTCGCTCCCGAAGAAAAATTCGACACCTACTTGCTTCTGCTTCGCTCTACTGATGATAAATCATTGATCGGCCCGGCCCACGACGCCGCCCGGAACATCCCGGACGAAGCACGTCGCGCCCAAGCCTTGCTGGATATCATTAAAGAAATTGACTACCTCTCCGGTCCACAACAACCTGCGGTGTAAACTCATCCGTTACATAATAAAAAGATGCCGTTACGGCACCTTTTTATTTGGCGCTATCGTTGCGGTGGACGGTTAGCTCGCACCGCTTCCCGTATCGCGTTAGCGGAAAGGTCCTGGCCTTCATAAGATGAAGGCCTCGGTGGTTCAAAATGTATGCGGGGACGTTCCGGGCGGGCGGCATATTTTACGGCTGCACCACCCATATGAAGTACTTCCGTCGGTGTTTCTTCAGCCAGCGCAGCTTCCTTACTTTCATGCAGCTTCTGTCGTGTTTCCAGCATCAGCTCCACAGTCGAACGTGCATCTTCAGCACTTTTACCTTCGCGCATATGCCGGTCTACGAGACTTGAAATGGTATCCTCTTCTATGCCCGCTTCACGCATCCGGCCAGTCAAATCCGTCCAGTTTGCCGGCGCTTCGCTTTGAGTGTAGGGATGTCGTTCCATAGTGAAAGTTTCTGTTTAGTTTGGTTTATATAGCTATGATATAGTATTTATGCTTGTTTGTCAATAATATGAGCGCGCATTAAATAACCGCATGCAACTTCCGCTGGCATGCGGTTTGGTGAGAAAAAGGTAGCTACTGACCGTGCTCCTGGCTCCGTAGGGCGGTCTGCGCTTCGGAATGATGCGCGATCGTTCCCTTGGGAAGGTGCTTGTCGGCCGCTTCGACTACCTGTCTAGGTGTCATACCCTTGGCTTTTGCGGGCGTCACACCAGCTTCTTCAGCGCCTCGCCCGTCTGTCTGATGTTCGCCACCTTGGGCTTACCAGCCATTATCCTCACGTCCTTTGTTCGCTCTTTGCCGCATTGCACGGCAGAACATAATATATAATACAATAAAAATAGACCTACGTACAGGCCTATTTTTATCGTGCAGTTAGTACTACATCATTCCCATGCCACCGGGCATACCGCCTGGAGCTGGCTCTTCCTTCTCTGGTATATCTACCACCAAGGCACCCATGGTCGCTGCCGTCGACGCAATGGAAACCGCGTTCTGAACGGCCTCCTTGGTAACGCGGGCCGGGTCGATAACCCCCGCTTTCTTCACGTCAACCAAACCTTTTTCCGGCTTGTTCACATCAACACCGAAGCCGGTTTTGCCCGATTCCACCTGAGCCAACAGCGCTTCGCTGTTTAACCCGGCGTTCGCCATAATCTGCAGGAACGGCTGCTTCAGCGCGTTTTTCAGGATTTGACGGCCAGCCGCAATGCTATCGGCACCCTCTGCCTCAATAGTTGCAGATAGATTTACGAGCGTGACCCCACCACCAGCAACAATACCTTCGGCCAGCGCTGCCTTGGTCGCAGCCACAGCGTCGTCCACGCGGAATTTCTTTTCGTCGATCTCGGTTTCGGTTGCCCCGCCCACCTTAATGACGGCTACCTTGCCACTCAGAGCTGCGGCGCGCTTTTCGAATTGTTCTTTGTCGTACTCGCTCGAGGCGTTTTCTGCCTGCGCGGCAATTTGCGCAATGCGGGCTTTCATCTCGCCTACTTTGCCAGCGCCTTCAATAATGGTCGTTTCGTCTTTGCCAACGATTACCTTGCGGGCCGTACCAAGTACCTCTAGGCCAACGTTTTCAAAGGTCATGCCTTGGTCGTCGCTAATAACGGTGGCGCCGGTAAGGGTGGCGATATCCTGCAAAATTTCCTTACGGCGGTCACCGAAGGCAGGGGCTTTTACGGCTACGGTGTTAAAGGCACCTTTGAGTTTATTCAGCACAAGAATACTGAGCGCTTCGCCTTCCACTTCGTCGGCAATCAGCACCACGTCCTTCTTACCGGCCTGGGCCAGTTTTTCAAGCATCGGCAGGAATTCCTGCACGCCCGATATTTTCTTATCGGTGATAAGGACGGCCGGTTTTTCGTAGACGGCTTCTTGGCGGTTAACGTCCGTCACAAAGAACGCACTCACCCAGCCGCGGTCCAACGAAAAGCCTTCTACTACCTCGGCTTCAAGTTCCAGCCCTTGGCCGGCTTCTACTGTTACCACGCCATCTTTGCCTACTTTCTCAATAACGTCGGCAATTAGTTTGCCGATTTCGCTGTCGCCCGCGCTGATAGTGGCTACTTCCGCCACGCGGTCTTTCTTGCCTTCGATACTCTCGGCAAGGCCGTCGAGCTGTTTTACCACCTCGGCACCCGCCGCTTCGATTCCCTTGCGGAGTTCCTGTGGGTTGTGACCGGCTGCAATCAGGCGGTTGGCTTCCTTCAGAATATTGTAGGTCAGCACCGTAACGGTAGTCGTACCATCACCAGCTACCTTATTCAGCTTACTCGCAGCCTGCTTAATAAGTTCCGCGCCCACTTTATAGCCAAGTGTTTCATCGTCGTTTTCAGGAAGGTCCACGCTTTCTGCGACAGTCACGCCATCGTGTGTCACCGTTGGGCCGCCGTAGCCTTTTGCAATAACCACGTTGCGGCCTTTTGGACCATAGGTTACCTTTACTGCATCGTACAGTGCTTTTGCACCGCTCAGCACACGCTCGCGCGCGTCGTCATCGTAAAAAACTTTTTTTGCCATTACTATCTCCTCCGTTTAATAGGTCGAGCCGCTCGCACACCACCTGAGCTAAACATCTGCAGCCCGAGCTTAAAGCGACGTCGGGACCCTATTTTAAGCCCGGAGCGAAGCCGTTTGGCGATGGTGGTGTGCGAAGAGGCGAACATACCTGCTATACTGTTGCTAATACGTCTTCCTCTTTGACAATCAGGTACTCGGTACCATCGATCTTCAACTCGGTCGTTGAATACTCTTTGTAGACGATTTTATCGCCCACTTTAATGCCCTTTACCTCCGGGCCGATTGCTTCAACCTTGGCCAGAACCGGCTTTTCCTTCGCATTATCAGGGAGATAAATACCACTTGCAGTCTGCTTGGCGGCTTCTTCGCGCACCGCGACAACGCGATCCGCCAGAGGTTTGATCGGTGTACTCATGAATTCCTCCGTTTTTCTTACATTTGTGATTTTATTGTAAAGAAAAAATCTGGCACTTGCAAGGGTAGAGTGCCAGATTTTACATAAGACATGCGCTATGCTAAATGAGTCAATTCGCCCTTGGTTACGGCCGGTACGAAATTACCGGCCTCAATAAGGTCACGCAGTTCCTGCAGGCCGGTTTCGCTTGTTACCAGACTTGCGTCGTCTTTATATAGCTCGATGGTAATTTTTCCCTCAAGCTCGTCGTAGCTTACCACGGCCGCCCCGGACAAAGCGGCGGTTTTTACATATGTTTTGGCGGCTTCTTTGTCGCCGTTGCCGCCATCCACGACATTCCTCCCCTGTAGGCGCAGCCCTTCAATAATCCCGTTCGCAATAGACACCTGCGTCGGAAGGTACATCACTGTCACCGGTCCCATGGTCGGCAGCCAGTCGGCAAATGCCTTCCCCACGTTCCAGGCGCACTCCACCGTAAGGCCAGTTTCCTCTGTACCTCGGATATCGTAGGCGCTAATAAGTTCTTCGCTCATGAGATTATTGTATCACCTTCGGCCGGTTGTTGAAGGCGTCAATCCGTCCGTTATCTAGTACAATGGAGCTACTATGACCATTCGCTTTGCAACTCCAGAAGAAATATCTCGTTGGGACGAGCATATCCTTGCTAATCCTGATAAAGGGAACGTCTTTCAGAGCCATGAACTTGCCCAGCAAAAGAAGCTCGGCGGTTGGACACCACGCTACATTATGGCCGACACGCTCGCTATTACCATCCTTGAAAAGTCCTTCCTTGGGTATAAGCTATGGTATCTCCCGAAAGGCCCCGGCATACGTTCCATGCGTGAGCTCGGCTCCCTGCTCCCAACCCTAAAAACATTCGCGGGTGCACACCACGTATTTGCCCTGAAGATTGAACCGGAATTGCTAAAAACGGACGAAACGCTCGCCGATTTCAGAAACTCAGGCCTGCTGCGTGTACGACCCATCCAGCCGAATGCCTCCACAGTGCTGGTGGATATTTCAGAAGACCTGGAAACCGTGATGGCACACCTGAACCAAAAAGGCCGCCATGCCATTCACCGGGCTGAACGGGACGGGGTGACCGTACGGCAAGTGGCGTCAAACGATAAAAATTGCCGGACAATGTACGACCTTCTGGCTGAAACAGCCGCCGGCTCGTTCTCTATCCGGGATTTTGATTATTATAAAACGTTCTGGCAGCGCTTTGAAAAAGCCGGCTACGGCCAGCTCTTTTTCGCCTATGTCGACGGCAAAGTTGTCGCTGGTGCCTATGCGTTCGTTTTTGGCACCAAAAGCACGTATAAAGATGGTGCCAGCGTTCGTGAACGCACTGCGTACGGCGCTTCCCATCTTCTTCAGTGGAAGGTTATCGAGTGGGCGAAATCTCACGGTTCCGTCGTGCACGACCTCTGTGGTGCGCCGCCATCCGACCAAATTAACAATCCCGATCACCCGCACTACGGCATTGGTCGTTTCAAAACGAGCTTCAATAAAACCGTCACGGATTACGTGGGCTGTTACGACCTGGCCGTAAACCCGGGCGTATACAAATTGTGGGCGAAAATTGGAGAACGCTTCGTACTGCGTCTTCATCGTCTGCTCCACCGTGAAAACTGGTACTAACTGTCTTTTGCTAAAATTTCGCGTACCACATCCGCGTCGTTCCATGGCAGCCGTTCGCCGTTAACGATACGGTAACGCTCGTGGCCCATACCCGTAATAAGGATGGTGTCGTCTTTTTTCGCGATGGAAAGCGCTTTGGCGATCGCCTCGCGCCGGTCGGCGATTTCCATCATCTTTGCCGACCCGCCGCGCGTTTGTTCTATGCCTTCGCGGACTTGGTCGCGGATCGCCTGCGGGTCTTCGTTGTAGCTTTCTTCGTCGGTCAGAATAATGCGGTGAGCCAGGCGCGCCGCAATTCCACCCATGATGGGGCGCTTGCCTTTATCGCGGTCGCCCGTGGCACCGAACACTAAGATAACGCGGTTTTTAGTGACGGATTTGGCCGCCTCAAGGAGTTTTTCGAGCGCGTCCGGCGTGTGGGCGTAGTCAACGATAACATCGTAGCCCTGGCCTTCCACCACCCGCTCAAACCGCCCCGGCACGCCGTCCAGATCGGCAATACCTTCCACGATGTCGCGCAGTTTTATACCAAGCACATATGCCGTAGCGGCGGCGGCGGCCATATTGTATATGTTGAATTTGCCGGGGAGCGCCGTGGCAAGATGCAGCTTCGTTTGGTGGTCGATCACTACCGTAGCCTCACTCCCCTTTTTATACAGTTTGAAATGGTCAATTCGCGCCTCGGCATCCGTATGCTCCCCGTAGGTGATTTTTTGAGCGCCAGCCTGAAACGTATTGAAGTAATCGTACCATTCGTCGTCGCGGTTCAGCACAATAAACTTCGGCTCGTTCGCAAATAGCTTCCCTTTTGCGGCCGCGTATCGGTCCATTGTTTTGTGATAATCCAAATGATCTTGGGTAAGGTTTGTCATAATGGCAACCTCAATCGGCACGCCGTCCAGCTTGTGTTGGTCGAGTGAGTGGCTGGTTACCTCAAGCACCACGTAGTCGACATGGGCGTGTTTTGCTTCGCGGAAGAATTCCTGCATCCGCTGCGTCGAGGCGACCGTCGCGTTCAAATCGTTGATTTGCCGCTTCCCTGCCACCTCTATAAGCGCGGTACTGAACATGGCCGTTGTCAGACCAGCTTCTTTCAGTACTTCGTTAATATAATTGACGGTCGTCGTTTTGCCGTTCGTCCCCGTTACGGCAATGACTTTTAAGCCCCGGGCAGGATTTCCGTAGCGGGCACTGATCGCCTTTACACGCCCTTTACGGTACATCTCTTCCAGCCCTCGAACAGCGCCAGATGGGAGCGTCCCACGAACCACCCTTACTAACTTTTGTTTCATACTTCCATTCTATCACCAAAATTTACGTCGCCGGGCAGCCAAAATTGCGCTGGCTGCCCGGCGGAAGACTAGCGCCCAGGAGATTGCCAGTTGCAATCCTTGCTCGGCTCCTTATGGCACTGGCACGGACAGTGATGAACTCCACGGTGATCCGCAGTATAGTCGCACCTTGGGTTGCTGCACCCACGCACCCCGAAGACCTTTTTCATAGCTTCGACTAATTGTTTCATACCATTATCCCTTCGCTAGTCGTACCTCCACCGTATACAACTATTCCGCTGTTTTCAATGTATTGTCCTCATATCTACAACGGGCGTATACTGGAGGCATAAGCGTGTAACGAGGAGGAGTTATGAGGAAACTAAAAATTATCATATACGCATTAATTGCCGTGGCGGTACCCTTCGCTGTGGCAGCCACCACGTACGCCAGCGGTTTTCGTTCCGGCACCGACCAAACCGTCGCTAAAAATGAAACGGTCGACCATACGTTGTTTATATCCGGCCAAACCGTCCAGGTCGACGGAACGATCAAGGGCGACCTGTTTTGTGCCGGCCAAAATATCACCATTACCGGAACCGTTGAAGGCGACGTCCTTTGTGCCGGCATGAATGTTACCGTCAACGGTGACGTAAAAGGCGACGTGCGGCTTGCCGGTCAATCCGTCTCACTTGCAGGCGACGTCGATAAAAATGCGAGCCTAGCCGGCAGCACGATTACCGTCGCTTCCGGAGCAAAAATCGGCGGTGACCTTCAAACCGCAGGGAGTGCTACCACCATGAGCGGCGAGGTAGCACGCGATGCCGACATGGCCGGAGCCGACCTGACAATAAACGGCATGATCGGCCGTGACCTTCAAACCGCCGGGGACAACCTGACAGTACAATCCGGAACACAGGTAAAGGGCAATGTCACCTACTACAGCCACAACGAGATCCATCGAGAGTCAGGGGCAGATGTCGCCGGAAAAGTTACCCGTAAGGAACCTGTAGAAAAGCACAATGAAAAACCGGCTAACCCTGTTCCCGGCATCATCATGTCGTTCCTTGGCCTGCTTGCGTTCGGCTATGTCCTGCTTGCCTTGTTCCCGCGCAAACTTCGCGAACTTACCGATCACGCTCTCTTAAAGCCCGGCCGGACCGTGCTCTTTGGCTTGGTTGCCTGCGTCCTGGTGCCAGTGGCCATTATTGCCAGCTTCGTCACTCTCATCGGATTTATGGTGGGAATCGTACTTCTCTTCGCTTGGATAGTGGTCATGATCTTCGCCTGGGTACTCGCCAGTTACTACGCCGGGCGCCTCGTGTTCATGCGCACCAGCATTTCACCGTTTCTCGCAATACTCGTTGGCGTAGTGATCGTATCCATTCTGCTTCTTATCCCAATCATCAACGTCCTTACAGTGATTGCGGTCGCCCTCTTTGGAAGCGGCATGGTAGTCGAGGAGTTCACCCGTTGGTTTAAAAAGCCCGCATATGAAAACCTCAGCCAGCCAGCTCCGGCAAAAAAGCGCAAAGCATAATTCTCCCCCATCACCTTTACGGTATACCCCTTGAAGCGTATACTAATCACTAATGAAAATCCTGGGAATTGAGAGTAGCTGCGACGAAACCGCGGCGGCCGTCGTCGAAGATGGCCGCCACTTGCTTAGCAACGTCGTAAATTCCCAAATTGATATTCACGCCGCGTATGGTGGCGTCGTCCCGGAAGTTGCAGCTCGCAGCCACATCGAGGTAATCAATCCTGTCATTAATCAGGCTCTTTCAGATGCTAGACTTACCTGGGACGATATCGATGCCATCGCCGTCACCTACGCCCCCGGCCTCATCGGATCCCTGCTCGTCGGCACTTTGGCTGCACGTACCTTGGCGCTTACGAAAAACAAGCCCCTTTACCCCATTCACCATGTGGAGGCACATGTGTATGCGAACTTCATCACAGAGGCAGGCGGAGCGGCCCCCTTCAATTCAACAGAGTTAAAGTCGCTGACCGCCCAATCTGAAGAAACCGAGACTGTAGAGCCCGAGACTATCACGCTAGAAGAAACATCTGCAGCCCGAGTTTCTGCTGGTGCGTACCCAACAGAAACCCGGAGCGAAGCCGTTTCTTCTGGTGTCGATAGCCGAGTGGCGAATCTCACCTTTCCGACCAAACAGCCCACCTTCCCCATGCTCGCTCTCATCGTCTCCGGCGGCCACTCCCAGCTCGTTCTCTTCAAAGACCACGGCAATTATGAACTCCTCGGCCAAACCCAAGACGACGCCGTCGGTGAAGCCTTCGATAAAGTAGCAAAAATTATCGGTCTTCCCTACCCTGGTGGCCCCTCTATAGCCAAAGCAGCCGAGCAAGGCGATCCAAAGAAATACACGTTGCCCAAAGCCAAGCTCCAAAACCCATACGATTTCAGCTTCTCCGGCCTTAAAACGGCCGTCCTGCGGGCCGTACAGCGCGAAGTAGGCGTAGACTTTACTTTTCCCTCCCACGAGCTTCCAGCGCGTTTAAATGACGTTCAGCGGGCCGATTTCGCCGCCAGTTTCCAGCACATAGCCATTGAAACCTTGGTCGATAAGGCCGAAAAAGCATTTCACGACTATTCACCTGCTTCCGTCGTGATTGCCGGTGGCGTTGCCGCCAGCCAAGAACTCCGCCGCCAGCTCTCTGGACGCCTCCCCCTCCCTATCGAGTACGCGCCAATACAGCTCTGTACCGACAACGCCGCCATGATTGCCACGCTCGGGTATTACTACGCCCAAAAGAAAGAGCCGGTACATCCTTTCGACCTTGAAGTCATCCCTAGTCTCTCCATGACAAAAACCGCCTGGAACCCAAACGTTACCAATACCAACTGATCAAAAATTCCTTTATTTCCCGCCATGAAGCTCCACTGGCGACAAAAACACCAAAGCAAAGCGCCCCGAGGCAACGGGCAGGAACAAAGTCGAAAACCTCATCCAATCAAATGGATGAGGATAAATAGCCACGCTAAATACTCCTACGCCAGTCCCCATAAGAAAAAGTATGGTACTTAAGATAATTCTGGTAACTTTTTTCATTGTTGTTATAATATCAACGTTTCTTTATTCTTCGGATCACTTTTTTTGCAAGCGGTAACCCTTTGGCCCACAAAATATACAGAGGTGAAAGCGGCTTATCATATGTCCCCACCAGCATATTCTCGTGGCCAGCAAACCCTTGCTTGAACGTACTCACACCATCATTCAAAAGACCGTTAAAGTCATATCTCGTGACTCCCCATTTTTTCATGGTTTCAATAGCATACCACTTCAACGCATAGTTGGCGCGTAGTTGCTGCCCCGTTTCGTTCATGCCACCGTAAAGTTCGAACGCAGTTTCCGCGCTGATCGCCAGCCACAAAAAAGCGATCGGCTCACTCTCGTGGAACGCCGCAAATACCGGTGAGTACTCCCCCATCATCGTAAAAATATCGTGGTAATACTGGTCATCGTGAAGCTGAAAGTTCGCGCGTTTGGCGGTTTCTTTGTAAATCTCGAGGCATTTCTGTACTTCTTCCTTGGTTTTGATTTTACGGATTTCGACTGCTTCCTTGGCAGATTTACGGATATACTGGCGCGTCTTTTTTGCCATTGCCGCCATCAGCTCGTCTTCGCTTTTGTTGAGGTCGAGGATCAACGTCCGTGGAATAAGGATGGTATTGTCTGAACGCTTCCATCCCGGAAGCACAAAATCAGCCTCTTCCCAGTCGGGTTCAATGGTAAGTACTGCGGCACCAAGCTCACCGCGGGCATATACTTCAAGCTCTTTTAAGACGGCTTCCCTCTTTCCGGCTTCACACACTGGTCCCCGGGCTACATACGCCAGCGCCTTAAATGGCCACGGCAGCGGCCGGACAAGCACTTGTGCCGCACCAATAATCTCCCCGTCTTCTCGCACGAACAAGCGGGTGGCCGCCCAATTATGCGCCGCCTTTACTTCCCCCCATTCCCATAGTTGCAGCGGGTGGCCGCCACGTGCCAGCACCTCCTCATCCCATAGGGCTTTATCTTCACACTCCTCCAGCAGTATCATATGCCCCTATTATACACGTCCCATGTGGTACAATAGATAGTGAAAACAAACACGTGGAAAAAGGATGGGCACATAGTATACACACGTTTTCGCAAGAAAAGTGACGTGGGTTAGTATTGAGTGCGCTTTTTCACGTGTAAATCCATAACGGCAACATATCAATGAAACTATCCAAAACCTACGACCCTAACCAATACGAACCAACTATTTACGCCATGTGGGAAAGCTCGGATGCTTTCGCTCCGACAGGGAAGGGTGAACCGTACAGCATTACCATGCCGCCAGCAAACGCCAATGGCAACCTTCACCTCGGACACGCACTTACTATCGGGCTTGAAGATATTCTGGCCCGTTTTTACCGCATGAAAGGGAGAGACGTCATCTATATTCCCGGTGAAGATCATGCCGGCCTTGAAACCTGGGTCGTCTACGAGCGGGAACTGGAGAAAAAAGGACAAAGCCGGTTCGATTTCAGTCGCGAGCAAATTTACAGCCAGGTATGGGATTTCGTGGCCATGCACCGGGGTAATACTGAGCTCCAGATCCGCGCCCTGGGTGCCAGTACCTCTTGGAAAGATCTAGTGTACACGCTCGACGAAAAGGTCGTGACCCGCGTCTATAAAACCTTTAAAAAGATGTGGGACGAAGGCCTAGTGTACCGCGGCGAACGCATCGTCAACTACAGCACGAAATACCAAACCGGCTATGCCGACATCGAGGTGGATCACAAGGTAGAGAAGGGGACACTTTGGAAAATTGCCTATCCGTCCCTTGATAAAATCAAGGAAATCGTCGTGGCAACCACCCGCCCCGAAACCATGTTCGGCGACGTGGCTATTGCCGTCCATCCAGATGACGAACGCTACAAAGACCTTATTGGTACCCGTGTCATGTTACCGCTCACCGACAAAGAAATTCCGGTTATCGCTGACGAATACGTCGACCCGGCCTTTGGTACCGGTGCCGTTAAAATTACCCCGGCTCACGACCCGAACGACTTTGAAGTAGGGGAGCGCCATAATCTTGAGCGCGTGCAAGTTATTGGGTACGACGGGAAAATGATGAACGTCCCGGCTGAGTTCGAAGGTCTCGACGTAGATGATGCCCGCAAGAGGGTGCTTGCCGCCCTAAAAGCTACTGAGTTGCTCCGCGGTGAAGAAGTCATTGAACACACCGTCGGTTACGATTACAAGAGCGGCCTGCCCATCCAACCGCTCCTGAAAGAGCAATGGTTCCTGAGTATGAAGCCGCTCGCCGAACGCGCCATCAAAGCACTCGAAGCAGGGGAGATAGAATTCACCCCAGCCAGCAAAAAAGCGGCGCTCATCAACTACCTGAAAAACCTGAAAGACTGGAATCTGAGCCGTCAAATTCCGTGGGGCATTCCCATTCCCGCTTTCCAAAGCACCACCAATCCTGACGATTGGATATTCGATGAACGTGTCGACGAAAAAGATATAGTTGTTAACAATACAACATATAAACGAACCGAGGAAACCTTCGACACCTGGTTTAGTAGTGGCCAGTGGCCGTATGTTACCACGGATTTCCTCGACGAGGGGGAACTGTCCCGCTTCTATCCGCTCAACGTTATGGAAACCGGCGCCGACATCTTGTATGCCTGGGTGGCACGCATGATCATGTTCGGCCTGTACGCTACCGATCAGGTGCCATTCAAGCACGTCTACCTTCACGGCCTCGTGCTCGACGAACATGGCCAGAAAATGAGCAAATCCAAAGGGAATGTCATTAACCCCATGGAAATGGTAGCCGAGTACGGCTCCGACGCCCTCAGGCTTGGCCTTGTGAACGCACGAAGTGCCGGCCAAAACCAGGCATTCGCGAGCAGCCGCGTCATGGCTGGACGCAACTTCTGTAATAAGCTTTGGAATATCGCCCGATTCGCAGAAACCAAACTTGGCGACCACGAAAAACCGCTTCCGCCAAGCCCCGAAACACTGGTGGATCACTGGATTATTCGCGAGCTGACAGCAGCCGCAGAGCAGGTAGAACAGCAGCTGACCGCTTACCGCTTTGCCGAAGCAGCCGAAACCGTCTACCACGCCATTTGGGATAACGTGGCCGACTGGTTCATCGAGGCCAGTAAAACCCAGGACAACCCCAGCATGCTGGCCTGGGTGCTTGAAACCAGCCTGAAAATCGCCCATCCGTTCGCCCCATTCGTCACGGAAACCATCTGGCAGTCGCTCCAGTGGCATGACAGCCTGCTTATCCATGCCGACTGGCCAACGGCAGTCGAATACGATGACATTGCCGCAGCCGAATTTGAACAGCTGCAAAAACTGGTGGTTGAAGCCCGCTACGTTATGAGCGAGCTGCCAGGTAACGAACGCTATGCGCTCCTATACGAAACCGACTCACTGATCGAGGACAACGCCGATCTCATCAAACACCTGGCGCGCCTGAAAGATATTCAGCACACCGACCAAGCCCGCGGCCTGCGCCTCGCCGCCTCGAACAGGGAAGCGTGGCTTGATGTCAGCGACGAAACACTGTATGAACACCAAACAAACCTCGAAGTCCGCCTGGCCGAAACCCGCCAGTTCATGCAGACGCTTGAGGCCCGTCTGGCAAACGACAATTACGTTAGCAAAGCACCGGCACATTTGGTAGAAGAAACCAGGCAACAGCTAGAAAATGAGAAGGAACTGATCGTTCGACTCGAACGCGAACTTGAAGTGCTCACCGCGTAGCTAGACAATCGGCAGGTAGTAGTTATCGAACGCATGATGACCACGCGCCGCATGTTTTTGCAACAGGTACTTCTTTTCATCGTTCCGCGGCTGAATTCGTGGGTTCGGACTCTTTAAATCCTGTACCGCTTGTGAAAAAGAGGCCCGTTCACTATGGGTGTGAAGGTCGTTCTCGCTAACGAGTTTCGTGTTTGCCTGATACGGCGCCATTACCGTAGGTGTTGCCATCCCAAGGGTGGTCGCTTTATCAAGCCGGGTATCGTGCAAAAAGATACCGGTGGCCGTACTAAGGCTAAGCGCGATGAGGATGGGATTGATAAGTGACGAAAGCATATGTTTGTTTTAGGAGGTTTTGTAAAACTAATATAGCATATGCTTTATTAAATGTCAATTGTATGACGAGGAAACAACTCGTGTCCTTCCCATGGAAGCGCTCTACCACCGTAAGCCTCTTATTCGTGATGGTACGGCCGGCCGCCGGCAATTTCCTGGGCCCGGTACAGTTGTTCAGCAAGTATAAGGCGTGCCAGTTGGTGCGGAAAGACGAGCGGCGAAAGCGACCACACGGCATTTGCCCTGGAATGCAGCGTTTCGTCCACCCCATAGGCGCCGCCAATGATCATCACCACAGTCTTTGATACATCCAGTGGCCGCAGCAAAAGCTGGGAGAGGGCAGGGGAATCCAACAGCTTGCCACGTTCATCCAACAATACAACGAAATCATCGTCACGCAGCCGGGAACGTATGCGCTCAGACTCGTCCTGGCGCACTGCAAGGCCTTCACGGGCGGAATGTGGCAAAAGTACCCATTCCACGGCAAACGGCTGCTTCAGGCGCTTTTCATAGCGTTCTATACCTTCAAGCACCCACGGCTCGTGTTTTTTGCCGACAGCGATAATGCGAATGCTCATTCTAAAATCGTAATTTCTCGGCGATGTTTGCCAGTTTTTCGTGGTCGGGTTCCGTGTCCATATCCTGCGGACGTTTGTATTCCTCGACCGTATTGAAAGGAATCAGCTGCACGTGGGCATGCGGTACGTCAACGCCAATGATTTTTTCGCCGACGTATTTTACCCCAAGAATCTTACGCATACGACGTGCCGTTTTTTTCGCCACGTCCATCACCGCGCGGTAGTCTTCATCTTCAAGATCCCACACGAATTCCACTTGTTTTTTCGGAATGACCAGCGCATGTCCGCCAACCACCGGATGAATATCCAAAAAGACCAGAACACGTTCATCTTCGTACACCTTATGCGCCGGAATATCACCCTTCACAATTTTCGTAAAAATACTCTCTTCCATACCCTTAGTATACCGCTTCGGTCTGGTATAATGTGGCCTAGGCACGGAGAGGTGCAGGAGTGGTTGAACTGGCCGCTCTCGAAAAGCGGTGAACCGCAAGGTTCCGAGGGTTCGAATCCCTCTCTCTCCGCCATGAAATTATCAAATAAGAAAGGGTAGTCATGCCAGCAAAGAAAGAAACAGACGCCGCGGAGCAATCTTCCGCACAGCCTAATGAAAAACAGCAGGACGGCACCCTTGCAATCCTTTCCATGGTATTCGGCCTCGTTTCCCTTACTGGTCCCGGCTTGGTGTTCGGTATTCCGGCAATCGTCCTTGGTGCCATCGCCCTCAAACGGAACCTGCCCCAAAAGGGAATGAGCCTTACCGGCCTCATTACCGGTATTATCAGCACTCTCATTTCACTTCTCATCCTTGGGTTTGTCGTATTTCTTATGGCATGGGCCGCCAGTCACCCTGAAGCACTGCAACAAGAACAGCAACAAAACGCCCCTTCCCAACGCCAAACACAATCCGAGCGGCTTTTCGATAGCTCTCATGTGTAACAGAGGTAGAAACATAAAAAGCGTATAATAAATAAGTGGTGGCAACCGCCACGCTCTCTAAAGAACGGAAGGTTATGAATACGCCAATCGAAACACGTCCAGGATGGCGTAAGTCATCCTACAGCGGCGGAGGCAACGACTGCGTGGAAGTGTCAGACACAGCCCTGGCCGATACCAAGGACCCGACCCATGCCGAAATCCGGGTGAGTCGGCGCGCGTTTGAAGCGTTCACGAATATCGTTGCCAACATGCCCCGCCCTGCGGCGTAGCGGCCGAGAACCACCTCAACGCCCGGCTCTGGAATTCCTTCAGAGCCGGGCCATCACTCGCTCTTCTACCTTGAAATCTGATCTCACTTCAAACCATAGAAAAAAGAGCCAGCAAAACTGACTCTCTTTTCATGGTACACCCGACAGGATTCGAACCTATGGCCTTTGGCTCCGCAAGCCAACGCTCTATCCAGCTGAGCTACGGGTGCATATGCGAAGTCACACACCGAAGCGATGTGTGACTTCGCTTTTCGTGTAACTAGAAGGTGCTTTCACCCACCAAAAAAGTAGTGAACATTGTTTATTGTATCAATTTACCGGGGGAAGAGCAACATCATATGCGTAGTTTACGGATTACCCTGTCGATAACATCCAGGTGAAGTTCCTGCATGGGAAGCCGAACGCCAAGCATATCCACGATCGCTTCGCCCTGTTCTTCAGGGAAATATACCGACACGCCAGGATGAAACCGTTTTACGGGGATGAGCATTACCGAATATTCTTCACCGTCATGAATAACGCCAAACCCTTTGAACTCGCTGAAAGCGTACAGCTGGTCGTTAATATACAGGCCTTTCGGGCTTAGCGTATAGTCCAGCACACGAGGCGGACGGCGCGTATAGACGATCAGCGCTACTGCCATAACAGGGATGAGGATAGCAAAAGTCCAGGACTGCATGAGAAAGATAGCGGCCGCCATCAGCGCAATCACTACCAGGGCGAAAACAACGAACCAGCCGGCATTTTTTTCATGGTGAATATACTCGTGCGCCTGCCAATGCACCGGCTCCTGTGTTGCATCCGGAGTGCTAGACGCGGGTTGCGCCAAACTTTCTTGAACGGGCTGAGAGGCTGGAACCGCTGGCTCTACAGAATCAGGTGTGAGCGTGACGACCGGTTGCGGTTCGGCTGTGTCGGCGACAGGAGCGGTATAGGGTGACTGAGAGGGCTGCTCTTTAGGCTGCTGCCAATTATCGTCAGAGGGATTCTGCTGCGGTTGCATACAACAAGTATATCATGAGCATGTTGAAGTGGTAGCCGATTCATACTTATTGCGTATAATAAATATTTATGGTATAATTTATTATCATACAAACGTATGACGTGTGTCCGGAGCAGCCAAAGGAGTCATAATGGGACTGGATGGATACAATAGTGTGGATATCCTCATTTTGGTCCTGGTGTCTATAGCACTTATCGCCATGGCGTGGGGCGCCTACAAGAATCCCACAGTACTATGGCCGGAGAGTGCAGTATGGGGGCTTGGGGTAGGCTTCCTCGTTCTGTTCACCACAGGCTGGATGGGATTCTGGTGGGCGGCACTGGGAGCTAGCATCGCCATGCTTGGGTTCCAGTGGCTGGTACGCCGCTGGAGGCGGCAAAAAGCCGACCGGCCATGAGAACGCGGGTAAGCGAGACGTTGATTTTATCCGTTTCGCTTACCCGCAAAGTAACTTTTTCGTATTTTATGAATAAAAACAACGCAAAAAAGTCGAGCCATACTGGCTCGACTTTTTTTCTTGGCGGACCTCCGGGGAGGTCTTTCGAAACCCGCACCGCAAGTTCAGCGGTTGTTAGGTCTCGCCAAACACTGGGACGATCAACTCAAGGGGTAACGAAGCGCAAGGCAGACTGTTAGCATGACAAACGACAAGCACCGCGCCGGGACCAACGGCGCGGTGCTTGTCTCTGATGGGATGGGCTCGTCAGCCCACGGGCGGGTAGGGGTCGTTCCCGTAGGTGTGCTCGTACTCGAACGTACCGTCGGCCTTGTGGACGACGAGCTGGCTCGGCTGGTTGGCCTTGGCGACCTTCTTGCCGGCTTCGATCGCGTTGTCCTTGAGGTAGTGGTGCGAGAGCACCCGTCCCTCATGAGTAACGTCCCAGTCGCCCCCGGCCGGGACGACCCTATACACCTTGCGTGCCATAAGTAGCACTTCTCCTTACACAGTTGCCGCAGCCCCTCAAGCAAGGGGCCTCACAAACAGGGGACACCGCAGAACGGTCACAGGACGCTTCGACCGCCTCAACGGCACCGTCAGAGCAGCCCCGCAGGCTGCCCGTCCTCCTCCCCGCGACGTCAGCAGCATTGACATCACATTCAGATATCGTCATCTGGCAACGTGAGCCTAGCTCATGTCCGCAAACCTCGTCAATCAACCCGTCCGGGTGATAAGTGGGGGTTTACACAATAAACGTTCTGCCGGTATGCTCCAGTAGCAGAGGATGGAGGGCCAGTGGCAACGACACGCGACGGCGCGATCAAGCAGCTGTACGAGAACGTCGGCAGCCGGGTGCGAGCAGCGCGAGAACGGGGCGGCGTCACACAACTCACACTGGGCCAGAAGATTGGACTAACCAGATCTTCTATCGCGAACCTCGAACGCGGCTATCAAAGAATTCCACTCCACGTCCTCGCACTCGTCGCCGACGCACTTGACGTCAGGCTACTTGATCTAATCCCCGACAGCCTGCCGAACGATGATACGGGCACAATGAGTGAAGTTAAAGGCGAACTATCTGACGCTCCGGAAAGCGCTCGTCGCTTTATTGAAGGCGCTGTACGCCAACTTGGTAACGACTAAGCAGCAGTTAATCGTGGAGGTGAAATAGTTGGCACGCTTACGTCCCGACGAGGCGGCTCGGAGACTACTTCGAACGTATCAAATTTCACAGCCACCAGTTCCGATAGAAAATATCGCAACATCCGAAGGTGCGCGTATTGTTCGCCAGCATTCAAAGGGCCCAGAGTCCGGATTTGCACTTAGAGAGGGCGGCCGGTGGATCATCGGCATTAATACACAAACAAGCCGACGACGCCAGCGCTTCAGTATTGCCCATGAACTTGGCCACCTCCTCCTTCATGAAGGAAAACTCATTGTTAGCTCCGTTCGCCTAGATCTCAGGAACCAAATATCCAGTCTTGGAACGGACAAAGAGGAAATCGAAGCCAACCGGTTTGCCGCAGAGCTTTTGATGCCGCGCAACTTAGTTCAAGCTGCAGCATCAGCGAAACTTAGCGAGGGTCTTCCAGGACGCGACGAACTAATAGCCGAGCTTGCGCGAGAGTTTGACGTTAGCAACGAAGCGATGGGGTATAGATTAATAAATCTGGGCGTGCTATCAAGTTAGCATGTTAGGCGGCAAGCTGCAGAGACACCGCCCCTTTTCAAGTGCGGGCCGGTAGTCGGCGTCGGTGATTGCACCTTTGGTTCCACGCTCACACCTCTTGGTCGGCCTCGAACAGCCACTCTGGCAGGGGAATATCTTCCTGCTCCATCGCCTTGGTCAGATCGGCGAGGTAGAAGCGCATAATTCGAAGCGTTCCCCGTGCGGCATGGCCAGCCTGGGCCAAACTCTGCAAGAAGTCCTTCTCGTCGTCTTCGGTGAGTTCGCAGATACCGGACATATCGGCTCGCACAATGTCAAGCGAAGCTGCATCGCGATCGTCCAGTAACTCCACAATGTCGCCGATGTGGTTCATGAACACCTTCACGCGCTCATACTGCAGTTGGTAGTCTTTTTCAGTGGGCCGGGGCATGGTCAGTTCCTGTTCCTTGGCGGACGGCTTCGAGCAGCGTGGTGCCGATGCGTTCGGCTTCGTCGAGAGTAAACACGAATTTGAGATCGTGGGATGCTTCGAAATGCACGAGCGGGCTGATTTCCCGGTATCCCTGGACCAAATACACCGAGGCAAACAGCGCTTTATCACTGCGGTGATTGACCATAGCCGTCAGCAGGACGTTGCAGAGTTGGTCGCTGTCGTGCCGCCGGATATCGAGGTCGTCGGTGGCAGAATGCACCCCGATGCACCAGGGCGGGCACGGATCCGGCAGCCAGAAGACGTTGGTGTCCGTCACCGGACGACTTCAACCAGGTGGGCGATCTGCATAGCTGGCTCATGGGCGTCGCGCCGCAGCACGTCGCGTGCTGTTTCTTGGGCCGTCAGCGCTACGTAGGTGCCTTTCGACCTCACGGTGATAACCAGTCCTCGCAGGCGTAATAGCTGCGTGGCGTGCCGACCGGTACCCAGCGAGATGCCATATTCCCGGGCCAGCCGTTGCTCGGAGGGCAGCGGTTCATGGGGTAGCAGGTCACCCTCGGCAATCCGTTTCATGAGATGTGCGGCCACCACTTCGTAGAGGTAGCCTGGGGCGTCCGTATCGAACCGGTAGCGGCGCTCCGAAACGGTTTCGGTCATTGGTCTCTCCATACATGCAAATGGGGTATTCGCAGTGGGGAGTGCGACGACGTGAGCAGGAACCCTGCCGGTTGCGTTCGAGCGCGCCCCACTGCGCCCCAAACGCTAAGACAGCAATCGGCCGCAGTTCCAGTATCAGTCAAGCACCTACATAAATTCGTCGCGGGCCGACAAGAGAAACGCGCGTGCTCGGTCACCGGTAAGTGCATGGCTGTAGAAGAACTCGAACAGGTCGAGGTGGTACTGGATATCCTTGTGGTCACGGTAGTTCACTTGCCCGGAGAAGAGTTCCACGATCACCAAACGCTCGTCAAAGATGTGGAAGGAACTCAGCGGCGCACCGAGAACCTCGGCAGTGAGCGGGATCACTGCAATATCGATGTTCGGCCGCTCAGCCATTGCCGCCAGATGCCCGCATTGCTTCGCCATCACCTGACGGGGTGCGCGTTTCCACCTGACGGCCTGCTCGGTCAGCAGAAAGTGAAACTGGCGGGACGGATCGTTCAGCGCTGATTGCTGGTCAAGCCGTGCCGTGACGGCTCGGTCCACATCCCGGCCGGGAGAACTTGGCAGCTTCGGGGTCAGCGCGGCCCGTGCATACTCCGGGACCTGCAGCAAACCGCCGACGATGCCCGGCAGGAACGATCGCTGAACGCTGCACAGTTCGATGAGGTGCTTGATTTCCGTCTGTGCCCGCCACAAGCCCACTTCGGCAAGCGCCCGTACCGACACATGTTCGATGTTCGCCCGCCTGGCGAGCGTCACCAGCTTGTCGGCCAGTTCCCCTGGCATCTCCAGGGCCTTGACGATGCGCTCCACGTCATCGACGCTGGCCAATTCCTTGCCGCGTTCGATGCGGCTGACCTTGGACTGCGACATGCTGCAGCGGAAGGCCAGCCGTTCCTGTGACAGGCCGGCCGCTTTGCGGAACTGCTGAAGTGCAGTTCCAAGGTCAGTACCGGCAGCCCGGTGGCCGTTAGGCTCGGTGGGGATACTCACCGAAGGGCACCGCTTCGGCCAGCGCCACATCACGCCACTGCCGGTACTGGTCAAGGTTGGCCGGATCGGCTAGCGCACGATCCTCGAGCGTGCCGTCCGGGGTGAAGTTCAGAAGCAGCACCGTCTGGTCGTCAAACAGCCAAAAGTCCTGTTCCGGCAGATCAAGACCCTGATCGGTGAGATCAAGGATGCGGTAGTCCTCACCGGCGGCAACATTGCCGGGGATGGCCCACGCGAACAGGTACCGTGTGTAGTCCGTGAACGGGCGACGGACCACCTTCGCGCGCTGCATGGTCTTGCCAGCGGCAACGTGCCGTCGCACGGACGCTTCCCAGGCGGCGTTGTAGTCGTCCGGCTTGGGTTCCCCGGTCAGAAACTTCTCGTACGTCGCTTGGTCCCGAGGAATGGCATACGCCGGTAGCGTCTCCAGCCGGAACGCGGAACGTGTGAAGTCCCGGAACAGCGCACCCAGATCGTCACCGGTGGAGGGCACTACGCTCCCTGGTTGAGTTCGGGCAGCGCCTGGCGCACCACCTCAAGCGGCAGCTCGACGGCCTGTTCGCCGTTACCCAACGTCAAGCCGTTTGCGCTGGTAACGGGGTCACCTTGGAAGACGACGGTGCCGCGGTCGGACAGGTAGACGTTAGGGCACTCCTCGTCCGGGCACCCGTCGGTGATCTTACGAAGTTCCATACCCTTAGCGTTGACGATCTCTACACCCAGAGCAAGTGCCGGGACGCGGCTAGTCACGGTCTTGCATAACTTGACGCGGTGGGGCGCGCCCACCGGATGGGCGACCCCTGAACGTTCGGCAAGGTGAATGGGCCAGTTCGCCAACCACACGGAACGCCCACATCTGGCGACTGGCGTACGGGCTTCCGGCCATCCAGTTGCGGGAAGGTCGGAAGCCTCTTTATTCTTGGGCGCCAGGCAAAAACATCCCACTACCTTACGCTTCACCCAAATAACTGAAGCTTGCACATCAAAATCCTGCGCGCTCACCCGGAGTGCTAATTTACTTCTGGCCACCTGTTGGCCTCGGCGCCCGCCACCGCCATTCCGATAAAGCTCCGCAAACTACACATTGCTCCGGATGAAGTACACCCTTTCTCTTAGCTTCGGCCTCGAACCGATCAAGATAGTCGAGAATTTCACACAGGCATGAGCCATATTCACACGTGGCCTTCCCGGTTTTCCGCGCTGTTTCCCCGTTCCGTTTTCTGCAAAAAGCGACTTCAGGAAGCATCACACGACCAGGGCCAACGGTTACCACAACGTCTCCATCTTGAGTCAGCTGACCATTACGAAAAATCTCTGGGTCCGGTGCGTCCGGTATAGCAGAGCCAAGCACATACTCACCATTGTTCGATTTGTAAATCTTGGCAACGACAACGACAGATGGAGCACCATCACATTCGTTCGGATCATCATTCCGCGTCACAAGCGGCAAAAAACCATGGGTATACGCATGTGCTGCGTGTTCATGTAAGATCGCCCGAAAATTCCCGAGCACGCTTCGAAACATATCGTGCAACATAGGATGAGCGCTGATGAGCCCGTCCTCCACCTGCAACAAACCAAACTCCACACTAGCGATCCTTAGCGCGCTTTCGTATTCGACTAGTTGACCTGGTGTCGGCCTGTCGATAGCCATGAAACGGCGCAGCTCTGTCCAGTTGGCAACAGGTTCCGGACCAATCAGGGCCATAAATGCAAGGATCTTTAAGGCAAGTTCACTTCTCGTGCCGAGCAAGTCAGTCAACTCGCGAAGCACGACCTCTAGTATTTCACCGGATGCTGTAAAGGCGTCTTTAGCCATACGCGCAGGGTCGGCATTGGCAGCCTCGATGAACTGACTCACGGGGAAGCCGCGAAATTCAATCAACTTGCATGCATACTGCATGAGCAGTGGATAGTGATAAAGAGCATCAGCAAGCGCCGCCGCATCATCCGGTTGCACGCGCGACAGTCGAGACTCAATCATTTCCCGGCTTTCGTCGAGCGTCATCCGCTCAACTTGCACAAAATGAGCATGCTCTGGTGGTGCCGTTCCTTGTACTCGACACGTGGCTACAACCGTAGGTCCCGACCCCTTGCGCGGAAGAACTTCACGCAATTCATCACCGCTATAGAGATTGTCAAGCACAACAAGGCGAATACTCGTATCGGCAAAAATTCGGGTTAACGTCGCCATTGTTGGCTCGGTAACGACCTTCCCGCCCAACGCGGAGACATATGAGACGTCCTGTGCATTCGGGACACCTTGACGAAATCGCACAAATGGCACGATTTCATCATCCTCGGAAACGTCGTTCGTCAGCATTTGCGCAAGTGTCGTCTTACCCATACCGGGCGGCCCACATAGAACAATGAGCTTGACACCCTGATCTATAAGATTATCAAACTGCCGACGAAATTCGGGCCGCTCGACGTACGGGCTTGTAGCTACAAGTGCACCAGCATTGGCCGTGTCGCTCACGGATTCTTCGTGGTGTAGTAACTGTTTATGCCATTTCATCAAGACGCCTGCGAGCATTTCGCGAAGGTCACGGGTTTTATTGCTGCGGGTTTTTTCTGGAACTCCGGAATTCTTCGGGCCAAATATCTCAGCAAGTAGTGCACTGTATCTCCGGCCGCTTAGATGAGCCAGGTTCTCTCCCTCCAAGTTATAGGCCTTTTTGGCGATCTGTTTCCAGGTCTTCCATTTCGAATTGATACGACCGTCGACAACCTCGTCTGGCAGGTACTCCGCCGCAGCTTTCAGCATCTCTCGGAGGACTTCGGAAGACAAGGTCGCCCCCCTGCCGGGGTAGCGCGCGTTAAGGATTACGGCAACGTTAGGGATGTCACTAGGCATGCTGCCGTCTTCGCTGGCTGAGACCACCACGTCCTCGATGGTCTTGTCGGCTATGGTTTCCAGCTCGTCAACCAGAGCCTCGTATGACACGTCGCGTAACTCCACAGTTAGATTATGCCGCGCCTGCGGCGTCTAGCCTATAGTGTCCTTACGTCATCCCGAACTTGCTGCACTCGCGATTGAACCAGGCTCGAAGATCGGAACGAAGCTGTTCGTCGTTGGTAGCACCTCCCATTGCCTGACTTGTAGCGCCGGAGACGTTCGCGTCCGCATCCCACAAAAGTGCCACCCAACGTGCCGCGCTCTCCGTTAGGTAATCACTATTTTGCGCTTGCTCGCTTCGTATAAGCGAATAAAAGGCAGAGCCTGCCGAAGTGCGGTTCCGCGCATGCTGGCTAGCTGCCATTGCGTAGATGAGCTCCCGAGCCTTTTCGAGGTTGGTACCCGGCATAGCTTCGAGGGCGGTCGCATATTTGTCCGCCAGTTCTATTGCCAAATGCAACTCTGTGTCCCGCTTTATCTGTTGTTCTTCTGAGTCCTGCGGGTGCCACGCGAAACCTCGTTCCACCTCTTCGTTGATCAATCGGTCGAGCAGTACCGCTTCTTCGATACTGAGCCGTTCCAAATCAAGAATTGGTCGCTCCGGCTGCGGTTCTTGTTCGGCTGCTGATACTGCTCGTGGTTCGTGGTCCATCTGATGGTCAATTCAAAATTCCTCAAGATCAATTTCATCACGTTTCGCAAATATTGGCAAGACCCTTCGATCATTGCTCACTCGGTCGCACTCGATTGCCAACTGACTATCAAGGAGTTCGCGGCCGTGCACAAGGCCAAGTTGACGGCCACCATCGGCCGCGGAACTGGCCGCGTATGTGGCTCCGAACTTGATGAGATGCCCCTCGCGCTGCCTTATTGTCTTCTCGTCGGCTTGCTCCGGCAGGAACAAATTCTTCAATCGCGAGGGAGTACCGTATGGCCTCAGATATCGTTCCGCGCGATACTCGCGCACTCTTGTCTCAGGGAAGGAGCGCTAGCCGATATTACCTTCGGGAAAGCCGGCGCATTGCCGGTGAAACCGAAGTGGCGGTCACTCGCACCCAGGCACGAGCAGTTGAAGCTGCCGCTCAGGTTCGTGGCGCGGAATACATCGCGGAAGAAGTAATGACGAGCCTGGACCGGTTGCGGCGGCATGAAGCACGAGCCGCTGCTGACGATCCCGTGGTGGCAGACGAATACGCCGCTGTTCGTCGGGCTGTTCTCTATGCGGGCCTGAACGAGGTCGATCGGTTCGGGAGGGCGTGGTGACGAGTTTGGTTCCACTCGCCTTGGCGTTCTTGGTTGGCGTGCTCGTCTCAGCTCTAGCGTTTACCCAGTACTTGCGGGTACGGATGACGCTGGAGCAAGCGAAGCAGGAACGTAAGCGTGAGCAGCACGACCGTAAGGTTGCGCTACTGGAAGAGCGCTTGACCAGTGCGCGAGCAACTCGGCAAGCGCTCGAGCACGGCCATCACCACTGTCCGCACTGCGCAGGGAAGTGACGGTAGCGGCATGTGGTACGCCATCGCGTTCGTGCTGGTCATCGCTGCCACGTTCGTCTGCTGGTGGTTGGTAGAGCGGTGGTGCGACGCTCGGCACAGGCGACTTGCCGGGCGGTCGCCCATCGCCACAGAAATCGCAGCCATGCAGGCCGCCAGGCGGGTTCGTGATGCCGAAGCCGCTGCTGAGCAGTACATGGAACGGTTCATCGAGGAACGGGGCACCGACCGTGGCTCCGCTCCGTAAACTCGGGCCCGGTGCGCCACTCGCCGGCCGCCTGCTTGGCCTGGCTCTCGCGCTGCTGATGCTGACACTGGTCGTACGGTTCACGCTGGGCGTCATCGCCGCGTTGGTGTCGGTCATCGTTCCCTTAATCGTCGTCCTCGCGATCTATCGCGTTATGTTCGGCGGGTTTCGCAAGTAGCCCGTTTTCTTCAGGGCATTGAAAGAACCCTATGAATAGCTTGAAGAGGAGGTCTATGCCGCGACATACCCGCAAGCAGCTTGTGGACCCATGCGAAGAACAAGTACACATCGACCGCGAGGAGTTTTATCGACGGCTGGAAATCCAGCTTCATCACGAATGGCGCGAGCATCGAACAAGCCGTAATGACACACTTTCCTCTGGCATCCTCCCAGAGGTAGAAGCCTACCAATCGGTGTTGTAGAAACACCTAAATCACTTGTACATCTAAACTAATTTTCGTCATAGTAAGGAAGTGAGTCGAACCAACCTGGGCAGGCGCGATCCGACTCACCTAATCAATAGACATCCTCGAAACATCTGGGGATATCCGAATAGCCATTACACACCTCTTGCATATCACTGTCAAGAAGGCGTGTATTAGTTTGGCCCAAAATTCGGATACTCCCTCGTTTCGAGCGCTCACGAAAGGAGGGAACTTCCTATGTCCGAGCCATCGGATACAACAGTCAAAATTACAGCGCAGCAGCGCGTACACCCGGCCTTACGGCGATTGGCTCGGGCATGTATCGCACTTGCGCGTCAGCTTAAAACAACCCCACCGCCGGAGGAGCAGAGGAGGGCAGCGGCACGCAAGGAGCGTACCGATGCCTGAGTTGTGTTGGTTTGAAGCCGTACCGCCCCGGGATACATCGCTACCGAAGGTGACGGCAGTCGTACGTACGCTTGCTGGCCGTAGCCACTACGGCCTTCGTCGCCTGCAGCCACTCGTCGTCTTCGAGATGTGGCTGCACCCGGACCATGTGCGCTGGCTGGTGGGATGCGAAGAACACGCGGCCCGCACCCTGCCGGGTGAATTCATGGCTCAGCTGCCCGGACTGGTGTTGATGCCCGTGGACGAGCCTGACCGTCCGCACCCGGTCACGGCACGCGAGCTGCGGTTTTCAAGCCTGACATATCCGCTGCGCCTGGACACGGCCTCCGCGGTGACTGCCGGATTGCTCCGGGCCGGTGACGATCTCCACGACGGTGAAGCCGTTGTCGTGCAGTTCGTCGTCGGGCCAAGCCACGTCTTTGACCGTGTGCCCACTCGGCAAACGCCACTCGATCTGCTGGGCTTCACCGCGCCACGGGAACCTGACAGTGGGGAGCGCCAGGCGTTCAAACAGAAGGTTGCCGAACCTCTGGTTGGTGTCCGCGGTCGTATCGGTGCCGTGGCTGCGGAACCCCGGTGGGCTGGTGGATTGTTGCGGCCCGTCCTCGCTGCGTTGTCGCTTGCCAACGGCGCACATGGCCGTTTAAGCGCATCCCAGCAGTCCACCCGGACGGCTGCGCAACTTGTTCGGGTGATGGGGCGTGCGCGTACCTGGTCTGGAATTGTCAATGCGGCTGAACTCAGCGCGTTGATCGGTTGGTGTAATGACGGGCTGGAAGCCGCCACGCTACCCAGCGGCTTTCCGCCACCGCCAGCCGCCCTGCTGGCTACATCAGACGACACGAAGCCGGCGACTGCCGTTCGGCTGCTCGGCACCAGTACCCACCCGGGCAGTCGCGGCAATAACGTGTGGTTGCCATTCGCCAGCTATGCCGCGAGCGCACACGTCACAGGGCCGCCAGGAGTCGGAAAATCCACCCTTCTGGCCACCTGGGGACTGAACGAGGCGCAAGCCGGACGGTCGCTGTGGATCATGGAACCCAAAGGTGATCTGGTGGCTGATGTCATATCCCGATTACCGGCGGAGCGCCACGATGATCTTGTCGTCGTCGATCCCGGTGCTGATGGCCCCGTAGTCGGTATCAATCCGTTGGCTGGCACGCGTAAGGATGCCGAACGACGAGCCGACTCCATGCTGCACCTGTTCCGGGAACTATTCGGCACCGCCATCGGTCCCCGCTCAGCTGACACATTGCTGCACGGATTGATCGCCATTTGCCGCCTAGATGACGGCACGTTGCCCGATGTCGTGGCATTTTTGACCAATCCTGGATTTCGCCGTCGAGTCCTTACGAAAGTCGCTGATCCGCTGATCTTGTCACCGTGGGCAGCCTGGTTCGACGGCCTGTCAGATGGCGAACAGCAACAGGTAGTTGCCCCGGTTATGAATAAGCTCCGAGCCCTGGTCTCGCGTCCCCAAGTTCGCCGTTTCTTGAGCGTGGCACACCCGCGCTTCCGGCTGGCTGATCTGTTCGAGTCACCGAAGATCGTGCTCGTCAACCTGAATGCTGGCGCGATCGGTGAAGCCGCTGCCCTTATCGGTGCGCTGCTACTGAACCAGCTATGGGAAGAAATCCAACGGCAGACCACGAAGCCGCCGACCCAGCGCCGTGAGGTTTCGGTGATCGTAGACGAATTCCCAAACTTTGTTGCTGGCTTAGACTTCGTTGATGTGCTCGCGCGGGCACGTGGGGCCAAGACGTCGTTCACTTTGGCTAATCAGCATCTGCGCCAGGTGAGCGGTGAGTTACAGGAAGCGATCTTGGCGAACGTTCGAACCAGGGCGTCCTTCCGGCCTGCGGAAGGTGACGCGGCCACGCTTGCACGCGTACTCGGAAAGCCGGTGACGAAGGAAGATCTCGAACGGCTTCCGGCCTTCCATGCCGTGGCGCGCGTCTTGGTGGACGGTGCACCCAGTGCACCGTTTGAGGTAGCGACGGCTGCTTTGCCGGAACCGTCCGTCGACGCGGAGGCACTACGGCGGACCAGTGCCGAGCGGTACGGGGTCGATCCGAACGAACTTGATGCTGCCGTTCTGGAGCGGTGGCAAGGAAGTGGCGCCACGCCGGATGGACCCATTGGAGCGCGGAGGAAGCGCTCATGACGGGCACCGTTTGGGCTACCGATCGCCCTACCGATCGCGTTGAGGAACCAACGCTCCAACTTGCGGAAATGGGGTACTTCTTGCGCCGACACTCTGCGCTTCTTGGGAGGACATGCCCATGAGCGCATCGTTTCGAGCGCGGCGGGTGCGCACGCAGCTGGGGAAACGTGATCTCGCCATCCTGGGGTCGCTTCGAGAGTTCCGACTGATGAGCGGCAACCAACTGCGCCGACTGCATTTTCCTGGCGAGAACCGCACCACCCAGGGGCGCAAGCTCCGAGCCGCTGTTCAGCGGTTGGCAGAACTCCAACTTGCCACGCGATTGCCGCGTCGAGTGGGAGGCATCAGATCGGGCAGCGAGGGGTACATCATCGGTCTCACGGGTTTCGGGCAGTCCGTGACGGACTTCGATACCGGCTCGATAAGGCGTCATCGGCGGGTTGCCCAGACGAAGGTGGCCTTTCAGTCCCATGTACTGGCGGTTGCGGAACTAGCAGTCCGCTTGCGGGAGGACGAACGCGCCGGCCTGTGTCAGGTGGAGGAACTGGCAGCTGAACCAGGGTGCTGGCGTTCCTTCTCAGGATCCGGAGGTGAGCGGCGCGTCCTCAAACCGGATCTGTTCATGCGGCTCGTGGTGGGCGATGTCGAGCTGAGCGGCTTCTGCGAGATCGATCTTGACAGTGAGTCCGTATCGACGATCACACGCAAGCTGCATGTCTACGTCAACTACTGGCGCACCGGCCGGGAACAGCACGAGCATGGCGTGTTTCCGCGTGTGTGGTGGCTCGTGCCCGACAGAAAGCGGTTCGACGGCATTACGACAGCAATTCGCCGTATCCCAGAAGAAGCCCGTGCACTCTTCGCCGTGGTGCTTACTGACGAGGCACCAGACCGGCTTATCCAGCTACCGGAGACGGGAGGCCGCCTATGAGTGATCTCCCGCTTGGCCAAATCCTTCTTGGCGACGCCCGCGAACGACTACGGGAGCTACCTGATGAGTCGGTGAACTGCGTCATCACCAGCCCGCCATATTTCCAACTCAGAAATTACGACCACGATAACCAACTTGGAACTGAAGCTACCGTGGAAGCCTGGGCTACCGATATTGCGGCCGTCTGCCAAGAGATTTGGCGCGTCCTCCGCCCTGATGGGGCACTGTGGTTAAACCTGGGTGATGGGTACGCACGACACGAACGTGAGGGTACGCGAAAGAAAAGCCTGCTTCTCGGCCCGCAACGAGTGGCGTTACGTCTGACCCGTTCCGGCTGGCTGCTACGCAATGTCGCAGTGTGGGCGAAGAAGAACCCAATGCCATCCAGTGTGCGCGACCGGCTGAGCAATACGCACGAGTTCGTCTACTTCTTCACCAAGCAGCCCAACTATTTCTTTGACCTCGATGCCATTCGGGAACCGGGTAGCTCCGGCAGCGCGAACCGGCCGCGGGCAACGGCACGAAACTATCTGCCGCGTACGGCCGTGCCATCGTTAGGCAATGGAACGGCACCCCGCGTCGATCTCAACCAAGGGATTGCGGCGATGAAAGCCGAAGGACGGGAGATGCACCCGCTTGGCAAGAACCCCGGTGATACGTGGCTGCTGTCGACAGCCAGCTACCACGGGGCCCACTTCGCCACGTTTCCGGCCGAATTGGTGCGCAGGCCGCTGCTCGCCACCTGTCCACCGGCCGTATGTACCGCCTGCGGAAAACCGTGGCAACGAGCAATGCAGGAGATCGACGGACGGAAGTTGGCAACCGGCCCCCTACGACGGGCCTGTGACTGTCACGCGAGCTGGCATTCCGGCGTTGTGCTCGATCCGTTCATGGGAAGCGGCACCGTCGCCTTGGCCGCCGAAGAGCATGGCCGGGAGTGGATCGGCATCGAACTCAACTCTGAGTACGCAGCACTGGCCGAACAACGGCTGGCCGACCGGAGACGCACACGATGAACACCTCCACGGTTCGGCCACCCCCTTGCCACACCCTCTCGTCGGTGGCCTGTGGCTGCTCACCCCGTTCTGCAGCAAGCAGGCATGAGCGGCCACACCACACCGAGGAAGGAGTTCGGTTCATGTCCGAACCCAAGGGCGTCAAGACGCTGGGTATCAAGTTGCCACCCGGCCTGCACGCGCAGTTCGTCCTGGTGGCCAGCCTGGATGACATCTCCCTGGGAGATGCCGCACTGCGGGCCGTGGAGTTGTACGTCGAAACCAAGCGGTCGGAACCCGATTTCGCCGCTCGGGCACAGGCAGCACTCGAGGAAATCGAGCGCGAAGCCGCTGCCCGACGAGGAGCGATCGAGGGACTGTTCGGGTCAGCGACGCAGACAGGCGATGCGCCCGCGGACGCCGGCGAAGGCGACAAGCCCAAGCCCACCCGGAACCGCCGCAGCTCCACGGAGGAGTAGCGGCACTCCCGCCACGGATAGCGCGAAATGCGCTATCCGTGGCCCAACAACACACCGCCTACGCAAAGGAGGAGGAAAGGAGCCATCTAACGCTGTTCGAAGAGCCGCTGTAGTTCTGCCATCGCGACCTGCTGATCTTCATCCGGTGCCACGGGAGTATCAAGCGACAGACCGCGGGCTTCATGCCAGAGATGGAGCAGTTCGACTGCCAGCTGTGGCCGACGTTCGGCAATAAATCCCAGGTTGAAGCCAAGGGCATCAACGTTGGCACCGTGCCAACTCGATGAGATGCTCGTCGGCAAATCCGAACGGATATTTAACTTAGAGGTTTTAGCTTTCTCGTACTGCATGACAATACTCCGTTTACTTAATATTTTCCACTATAGCACTTTTGTGTTGCGCTGCAAAATTCGCAGCACGGCGACACCAGAGAGAAACATCGAAAATCTAATGGAGGGCAGGCTGTCCTTTCTTGGCACTCGAAAAAAGTACTGAGAAAATGCGAACAGAAAGGGGAATGACACGGAAAACGTGAAGCATAAAGGAGGATCACATGCCAGCAGAGAACAACCGTGAGCAAAATGCCGTGATGTATCTACGGGTGGCATCCGCGCACAATGCGGATACCGGTTCAATTCTCCAGCAACGCGAAGGCTGCCAGCGGATCGCAAATAGCTACGGGCTGACAATCATACGTGAGTATGTCGATAGGGGCACACCGGCTCGACTCGAACGGCAAATAATGCTGCAGCATTTGCTCACCGACTTGGCGAAGCAACGAGACGTCGCGTATGTGGTGGTATGGGACTATTCGCGATTGAGCCACAGCCTGGCAGACCTCACCTACATCGAAGAACGACTCCGGGCCTGTGATGCCAAAATAGCGACGATCACGGGGGTGACAACCGTTGAACGTTTCATGCGTCGCCACAACAACGCTCCCGGAAAGGAGCCCTATTAAACAAACTATCCATCAAAGGAGTGAATTATGAGCAAGAAACCCAACGATCTACCAAACTATGACGAACACGAACACGGCCTGGATGAGGACTTTCGCGAGATACCCTTGTCAAGCCAGGTGCGCCAATCCCGTAGCGACCGCTACGCTGGCCTAAAGAAATCCGTTCGTGCTGCTTCAGACGATGAAGTAACAACGGCGGATACGGTGCGTGAACTGCTGACCACGACAGCCGCACAACGGCAACGCGCCAGGCGTTCAGATCGTGCCGTCATTTATCTGCGTGTGAGTACCGAAGAACAAGCCCGCGTCGGCGGCACAGCCGAAGGCTACTCGATCCCGTACCAACGTGATGCTTGTTTTCGCAAAGCGTCCGACCTGGGATTGACCGTAGTCGAAGAGTATGTCGATGCAGGCCATTCAGCGAAGTCAGCCAATCGGCCCGATCTTCAGCGGATGCTCCGCGAACTGCGAGAGCTTGGGATCGGCTGGGTGATCGTGCATAAAATCGATCGACTGGCACGCAATACGCGGGACGATCACAAAATAAACGAGGCTATTAGTGTGGCAGGGGCACGGTTGGTGTCCGTCGTTGACCTGATCGACGACTCGCCGCAAGGGAAGTTCAACTACACCATCCAAGCCGGGCTGGCGCAGTTGTATTCAGATAATCTTGCTATCGAGGTCATGAAGGGATTGACCAAAAAAGCCCAATCCGGAGGCACACCGTACAAAGCACCGATCGGCTACCTCAACAAGCGACGCTTCGAAGGTGTCGCCGACATACGATGGATCGAAGTTGACCCAGACCGTGCCCCGCTTGTTCGCTGGGCATTCGAGGAGTACGCCACCGGCTCATGGTCGCTTGCCACGCTGCGACTAGCGCTCATCGACAAGGGGCTCACGAATTTCGCCGGTAAACCGATCAGCCTAAACGGCCTCTACAAGATCCTCACGAACGCCTATTACACCGGCACGGTGCCATTCCAAGGCGCGTACTACGAAGGCACTCACGACCCATTGGTCGATCTGCAAACCTGGCTTGTCGTCCAGCAGACGTTAGAGGCACACAACTTCGCCGGTGAGAAGGAGTCGGTTCACGCTCACTACTTGAAAGGGAGCATCTGGTGTGGCGGCTGTGGCTCGCGGCTCATCTTCAGTCGGAACAGGGGAAAGACCGGCATCTCGTACGACTACTTTGTGTGCATCGGGCGGCATCGCAAGCGTAACAACTGCCTACGCAAGGCAATTTCGGTGCAACGCGTCGAGGACGCAATTATCGACTTCTACCACCACCGGTTCCAAGTACCACCCGACCAGCTGGCGGACATACAAGAGGTGGTTGCCGAGGAGTTTGCCAGGCTACAAGCAGTGGCCGAAACCGACCAGGCACGAAGCAAGCGGCGCTTGCAGAGTGCCAAGGACAAACGCCAAAAACTACTGGATGCGCACTACAACGGTGCCGTGCCGCACGACATGCTGAAAACCGAAATGCGGCGGCTAACGGCCGAAATCGGCAACGCTGAAGGTGAATTGAAGCAGGCACAGGCCAGCCTCGCCGATCTAAAAGGCCAGCTCGGCCGGGCACTGACGATCGTGAGCCGTTGTGCTGAGCACTACGAACAGGCGAAACCAGCCATCCGTAGGCAGATCAACCAGGGCTTCTTCGAGAAGCTGTACATCGACGAAGACGGCAGCGTGGTCAACGTTGACCTCACCGAGCCGTTTGGCACCTTGCTGGCAATCACGAGTGGTGATGACCAACAGGCCGCCGATGACACCCAGACGGCGCCGAACGGGACGGACGACGACACGCCCACCCCTGGCCGATCTGACGCCGCAACGGCGATTTGTGACGGTGTTACGGACACAAAAACTCCCGGTCGGGCGTTTCCAACCGGGAGTTCGAACATTGACTACATGGCGGAGGAGGGGAGATTCGAACTCCCGCTACAGGTCTCCCCGTACTAACGATTTAGCAAACCGTCCCCTTCAGCCACTTGGGTACTCCTCCGTGCTTTCGAAATTGTAGCATGTATCAGATAAAAATGTAAGGGGTGAAATAGACACCCACAACCGGTTTTGCTATAATTAAGTTTATATGGTGTAAGTCTAAGAAAGGAGGCTTCATGGTACGAAAAACCTCAATTCGTTTTAGTGCGCTTGGCGCTTTTTCTTTGGCTCTGCTTTCTAACCTTTTATTCGCCCCGCTTACGCACGCTTTTGATATGTCGATCAGCGACGGTGCTGCTCTGGCACGCGGTTCCGACCAAGCTGCCAACCTGTTCGGTACCGCCGGCATCTTTACGACCGTCAGCAACGTCATGCTGTTTATCGTGGGCGCCATTAGCGTCATTATGGTCATCATCGGCGGATTGCGCTACGTTATTTCCGGCGGTAATAACTCGAACGTCACCGCCGCAAAGAATACTATCCTGTACGCAGTTGTGGGCCTGGTGGTTTCCATCATGGCGTTTGCCATCGTAAACTTTGTTATTGGCAGCTTTGCGCCCGGTGTTATGGGAAGCGGCGGGACAAACGTCTAGCAGAATCGCACCCGGGTATTACGCCGCATGCCACTCTTTATCATCGTAGGTTGGTTGTGTTTCGACTGGTTTAGAGACAGACAGCAGGTAAAGTTCCTCTGCACCTAAATCGGCAATGATTTTGCTACGCACAGCCTCCAGTTTATTCTTGAAGTCCTCACGGGTAGCCATAACTTCAGCAGTTTTTTTGTCGAGCATACCTTGTACCATTTCTTTAGCGGCATCGCTACTTGCTCCAGCAAGTCGCTCCTCAAGTGTGGCGATTTCATCGGCGTAAATATCATCGGCAAGCGTTTGTAGTTCCGTAATACCCACTTCCTCCTTGGCAATTTTCTCTTCTATAGTAGCTTTCGCTTGCTCAAGATCGGTAGAGAACTGCGCATATTCCGTTTCGTATATGTCGCGAATGCCTTTTAATAAACCAAGTGTATCATTTGTCTCGCGGAAACCTTCCGCAAGGTTAGGGTGCTTTTCTAACAGATCGTCAAGGTTGCCAGTGAGCAGCAAGTTGGCACTATCGGTTCTCCCTTCCTTATTACGGTAACGAGGGATGATGGTGTCGCCACTTGTCATTTTTCCTTGGATTTGAACAACCTCATGACGGCGAAATTGCTCCATTTGGCCGACTCCAGGATTTCCGTTTGCAACTCCGCCGAGCGTTCCGTCAAACCGTTCTGCGAGCGTATCCATAGGCTCGCTCTTGATAGCCTCATACAAGGCATCTCGCTCGCTTTTTTCTGGAGCGAGTTTGCTTATAATTTCCTGAAACGTAGCCTCGTTTTGCATAGCGTCAAGGAGCCTGTCCGCGCCATAACGGTCAGCCATAGTCTGAAGACCTGCGCCGATAATGCTTTCCTCAAGCCCCCGCTGAACTTCGCTTATGCCACGTAACTCACTCGCTTTTTCCCGCAAAGCGTCACTGTCGCTTTTTTCAAAAGTCTTCTCCTGCTCTACGAGCATAAGCCCGGTTTCAGCAGGCGTGCCCCGATCATCCGTATCAGTCGGTTGTTGCTGTTCGGTTGTGAGTCGCGCGAGTTCGCCCATGGCTGTGGCATCCTTTTATTTTTTGTTTTTACTACAATTTTCATTTGTAAAAATAGCATACTTGTACAGTATTGTCAAGATGAACAGTAATGTAGGAGGGTATTTATTGAAAAACAAAAAACTTCTTTCAATTCAGAAAGAAGTTTCATCTTGGCGGAGAGACAGGGATTCGAACCCTGGGTACCGTTGCCGGCACGACGGTTTTCAAGACCGTTCCCTTAAACCACTCGGGCATCTCTCCATTTAATTGCCGCTATAGTTAAGTGGTCGCAGACTATCGTAACAGATACGGGACAATTAGTCGAGAGGTTGACGTGCCACGACGGCTACCCATATTGTAGCGGCTCCTGCCTCGCGCAGGACGTGGGCGGCCGCTTTTAGAGTAGCCCCCGTTGTCACAACGTCATCGACAATCAGGTAGGGAGCCGCCGTATCCAGTATATGTTTCGTTCCAAATGCTTCCTGCGCCTGCCGCAAACGCTCCGCGCGGTTCGCGCCACGCTGCATTGTGGTGCTCTTTCTGTACACCAGACGTTTCATGGGCAGTTTTCGCTTTTTCGCAAAGAGAGATGCTAATTTTAGCGCATGGTCGTACCCACGCTGGCGCACATGCGGCGCAATGGTAGGAATCGGAACGATCGTTGTATTTGAAGGAAGATTACTAATATGTTCATGTAAAAGATCGGCGAGCGTATCCGCAGCGGCATACGTGCGCTCAAACTTTAACCTATCGATAAGCTGGCGCAATTCACCTGTCCGTTCCCCAATACACCACGCTTTTTGATAGGGCAGGCGGCAGCTCGTACATATGCCGTTTGGCCCGCATGTTGTTCCGCACGCAACACAGCTTGAAAAAGTCTCCTGGATGATGTTATTTTTACAATTTTCGCATAAAAGCGCTCCTACCTCTCCGCAAGCAATACAGAGGTGGGGTGCAATGTGTGATAAAAGCGAATCGAACATTGTACTTTTTACGTTTTGCTTCTCCGTTTTATTGATTATACCGTAAATGTTAGTTATAATGTGAGGGACGATTTGTCAATAGAGCCTAGAGAAAAGTGGAGGATATCATGGCCCGTAAACAAAACGATGATCTCTTGATCGAAGATGAGCTCGCAGCGGCATTTCTAAATGATGACGAAATGACTCAGCAACCAGCCAATGCGCCGGCCCCTGCGAACGACAGTGCTGCACCAGAAGAGGAGTATGATGACTTTCCTGGCCAGTTGGCTGTCGATGTATATGAAAGCGAAGAAAAGCTTATTGTAAAAGCTCGCACGGCAGGGGTAAACAAAGAAGACCTCGACGTCAGCATTTCCGATGGCATTCTTACTATCAGTGGCACACTCTCAAGTGGTGACGAAACAGAGGCGACCAACTGGCACATTCAGGAATGCTACTGGGGAGAATTCAGCCGTACCCTGGCGCTTCCCGTGCCTGTAAAGGAGGATGAGGTAGAAGCAGTCTTAAAAGACGGCGTGCTTACCATCAGCTTCAGCAAGGTCAAGCAAGAACAAGCCAAAAAGATCACTATTCAGTAGGGGATCGTACGGTTATAAAAATATAAGCCGCTCATTTGCGGCTTATATTTTTAGCTGCATTGTCCTATAAAAAATACCTCCCTGTGCCGGAAGGTATTTTTTATATCAAGCGCTTTTTGTTTATTGTGTTGCGCCGCTCGTAAAGCTTGTAATAACGAAGTTAACGACAGCGTAGGCCAGAATAGCCACAACGATACCGACGATAGCATAAAGAATAGTATTCTTCGCGCTCGTCACCGCACCGCTGTCACCACCCGATACGACGTAGCGAATACCACCGATAATCAGCATGATGACCGAGATGGCACCGATAATAAACAGAAGAACATTGGTGATTGTTTTGAAGATACCGTTCTGGCCAAAGAGGTCAGAACTTTGGTCCTTACCCTGAGCACAACCGGCACCGCCAGAAAGCCCCGAATTCGCGTTGTCGCCACAGTCCGCGTGTACTGTCGGTGCGAGCGTACCAGTTGCAAACGTAAGACCCAAAGCCAGTGCTGGAATGAGCAGAAGACCCTGGAGGCTTTTCTTAATAATATTTTTCATCTTTATTCCTTTCTTAGGATTTTACTCTACCTATTTTATACCAAATGGGACGCTTTTTGTTAAGACTTACTTAAATGAGTTCAGGACAAAGTTGACAATTGCGTAGGCAAGCAAAGCGACTACCAAACCGACGACGGAATACAAAATGGTATCCCTGGCAGACTTTAGGCTGCTGCTATCTCCGTTAGAGGTAGTATACCGGATACCCCCTACGACGATCATAATAACGGCGATTGCGCCTAAGAGGAAAAGGAGAATGTTAACAACAGTACGAAGTAGGCCACCGAGGTCCGTACTACTTCCATCGTTAACCGAGTTTACTCCGCTTTGGATCTGCGATTTCGCACTGGCGCCGGCATATTGCGGCAATACGACGGTAGTCGTCATAACGCCTGTCAGCGCCACAAGTGATAATAATGCTACTTTAAATTTTTTCATATTTCCTCCTTTACTTAAAATAGCCGAGTACAAAGTTTACAATTGCGAACGCCATCAGGGCCACCACCAAACCGACAACAGAATAAATAATGGTATCCCTGGCAGATTTCATGGCACTGGCGTCACCAGCAGAAGTGGTGTACCGGATGCCGCCAATCACGATCATGATGATAGAAACGAAACCGAGGACAAACAGTAAAAGGTTGATGGCGTTTTTTACAATAGGTGATACGGTGTCGTTCTTCGAACCACACACCGCGGAGTCGCCGCTTTGGCCACACTGTTGAAACACGTCGATTGCCGAAACTGAAGGGGCCATGGCGGCCGTCATAAGCCCGATACTTACCAGGAATCCTGCGACAAGTTGTTTCCACTTTTTCATACTCTCTCCTTAAATCCTTCCAATTACGAATTGGGTTATTGCAAACGCCATCAAAATGACAACCAGCCCGACGCAGGCACCGATAATGGCATTCTTCGCCCGTTTCACCTGCGAGGCGTCGGCTGCGGAGGTGACATACAAGAAGCCGGCCACGACGATTACTACAATACAGACGATCCCCGCGACGGTATATACCGTATTTGCCACGTTCGTCAGCACGGAGTTAGGATCTCCTACGTTTGGAATACCGACACTTTTAGGATCGATCGTTTCAGTCGCCGCCAGCCACATTGTCATAAGCGCCCGTCCGATCATCTGATTGCTCCTGCCACAAGGTTAACGATTGCTACCGACGTCATGGAAAGCACTAGGCCGATGAGAGCATTCAAAATGGTGTTTTTGGCTTTTGCCATGCCGTCGGAAGAACCGGCGCTGGTCATGTATTTGAAGCCGCCGGTAATAACGAAGGCGACCGAAATATACCCCACGAGTTGCAAAAGCACTTCTATAACGTTCAGTACGATCGTCCAGATGAACTTCTGCAGCCCGACAGCGCCCGGGTTCTGCACGTTACAGTCACCGTCGACGACACCGCGGTACCACGCAGGAAAAGTGAGCAAATGGTCGCTACACGCTGCAAATGTTGTTTGCGGAGTGGCGACCGTGAATGTTGCGCCACCAAGGGTTGTAACAAAGAGGAGCGCTGCTATGTAGTGTTGTATCCGTTTTCTCATATTAGGTTTCCTTATGTAAATATTCCACCCGGGATAAGGTAGTTTAATACCATATACATGACTCCGTAGGCAATGATACCAATAACAACATTCCGAATAATCTCGATGCCTTTTTTCGTGTTGGCGGAATTGTCACCCGCACTCGCATACACGATAGAACCATACGCAATGCCGCCTACCGCCAAGATACCCACGCCTGCCGTCAGAATATTAAGCACAAGCAGCAGCACCTGCCAAATAGCGCTGTCTTTTGCCGATGTGCCGTTGCCTGCGTTGCACGAGATAATGGCAGTATCGGCATCACCGCACTTACTTGCAGCAAGTATCACGCGGCCGCCGGTTTCGCGTGGTTCAGCATATACGTTTTGTGCCGCCAAAGGTACGATACTCAACGTGGCGACTACAAAACAGAGAGCAATTATTGTTTGTTTTATCTTCATACCTGCCTATAAAATACGATAAATCTCTTCTGAGTGCAATAGAGAAGGGGGAGGTGTCTATTTTACATCGAATATGTGTAGAAACCGCACTCAATTTATTGACTTTTACCCTATAAAATGGTACCATTACATCAGATATGTGGGATTCGCGGATACTACTTCCGTTCGGTAGAGCATCGACACGGAAAATGTTGGCGTATGCCGCAATGTTGTTTGCGGCTGTGTTTGCGTATATCTTTCTTCTTTCTCCGACCGCACACGCTGAAGACCTTACCTGGAACGGCAGTGCCATTACGTACCAAAACAACAACTACGTCGGTCCGTCCAATCCGCCCCAGGGAATGAACGGGTTGCCTGGCGACGCCAAGGTTTACACCTGGACCGAAGATAAACCGGACGGCAGCCAACTGCTGCACATTATCTATTTCACCGGCGGAGGAGATCCCTCCCAGGCCGCTTCGGCAAGCTATGCCGAATACACCTACAAACCGCCTAACACCTACGACGGACCTTCAAACCAAAAAACAGGGCTGAGTGTCGACAAAGAATCCTACGGGAAACAGGGAACCCAATGTGCCATCCAAGGAATAGGGTGGCTCGTTTGTCCTATCTCCAACTTTTTAGCGAGCGGTATGGACTGGATATTCGACACTCTGCGCGGGTTCGTAGAAGTAAAGCCGCTCGGACTGTCGCATGAAGGCAGTCTGTATGCGGCCTGGGATGTCATGCGCGGCTTTGCAAACGTCATGTTCATTATTGGTTTCATAATCGTTATTTACTCGCAGCTTACCAGCATGGGGCTCAGCAACTACGGCGTTAAAACGATGCTGCCGCGGCTTATTATTGCCGCCATCTTGGTAAATATATCCTACTATATTTGCGCCATAGCGATCGACCTTTCGAATATTATCGGCATGTCCCTGCAAGATCTCCTCGTCAACTTGCGCGAACAAGTACTCCAGCATGCCAATGCAAGTGATGCCGCAATCGGCTGGAAAGATATCGTCGCGTTTATTCTCTCGGGCGGCACGGCAGCAGTTATCGGCGCAAACCTCGCCATCGCCGCAACCGGCGGAACGATAGCGGGGGCAATATATGCCATGGTGCCTATGCTGATCGGCCTCTTCCTTATCATCCTAATGGTGCTTATTATTTTGGCCGCCCGGCAAGCAATTATTATTATGCTCGTCATCATCGCGCCATTGGCGTTCGTGGCGTACCTGTTGCCGGGAACAGAGAAGTGGTTCAACAAATGGCGCGAGACCTTCACGACAATGCTGGTCTTCTTCCCGGCATTCTCGCTAGTGTTCGGCGGGTCGCAGTTTGCCGGCCAGATTATCATTCAAAACGCCCAGTCGATTATCATGCTCCTCTTCGGTATGGCCGTACAAATCGCGCCGCTCGCCATTGTACCGCTTATCTTGCGTCTAAGCAGCGGCGTGCTTGGCCGGATTGCCGGTATGGTCAACAACCAGCAAAAAGGCTTTGCCGACCGCACGAAGGGCTGGGCAAAAGAACGCCAAGAGCTTCACAAAGCAAAAGGCATTGGAGACCCCAATCTTAGTGGACGCAACTTCCTGCGGCGGCGCGCCCGTACTATGGAAGCGAAAAAGCGCGATCTTCAGCGCGACACCGAGCGCTACAAGCAGGGCTTTGATGAACATATGGCAAAAAGGTCGGCTACCAATCCGGTGCGCCAAAAGGTCGAGATGGAATTGGAGCTTTCAAAACTACGTACAGACGATTGGCAAAACCAAACCAAGAAGGCAGTGGCAGGGCTTCGCGCTGGCAATTACGAAACACTGAAGGCACTGCGACAAGAAGACGACAGCCAAGGCTTTGTATCGCGCCAGCTCACTAATAGAGGCGATTACCTGCGAAACAAAGTGGGGCTCGCTACCCGCTACGATGACGTTGCTCTTGGCGCTCTTAGTAAGCAAGCCCTGGAAACCGAGCACCGTTCACGCGCCACCTCCCAAGCTATTCAAATGGCCGAACACGAACAACAATCCAGCTACGCGCAGGCATTGCTTAAAAACGAAGACCTTCGTAAACGAGCTGGTGGCATTTCGCCCAAAGCAGCCGATTCGGTATTGGCCGGTGCCGTCGCGAAAGAACGTTCCGACTACATAGAACGCGTAAAAGAGAAGGCTCAGCTTATTAAGCACTTCAACCCTGGCGGTGAGAAACTACAAGACCTTGCTCTGGGTACGACTATCTCAGTAGAAAAGGATGGCATAACGTATAAATTCCAGGGGGATGACCACCATGCTCGCGAGGCTGCCATTGAAGAGAAACTTAAGACCGGTTCGTTTAGTGATATTCAAAAAATCATTATGGAATCTGGTAGCTGGGGTACTTTCAAAGATACCGACCCTGTTACTGGACAGGTAAAGCTTGTTAGCCGTAAGGGTCGTACAAACGACTACGCTACATCTATTGCCGACGCTATTGCCGACTTTAAACTTCAAAACAAAGCCGCGTTCTTTGGTGGAGTCACGATTGATGATGTGAAACTTGGCAAGATAAGCGGCGAGGCAGGGTTGAACGATGCCGCCATGCGTTCACTTATGACTGGTAAAATAAGCGCGCAGGCACTGGCCGGTATGAATGCAAAGGCAATTGAACGTCTCTTTGACGTGACAGCCAGCCCTGCTACGGTACAGTACTACCAGAGTGAACTTACCGCAAATCCTAAAGCTGCGGATACATTCGCGGAAAGCCTTCGCCAGCTTTACATTAATGCTAACGAGGTACTAGATAACAGGAATCTTAAGAGCATCCCTGATGACGCTGCTATGAAAATACTTAGTGACAAGCTTGGGCGTCCTACACCTCCACCTACCACCCCACCTCCTCCTTCCGAATCATAGAATTGCTATTATACATATAAAATTGTATAATAAATCAATTCCTCTCGTACCGTAGAATGGAGCCGTCATGGACAAGGTAGAAAAATACTACCGCCAACTCGCGAAGGAAGAAATAGAGCAAGGTGAAGCCACGTACGTTGAGTTCTACAACAAGCGTCTTGAAGCTATCCAAGCCAGTATAGATAAGGTCCTAGAAGAGGCGCATAGCAAAACCTTTTCGGTCGAGCAACGATCCGTCTACCTGAAACGGGGCACGTTCAGCAAAAAGCTATGCATGTCATCGTGGGTTCTATGTGACTACAACGCGAAGACCATCAATCTTCTTGAAAACGGTAAGCTTGCTTGGTGCGACAGATATACCGGCAGAGCCACGCCGATATCATTGAAGTCTATCAGCAAGCGGGAAGACGAGAGTAAACGGGAATTAACCCAGGAAAATCTGGCCCGCCTTTGTTTCGTCCTCATTGAAGCAAACGCATTCCTTCTCTCTGGCAGCCTCGATATTTTCAAGCAGTGGTCCGACTATCTTGGCAGCATTCCCAGCCCCAATGGAAAAGGTGGCCACCATTAGCTCAAATGCCCGAAATCCGGGCCGCCCCTCACCAGCCAGGTGGGGGGTCAGTTTTTATCCAATTTCTAGAAAGACACGCAACTTATGGTTTAGTATGTGTAGACTATACTCACCTCTATAGAAAATTATGGTATAAATATACACACACCATATGTAGTGTTTAAAATACTATATAGACCCCTTGCCAATTCTGTATGTTTGAGGTATAATAAGCACATAGAAACCTTTAGGTGCTTTGCACAAGGAGCTATCAATTATGTCGGTTGAAGATTACGGTAGCGGACGTGGCACGAGTCACGGATATGAAGAAGGAAAAGACATTCGTGACCGCAGCAATACGGTCAGCGATTACCAAGATGGCGGTGACCAGATCGTCGTAACAGGGGATCGAGTTATTCCTCAAGACCTTAATGAAGACCAAACCCAAGGGTCTACGACCGGTTCTTTGGAGGGATTTGATAACTTTCACATACCGGAACAACCCAAACCCGAGGTATCTAAAGACGAACCAGAGGCGGAAGAAAAGAAAAAGAGTAAACTATGGCTTAAAATTGCCGCTGGCGTAGGCGCTGTAGCTGCAGCCGGAGGACTTTACCTGGGAATTAACCACGGCAAAGAAGACGCAAGCGCTAAAAACCCTACAGGCAACCAGCCGACTACTTCAGCCCCGGCAGTTGCTGGCGGTGAAAAGACGGCTCCAAGTACTGTCGAGACGGGTTCGCAGCCTATTGAAGCAACGAAGGCATATACTATAAATACCTTTCCATTCTACGTAAACAGTGAGAGACTTGTTGGATTTTCGGAATTTCGCAAGAGCCAGGGAGTAAGTGTAGCAGAGTATCCTACAATCCGTGACGCGCTTCCTGCAATAGCAGATCGTCTTAATACATGGATGAACTCAGGTTCGTCAAAAGAAGAGCAGGAAGAGTTTAAAAACCTTATTTCTACAAGTGACGGTGACGTGAGGACTAACATCGGAGCAACAAACCACGACTTTGTAGATCCTGGATGGGAAGCGATTTTATTCGAAACCGATGACCCAAATGCGACGGCAGACTTTCTTCCTCAGCTCACTGAGGCAATGGAAGGATATCACAGTGACAACGTTACAAACACGACAAAAGCCCAGAAGGATAGCATTCCTTATGAGGAAAAATTGACTATCGATAGTACCGTGCCTCCAACATTTAATAAGTTTAATGTTAATGGCACGGAAATCTATGGCGTCTCTGCTACCTTTGTCGTAAGCGACAACGGTGATATACAGCCAACTATTCGCGGAGATCGTTTAGGTGAAAAGGCTAACGGCAGCGGCCCTGAAGATCCAAAATTAAATGTAAAGCAGCGCTGGAATCTCGTTATTCGCGCTACCGAAGACGGATATTGGAAAGTTATTGGCGTCCCACAAATGCAAACAGTCAAATAGAGCACCTATGCTCCAAAATAAAAGGCTCCTTTCCAGGAGCCTTTTATTTTTTTGCCGTTTACGGCATAATTTAGCGTAAGTGGTATGAAATTCCTAAAGTTCCGACTATTGCCAATAATAGCGCTCGCAGTGGGAGTGTCTACCTTGGCGGTGTTTTTCTCTGGCTCAACAGCCTATGCGGTGAATGGTACTTTTACCTGGAACGGCGATGCGATTACATCGAACGATTACAGTAGCGACGGACCCGTGACATTTACCGGTGGTGGTAATACGTATACTGCAGATACCAGACAAATACCTATAGGAAGTACGAACACCAACCCCAGCAGGTGTTCCTACAAGACAACCATTACCGTTGATGCAAATAATAGATCGGTGGGAAATGTCGACGACCTCTACACCGGCAATATAGATATATCGCTTTGTCCGCGCGATTATCCGGGAAAGCAGGGGAGTATACAGATCGGTGGAGCACCTGCTGCAGCACCAGCAGCCATTAACTACGCCACCGTCAACTGTGGCGACGGCAACGCTAACGGTGGCGACCAAGGAAAATGTGATTCCATTAAAAAATGTATCAATGATACGCATAAGCCCCAATCTGATTGTGTCAGTGCCTACGACACCTGTATTGGCAACCACTCCAATGGCGGCGTCATCTCTGATGCAGACAAACAAAATTGTCAGCAACTGGTCGCAGCCGGAAAGCTTGACGATGCCAATAAGGCACCTGATCAAAATAAAACCTCCTGTGCCATTCAGGGAATAGGGTGGCTGGTATGCCCGATTACCAATTTCGTTGCCAAAGGAGTAGATGCAGCCTATAGCTTTATTTCTTATCTGCTCACCCTGCAGCCACTGAACGTTGTGCCCGGGCCAGATAACGGGCTGTATAACGGCTGGCAAATTATGCGCAACTTTGCCAACGTGGCCTTTGTAATTGCGTTCCTGGTTATTATTTTCTCGCAGGTTACCAGTGTTGGCATTACGAATTATGGCATAAAAAAGATGCTGCCGCGGCTTATTGTGGCAGCCGTACTGGTGAATGTATCGTACTGGGTGTGTGCCATTGCGGTGGACCTTTCGAATATTTTAGGAAGCTCTATGAACGGGCTTTTCCAAAGTATTAAGGATGGCATTCCGCTTCCGGCCGCATCGGCCACCAGCGCAACCGGCGATGGATGGGCGGGAATTGCATCGGTGGTGCTTGCCGGTACTATTGCAGGCGGGGTCGCCCTTTTCGTGGGGCTTTCGGCGCTGCTTCCAATGTTGCTGTTCGTTGGGCTTACCATTTTAACGGTCTTCCTTATCCTTACGCTAAGGCAAGCGCTGGTTATCCTTCTTGTGGTCATTTCGCCGCTGGCATTCGTGGCATACTTGTTGCCAAATACCGAAGGACTGTTTAAAAAATGGCGCCAGCTGTTCCAAACGCTGCTGCTTATGTACCCGATCATTGGCCTTATGTTTGGTGCTTCGGCCCTGGCGTCGAAAATATTAATGACTTCGGCAGGGGATAATTACCCAATTAAAATCGCGGCGGCCGGCATGAGCATTATTCCACTTGTACTAAGCTACACGTTTATGAAAACGGCAACGAATATCCTTGGTAAGGTAGGTGCGTACGTAAATAACCCGAACAGGGGACTGTACGACAGGGCGCGCAAAAAAGCCCAAGGGTATGCAGGGTATAGAAAAAATGTGGCTCAGGCTCGCCGCCTGCAGGGCACAAATATGTTTAAAGCAACCGGCGCCCGTATAAGTGGGAATAGTACTAATAAATTCAGACGGGCAACAGGTTCTATATTTAAGGCTGCCGGTACGCCAGGCGCGATAGGTAGTTTAAGCGCAAGAGCGGCCCTTACCCAAGAGTTGAAACAGGCTAACGCCGAAAAAGCGGTTTCCCAAACGAAACAAGAGTACGTTGCCAATAGGGTAGCAGGTGAGATGCAGGCAAACAACGGCCAATCTGCCTATGCACAAACTATTGCCGGCCCTACAGGGAATGCTGCTAAAATTCAGGCTGCAGCCGTGGCCGCCCAGCGTGCAGAAATGGCTGAAGCTGTGAAAAATAGTCAAACAACTATGCGCGCAGAAATTCCACCAGGTAATCTCGAGGAGGTGGGGAAAAGATTGGCAGATGCTATTCGTGAGAACGACGGTATTAAGGCTCAGGCGGCCCAGAATATCCTTATGACCAGCGGTGGTAAAGGGCTTACTCAATATCGAGACACGATGACAGCAATTGGCAAGGAAAACGCTGCATATATGGAGAACCAGGCCTCGACAGACATGCGCCGTAACATATTGGAAAATCACGGAAGCGTCAAGGGCTCCGCGGCAGACTTCATCGCGCAAGCTTCAAGCGGCAAAACTATGGGTGAAGCTTCAAACGATCCTGGTACATGGAAAATATCAGACTCCGAAATGGTACGCCAAAAAGGGCCTTCTATTGAGTTAGCCATAAAATCGGGAGGGCTGGATCAGGCCCAAGCCAAGCGTATTATTGGGAATGAAGAACTTGCCCAACACCTTCCTTCTGAAGAAATACGTGAGAAGGTTCGCCAGGTAGCCCAACAGGGAGCTGACCAGGCTGTCGACACACGCCCCACCCCATCACCGGAAGAGATTAAGGTAATTCACGAAGAAGCTGATGTACAAAATCGACTCTATGACATGGATCGTGGAAGTAACAGGGGAAATCCGCCCAGTCCGCCTCCACCACCCCAAGTATAGACAAGCGACTTGTTGTTGTATATATTATATGTTATAATACTTATAGTGTTGTCCGCCAACATGCAACTTCTATCTGAGAGGTGAGAATGGGCAAGGCCGAGGACTTTCAAAGACGGCATGGCAAGCCATCGTATAATCCAGGCGAGGAACGCGATAAGAAGGTTAGGTACTTAGCGGAGCACATGCCTCGCGTAATCAGCTATGTGCAGAGAGTTTTGAATTCTGAGACGCGCAGTAGCTATACAGTCTGGGTTAAATACAACCAAGAAAAACGCGTCGGCTTGATAATATACACCGACCATGAGTTCGACTGGGATGGAGCACGTGTTGTCTTACTTGAAGATGGAACAGTGCTAAAAATTAGCGAGTGGGGCACTGACGGCACCTATAAATCACCACACTCTTCAGAATTACTTGAGGTTGCATACGACGCACATACTATGGCAGAGGCAAGGCGAATAGAATTGGCATATGAGGCCATTAGTAACTTTGTCCGTAGCTATGAGTATTCGAGTTACATGAATCCAAAACGGCCACCGCGCATACCATGGTGGCGAAAGATTTTTGGATAGTAACCCCCAGCCCCTCGTCCGTCGACGAGGGGTATTTAATGGTACAATAAAAGACATATGGCTGTATATAAGGTACCCCAAGACGTTGAGGCTGATGACAAGCTGATTGGACCGTTCAGTTTCCGTCAGTTTATTTACCTCATTATCGTCGCGGTAGCTGGTGCGCTGGCGTGGGGTTTGGGGACATTATTCATACCGCTTGCTTTTATTCCTTTGCCGGTTATTTTGTTCTTTGGCGCGCTCGCCTTGCCACTAAGGAAAGACCAGCCTATGGAGATTTACCTGGCGGCAGTGGTGTCGTTTTACCTGAAACCGAAAAAACGCTTGTGGCAGCCGGACGGTATTCAATCGCTGGTAGAAATTACCGCGCCTAAGAGCCAGGAACCGCAACGTGCAAAAGATTTGTCGCAAGACGAAGCCGAGCAGCGGCTATCCTACCTTGCAAATATTGTCGATACGCGCGGATGGGCGGTGCGTGGGGTTGAGGAACCTCAAACAAACACCCCGATGCAAAGCGACGCATATATGGAGGCTCAGAAGGCGCAGGATGTTTTGGATGAAACAGGTGGCGTTGCCCAGTCATTCGACACGATGATCAGTCAGGCGGATGCCAGGCGCCGCAACGAAATGGTAGAGCGTATGCGTACTATGCCTAGCGAGCCAACCGTTCCACAGTTAAGCGTACCGACGCCACCCATCCCAGACCCGTATGCTTCATTAGCAACACCTGTCATACAACCAGTGGCGGAACCTGCCGCACCGGAGCCGCACCTCGATTACAATCCGTATCCTACCTCTATCCACCAAACGGTCATTAATCCGCTTGGAAGCGCCCCCATGGCACCAGAATCGGCCACGCCTGCCGTTCCACCAGCGCCCGCTGCCATTTCTCCGGAGCCTGCGCAAAATAATGCGCCGGAACCCACTAGCAATACCGTTGTATCACCTGATATAATAAACCTTGCAAATAACTCAGATTTATCTATCGAGACGATAGCGCACGAGGCAAACCGGATCCACGAAAAGGAGAAGGGGTTGCCGGAAGATGAAGTAGTCATCTCGCTACGTTAATACTCGGGGAGTGGGCAAGGAAGTGGGACGTGCCACCAAATAATCAATCAATACCTCAAGCAGCACCAAACCAACCTGCTGGCCAACAAGCGCCAGGCCAGGCACCTGCTCAGGCTGGCAAAAAAGAAGGCCAGCCGCTTAATACTACCCAAAACAGCTTGCTTATTTCTGAAATCCGCGACAGCATGGTGATTATGAGCGACGGCAGTTTCCGGGCAATCGTTGCCTGCAAGTCGATCAATTTCGACCTTATGAGCTCGCGTGAACGTGAAGGCGTGGAATACAGCTACCAAAATTTCCTCAACGCCCTGTATTTCCCAATTCAGATTTTCATCCGCTCGCAGCGGGTCGATATTGGCCCGTATCTCGACCGCCTATCAAACATTCGCCGTTCACAAGACAATATGCTTTTGAACGTGCTGATGGACGATTACATCAACTTCATCGATGTTCTTTCCCAAGAAGCAAACATTATGGATAAAAGCTTTTTCATTGCCATACCATACTATCCAATGGGCGATTTGAATAATGTGATCGAACAAAGCAAGGGCATATTCAGCAAGTTGTTCGCCAACAAGAAGCAGGCCGTCGCAACAAGAATCGACAGCGTGGCGTATGAAAAAGCGAAAGACGAGATTAAAAACCGCGTCGATTCTGTAATGAGCGGGCTTTTTCAGATCGGCGTAAAGAGCGTGCAGCTGAACACTAAGGAGCTGGGTGAGTTGTACTACAACATGTACAACCCGGATACCGCGGTGCGCGAGCCGCTTGGTGATTTCGAACGTGTGACTAGTACCTACGTCCAAAAGGGAGAGGGTGAAGCCCCGCGCCCGCACCTGCAAGAGGGAGAGATGTAATGGCCAAGAAGAAAAAGCTCGATCCTATAGATATTGCCGCCCAGCAGCGTGCGCGCGAACAAGCCGAAGTAGAGCAGGCATTCCTAAAGGGAATGACCACGCTTCGCGATCTGATTGCGCCAAGCAGCCTGGAAATTCACGCCAGTCATTTCCGCCTAGGTACCAAATATGGCCGGACCATTTATGTATATGGCTATCCACGCCAAATTTACACCGGATGGCTTTCTTCGTTGATTAATATCGACGAGGTGCTCGATATTAGCATGTTTATTTACCCGGTGGAAAGCCAGGTGGTGCTGAATAACCTGCGTAAAAAAGTGACACAGCTGGAAGCAACGATGTCGATCAACAGTGAAAAGGGCCGCACCCGCGACCCAGGCCTTGAAGCCGCCCTGCAGGATGCCGAGGAGCTTCGCGACCAGCTACAGGTAGGATCGGAGCGCTTCTTCCGCTATGGCCTGTATGTCACACTGTATGCCGATAGCATGGACGAGCTGAGCTTTGTGCAACATAAAATTGAAACGCTGTTCGGCCAGCAGCTGATATTCAGCAAGGTGGCCAGCAGCCAACAGGAGCAGGGGTTGAACAGCAGTATCCCGCAAATGACAGACCAACTGCAGATCCGCCGTAACATGAACACCGGCGCCATTTCGACCAGCTTTCCGTTTACGAGTGCCGACCTTACGCAGGAAAAAGGCGTGCTGTACGGCATTAACATGCACAATAACGGCTTGGTGATTTTCGACCGTTTCACGTTGGAAAACGCCAATATGGTGGTGTTCGCGAAGTCTGGTGCCGGTAAGTCGTTCACGGTGAAGCTGGAAGCGCTGCGCAGTATGATGACAGGCACCGACGTGATTATTATTGACCCGGAAAACGAATACCAGAAGCTGTCGGACGCCGTGGGCGGAAGTTATATACGCCTCAGTTTGAATGCCGATACGCGCGTGAATCCGTTCGACCTGCCGCAGGTGATTGACAGCGACGAGGCCGACGACGCGCTGCGCGCCAACCTCGTCACGCTCCATGGCCTGTTCCGCCTGATGCTTGGCGGCAGCCAGGTAGCGGCAAACGGCCAGCTCATGTCGGCACTGACGCCGGCCGAAGAGGCCGACCTAGACCAAGGACTGATTGACACCTACGCTCGCGCCGGTATTACCAGCGACCCATTGACGCACCATTCCACACCGCCGACCATTGCCGACCTATACGACACACTGCTTCACATGGGCGGTACCGGCCCGGCGCTGGCCCAGCGACTGCGCAAATATACCACAGGTACGTTTGCCGGCATCTTCAGCCAACAATCGAATATAGATATCAATAACAATATGGTCGTCTTTAATATTCGGGACCTCGAAGACGAGCTTCGCCCGGTAGCCATGTATATCGTGCTTTCGCACATTTGGAATATTACCCGTACCGACCAACGCAAGCGCATGCTGATCGTGGACGAGGCCTGGCAGTTAATGAAATATGACGACTCGGCGAACTTCCTGTTTAGCCTTGCGAAACGTGCCCGTAAGTACTATCTGGGACTTACCACCATTACCCAGGATGTCGAGGACTTTATGGGCAGTAAAATGGGTCGTGCCATCGTAGCGAACTCGTCCATGCAGCTGCTTTTGAAGCAATCCACCAGTGCCGTCGACGTGTTGGCTGACGTATTCAAATTAACTGAGGAAGAACGGAAGCGCCTTGCCAACTTCCCGGTCGGGCAGGGGCTTTTCTTTGCCGGCCAGAACCACGTGCATATCCAGGTGGTCGCCAGCCAAACGGAGCAACAACTTATTACCACCAATCCTGCGGCCTCAATAGCAGCCGCCCAACAACAGGGACCAACAGCTCCCTCGGCCCCATCTTCCGAACAGCCCATCACCAATGGATACATGAACCCTGGGGAATATAGCGTATAATAGTGGTAAATTATGAGCGTCAAGACTCCTGATACTAAAGACCAACAGGATACTGCCTATAATCCGTCGGAACAACATTACGACGAGCAGTTCAACAGGGATTACGTCTCCAAGGGCTTAAAAGATCTTGAAGACCACGCCAATAGCGCAGGTAGCGAAGGCGACGACGCCAATACCGGCATTTCGAAAAATATTGACGATACCAAACAGCAGGAAGAAGGCTGGCGCAATAACTTTACCGGTAAGAATAATGCCGACAGCGGCAAAGACGCACAAAAAGGAGCAGGAGGGGCGGCTGCCGCAGGTGCTGGCGCTGGCGGCATGAAGCAAGTTGCAGGCCGAATGATGGGCCTTGCGAAACGACAAGGACCCTTGGGGCTTATCATCGGCCTTTTGTCTGTTTTAGGATTGCTTGGCTCGGGAACCTTCCTTTCGGGACTCGGTCTTATTAATTTCAAGGAACTCCTGGTTGAGAAGTTCGACTCAATGACCTCCGTCGTAGAAGAACGGGCCGACCTTGCGCTTGGCCTGCGGCTATTCGGTGAAAATCCCACCTCCAAGACTTGTGCCGTTATGATAAAGTGCCGCTTTAAGGGTTTGAGCGAACGGCAAATGCAACGCCTTAAAGTCCAGGGAGCGCAACTGGTTGACGCTAACGGCAAAGAGGTAACGAAAAACCCGATCACCCGGCGCTATAGCGGCGGCCAAAAACTTATTTACACCCGGCAAGTGGGGGGACAGCAGGTAAAAGAGACTATCGACGCCTCGAAATTTAAACTGGCCGTTCGAGACAAAAGCTATTCCGACCTTCGTACGCTTGTCAGATCCGTCTATGCGCCGCGATATATGTCATGGAATGATTCGGTAGCCAAGGATATCAGATCGAAAAAACGGCTCGTGAGCAACCCGCAGTGGGGGGAGGAAGGCGACCAAAAATCGGCCAATAAAGAGGTGGCAAAAGCAGTAGCCGGCGAATCTCCCGGAGCCACCGCTACTGAAAATACGAAATACACCACTGATGAACACGGTAACCAGGTACCCGTTCAGGAAGATCCGAGCGCACAAGGGCTTGATTTCGGGGATGATACGAAAAATATCAACGACGAAAAAGATAAACTGCTCCAGCAAGCGGCAAACGGTGATATTACAAAGAGCTTGCCCGACGACGTTGCCACCGTGGCGACATTGCCCGAATACGAGGGTAAATATAGCGGTAGCGGTATTAAATCGGTTATTGGCGCTTTAAACCCGCTTGATGCAGTGGCCGGGCTATGTACTATTTATCAGCTGGCGAACGTTACTCTTGTTACTGCCAAAACGATTGCTCTCGCAAACGCCATGCGCTATGCTTCGCAGTTTATGTCAACAGCAGATATGTTCAAAGCGCTTGATGGCACGCCCGATTCGATGGAAAAGGCGATGACTATCCTACAAAAAGAAAATCAATATGGTGACTCCTATGGCGATTCGTTCACCTATAACTATATTGCGTACAATACCGTCACCGATATACCGCTTGGTTCCAGCGCCGGCGGCAATGACACCATCCGCACTATTAGTACCGCAATAAACACAGTTAACGGTGCGCTTGGCGGCAAATCATTCGTCAGCGGGGCCTGCAATGTTCTCACCAACCCCTTCGTGCAAGGGCTATTGGCTCTCACGAGCTTCATTCCGGGTGCCGGACAATTAAGCGGCTCGCTGGCTAAAATCCTTACAAAGGGAGGAATGGACGTTGCCAAGAACGCCATTAAAGACAAGATCAAAAGCCTGATTGAAGCCACTGTCAAAAACCTTACCAAGGACAAGTTGAAAGATGCTGCCAAAAGCGCCCGGGACCAACTGTTTAAGCTGGCAAAAGATCCGGCAATGGCTTTATTCCTTGGGGGATACCTCTTTGAACGGTATGGTGTCCCGTACATTGCCCAAACCTTGGCCGGCACGGAGTTCGTGGGTGCAGACGGTATGAAGGCGGCAGATGGGATTGGAAACGGATTCGATGCCACCAACTCGGCAACTGCCCAGCTCCGGGCGTTAACGCCGCTCAATAAAGAGCAGTACAAGAGCTTCGTCGGGTTCCAGAACGAATCGACCACCAGGTACGTTGCCGACATGCAACAGGAAACCAGCCCGCTCGACTTTACGAGCCCGTATTCAGCCGGAAGCCGTGTCGCATCGGCCACGTATCCGCTACTATCGAAGCTCGATATTTTCTCGCATCCTTCCGATATTCTATCACTGCCATCTACTATCCTCTCCAGCCTTAGTCCGAACAAGCTTCTCAGCCAGACGTCGTACGCCGCAACAACGGATATCAACGCCGAGCTAAGTTACTGCCAAGATGATTTCCTTCAGCAGCATAATCTGGCTACCAGCCCTTACTGTAATGTCAAATATGGGTTTAACGACCTCAATATGCTTAATAATACCGATCCGGACGCGGTAATCAACTGGATGCTCGACAATAAAGAGATCGACAATGATGGCAATCCTATACCGGATAGTGATTTTGCTGATTTCAAATCGAAATGTGTCGATGGAACGGAAAATAAGTTCATTAGTGACATCGGCGATGAAGAACAGCACATCGATGAGGAATGTTACGGTGACAAAAATAACAGTACCAATTATAAAATGTATCGGCTTTACATTATCGACACGAGTGTCGCCGATGGTATGGATGACGTACAAAACAATACTAATTCAACCGCTTCGGCCGCACCGGAAGAATGCAAGACGATGGCTGCCGACGACCTTGGGCAAATTGCCTGCCATGCCTACCAGTTCGACCCGTACGGCTATAAGTGGGGTGGGGGACACGGCGAAACAACCGCGGCCGCGTTCATGCAGTCCTTTAAGGCAAATCAGTTTACTCCCGGGCAAGACCACATCCTTGACTGTAGCGGCCTTGTTCGCATGGCTATCTTCGATGCGACCGGTGTGGATATTGGTGGCATGCCAACAGGCGGTTACCCAACCTACAGCAAATTCAAGGAGGTAAGTAAGCAAGAAGCCAAAGCGGGAGATATCTTGTGGCGTGACGGCCACACGGAAATTGTCGTCAGTAACGATCCGAACTCCCAAACCTGGAAAACATTCGGTGCACATCAAGTATATTCAGATATAGCCAAAGATATAGGACCGGCCAGTTATTCGTATAGTGGTTTCACGAAGGTATTTAGGTTTACGAAATAGAGGTAGGGTATGAACAGAAAACGACTTATTATCATCGCCACATGTACCGTCCTCCTGGTAGGGGCATTAGTAGCATACTACTTCATTAACCAGGCTAACCAAGCAAAACAGCAGTCACAAGAAGAATCATCTATCCCCGCCAATCGCAGCAATAATGAACTGACCCTTGCCATTGCCGCCCAGGCGCCCGAGCTTGCCGACAACGGGCAGCCTGTTTTTGTGATCGACTCGGTTAAGAAGCCACTGGCCGGCTGGTATATCGTGACGATGTACCAAAAGGACGACCCCGGAAAAACAAACCCTGCCCGTATCCTTTTACAAGATCGCGGCAGCAACAAAGGCGGCCTACAGGTTGTTATGGGCCCAGGTACGGCTTTTCCGGACGAAGAAACGAAAGCGTACGGCATTCCCGAACCGGTGGCCAAGGAACTGGATAAATGAAAAAGCTGCTTCATACCATCGGCCTTATTGGCATGTTAGCCATACTACTTGGCAGTTTGGGTGTTGATGTTGCAAGGGCAAAGGACATTGACGAGGATTTCTTTGCAGGAAATGACATTTTGTTCTATAACCCGAACCTCAGTCAATGTGCTTCCGCGAGTTCGGGGGCGGCAAATATCGATGTAGACAAAGGGTTCAATCTTGGCCCGGAGTCGGATGGCAAGACCCGGCGGGTCAACCTGGCAAAAGCGCTCATGAAAGACTTCGGATTGACTGCCGAGCAGGCATCCGGAGTAGTAGGTAACTTCATGCGCGAATCGGGAGGGGATTTCTTGCCTCCGGATGTTAACGAAGGCGGGCACAAGGGGCCGCCAGCATTCAGCGGAGGATATGGATGGGCCCAGTGGACGGGACCGCGCCAACGTGCGTTCATTGACTATGCCGTACAAAACGGATTTATGCCGAGCGCAGGGGTGAATGCCAACGATGCGGCAAACTACGCCTGGCTCAAATACGAGCTTACCAATACGGAAAAAAACACCATTCCGGAACTGAAAAAAGCAACCACACCGGAAGATGCCGCCGACGCCTGGGAACGTGCCTTTGAGCGGGCACAGGTAAAGGCAAGTGCAGAACGTGAACAAGGTGCCCGGCAAACATTCGGTGAAATTAACGGTGGCGGTGGCTCAGGACCAAGTGCCTCTTCCGGAGCATGTTCAAATACTTCTTCCGGCATAGTAGGCAACAAAGCCTTTCCGTTAAAAACGACAAAAGCCGCAATAGATGCAAAAAACCCCGGTATGTTTGCTAATAATACGGCAAGTAAGGGAGGTCACCCATATACGGCGTTCGATATCCTAGCCGATCCGGGCACGGAAGTTCTGGCTTTCATTAGCGGGACAGTAACCGCTGTCACGGAAGACAAATGTCCGGGACGGATGATAAGCATTTATAATAAAGACACCGATCTTACCGTATCGTACCTTCATATGAATATGGATCCTGGCACGCACATTGCCCAAGGCGCAACCGTTACTCAGGGCCAGCACGTTGGCCAAGTCGGTCCGCCTGCGGCTGGCTGCGGCACGCCCCATCTTCATATTGACGCCGCCAAGGGCAACTCGCGTCCCGGCTGTAAACGCGAGGATTGTCCGGCTGCAAATGCCGCCAAATTCGTCGATATCGGTCCCGACCTCTTTACTACCTATCAGGCACTGCCATAATAGAAAGAAGGAAAGCAATGTATCCAGATACCACTCCTATAAGCGATGACCAACAACTTCTTCGGCGACGGCGGCTCGTCATTGGGCTTATAGCCGGCTTTATCCTTGTTGCCATAGTACTGGTGATTGCTTTTTTACTGCAGTCGCGTCACGAGGAATACTCACTGACAAAAACACCTTTGAAATCGCAAAAGAATTTTGGCTACGTCAGTGGCGATAATCTCTATGCTTTTAACGGCCTCGCCTTTACAAAAACCAGCCTCCAATCCAACACGACTTCAGTGCTCATGAGCGGCCAACGCCTTCCTATTCCCAGTAGTGTGTACTGGGCAAATGATAAAGGCGCGTTATTGAATTTTTCATCATCGTTCTATTACACGCAAGTGGAAAGCAAGCTTGATGCGATGGGCGAACATGTATCGTATAACGGCAATAATTACACATGGTATCTCGATTTTAAGAGCGGAGACCTAAAGTTGGTCGCAAAATCACCAATTATCGCCAACCTTGCCACTTACTCCGAGCAGGATGGCGGGTTTTATTACGTTCCGAATATCGCCAACCAAGCCGGTGTGAGTACCTCTATCCGTTTCTTCAATACGTCGACCTACCAAGATAAAGAGGTGGCAAATAACCTGCTCGTAACAGATGCCAGCTTCCTTCGTCCAGGTGCCGATAAGAATACTGCCACTTTAGTGGCCCGCGACCTCTCCGACACGTCGCAGCAAAAACTCTACCTCATCAACCAAAATGGAAAGGTATCGACTCTTACTGGAGCCGATAAGATTTACCCCACCAATTCAACCGATGCCTACCTTATAACGAAGGCGGCCGCTTCAACAACAAGCACAAATGACAGCGAAGCCGACATAGGGGACGAACCGGCCTACTTATACCGCACGAACGACAAAAAAACGATTTCACTCGGCTTTCAGGCAGGCACCGCCGATGCCAAGTTATATTTCGTTAACGGTTCACAGTTCTTTGCTGTAAAAGGAAACTCCAGCAGCGGTGACGCCAACAGTGAACAGGCCGTGTATTACTCCGGCGAGGTGAAGAACGATAAAGCTTCTTCGACTTCGTACCCCATCCAGTATAGTGACAAAGCCAAGTTTGACAGCCAAATTACAAAAATCACCGGCTTTAGCAGCACCGGTCAAATCCTCGTCACCAACCTTAACGACGACCAATTATTATTCGGCACGTCGCTGTCTCACTCCTCAATCATCGCAACGAAATCACAACAGGACGCGACGGACATCGTAAAAAAATGTTCAGAGAGTTCTGCCCAAAGCCAAGAATATTACACCAGCACGAACACGTTCCGTATTTTCTTCGTCACTGACGCTCATTTCGCCAAGAACGTTTCCGCATTTACCAGCTGCGTAACAAGTAAGGACACTACCGGCCTTGCCGGCTACTTATTCCAATTCACCGGCACCGACAGCAACGGACGGATTGTCACCGACTAAAGTGTTACAGGCTCGCATGAATCCCGGCCTTCACCCCGGGATCGGCCGTCGCAGACGTGATAATAATTTGCGCCCCTCTCGTAGAAGAGGCAAGATATCGTTGGCGTTTTTCATCGAGCTCGCTAAAGACGTCATCTAGCAAAATGAGCGGCTTTACACCCGCAAGCGACTCGATAAGCTCAATTTCCAGGAACTTCAGGGCAAGCACCATACTCCGCGTTTCTCCCCGCGATGCCCTTGAGAGAGCAGGAGAACCATTAAATTCGAATAGCAGGTCGTGACGATGCGGGCCGGTAGAAGTAAACCCCAGCAATGCATCGCGGTCGCTGTGCGCGTGGAGATCGGAAAGCAGTTTCTGTTTTGTATCGGCGTGACGCTTTTCGGAATAGTGCACAACAACGACATCACTGGTGTGAGCAATCGCTTCGTACAAATCGTTCATTCTCTCTGCCAGCATACCGATAAACTGATGCCGCTTGTCGATAATATACGCCCCATACTCGCTTAGTGATACGTTCCAGGCAAACAGATCGTCCGACAGCCTTCCCGAGCGCTTCAGAAGCGTATTACGCTGCTTCAAAGCGCGCTCATAGCGCCGTAGGCTTACGGCATACTGCGGATCGAGCTGGGCAATGAAGCGGTCGATGAATTGGCGGCGGCGAACAGGGGAGCCGCTGATCAGGCGAAGGTCGTCCGGCTCGAACAACACCACCGGTTGCTTCTCGCCGGCGGGCAAACGATAATGAACTTTACTATTAATAATAAACTGCTTGCGACCCATGGAACGGGAAGGGTCGAACTTCACCGTACGCGCCTCACCGTCAAAACCAACGTCGATCCTGTACCACGGCGCATCATGCTGTAATATTTCCTGGTCGCTTCCCTTAAAAGACGTTCCACGAAGTGCAACGTAGAGCGCTTCGATAAGCGACGTCTTGCCACTTCCGTTTGGCCCCGTAATAAGCGTGACATCAGGCGAAAGCTGCAGCTCATATTTGGAATGAGTGCGGACGTGCTGGACGGCAAGTGAGGTAACCAGCATACCTAGCTTTTCAGCGGCATAATCACATGCTTATAATTCACGTCGTCGGCTACCGCAGTCAGCACACAGGCCGCTAGCTTGCCGCTGAAGCGAAACGTCACCTTATCACCGTCGATAACCGACAGCGCTTCGCTGAGATAGCGTGAATTGAGCGTTACTTGGCCACCAGCCGTCACTTCTGCCGGCGCGCTCGACGTATTTTCGCCCAATTCCGAGGCGATAGAGTGGATAGAGAGCTCCCCCTTGTCGCCATCCGCCGTCAGCGTCACACTGCCACCTGACTGGCGGGCGAACAGACCGGCGATCTTTGTCACGCGAACAAACTCCTGTGTGTCAATCGTCACGCTCGTCTCCGACGTATCAGGAATGAGCTGACGGTAGGGGGGGAAGTTGCCATCGATCAGCCGGCTGGTAATTTCCGATTCGCCGACCCGAAAACGAACTTGGGTTTCGTCGAACAATACATCAACCTCCGTGATGTCGTCGGTAAGCGTACGTAATACTTCCTGCAAGGTAGAGGCGGGGATAATTGCCGCCACGTCGCTTTTCGTTTCCACCAAACGGCGCTCGGCCAAACGGTAGCCATCTGTTGCCGCAAGGTAAAGCGAGCCTTCAAATGAGTGCCAGTAGACACCGGTAAGCACCGGGCGGGTACTGTCGCTGCTTGCCGTAATGATCGTTTGAGCAACGGCCTGTTTGAAATCGGATGTGCTAATGCTGTATTGCACCGAAGACGACTCGTCGATAGTAGGGAGTTCGGGGAATTCATCGGCGGCAACGCCATTAATAACCGAGCTGTAACTGCCGGAAGAAATGTGCAAATGATTGTCTTTTACGCTTAGATCGACCGTTCCTTTCGGAAGGCTGGCAACGAATTCGGTAACCAGCCGTGCGGGAATGGTAATAGAGCCCGGCTTTGCGATCTTTGCGCCAATAAGGTGCGTTGAAGCGATCTCCAGGTTGGTTGCCGCCACGAGAAGGCGGTTGCCATCGGTGCGAAGCAGAATATTACTAAGAATAGGAAGCCCTGCTTTACTGGAAGCTACCCGGCCGACGTTGCCCAGTGCTTTGGTGAAGTTTTCTTGGGTGACTGAAAGTTCCATTACGTATTACCTTTCTTTACATTTATTTGGTGGAGTTAGTAGTAGGTGCTGTGGAAACTGGGTAAAAATAGTGTTCAATAAGGGGTAGGGGAGCCATTTTTACCTGCGGATAAGGCTGTGAAATACATGGGATAATTGTGCGAGAAACCAGGACTTTTACACGGAGAGCTGCGGTCGGAATCATGTGGAAGTGCGCGGCAGTGGAAAGATATGCCCGGCTTTTACCGTAGGCAATTCGCAGGCTGTCCACGTATTTTCCACAAACCTTAGACATACAGTTTCTCCCGGATTTCAGCCACTTGCTCGCGGATAATGAGCTCAAGTTTAATGGCTTTTTCAATTTTTTCGACCGAGTGGATGGCGGTCGTGTGGTCTTTTCGTCCCAGTTCGCTGGCAATTTTTGGAAAACTAAGGTGAAGTTCGCTCCGAAGCAGATACATAGCTATTTGACGCGGTACCACGATGTGCTTGTCGCGCTTCGGGCTGCAGATTTCCTTGGCGTCGATTTGGAAGTGACGTGCGGTCTTATCGATAATCTGCTTTGGTGTGAGGTGTTGCGGGCGCGAGTGCCGCACGCTGCCGATTAACCCTTCGGCGATAGAGATATCCGGCGTAACACCACGCATCTCGGCATAGGCAAGCAGCTGGTTGAGCGCGCCTTCCAACTCACGAATGTTCGTCTTCACGTTGTTTGCGAGGTACTCTACCGCCTCACGCTCCAGTTCAATGCCGGAGAGCGAGGCTTTCGTTTCTACAATAGCGCAACGTGTTTCGAAATCTGGCATTTGGATGTCGATGGCCATACCCCATTCAAACCGGCTACGGAGCCGTTCGGTAAGGGTGGGAATGCTTTTTGGTGGCTTGTCCGAGCTGATGATGATTTGCTTGTTGCTTTGGTGCAAGGCATTAAAGGTATGGAAAAATTCTTCCTGGGTTTTTTCCTTGCCGGCAATAAACTGCATGTCGTCAACGATCAGCACGTCGACGTTGCGGTATTTGTCGGCGAAGCCCTTTTTCTTGAAGCGGATGGTATCCATAAATTCCTGCACGAACGTTTCCGAGCTAATGTAGAGCACTCGTGCCGTTGGCTGGTGCTTTATGATTTCGTTGCCCACAGCCTGCATAAGGTGGGTCTTACCTAATCCCACGCCACCGTAGAGGAAAAGCGGATTGTACTTCGTGCCCGGGTTCGTAGCCACGGCTTGACAGGCAGTGTAAGCAAGGTCGTTGCTTGAGCCAACAATAAAGTTGGCAAACGTATAGCGTGGGTTGAGGCCGGAGCTGCCGTTCGAAGCGGTACTGGTGCGGGCAAGCGGGGGACGCGGTGCGTCGGATACCAGCTCGTCTACCGATGGTTTCGTGGCAGTCGTTTCCCGGCTAACGGTCGTGCGTTTGCCAGTTGTTTTTACGGCGTAGTTGATCCTGCCGGGAGTAACGCCGTTTTTCTCGAGGATCGTTTTTATCTGGTCGTTAAACTTCACTTCGAATTGCCGTTTGGCAAATATATTAGGAACGGCGATAGTAACCGAGGTGTCGCTTGCTTCAAGGAGCTCTGTGTTTTTAAACCACGTCGTAAAAGCAGCATGAGAGACGGTGAGTTCGATTTCGCCTAAAACGCTTTGCCATAAGGCGTGGTGCATATGTAACAGTCTCCCCCTCTGCGGGCATTCCCTCTAAATTCGTTACGTTCTACTATAAGGCAATCTATAGTTTTCCACAACCATAACGACATAGGGAGGGGGAGGGTGAATAGAGAGGGGATTTATCCACAGCTCACAATTTACTCTATAAACTTGTGGATAACTAAAGAAAAGGTGTGGAAATACTACATCACAGACCGCCTTTAAAATCAAATTATATCTTGTCATAAGGAGGGAAGTACGGTACAATACTAGGGATATGCCAAAACGAACTCACCAACCACACACACGTCACCGCGCCCGCACACATGGGTTCCGTGCACGTGTCGCGACCAAGGGTGGCCGCGCTGTACTCAAGCGTCGTCGCATTAAAGGTCGCGCTAAACTGACCGTATAGCTATATACGCATATATACGCCCCAAGAAATCTATCTGGGGCGTATTTCGTTTTACGGTATAATAAAGACAAATTTATGTTATCAGCGACTCACCGGTTTCATGGCCATGGCAGCCTGCGCTACGTTTACAAGAACGGCCAGGCTATTCGTTCTCATCTGATTACGATAAAATACGTGCCGAACGCTCACCGCAAGCACTCGCGGTTTGCCGTGGTAGTAAGCAAGAAGGTGCATAAGAGTGCTATTGGAAGAAACCGTATGCGCCGACGGGTGTATGAAATAGTGCGCCATGAATTGCCGCATATGAAATCCCCGCACGACGTGGTGCTGATGATATTTTCAAGCGAAGTCATTTCCCTGCCGTATGATGAACTGGTTACAACAGTGAGGCAATTGTTTGAACAAGCCGGCCTCTATAAATAATTGGCCGGGGCTGGTATACTAGAATTAAATAGCATTCTGGAGTTTTTAAGACGTGAATATTTTTGACCTTTTGATTGTGCAGCCGATTTTCAATCTGCTGATCGGCCTTTATAGTATTATCCCTGGCGGTGACTTTGGTGTCAGCCTGATTATCTTTACGATACTGGTGCGCTTTGCCATGTATCCGTTGGTGAAAAAGCAACTTCACCAAACG